>JAABUK010001874.1_pt1 | contig 39115 bp, 36 predicted proteins | sample 5559141 | NCBI WGS metagenome assembly JAABUK01 (sample SAMN10711869, study PRJNA513367) | rock metagenome | isolation source: Antarctica rocks | place: Antarctica: Victoria Land, Pudding Butte nord | collected 2016-01-03 | reverse complement strand
TGAACATAGCAATGATAGAGACAGCGACATATAGAATGTTAGTCAAATGATCAGACGTCAAGATCTTTGCTGTTATCATCTTGAAAATCGATCGACTCATAACTACAGTTGAAAACAAGCCTGAAGAAGTGAATCTGCATGAGCTTTTTCACGCTGAAGCTCTCAAGCAAGTCAAGGTCAAGCTTTTCTCTGAATATCACGACTATCTAGATGTCTTCGATCGAGCAATGATCGATCAGCTATCATCGCATCGTTTCTACGATCACAAAATTGAGTTGATCGATGAAGAAACATTCTTTCGAAGCAGACTATATCAGATGTTCGATCACAAGCTGCAGAAGGTAAAGAAGTATCTGATCAATCATCTAAACAAAGAGTTCATTTTCTTCAGCTTCGCATCATACGTCTCGCTCATCTTGTTCATCGAAAAGAAAGACGATAGTCTGCGTTTCTGCGTCGATTACAGAAAGCTCAATGCTTTGACCAAACGAAATCGATACTCTTTGCCATTGATAGACGAGACTTTCGCTCGTATACAAGAAAGCAAATATCTGACTCGATTGAACATCATTGTCGCGTTCAATAAACTACGCATGCACTCAGATAGCGAAGATTTGACTATCTTTATTACCTTCTTCAACTCATACAAATATCATGTAATGCTCTTTGAATTAATCAACGAATCGACGTTCTATCAACACTATATGAACGACGTGTTGTTTGAATATCTACATCAGTTTTGTCAGACCTATCTAAATGACATTATCATCTACAGCAAGATCTTGAAGAAACATAAGCGACATGTACGATTGATCTTGAATAGACTACGAGAAGCTGATCTACAGATAGACATAAACAAATGCGAGTTTCATGTGCAGAAAACCATCTTTCTAAAACTTCTGATGTCAATCGAAGAATTGAAGATGAATTCGCGAAAGATGCAAGCAGTCGTTGATTGATCTACACTCAATAATCTCACTCAGATGCAGTTCTTTATTGACTTCTGCAACTTCTATCGACGCTTCATCAAGAACTTTTCGAAGATTGTTCGTTCAATGATTCAACTCACTCAAAAGAAGATCATATTTGAATGAAATGAAGTCTGTCAGATCATCTTCGATCATATGAAGAGACGTATGATCGAGACTTCTATACTACGTCACTTTGATCAAACTCGTAAGACTATTCTCGAAATCAACTCATTTGACTACGTCAATGATGAAGTTCTTTCTCAATATGATGATGAAGAAGTACTACATTCAATTGTCTTCTATAGCAAGAACATGTCTTCTGCTGAATGCAACTACGAGATATACAATAAAGAACTTCTGATCATCATTTGAGCATTTGAACACTGACGACTCGAACTGAAGCTAACTGACATTTCTATCAAGATGTTCATCGATCATCAAGCGCTCATCTCGTTGATGAAAGATAAAGAGCTGAGCAGACGTCAGATGCGCTGAGTTCAGAAGCTCGCTGATTTCAACTTCAGAATAATGTATCGATCTGACAAACAGAACATCAAGATCGATGCATTAACTCGTCGAGCTGACGTCATGCTCAGAGATTCAGAAGATGAGTGCATTCGCTATCAATGAATCACTATTCTGACTTCGAATTGAATGAAAATTGCTGATTTAAAGAAGAACATCAGTGAATCAATCTATAAACAGATTCTTAAGACTAATGAAACCGACGAGAATTGTACGCTACTTCGCGAAGCAATAGCAAGAGACGAGACACAATATGAAGATATTAAATTGAAGAATTGTCGAACTCAGAATGAAATCTTGTATCATGATAGTCAGCTATGAGTCTCGTTCAACGAGCTGCTACAAATGAACCTGATTCGTGAGATGCATGATCAATCGTCAGTTGATCATTCTGATATTCTTAGAACTGTGAAAGTCATAAAGCGAAACTACTATTGATCATTCATGCGAAAAACGATAGATCGATATATTCGAAACTGCTATATCTGTCAACGTTCAAAGACATCTAGAGATAAATCAAATGACTTGCTTCAACCTCTACCAATATCTGAACAGCGATGACAAGACATAGCAATGAACTTCATTATCGACCTACCTGATTCAAGCGAGTACAACGCTATTCTGATGATCATCTGCAAATTGTCAAAGAAAAGGCATTATATTTCTTGCATCACTGATGATGAAGATATCACTGCCGAAAAGACAGCTGAAATGCTGATTCAATGAGTATATTGAACTCATGATCTATCAAGCTTCATAGTATCTGATCGAGGTTCGCAATTCACCTCTATACTATGAAAGTCTCTTTGCAAACGGCTGAGCATTTCGCTTCGATTGTTCATCGCCTATCATTTTCAGATCGACGGTCAAAGCGAACGAGTCAATCAGAACGTCGAGCGATATCTTCGATTCTTCTGTTCGTATATGCAGAACGACTGGTCTAAGTGACTACTCATGATCGAGTTTGTCGACAATAACGTCTTGTTCTCAGTCATCTTCTTGATTCTCTTCTTCATGAACAAGAGCTTTCATTCTCGTATGAGCTTCGACCCTGACATCATCGAGTATGAAAGCACTCGCGAACGCTTGCAGATCGATCGAGTCAAGAATATATCTGAACAAATGAACAAGACATTGATCTTCGCTCGTGAAGCTCTGACCAAAACACGAGAACAAATGGTGAATCAAGCTAACAAGCATAGAAAGAAGGTCAATTACAAGATCGAATCAAAGATGTTTCTGAACGAACGAAACATCGTTACAGCGAGACTCTTCAAAAAATTGAATGACAAGATGCTCGATCCTTTTCAGATCATTGATCTCGTTGACTCATTCTATAAATTGAAACTACTCGAGACTATGCGTATACACGATGTATTTCATTCAGAGCTTCTTCGTCTCGCCGTCAATGATTCTCTGTCTGATCAGAAGAATGAACCCTTGAGATCAATAGTGGTGAACGATGAAGACGAATGAAAAATCGACGATATATTGAACTTTCGATGATATCGAAGACGACTTCAATATCGAGTCAAATGAAAGAGCTATGACAATGATCTCAACTGGTATAACGCTGACGACGACGAATTTATGAACGCTCAAGAGATGGTTGATGACTTTCATATCAAATATTCAAGAAAAGCGCACTAAGAAATAACATTCATGCGAACATGAATAGTCAAGAGAAGAAGGTAATGTTACGATTCTAGTCTTCGTCTGGTTTCATTCTAATCGGGCCTAGCGAGAACCTGATCTAGAGATGATGTCATTGAAACTCTGCATCATATGTGTAAGGCGTCAACCCAATCGAGTCTAGCACAGAGCTGAGAAACACACATATAAGAATCAAGTTCTTTTCTGTAGATACTTTTCTTTCTTAGCATTTATCTATTAGTTAAATGACACTTCTATGACTCGCTCTAGGTCAATTCCTAACACTCATGAAGCAGACGACATCGTTGTCTTTATCAAGTACATATATTAACAGCACGACATCAAAATCGAGATTCACAATGACATGATTCAGATGTTAGAAGATGTCAACAAGATAAACATCACATTGAAAGCTACGCAGACGCGTCTGCAGAAAGAGAATAGAAACAAGAACGTGATTATACATCATTTAAAAGCTGTATCAAGTCGACAAAGCACTTCAATCTCTGAAGATTGATTCTCAAAGTCAATCAAGTTATCAAATTCTTCACTGTTTGAAGATTCGTTGCAGAATGTAAACAATTGACTGTTTTGAATGCAAAACAAGCTGAAGACAAACAAGAATCATTTTTCTATTGAAGAGTTAAAGATTGCATACATCGAAAGTTGAGTCAGTAAAGCTGCGATCAAACATATTGCATCTTGCATGCAAAATATCTTCTTGAACTCATTTCTGAAAGTCAAAGAAGTACTATCGATGATTAATAAAATGTACAACAATCTCAATCATCATCACATGACTCAACAACAGTACTTGAAGCTGTATCAGAACAAGATCTTCTTTCATGAATTTTAAATGAAATTTCAGAGATTTAGTGCAGAACTAAAATACAATAATGAGACTTTACTAAATGATCTTCAGCATAAGATCAGCTCAGATCTTCAACGAGCAACGCTCAATGAATGAATCACGAATTTGAATGAGTTTGTTGACATCTGCATGCAAGTCGATGTTAGATTAACTGAATTGAACGCTCGATCAATCATCAAAGTCTCAGTGACTTAAGCTGCTCGCTCTGTCTCTAGCACATCGACTGCTCAACTCACGTCATCAATCTCTTCATGAAAGAAACTCAGAAGATTGAATCTCAACTTTATTCAGAAAGAGTTGTTTAAGAAAAAACTTTGCTTCAAATGCAAGAAGTCAGAACATAAAGCATATGACTGTTTCAAAATGATTCAAGTGCATGAGATCACTATGAATTTGAAAAACGATCTGCTCTTGTCAAAGTAGTGACTGAGAGCAATATACTCATATTCTGTTTCATCAGCATGTTTGATGATTCATTTGATTTCAAGTCGTTCACTGTTGATATCATCTTGAATAGTCTAGAAAAGATATTTAGATTCTTCGTTCTGATAGATATTGAAGTCACTGACATGACTTTCATTGATGAATCTCTGATGTTAAAGCTATGTGAACGCTTTGATATTCAGTCAATATCGCTGTCAAAATCAAAGTCAATTCAATCATATGATGAAATCTCTGATTGAAAGTTGATTACATACACTCTGTATACATTGATCATGATACAAGAACATAAGAATAAAATGATGTCTTTATTGATAACTTGTCTAGAACAGCACAAGATAATCATTGAAAACTTCTGATTAAAAAGAAATCAAGTTTTGATAGATTTTGCAAATGATTGATTAATATCATCATTGAAGATTTGAACATTGAAACCTGTTATTTTGAAAGTAAGCAGTCAATCAGCATTTCACAGATCTGAGTTAAGCGAGATTTGCAAAATGAAACAAAAGAACTTGAACTTGATTGTTACATCAATGATCATCTTGAAGAGACTCACGAACTAGAAATTAGTGAATCAATTCATTGAATTTGTTCAATTCATTGAATCTGTACTCAGATGAAAGCAAAGCACTCAAGTTGATCTCAATCATCTTCGACTCATTCAATCTACTAAGAAAGAAGAATTCATCAATATTGCTATGATTGAAGTTGCTGCGTATCAAACTCTAGTCAAGAATAAGAAGATCAAGATCTTCACTTTGATCATTAGTGAAATCAATAAATCGCTTCAGACTAGCTCAGTTGAAGATTTCGCGAAACTGAATGAAATGACATCGATCATGTCATTGAATGAACTGAAGAAGAAGCTTTCAATCATTTATCACAACTTTCTGAATGTGTTTGACAGAAAAAAGATAACGCAGTTGTCTTTGCATCGATCATACAATCATAAGATTGAATTAGAAGATGAGAATCAGTCTTCTAGAAGTTGATTGTACCTCATATCAAGTCACAAGCTGCAGAAGATCAAGAAGTATCTAGAAGAGAACTTGAAGAAGAAGTTTATTACATTCAGCAAAGCTTTCTTCGCTTCGTTAATACTATTTGTCAAAAAGAAAAACAATAGTCTTTGCTTTTGCGTGAATTATCAAAAATTGAATGCTCTGATTAAAAGAAATCGTTATTCAATACTCTTAATAAATGAAGTACTCGCTTGAATTCAAGACAGTAAGTATCTGACTCGACTTAACATTATCATCACGTTCAATAAGCTTTGCATGAGTACTGAAAGTGAGAATCTAATCACATTCGTTACTTTTTTCGACGTTTACAAGTATAGAATAATGCTTTTTGAATTGATCAATGAATCTGCGTTCTTTCAGCACTATATCAACGATGTATTGTTCGAATGTCTGCATAAATTCTGTCAAACATATTTGAATGATATTCTTATCTACAGTAAGATCTTGAAGAAACATAGAACTCATGTGAAAGAAGTGCTAGACAAGCTTCACGAAGTTGACTTGCAGATAAATATTGACAAGTGCAAATTCAAGATTCAGAAAATCTCGTTTCTTGAACTACTGATATTCATTAATGATCTGTGAATGAATTCTTGAAAAGTAGATGTGATTCAAAGCTGAGAAGTGTTGCAATCGTTAACTCATGTGCAGATCTTCATTGACTTCTGCAATTTCTATTAACGATTCATAAAGAACTTCTCAAAGATCATACAACTCATGATAAAGTTGACTCGAAAAGATCATTTCTTTGAATGAACAGAGATTTATCAGATGATCTTTGAAGAACTGAAGCAACAAGTGACAACAGCTCTCATTCTGAAGCATTTCAACTCAATCAAAGAAGCTATTCTGAAAACTGACTTCTTGAACTATGTCAACGACGAAGTATTGTCTCAGTATGATAATGAAGACATTCTACATTCAATGATCTTCTACAGCAAGAACATGATTCTCGCAGAATGCAACTACGAGATCTATGACAAGAAACTGCTGATTATTATTCACTGCTTAAAGCATTGACGCTCTGAATTGAAATGTACAGATATTTTGATCAAGATCTTCATCAATCATCTGAATTTAAAGTACTTCATGACGATCAAAAAACTGATCAGACGACAGACTAAATAAGCTGAGAAGTTATCTGAATATAACTTCAAGATCATATAACTTCAAGATCATATATCAGTCAGAAAAACAGAATCTGAAAGTCGACGTGCTGATCAGAATGTCAGACGTCAAGTCAATTGAAGCAAACGATGATTGAAAGCTATATCAGCATCAGATGCTATTATCAGAAAGCAAGTTTGAATTGCAGTCAATAGAAGTTAATCAAGAAGATGATCAGAAAGCTGATCAAGATCTGACTTAAATCTTGCTCAGATCTGACTTAAATCTTACTCAGATCTGACTCAGAATCTAACTCAGATTTGAAACTTGAATCAAAAGCTAATCAAAATTTGATCAAAGAGATGATTTCTATTCAGAATCAGATTATAGTTGAAAATTGAATGAATCAACTGTGCTTCAATATTCAAATAATCATGAAACAAAACAGAAGAACTTGTCAAGATATTAATCTAGACAATTGCAAAGTACTTGATGAAGTACTTTAAAAAGATAATAAACTATGAGTTTCTCAGTTAATAATCACTTGATTGATAAAAGAAGCACATGATCTTTCAATCAATGATCACTCTGACATGAATTAAACGTTGAACTTGCTGAGACAATCATATTGCTGATCGAAGATGAGAATGATGATCAAGCGCTACATTTGAAACTGTTATGTTTGTCGTAGGTCAAAAGCATCAAGAGATCGAATCAATAAACTGCTGAAGTCATTGCTTATACTCAAGCAGTGATGACAGAACATATCATTAGACTTCATTATTGATCTATCAGAAAGTGATGAAAATAACGCGATTCTGACAGTCATAGATCAATTGTCTAAGAAACGACATTATATATCATGTTGATCAGATGACGAAGAAATCTTTGCAGAACAAACAGTTAAACTACTGTTGATATGAATCTTCAAAACTCATGAACTATCAAGATCAATAGTGTTCAATTAAAGTTCATAATTCATATTAATTGTCTGAAAGTCTTTATGTTTGAGACTCAACATCAAGGTGAAACTATTCACAGACTATCATTTGCAAATCAATGATTAAACAGAAAGAGTGAATCAGAATGTGAAATGATATCTACGAAGTTATTGCTCATATATGCAAGATGATTGATTCATCTGATTATCTATGATTGAATTCATCAATAACAATGTTATTTCATCATCAATTGAACAGTCAATGTTCTTTCTGAATAAGAACTTTCACTCTCATATGAGCTTCGATTCAAATTCAATTAAATATGAGATCACTTGAGCTAAAATCAAAGCAGACAAAGCAAAGAATATATTTGAACACATAAAATGATCACTAGCATTGATTAAGCAAGTCTTAGCAAGAGTCAGAGTCACAATAAAGAAACAGATTGACAAGCATTGAAAGAAAATAATTTACAAGGTAAATGACATGATGTTTCTGAATTCTAGAAACATAATGATCTTACAATCATTAAAGAAACTAAACGATAAAATGCTAGAACTCTTCAAGATTCTGACTGAGATTGAACATGCATATTGACTGAAACTGTTGTTGACTATGAAGATTCATTCGAAGTTTGCGTTAAATCTGCTGCAACTAGATTCAAAAAACGCTTTAGAAGAACAATGAAATAAGTTGTCTGATTTTATAGTGATTGAAGACGAAAATGAATGAAAAGTAAAGAACATATTGAACTTCAGGCACTACGAACGAGACAAATGACTATAATATCGTGTCAATTGAAAAGAATATGACGTTGATCTACATTAATACAACGTCAATGAAAGTGAATTCAAAGATTGCTTGAAAGTCATTAATGACTTTCATGAACATTATTCAAACAAGTCAAGATAGAAATCAACTCAAGAAAGATCGACTGAACTGCAGCAATAAGAACATTGCTAAATGAAGAAGAAAGATAATGTTGCAAATGTGCATCTTGAGTTAGTCTAACATAAATCATGTTAAACTATCATAGACTAGTATAAAGCTGATGTTGACACGCTAGTGATTTAGCGCGTCTTCATGAGTATAAGATTCTTGATGTGTTTCATCTTCTTTCTTCTTTAGCTTTGAACTTCTAGTTAGAATACACTCATATGATTCGCTTTATGCAGACTCATAACAACTACTTCGCGAAGCAATAGCAAGAGACGAAGCATAATATGAAGATATCAAATTGAAGAATTGTTGAACTCAGAATGAAATCTTGTTTCATGATAGTCAGTTATGAATTTCGTTCAATGAACTTCTACAAATGAATCTGATTCGTGAAGTACATGATCAGTCATTGATTAATCATTCTGAAATTCTTAGAACAGTAAAGATCATAAAGCGAAATTACTATTAATCTTTTATGCGAAAAACAATAGATTAATATATTCAAAACTGCTATGTATGTCAACGTTCAAAGACATCAAGAAATAAATCAAACAACTTGCTTCAATCTCTATTTATATCTGAACAGCAATGATAAAACATAGTCATGAACTTCATTATTGATTTATCTGATTCATACAACTACAACGCTATTCTGACTGTCATCTGCAGACTATCAAAATAAAGACATTATATTTCTTGCATCATTGATGATGAAAATATCACAGTTAAAAAGACAGCTGAAATGTTGCTTCAATGAATATATCAAATTCATGATTTATCAAGCTTCATTGTATTTAATCGAGATTCTCAGTTCATCTTTATTCTTTGAAAGTTTCTTTGCAAATGACTGAGCATTTCTCTTTGATTGTTCATCATCTATCACTCTCAGATCGACGATCAAAGCAAATGAGTCAATCAGAATGTTGAGCAATATCTTTGTTTCTTCTGTTCATACATACAGAACGACTGATTTAAGTGACTATTCATGATCAAGTTTGTTGACAATAACATCTTGTCTTCAGTCATCTTCTTGACTTTCTTCTTCATGAACAAGAACTTTCACCCTCATATGAGCTTCAACTCTGACATCATCGAGTATGAAAGCATTTGCGAACGTCTGCAGATTGCTTGAGTCGAAGATATATTCAATCACATGAATAAGACACTGATCTTCGCTCACGAAGCTTTGATCAAAACACGAGAGCAAATGATGAATCAGATTAACAAGCATAAAAAGAAAATCAATTATGAAATTGAATCAAAGATGTTTCTGAACGAATGAAACATCATTACAGCGAAATCTTTCAAAAAATTGAATGACAAGATGCTCAATTCATTTCAGATCACTGACTCTGTTGACTCATTCTATAAGTTGAAACTACTTGAGACTAGAAGTATTCTCGACTCGATGCACGTTTCGATCTCGTGCACACTCTAAACTCGATTAGCAACTCATACTTTTTTATTATTATTCAATCATCATTCATAGAATTAAATTGCAATTAATATAGAGAGTTGTCGATATCTATATGAAGTTTTCAAGCTATAAGAATCAATCATCAAATCACTTAAAAGCTTTGAATTGTCTTTCAGCTTGCATAAATCTGATTTAACTTGATCTTCTTTTCATCTTCTCAATAGCAACAAAATCAGTAAATTGCTGTACTTTCATCTCTTTAGACTTCTTCTTTTGCTCTTTCTGAAGCTCTTTAACCTTCAGCTTTTGCTTCTGAATTAGACGTCGTTGCTTCAATTTCTTCGCTTGTAACTTCTTTTTTCGCTTCACTTTCTTCTTTCGCTTCGTCTTTTTTTTTCTCGTTTCATCTTTCTTTCAGCTATTAAACGTTGTTTCTCTAACTTTCTAAGCTTTCTTTGTTTCTTTTCTTTCGTCTTTTGAATAGCAGCTTACTGTTTCTCTTCGATTCTTTGAATTTGACAATCATGAGTCATCTGAATCTTATTAAAACTAAAAAACACTTTCTTTGTCTCATCATTAATCTTTAAATCATCAAATAAAGACTTTTCACGTCGTCTGCAACTTCTCTCAATACGTACTATTCATTGAAAATCTTTATTTTCTGCTTTTAGAAGAGCAACATCTGTAGTAAGCTTTTCAATCATATTGTTCAACTTATGAGCTTGCGAATCAATTGCTTCTTCTACAACTAACTTCATTAATTATTGAATCTTTCTTCAATCAGCTTCTGACAATGCTGAAGAAGAAGAATGACTTGAAACAGATTTAGTGTTCGATTTAATCTGCTTTATGATCTGTGACAAATTGAAAGATAGCAATTCTGTCTTTTCTCATTCACTTTTGATGTTAACAGACGTGAAAGCAGCTTGATATGCAGGTTAAAATAGATCAAAGAAGTCTCTTTTTGATATTTGAGAAAGTTCTTGACTTTTAAAGATTCAGTCGTTCAGATTTTGCAAGTAGTAATTGATCAAAGAATTGAATAAGCTGACATTCAAAGATTGAAGATGATGCGTAGAATGAGAAGAATATAAAGTCATGAGCATCTTGTTCTGCTTACATCAGTCAAGAAACTTCATGTTGATATGACTGTTATGCTTGTCAATGAATAGAAGATGATAATTGTGTGAATTTCTGACTTTTGATCTCGTATTTCGATCAAATATGATAGTGAGTCAAGAGTAGATCAATTCATCGTTAGTTCAGTCAGTAGCGAAGAAAGCAAAGAAGCAGAATTGCTCTTTGAAATCATATTCAGTAAGTCAGCTGTTCTGAATATTGCCTGATATCATTTGATAAATGATTGAAGAGAATATATGAGTCATATTCATGCAAATGATTGCAATCAAGATAATTCATTCTCTATTGTTGTCTTGATCAGCACTCAGCAATTTGTCACTGTCAAGATGCTTTAAACTAAAGACTCTTTGAGTCTTTTGAAGAAGTTCAAGTAGAAAGTTCTTTTCGTTCATATTGTATATGTTTGAAGAAAGAATCTCATATTCTTCGATTTTTTGCTTTATCTACCCTTATATTAGTATGAAACTAAACGTAATGAAGACACTTACAAGGTCAAAATAAAGCTGATATTGATATGCATTATTGACTTTCTTTTGCTTTAGATCAGCGTCTTGTAGAAACTTTGACTGCAGTATATCTGAATGACATTGAACAAACTTATAAGATCAGTTTTTGCCTGACTGTTTTTCAGATATATTATACACAAAAACGCGAATCATGACATTGAAAGAAGATATATCACGCTTGATAAGCTTGTTGATATAGCGAATAAGCTCTTTTTCTTGTTGGTTCAAAAGAATTGATGTCGTTTGCTTGCTTTTCTTCACGAAGGTTTTTTTGTTTCTATGTCGTCGCGACAGCGTGCTTCGATTGATATTGAATTTCTTTGCAGTTGCAGTGTAGTTAAATGAGTCTTGCAAAGCTAAATCTGCAAGCGCTGCCTCAATTGAAGTCATATTGAATTTGTAATTGATTTTTGAAGAAAGATGAAAGTAGTAAAGTGAGGTGTGCATGAGATCGAAACGTGCATCAAGTCGAGAATACTTCTATGCATATACACGACGTATTTCATTCAGAGCTTCTTCGTTCTGTCGTTGATAATTCTCTGTCTGATCAAAAGAATGAATCTTTGAGATTAATAGTGATAAACGATGAAGACGAATGAGAAATTGATAATATACTGAACTTTCGATGCTATAGAAGATGACTTCAATATAGAGTTAAATGAAACGACTATGACAACGATCTCAACTGATATAATGCTGACGACGACGAGTTTATGAACGCTCAAGAGATGGTTGATGAATTTCATATCAAATATTCAAGAAAAGCGCGCTAGGAAAAACATTCATGCGAACATGAATAGTCAAGGGGAATAATGTTACGATTCTAGCCTTCGCCTATTCTTTCTAGCTCTAACCTGAGTTTCATTCTAATCGAGTCTAGTGAGCATTTGAGCTAGTAGTGATGTCATTGAAACTCTGCATCATATGTGTAAGGCGTCAACCCTTTCGGGCCTAGCACAGGGCTGAGAAGAACACATATAAGAACTCAAGTTCTTACCTGTACATACTTTTCTTTCTTAGCATTTATCTATTAGTTAAATAACACCCCTATGACTCGCTCTAGGTCGGTCTCTAACAGATCTGACCTGACAAATGACATGACAGCAGTCTAGTCAGATCGGGTTTCGCGCTAATTCTTTCAAGGTATAGGCTAGCCCGTTTCGGTAGAAAATCTTGCAATTTCCGCCGAATTCTCCCTTTCCTCAACCTTTCTACATCAACCATCATCTCTATTGACTGCTCTATATAAGCACTATGCTATCTGATTCAGCTGTACACGCCGCGTTTACCGAGTCAATCGTTTCAGGAAGAAGAGAAAGAGTAGTGAAATGTCGCGAGCGTACACTACGAAAGATAGCTCAAGCAATGTTTACTGAAGAGAAGCTCATAGAGGTAGAAGATCAGTGGTTGAAGAAACAAAGTTCGATGTTGAAAGCTAGAGAAAGAGATGAAGAAGAGACGGAAATTACACTATAAATTGCTCTGTTGTCTCTGTTTTCTCTGTTTTCTCCGGGTTCTCAGGCGTCTGCGGCTCCGGAATTTTTAGAACGCTCAGCTCAATAGAACTAGTCGATTCCTGAGCTCTGATTGGTTAAAAGCCTTAGTAATATATATATAAGCTGTCTTATTGACTGTCAAGTAGAAACATCTGACGTCAGCATGACAGAAAACATCTGACCTGACCTGACTGTCATATGACCATCCGTGATCCCTACAGTAGGGGCAAGAATCAGAAATAGACTCAGAGTGCTTGAATCAAATGCCGTGAGAGATCTTAATTTTGTCTAATTACATCGCCACTGCGCAAACTCAGTAAACAGAGAATCTTTCATCAATGTTCGAAGGTGGTCGCTTCGCAGTCCAAGCTGTACCTCCACACCACCTCCACTCTTATTTCTCGAGGTATTCGTATTTTGCAGTCGCGGAAATATAATGAAAAGCCCATCAGTCTTCAGCCTCCGCCATCTTACCCGCTCACAAACGCCATCTATTGTACTACCCCAGTCTAGGCTATAGTATGGCTGTCTAGCCCAAGTACTACACCCCAAACTATGCTCAATAGCCGGTCGTCGACGAGACGCCAAGCGGCCCATGTCATCAACATTGCTAACCATTTGAATAACGTCTCTGATGTAAGGATCATCCACGACATTCAACGATTTTCGAACGAGTAGGCTCGCTTTGGTGAGACAGGTACGCTGTATCGAGAGCAAATCGTTAGCTCTTGAGGCGGTTTTCGCGATGAGTACTACGTTGTCACAGTAGTCTAGTGACATCGGGGGCCGGAGGTGACTTCGGCCATTCATCGCCATTGCAAATCGAGCAACAATCTTTTCTGGCGAGTTTGTACTGTCGGCAATCCTGGCGAAAGTGATACAGCACCAGAACAGCGCAGTGAGGGCATCATTGGTTGAGATCTTCGCAATGTCAGCTTTCCCCTCTGCAATATCAGGCACAGGCATCGTTGCGGCACTCTTCAAACGTGCAAGACTTTCGTCTGACAAGAAGAAGACTGCAGAATCCACATTCTCGGAAATCGGATAGAAGGCACTCGGATCTTCGGTTGGCCTCACTATTGCTTCTTCTGGTGAAAGCTCATATTCTGGATGATTCTTCAACCTTCCAGTACCGGCCCCTTGCATCAAAGGCGTTCTTTCAAACCACTGCGGTTCGACAAAATTTGCATCAATATCTTCTCGACAATGAGCCGCTCAGACCTTCATCACGTTGAACAATCTCATTTCATCAAACACACAATGATGAACAGCGAAAAACAGAAGCAGTCCGCCACGCAAGAAGTTTGCCTGCGCAATCATGACTGGGGCAGAGTCTGCTGTCTTTCCGAAAAGGTTCCCTGCAATAGCATCGAAGGCGATCCCATTGGTAGGAAAGTCTGCGACCCGTAACTGCTCGTAATCGTACTCATTGCGTAGGTCATTGCTGAAGATGATGTCTTTCGCTATAAAATACGGGCTCTGGACGCTCAAAGATTCTTTTTGATCTTCTTCTCGCTTGCTAAAAGACACGAAGTCTGCAAGAATGGGAATATTTTTGATCGTGAGAGCGAGGGCGGCCTGAAGGTTCGACAGAACTGTCGCTGGCTTGGCTGTGAAGGCAAAGTAGAGCAGCTTGGGCACATGCATGCGCGGCATGAGCATGTCTATGGGAGAGAGAGCGAAAACATGCTGCTTGAGGTCTGTCATTGTGTATTCTGGAGTTTGGAGCTGTGCAAAATCGTCTACATAAACTGGTGACAGAGACAGGGGTTTGGCAAGTCTTTGAGTGAAAATGCGTCAATATCTGTGGCTAGAAGTGTGTTCAAATTGTACGCCTTTCGCATCACAATGTGAGGTCTTAGGCCAGCCTTCAATGTCATTCACTAGGTGTGCAGAATCTCTAACCCTGCCAACCACAGCAATAGCTCGCAGGCATGCCTTTTGAGCAAGGAGGTTGCGTGGACTGGGGTGTGTGCTCATAATGCAGCAATCGTATTGGTAGTATGCACAGTATTGTCATTGGAACGCTTCTGATTCTCGCATTGTTGATGGTCACGTAGCAGATGACGCGAGAATATCCGCAGGTATAGGATAACATACCAACCATTATATGTCAAGCTTAAGAGAGTTCACAAGGGCTAAAAGCTTACACGCGAGCAACAATCAAGCTAGTACTTGATTTCTGCATGCTTAGAATCGACGAACTTTCTTGGTTCTGAACTTTCGGCATTGAATTTCTTTTCTAGAAGTATCGTTGATGTATTATTGAAAACCCGATTTCGGTCGCCTTGTCAAGCTAAGTCAAATTAATTTATGAGTCATGGTGTTCGTCTCTCTAGCGAAGTCTATGTTGACAGATTTGGGTCAAAACAAAGTCGTATCAAAAGGTTTGCTCACGAAAAGTCTCGACGTGAAAGTACAGAAAGTCTTATTCTTTCATTCGAATCGCATCAGACATACATAATCTTGATGATAGGGTTGAGTGTTGGTATTCACTCTTGCATTGTTGATCAATCGAGAAGCTCACATATCGATTCCTGGTGAAAGCCAGTCATATTCACGAAAAAGCGAGGGATCGAGGTTCATGCACTCGCCCGAAGTCCTCGGCATTCTTCTATCTTCCTTCTCGCGCTTCTCATAGGTTACTCTTATATCACCAAGTTCTTGGATCAGGGATCGTGCCGCTACGTAGGGGCATGCGCACCGGCAGTAGAGAAACTTCCCGTTTACGAATATGCAAGATTCTAGCTTTAGCATCAGTAGCAAGGTTCGACCGAGCAGACATGGTATCTATCTTTGTGATTGTTTCTGCAACAGTTGATTTGAGTTTGTCGTCATGATGGCTTGCACTTACTCTGTCACTACGTGTTATCTATATAGCAATGTGTCATCTGGATCTATGCAGTCGTTCCTCTTTGTTCTGTGCTCATATATTCTTTCATATACACAGACGAGTTGAATATACTTATCATGGCTCTGCTCTCACTAGGTATTGGCTTCGGACTTCTGATCCTTACACTCAGCTGGACCTTCTCAAACCTGACAGCTAAGCGGCGATGCCAAGCAGAAGCAGCTCGTCAAGGGTGCATGTCGGCGCCAGCTGTTCTTCACAAAGGTTTTTGGGGGCTGACTAGACTTCTGGAGGTGCTAAAAGCAACGCAAGAAGAGCGGGGCTCGCAACAAATCGTGGAAATAATGAATGAGTTAGGCACGAAAAAAGAAGTTCATACTGCACGACTCGAGAGTAAGTCTCATTGCACAAGACCAATCACAGAGAGTCTAAGATTTTGCTTCAAACAGTGTTGGGCTCGAAGATGATAGTGACCCGGAATCCCGAGAATGTGAAGGCAGTATTCATGACCCATGCTTTCAGCTTCGAGATCAGGGCGCATAGGTATATAATTATGCCATTCTCATCTCTTATCACTTTATCTTGAGTCACAGCATACGAGGCGCGAGGAGTTTCCTTAGAGTTGAACAGCTCAAAGTTCGGTCAAGGACATCACGACTGATCTTAAAATTTAACCAGGTCCGATGCCTTCAAGCCATTATTTGGCTTGGAACTATTAGTTCTAATCGGCGACCCTTGACGACACTCGCGGGCGCTGCTACGGCCACAGTTTTCGCGAGAGCAAATCTTCGACATGAATCTTGAAGAAAGGCATGTTAATGCGTTATCCGACGTGCTAAAGACGGGAATAGATGGTTGAACTGATATCGTCGACCTTCAACCAATGTTCTTCAAGATGACGCTTGAATTAATGATCGAGTTCCTTTACGAACATTCGTCGTCACAGATGAGTCGCAAACCAGATGCTTCTAGTACACAGGAGTTCGAACATCACTTTGATGCTGGTAAGGCTTGGGTCAACCTTAGAATGGCCTTGGGAAGGTGGCACTGACTGGTTCATTCACCAGCATTTTCACTTCATTGCAAAAAGGTTCATCAATACGTAGACTATTTTGTCAAAGCAAAACTTCAACAGAGGTCAGAAGTGACTGAAACAAAATTAGCGCTCACAAAGTTTGCTACGAGAGAGAAATTTGTGCTTCTAGACGAGCTGGCAAAGCAAACCAGAAATTCCTTAGAAATACGCGGTGAGACTCTTGATGTTCTCGACGCTGAGCGAGACATCACTGCGTCACTGCTCACCTGGATATTCTATTTCCTCTCACGTTCGCCTCGCACTTTCGGCAAGCTTCGTGAAACTATTCTTGAAATATTCGAAACAGAAGCCTCTAGTATAGATTTCTTGAAACTTAGATCTTGTCAGTATCTGCAACATTGCATCAACGAAACCCTGCGGATGACGGTCGTTGTACCAATCTTGAAACGAGAGAGTCTCGAAGATACTATCTTACTCAGAGGTGATGATTCTGACGGCACAAAGCCTGTCTTCATTTCGAAAGGTCAGCGAGTCCTGATATTCACTTATGCTCTGACGCAGCGTAGCGACATATGGGGGAATCACCCAGAAGATTTCATACCTCAGCGTTGAAAGCATCGTAAAGTTGGACTGGAATTCATACCGTTTGACGACGGTTCAAGAAAATGCATCGGACGTAAGTCAGCTCTTTCACCATTTCAGAACCACATTGACACTGACACGAGATTTCTAGAACAATTCGCTCTCACTGAAGTATCTGTATGTCTTTCTCAAATTTCTTCACGGTCAATGCTATCACTCACTGAATAATCGAACGTGTTCTGTGAAGACATGTTCGGTTTTTTGCCTAAGTCTTAGAGCTATACATTGTACTCTGATTCATCTTATTGTGATAACATGCTGACTTGACTTGGCGATGAATATTAGTACATCGTTGTGCGCCTACTTCAGAGGTTTGACATGCTTCAGAATTGTGAATCGCTCGAGCGAATTCGATTTCAACATACAATTTCGATTCGCAGCGGAACAGAAGCAGTGATCAGACTTCATGAAGCAAAGTTAACATAAACATGGTCTTAGATTCTACCATCACGTCAGATTAGATTCATGAATCTTGAAAACAATTTATTGTTGAATGAATTGTAAAATATTAAAACATGAACATATCTTTAAAACTTTTATATGATTAACACTCAGTATCTACTTTTAGATGTTTGAACGTCTCAATTCGAGAGTCTTTGAAGTCGCTTTACGCTGTCAGAACATCGCGGGCAAAAGATCGATATCGGCAAAACTATTGAGTCAAACTCGATTGAGAAACAAGAATCTGCTAGTCTCAGGTGTTCTCTGCTCTTGCAGAGATTGCGCTTTCTTGTGAATTGCACTTCATTTCTGGCTTACAATCACAAAGATATTCTTCTCAATTTACCGTCGATCAAGTCTTGAGCAGTGAACATAAGTACAGAACATGGCATCTTTCACTACGCTGTACCTACCCTTCTTCTTCGAATCTCTTCATTCTCTATTCTCAATCGCAGCGTCATGCAATCTCTTTTCGCTTTTCGTTCTTGTCTGTACAACACATCTCGTTCGCTATCGTTCTTTTCTATGGTCGCAAAATTGTCACCAGAGTTCACAGCTACTTTACCATGCTCTGTCTGTTCTTCGCAATAGCAGTCATTCATTATGCAAACACGGCGAAAAACTGTCAGATTGTCCCTCAGCTTTTACACTCAACAGCGCAGGAAACTTGCAGAGCAGAGACGAACTTCTTCAAGATCTGTTGACAACACGAAGAAGAGTCTGACATCTGTGATAGTAAAGATCAAAAGATAGAATATTCTTAATCTTCTACGTGTCATGACTGTCGATACTAATGAAGACTCTAGACATTGTTACAAACTCAAAAAGCGCTCAAACATCTTTTTGAAAGAAGCAAAGTCATCGAATCTCAAAGCCTTCTTGCTATGAATCATGAATAATTACAAGAGAATAGAAACAGTCTCAAGTCTGAAAAATTACTGACGAGTTCTATGAATGCACATTCTTGATAAGACTGGTCGAGTCTTCAGCGAGAGTGACAAGAGAGACATTCGCAATGTAAGAAATGTTTTGAAATCAGAAGAAACTTTGACTGATTGCTCAATCTCGCGCAGTATATCAAACATCTTGAGATTCAGTTTCATCTTCGTACACTTCTCATGAAAAAACTCGTCGCAGATTGCGACAATCTGTATCTTTGACTTTATACTCACTGAGTCATTGATGATTTGATATTTTCGAATGAGCGTCAGCGAGTTCAGCATTTCGCAGAAATACTTATGAGTGAATTCTTTGATTGTAGACTGTGCTTTCTCTTTGATATCAGAGTCAAGCTTAATCTTCTCAACATCAACGACCTCAGTTTGAGTAATACTACAATGATTGAAGATCATCATATGAACAGCAATCATGAAGAGAACACTTTGATGATTGTCGATTCTGACTGCGAAGTTGATAGCAAGCTCATCAGACATCATGATCATGACGATGAAGACTATAGCGATTCTAATATCACTTATGACAGCGATAGCGACAACGACTTTAATACAACTTATGATGATGACGATGACAGCGACAATGACTTAAGTTTACGCAACAATGTTGACGAGAATTGCGACACAAATGATGAATGTACTGCAGAATTCAAAGAAACTCGATTGTTTCTGTATCGACATTTTACTATCTATATAGTTCTCAGCTTTATCTTCAAAAAATTCAACATGATCTTTACGAAGATCACATTGCTTCATACTAAAGACGAAGACAATCATTCTTGCATGTGAGTATACTTGAGTCATTTAGATATCATGTCTATAGCTGATGTGTATGCATATAGAAAAACGTTGATCATTGATGAAAAGAATGATCATTTATTGTTCTGTCTTCTCGATCATCTTCTATCTCTTGCGCTCATTGACAAGACTTTCGAAGTTGAGTCAACTCACGATATCAAAAATATATTTTGAGTGAAAATGTCATCAGGCAAGCAAAGTCTCATGCTAAAATGAAAACGCGAGGTTTTAGATCTTTCTGTATTGCGTAAGCTCATGCATAACTTCAAGAAATTCGAAACATCATCTATCAAATCTCTTCACGTCAACACATTTGCTCGCAATCTGAAGCAAATGAGATGAAAGACTGAGCTTCAAGACAATCTCGATCAAAAGTATCTCAGACGTGATCTTCTGAATGTTGTGAACAGTACGTCTTTTCTTTCATACCTGAACTCGAATTTTTTTTTTTATCAAGAAATGCTAATTTCAAGAACTTGAACAAAGAAGACTTTCGTCAGCGTACAAAATCAGCTATTTGACCATAAATTAAACGTGACTGAATACTATCTTGATCAAGACGTTCAAGTTGACACTAAAGTCTGCTTCTTGAGACGTCTCTTCAATGAGATGATGCAAAAGATGACTCGACTCGTCAGTTTAACTGCTGATTTCAATGCTTTGACAGAATTACTGAAGAAGCAAAAAGCAGAGTTTTGTAATCATTCAAAGATCATTCATCTCAGCAACAGAAATAAGACTTTCACTGCTCAGCTGAAATTGCAAAGCTACAAACTCATCAGTACGACAAAAGAAACATCACTGTACAATCAAAAGATGAGAGCGCAAGCTCGATTGAATTCTTTCAAAGTTGAACTGCAACACTCTATGATTGAAAAAAGTCGAAAGCAACATTTTCAAAAGATCAATACAATCGTCTTTGACTTACAGTTCTCTGTCTCTTTGAATCAAAAGAACTCAATGTCTAATAAATCTGCAACGCGTCGTAAATACAATATTTCTGAACGAGTCGAGATTGTGCGCTGAATATGTCAGTCAGCGATTAATCTCACAGATGAGAAAATATTAACTTGAAGAATTAAAGACATTGAAGTTCTGACAATCTTATGTTGTCGACAGAAAACTCAGCGTCGCGATTGATCAAAGCGAAGCGTCGAACAAGAAGAATTGAAAACGTCTGCAGATGATATGAAAGAGAATATCGTGAATTCATTTTTCACAAAGTGCAAGTCAAAGCAATGCATCTTTTGTCTGAATAATGATCACAAGCTTTATGAGAAGCGAACTTTTAAGTATAGTAAAGTAAACAAAATGTTGAATGAGATTGAGAAGCACTTGAAGACTTTTGCATCAGATGATAAAATCTCATGTTTGCATTCATGATGCAAGACAGTCAAACTGATTCTGTCAAATGTCATGACTTTTAAGAATCATACTGCGAAAGTGCATAAGATAGTATTGCATGAATAGACTTTACTTGCTCTTTCTATATTCTGTTTATTGTATTCAATCTCATCAATTTTGCATGTATTATCTGTGTACTGATGATTCAATGATTGATGAGTCATGCTTGATGAGATGAAACGATGAAACAACAACATCAGAGAAAGGAAAAACTGCAATGAGATGTCTTTGATTTACTTGACTCATAAGTTTCTAAACACTCTCACACTGACAGCACATGAGATTGAAGTATAAATGAGCTTGGGAAATTATCGATCAGAATTATCATCGTGCTCTATGAATGATGAAAGACACATGCACAACAGCAAATTATAGTAGTCTGCATTTCACGCTCTGCAGATCTAAGAATGAACTCAAAGTCAATCTGTTCTTGCAATTCTCATGAGAATATCAGTCTTTCATTCATAACAAAAAATAATAGAGTTTTTTTTGATATCAAGTACATTTTTATCTTGATGTTTTCTAGCAATCAAAAATAAAATGCAAGCAGCTCAATCAGCAGTGAAGCAATAGAAATAGAACAATTATTAACATATTAGAAGAAATATGTTAGTTCAAATTCAAGAAAAAGAGAATCATAAATCGATCGTTTCTCAAGACATAAATATAAAGTGTTTTGAGAACTGCTTTTGAATGCTGAATATTCAGAACATCAAGTTAAAAGTGAGAATAAATCAACAAACATCTTACTTCGTCGCAAAAGAGTTCTTGATTTATTGAGTAATATTTATGACATGATTAAAGCTGTTTCAATCAGTACAAATATGATAAAATAGACAATTAACCTTCTGTTGTTTAAACATAAATGATCAAATCGAATTTCAATCACAGTTGTTTCACTCGTTCTTATCTTTAGAACTGCACTGCTTTTGAATGATTAAGTTATTTTCGCTCTCATCAAAGAAAAATTACGCGAATGCAATTCTATTCTTATCTTTATTCTTATTCATGTCTCAACACTTGTTTATCATTTCATTTGCTGCGTTCAGAAGTGAATCATCTTCTGACATCTTAATGATGATCATAACGTCTTGAGAATTCTAGTTTGACGTGACTTGATGAGAAAAATGAGAAAAGAGATCTAGAGTTAAAGAAGTGTGCAAGATGAAGAGAGTAAAGTATTTAAAGCATCTATCATATTGTTGTATTTTAGCGCGACTATCTCTTTGTGATCATTCAATGTTGTTGAGAGCGAAGAATCGAGACAAGACTCTTGTCTTTCGTCGATAGTTACAATGCTGAGCGAGAGTCAACTCTTTTAATCATCGATTGCAACTTGAATCTGCGAGCGCATAATCGACTTGATGATGAGATTTACAGAGTTGCAGATTATATCGCTGAGATGCTTAGAAAGTAGACTTTTGATGAACATTGCTGAGATCTAGATTGTGTCAATGTTAGTCAGCGATGAAGAGAATGACTCATACCTGATGATTGACAAATAGAACAATGAGAATGACAAGAGTGAATGAGAAGATCATTTCGATCAGCAGAAAATGAATGTAATATATAGACTTGAATTTTATTCACAGAGACGTAGATGATTGCAGAAATGAAGTAAGTAGAAGTTGCGAGTTTGTAAGAATAATAAAGCTCATTCTCACTGTGTTCTTATATAGATTTATCGACTAGAATATGATTCATGAAATTCAGTTCTGCTCATCATTTGATCATGACTTTAGTAGCTTCATTATTGATCATGTAACTTCATTTGTGATTCAGAGATTTCGTCTATGACTGTTTTTAAGAATGAGATCGAAAAAAACAGAAACATTCTGAAGTGAAGCAAAGATCTTCAAAAACAACAAACTAAGAAAAGTTCTTTTGATAGCACTCGCTTTCTCATGTATAGATAATGAGTGATATACTCATCTTTCTTCATTTTTCAAACCTCTTTCTACATCTTATCTGCTTTCAGTAGTTGCTCATGCTGACTGCTTGCTCTTGAAAATCAGAGTCATCGTTTATTCTGTAACTATAAAGAACGTTTTGCAACAGAGATATATAAAGTGAGAAGAGTTGAGTTGAGATAATTAAAGATGACAGAAATGAAGCAAGAAAGAGCATGAATCTGAAAGTCAGCAACAGAAGCAGAACATAGTGATATTCTTGTTCTCAGATGTACTTCAGCTTTCAAACTCAGCACATACTTTTGCTTTGATCTCATTCAACTTTCATTTCTTTTCAAATGATACATCATATAATGATAAACTGTCTCTGTCTTCTTTTAATCAATGTTAAAATGATCTTAATTATTTGCATGATGTTCTAATGCAATTTCTAGCGTTATCACATGCTCAGAAATTGAGAAAACATCAGTAGTCTCAATGAAGATAAAGCTGACAGTTTCGTCTTCGCAATGAATACAAACTTAGTCATTAAGAGCAAACTCTGATAGTGAGCGATGATCATAATTATCTTTTCAAAGTTCTAGTGTATATTGTTGACGTAAGCTAAAATAAGTATCTATGAGCAAGAAGTTTACACAAGTCATCATCTATACTTTTTCAAGTGAGCTGAAGACTGACACTAGATGTGATTTGAAAATTCAAAGAGAAGAATGAAAGATGAATGCATGCAAATTCTTGATCATTAAGTATTATTAAGTAATTTTAGCGACAGAAGCAAGTCAAACTTTGATCTCAAAAGAAGATCAAGAGATCAAACATTGAAGGCAATATCTTATCGCGCAGTCAGATGCTATTACATGAAACGCATTTCATATGAATATCAGATCATTCAGACTCATCTCGACGCATCTCACAGAAATATCAGATTGTTTGAACTAATCATGTAAGTCTCTTTAAGTGTCTTTCTAAATTTCTACAAACATCTGTCAGAAGTTTCTCTCAAGATCTATGAGCATTCATCAATGATATTTGAGAAACTTAGCATGATGCATCTTCAGAAATTGATGTCAAAGAGATGAACTTTTCTTATTGTGTTCAGACTTAATCATAGAGAGCGAAAGATAAATGACAGAGAAAGCATCTTCTTTGTAGCTTTTGAAATACAGTACAATAATCTAGAATTACACAAATCTAATGAAGTAAGCTTTTGTCTGCATATGACTAGAACTGTATTGAGAGCAATAGAAATCATCTGCTCTGACAGATACTTGTAGAGATTCAGAAAGATCTTTGACAAGTGAGTGTTGAAAAAGACAAGATATCGTTGTTGCTTTATTGTCGCTCAACGACTGCGTAATTTCGATACTCTGAAAGACGTTTGAAGATGCAGATTGAATGAACTTCTTCGATTTCATCACTTGAGAAGATTTCTCTGAGAAATCTTATCTTTCACTCAATAACTTGTCTTTAACAGTTCTACGTTTTGACATGATCGAGATTTCGCTACAAGACTGACAGAGTTCGATGTAAAGCAAGTTCAGATTAACTCATAGAAAGAAACGAAGAAAGCAGATCTTTCTTTTATACTCAATGATCACGTTAATGTTAGTCAGAACTCGATCATCTTATCTTAAACAGCGTCAGACTGTGCTGATGTAGAATTGATCGACTGTCAAAGATCAATCACGACTCGCGATATGATCAAATTTTCTTGCATTATAGACGAAAACGTCTTTGAATCTGCTTGATGAAGCGTTCGCGTTGAAAAAGAGATCAAGATTCGTTGCAAGTCATTAAGCGCTCTTTGAGTTGAAGCTCATGTCGTCTGATCGATGATTTCTACTGATGATATTCACTTCACGAGTAGACAGAAATAGCTTTGTGACTGTGATCAGTTTGTAAATCTCAGAATCTGTAAGAAATCAAAACACAACATTGACTCATCGTTTATGTTTCAACTACTAATCAAGCATATGCAATGTTCAAGTTACAGCTGATCTGAACAGCGTTTTTTCGATAAAGCAGTATATATCAGCGACATAACGTGAGTCAAAACTTGAGGTAGAGAGCGATTAAATTCAGTGCAGAGCGTCATATTCAGAAGAATTGAAATTTGCTGAAATGATTCATCATTATTGAATGACGTAGATATCTATTAAAATGCAGCTGAATCTCTGAAGCTCAGTCAGTCTTCTCAAAAGTCAGCAGAAAGTCTCAAAAAGTCATTCAGCAAGTCATTTATCATACTCATGAATCATTCAAACATGATAAACATGTCAAGTCAATATCTTCAAATTTCATCTGACTTGTCTCAGCAGAACTTGCATGATAATGAAAGCTTCACAGATGTCTACTCTTTTTCTTCTTACTCACTGACTTCTTATTCTACGATTTCAAAGACAAAGAATTGATCATCTTTCGCGCTTGAGACATGAAATAATCTGGTTTACACGACGAAACTTGAAGTCGAGCGAAGAGTAAGAACTCACTTTTACGCTCTCTCACTCTCTGATCTATGCTACTCTTCGTCGACTTCGTCTTTGAAGATTTCGTTCACAGAGCTTCAAAGAATATTAGACTCTCTTCTGAATTAAGTTGATTGATTGAAGATGATAGTTAAAGTGACTGAGCATTGAGCGTCATTAATTTACTGCAACGTCATTGAGAAGATATTGCTGACACATATTCATTGACTTGTGAAAATCAAGAGCGAGAGCAAGAATGCAGCTAATTTTGAAAACGGCAATGACAACAAAGAGTATGTGTATGTGTACGAGAGCGATGATGAAGATGAGGTTAAAAGTGAAGCTTCAAGAAAGAGTGAAGATGAGAATGAAGATGATGATGAAGACATGAAAGAAGATGATGAAGACAGCAATGATGATATGAATGATGATGAAGACAACGTATACGATAGTATATGAAGAGTAAGCGAGAAGAAACAAAGCAATCGACGCATTTGATGCAATTGTTTGAGAATGATAGTCTTGAGTCTGAGTTTGCAACATATAGAACTATCATTTAGTCTAGAAGATTTTTCATGCGTTGATTAAAGAAGTACGAGTCTGACGTTTGACAATGACATTGACTTCTGCATGAAATGTAATGCAGAATATGCTAGAAGTCTGATTGTTTACTAACATTTCTTTCTGTGTGTCGAGAAGTTCGCTGTGTCGAGAAAAATGATAGATACTTCAACTTCAAGCAACTCATACTCTGTACACTCGTCAATATTTCTCTTCTTCATATATAAGTCGAATGCTATAGCTACTTCTGATCATTAAGAATATCTTCTTTCTAAAATATTACGTTCGCGTTGTCGTTCTTACGTCTGTTTTGCGCAAAATCTTCGTCAGTAGCAAATCGAGATTTTTTATCACAGACTCACTGTTGAGTTTATAAAATTATCGAATTTTGTAGATAAATACTATTTAAGTCTTATAATGCTTTAGCAATGCTAGAGAGTCATCATTAGTCTTTTAGTTACTATGATCTGAAAAGTTAGAAAAGATCGCTACTTTAATCAGTATCTTCAATGAGAGATTGACGTCTCTAATGAGTATGAAACAGTCTTGCACTTTATATATAACGAGAACAGTGTAATTTACACTTTTCACTTATTAAGTTAATGATTGTTAATTAAGATCTGTGACTGATGCAATTCAATCTTTCTTCTGTCAGTTTTATAAATCTGAACGTGATACTTTAAACCTAGTGCTGACTTGAAACTGATTGTCATAGTCAGATGTTTCTTTTCTTAGTTATTCTTTCTTCATCTTGATCGCAGATTTTCAACGCTTAGTGAGAAGTGAAATTTTTATCTGAGTTCAAAAGCTACTTGAGATTTGATTATCAAACATTAATAACTATGAGTGAAAACTCTACTCTGTCTGTAAAAACTAGTCGTTGACAATGAGTTCTTGCATATCTTACTTTTAGAAATCGTGCTTCATCATCATCATCATTCTCATTATTTCGGTCGAATCAGACTGTCACGTCATCAACAGCACAGATAAGAAATTCATCGTTCATTCAGACTGTATTCTCAAGCACAGCATCAGTCGAGTCGATCTTAACTGATTTGTTGATCGCTGACGCTGTTTCTCTATCATCATCGCAGACGATCTCTACTCTCTCTTCGAGCTCAAATCTTCTTTATGACGCGCTCAAGTGACTCTCAGATGATGATTGAGCAACTCTTCAAGATTACATGTTTCACAACGTCAACAACATCAACTTGATGCTCAAACAAGTCTTAGTCACGACGAAGAAGAAGCAACGATGCTGCATCAAAAAGAGATGAACGTTTACATTTACGAAGTGAATCGTCGTTGTGAAAGAGAAGATTGACAAGATGATCGACTGACTGAATCGATTCACGACGATTGAAGATGTTGTGACTAATGTCGATCTCATGCATGTGAGCTTGTCATGAGCTGATATTCGCCTACTGCTCGAGGTAAAAGCTTGCGCTTTCAAATGAATCACTCAGAGATCTTATGTTTTGATTGACAGACTATCGTATCTGAGATGAATCAGATGATTTCGCTGCTTGTTGAATGCAAGATTGCTCTATATATGATGAATAGACTCAGAGTGTATATTGAGTTTCTTCGTCAGCTGTTGATGACGCTGACTCGAACCAACTTTGAGACGATTATGACAGAGTTATATGCGTACGTTCTTGAATTCTTGACTTACGTCATTCAAATCTACCAGACTTTCATCTCTTATCGTGCGCTTCATGTCTTTTGAACAAAGAGCGATATTATAGACTTTGAGAAAACGTGCAACAAGCTCGAAGTTAGAGTTGAGATTGAGATGAGCAACTGCAATTGCACACTCAATGCTCAAGATCAAGAGTGAATCGAAAAGCTGAAACAAGATTTACAGAGAGTGCTCAAGAAGTTCAAACAATCTCATCATCTTCAAGAATCGCTGAATTGACTTGAGATCAAGATTAATCTGAATAAGTTATTGTATGCAAAAGAAGCAATGTACAATTTCTACAAAGATGATCATATCATCTGTCATTCTGTCACTTGAGTCGACTTGCTTCATGAAATTTACGATTGAGCTCGACATTCTCGTAGTAAGAGTATCTTCTGATTAAGCGACTGAGCGAGTATTGACAAATCAACAATTTCTTGAATCGTAACTGAGTGATCAGCTGATTAAAATGATCTTGATGACGTTGATCTTGATGTCAGCTTCTTTTTTAAACGTGATGAAGATGATCGAGATTTGACATTACGATTTTTTTTCACTATCACGCGTGAGCTTGTGTTGAAGATATCAGAACTCGATGCTTTGATTGCAGAGATGATTACTCAGAATCTCTTGATCTTTGATAAAGCGTTGAGTAAACAATTTGACAAGTTGATTTATCAGTCATTACGTCAAGAGAAGTTCATTGCAAATGATTCTTCTATCTTTATCATGATTGTCGATGCTTTGAACGAGTGTGAGAAAGAATGAAACGTGAAAGCAATCATTGATTTATGATCTCAATTAACTCATCTCATCACTATTCATCTCAAATTGTTTCTCACGAGTCAATCAGAATTATTTATTCAGCTAGAATTCAGAAACATATCTACAGTCGTTCATCAAAACATGATTCTTCAGAATGCAATCTTTCACACAATGATACAGCATAACATCTTCATTTTTCTGAATGATGTATTTGAAAAGATTCGTAATTTCTACAATCTGAACTCTTTATCAAGAATGTTCTTAGATCGAGACTGACTCGATGATAAAAGACTTCAAGCTTTGATTGACATGACTGTCTCTTTATTCGTTATTGCGACGATCATATCTCGTTTCGTTGATGACTTTGACTGAGACTCTCAAGAACAACTAGAAACGATTTTGCAATTCTCAAGCATTGAGAGATCAGAACAGATGACACAGACATATCTGTCTGTTCTGACTCAATTTTCGACACGATTGAAAAATTCACATGACAAGAAGAAGCTGCATCAAGAATTTTGCATGATCGTCGAATCTATCGTCTTACTTGTCGAACCACTTTTCATACAGTCTCTGATGATTCTTCTAAATATCTCTGCAGACACGATTGCGCTTCGTCTTTGATCATTACACTCTGTGCTGCGAATTCTCACTGACTCGAACACATCGATTTGAACTCTTCATCTATCATTCAACGAGTTCTTACTGAGTGATCAGCTTCAATCGAAATCGTTTGAAGTCAATGATCATGCTACACATTGCATGCTGCTCTCAAAATGCTTACAATTGCTGTCTTGATCTGAAGATCTGCAAGAGAACTTATGTAAGCTCGAGTATTCTGATAAGCTACGACAAGAGATCAATCAAACCACGATCAATGATCGTCTTTCGCCTGCATTTCAATATGCATGTCAGTATTGAATTCAGCATGCTAGATATAATGAGATCGAGATTCATGATCAAGACGACGTGCATATATTTCTACAGAAGCACTTTCTTCATTGACTTGAAGCAATGAGTTTGATGAATAGACTTGTCAAGATCATTGAATAAATACGCATATTACAATCGCTCATGTCGATAAGTGATCATCAAAAAAGAAACTTTAATTGAGAATTCAATTTTAACATATTTTAAAATAGTCAAGTAATTCATCTTATCTGTCAGATTTTCTTCAGAACGCGCAACGAATTGTTTTAGCTGATAGACATTTTGTCGATCTTGCATTGCTTCAGATTTATTCGTCAACAATGATTTTTGCATCACAGATCAGCGTAGTGAGAAACATTTGCAATCGACTTTCATCATGAATACGAAAATTTTCAATCATCTCATCAATATGAAGTCTGAAGCTACAGAAGCTCGAGAAACATACTAATTCAATCAGTGCAGTAATATTCTCGCAGAACGACTCGTTGCTCACTTCAGCATCACATGATGAGACTGTTAAACTATGAAACTCGATGACGAGTCAAGAAGTGCAGAAGCTTGAGAAACATACTGATATGATCAGTGCAGTGACATTCTTGCAGAATGACTCGTTGCTCACTTCAGCATCACATGATGAGACTGTTAGACTATGAAACTCGACAATGAGTCAAGAAGTGCAGAAGCTCAAGAAACATACTAGCGAGATCACTGCAGTGATATTCTTGCAGAACGACTTGTTGCTCACTTCAGCATCATATGATGAGACTGTTAGACTATGAAACTCGATAACGAGTCAAGAAGTGCAAAAGCTTGAGAGACATACTAGCGAGATCACTGCAGTGATATTCTTGCAGAACGACTCATTGCTCACTTCAGCATCATATGATGAGACTGTTAAACTATGAAACTTGACGACGAATCAAGAAGTGCAAAAGCTCGAGAAACATACTGATATGATCAGTGCAGTGACATTCTCACAGAACGACTCGTTGCTCACTTCAGCATCACATGATGAGACTGTTAAACTATGAAACTCGACGACGAGTCAAGAAGTGCAGAAGCTCGAGAAACATATCAGTATGATTAATGCAGTGACATTCTCGCAGAACGACTCGTTGCTCACTTTCGCATCATATGATAAGACTGTTAAACTATGAAACTCGATGACAAATCAAGAAGTGCAGAAGCTCGAGAAACATATCAGTATGATTAATGCAGTGACATTCTCGCAGAACGACTCGTTGCTCACTTCAGCATCACGTGATAAGACTGTTAAACTATGAAACTCGATGACGAGTCAAGAAGTGCAGAAGTTCGAAGTTCTAGAATATATTGCAACGCTTGATTTTACGAATGATAATAAGATTCTATTCACTAATCTTGAAACTATAAATATTGAGAAAAAAAATACTCTTGCTGAAGTTACTAAAATTTCTTCAAATCAAACGTTAATGATAAACAATAGTTGAATTGAACGAGGTAATTATAATCTTCTCTGACTTTCACAGAAGTATCAAAGCGATTGTTCAACTTTTTGCAACGATACTTTCGAGTTTGATTTGAACTCAGGTCAAATCAGCTTTTTAGAGGTTGATTATTCTTTCAAATAATCTTATAACTAAATTGAATTATATAATTACTTCTCATTGATTACGTATTTTGAGTATCTATTATAGAATAAGATTAGACTAATCGTTGAGAATTGAAGTCTGTCTTCAGTCGCGCGTTGTGACGAGTCAGAATCATTCGATATAAGGTATATCATGAAACCTGTTGCATTTCATACTAAGATTATAAGGTAAAGAAGAAAGAAGAAGAAGAAAAAGAAGCGACGACGACGAAGCAAAGTCTTTTATGCGCGCTGCTAGCTAGCTGCTTAGCTAATCAAGACGAACCTTCAGTGACAGCGCATCAGCTTCGTCACACACGTTGTCTACTACAGTATACTTTCTATATAATAAATTAATCGTGTCACGCAATCATCTACTAAAGTAGGTGCTGATCACTCAAATGATGTACATCTCTCAAATGACGTTTTTTTTCCTTTATGTATTCAACCCTTCCTCATCTTCATCACTCAACCACATCATGTCTGAATACTATATTAATTTGAAGTATCTTATAAAAGAGACTACAGATGCATTTCATGACGATGAATACAAGTTTGCAAGCACTGCAGCTCAGGCATTTGAAGTTTCTGTTCAAACGCTTCAAAGACGACTAGTCGAAACTCACACCTCATTATTTGAACGAAAACCACATGAATATGTTCTGAATACTGAGCAAAGAAAGACTATATGTATATATTTGACACGTCTGAACAAGCTGTTGATTTCTGCTCGACTGAGACATCTTCGAGAAGCAGCAAATTTTCTACTGCAGCAGGCAAATTCCGTGAATTCTTCTCGAGTTGAACAGCACTGATCAGTACGATTTCTACAGCAAAATTCTCAGTTTTTCAAGAGAAAACAAACTTCTCTTGCCGCTGATAGAAAGACTTCTCTGACTGTTGAGGTGACAAAGCAACATTTCTATGATTTTCGAGATGTGCTGACCAAATATGCGATTCAATCAAATGACATATGAAACATGAATGAATCAGACTTTCGTATCAAAGTTGAAAGAGATCATTTAGTGATTACATTGATCAAAAAGAGATCTCTTCGTGCAATTGATTTGAGAGTGAGAAATTTAGTGAGTGATGTGAAGGCAATTAGTGCTGAGAAAGCAAACATTTTTCTCATGCTCATCATTTTCGAAATCAACATTTTGAACAAATGAATGCAGAAAAACGATCTAGATGACGATTTATTGCTTGCTACTACTGAATTCGAATATTCGAACGATGAAAAGATCTTTGACTGGCTGAAGCACTTCGATTTTCATAGTCGAAAGACTCAGGTAGAAGCTCATAGACTTCTGATCATGAATAACTACGAGTCTCATCTTATCTACGAGTTTCTACAGTACGTCGATCTTTATAATAACGTGATATTCACTCTTTCCTCGCATTTTACACACCTTACGCAGTCATTGAATGTAGAAATATTTCAGTTCATGAAGCATTATCATTCGAAGGTGATTGATGAGACAATTCGACTTGAATCAACGAGTTTCAACAAACAGAACTTTCTTGCTTTCTTCATCAGTCTACGAGTCAAGATCTTCACTGAATCAAATACACAGTCGACTTTCAAACAGACTGAGCTTGTTTCATATTCATCAAAAGTGATGCTGAAAAAGGTGAGAGTCTGACAATCTTTCGAGTCAATCTCTTCATGAGACTCTTTTCTATTCTTTCTCTTTATAGAGATCACTTTGCATGAATCTAGAGAGATTCAGAAGCTTGATACAGAGCTTCAAGATGATTTAGATGACTACGATATATCGAAGAAGCTACGCGAAAAATTTGGTCGATATATAAAGAGATCTTTAGTAGAGGCTAGCTCGCTTGCTTTGATCGAACGTGACATTGAAGCGACTCACAATCACAGTAAAGCAAAGGCTAAAAGAAACAAACTCGATGAATCTGTTGCTCAGAAGGTGAGAGTAATAACCGTTCGACAGGCAAGAGGTAAAATCACTGCTGAGATGAAGAAGAAGCGAAAAAAACGGGTTTGAGCATCGAAGCGAGAGAAGAAGCGAAATGCAAATGCTTGAATTAAATGAAACAAAGCTATTGTGAAAGTCTTCAAATTAACTGACAAGTCAGCTCAGAAGTGAATCGACAAATGAGTCACTGTTTTAAATGTAGAATACGAGAATGAGACTTCAGTAGAAGAGATTGTAAATCTGTTGGGATAAAAAACGTCATTTGAGAGATGTATGTCATTTGAGTGACCAGCACCTACTTTAGTAGGTGATAGCGTGACACGATTAAGTTCTAGTTAATATATTCTTGATCTCTAGCCTAGTTTCTAATAGTATCAATTAGAATATTATTTTCAAGTCGATTCTAATCTATCATCTTTACTCTTCTAGATTCAGTTCTGAATGACTGTTCTCAAGAATCTGAGCTCAGTTCTTTCTCAAAGATCTGACTGCTCTATTACTTGTGAAACGCTGACGAGTGATACTGAAGACTAGTGAAGGTGAAAACTTTATGCGTATTGAACTTTCAAGATCAGACATTTGTAACAAAAACTCTAAGAGAGCTTTTTCTTTCGACGAGGTAAGATACTGTTGATTTCAGACCGTTCATGCGCATGATGATGTCGAGTAAAGAGAGACACGTCTTTCTGTTCTACTGAGGCAGCGTAAGTTCTTAGCACGTCTGAAGAAAAGCCTTGCGCCAGCATCTGACTGACTCGATTCATTAGCTTATTGTAGTGATAGTGATAAAGAAAGAAAGAAATAAGAGAGTATGACACAGAAAGTACTACGTAGTCATGTAGTCGCTTATAGATACTTCTAGAAGAGTGCTATACTGCGTCACACTTTGATAGAATAGTACAAAGAATGAAATATATGCAAATCATGTCTCGATACAATGTAATGTAAGCATGCTGATGCGTGCTAAATTAATTCGTACGTCAAGACATGAGACTGTCGTTTCTTTGACACGACGAAATTCACGAAATATATATTTCTGAAGATCAAGTGTCTTTAAAGCTTAAAGTCATGTTCTTTCGTAACAAATCTATCATATTCTGACTTCAAAATCGAAAGATATATGATCATTGATGCTGAAACACTGAAAAATCGTTGAAGTGACTTACGACGTCATCAGCGAAATGATCGACATTATGATCAAGATCGCTGTAATTTTCTCTCTGCACATTGATGTCTGATGCAGAAATAGCTAAAAAGCAAACATAGTAAGTATCACGTCATAATCTTGCAAGTGACAGATCTGAGTTGCCTTCACAATGAATTCATTTTGACATGATGAGTTTCTTTTCACACAGAGATAAACGTTAAACTGAAAAGCGATCAGCTCAAAAAATGATGAGAAAATTTTCAATAATGTTATTGATAGTGTGAACAACTTCTGAATATGAGAAAGTAGTCGCTGAGAAAGCACTTCTCATGAGCAGATTCTTCAAAAATAAGATTGTGATTCGCTTTTTGAAGAGATAAGCGAAACTCAGTTCTTCACGTGACATGCTCAAAGTCTCTGAATAGTAAATTGACAGGCAAAGAATACAATTCTTTCTAGACTAGTCAGCTTTAGATCGATGTATCAGAATCATACATGCAATCTCTGTTATGATGAAAGATCATGTTTCGTGATCTCATGATCAATAAGTATATTATCTTTCATTCTTGCAAACGATTGCGTCTTTGCTTTTGCGATGTAAGACATTCTGTATATTTTTCTGATGCAGAAGACTTGAAACGAGATAAAGTGTAAACATATATTGAACTAAGCGAGATGAGTGTTTGAGTCTCATTTCTGACTTTTTCTCGACTTCTGTTCTGACGTTTCTCAAACTTCAACTCTGACTTTTCTCGCTTCAATTATCGCTTCTCGTTCTCTAGTTTTGACTCTTTTCGCGCTTCAACAAATTTCGCAAGATAAAGACACATTGACTTGACTTATGATTGAGTCAATGATGTGATGCACACGTGCTTTATTTTAGAACTCAGCATAGAAATGATGTGAGTCGATGAAGAAAGCAAACATGTCGTAAGACATTATATGTCTTGAGACATTATGTCTTGAATCGCTGTGTGTCTTGAGTCACTATATGTCTGAAGACATGTGTCGTAAGACATCATATGTCTTGAAACATATGTCACAAGACACTATATGTATTAAGACACATGTAGAAAGACATTATACATCTTGAGACATATGTCATGAGACACTATATGTATTAAGGCACATGTAGAAAGACATTATACATCTTGAGACATATGTCATGAGACATTATATGTATTAAGGCACATGTAGAAAGACATTATACATCTTGAGACATCATATGTATCAAGACACTCGTAGAAACACACTACATGACTTAAGATCAACATATTAAAACACTTTTACTTTTCTCTCTCTTGTACATTTAATGAAGATTGTACAGAAATAGTTTTTGAATCAATACGTATTTCATCTTTGAATACATGTGATCAATTTTCTTTGATTCTATTGTAAATATTACATCATGAGCAGTTAAAAAAAACTCAAGTTCTTGTTACTCAATTCTGTCATTCTGATAAATAGTATGCAATCATTCTATCGCTTCGAGAACTGATATTTCAATTTCAGCAGTTTTATTCAATTGTTCAAATAGTCATGTACAAGACTTCATAGATCATCTCGCTGCTTATTAATCTTGAATACTAAATCATGATCAGTCTTGATATGCAAAGAGTGAATTGTACTTACTCATCATCAACATCTTTTTCTTCTCACTCTGCATCTTTTTGTTGAATTCTTGCGCATTTTCAGCGTTTTCTTGCGCGATCTCGATATTCTCTGAATGTGTCATGTTCATCTCTGTTTGTAAAATCTTCTGCAAATCTGCAAATTCTTGATAAACAGTCTCACGTTGATCAAAAGACACTTTGTTCTTTTTCAAATAAATCGAAAAGATTGAGATGAAGAGAATCTATTCTGCGTGTCAGTAAATCAAACGAAAGCATTAATGAATATCATCTTATTCAGATTGTTGTCTTTCAAAACATTATTAAGCAGCGACTTTACTGCAAGAGCAATCTCTGTCATTGTAAGTTTCTCATCAGTGAATTCTCAATCTCACTTCATGCTTATTGATGTGTTGTACTTGTCAAATCACACAAATTCAAAGAGTACTAGTCTTGCGAGTCTTATAATCATGAATCAGCTGTTTCAGATACGACAAGTGTGCAGTCATCTTGAACTCAGCAATTATCAGAAGAATGCTTTCATACTCGCTCATAAAGACACTGATTTCATAAGACTCATTGAATAGTATCAAATGAGAATCAGTCGCGTTCTCATTCTCATCAATCTCAACGCGATACAGAAGTTCTTGTGTCAGTTCTTTACAAGATTTGACGAAAAGATTCAGTCTATTCTGCTTCTTGTATGTTCAAGAGATCATCACGAAAGAATGACTCTGCATGAAGAATCAGAAGCTGACGAAAGAAATTCATAAATTGATGTATTGCTCAGCTTTAATCTTCAGTGATCGAGAAAGATTGATGCTAATCTTAACAATGTCATAGACGTGACTAATGAGAGCTTGAGCATGATCGTGATAAAACGTCTCGCTTCGTCACAGTACACTGATGCATTGAACAACAGATGTGAAAAGAAACAGCGCAGCAGAGATATAGATGTACATGCAAGAAAAAAGCGACTTGAAGAACAGATGACATCAGATGAAACAGACAGAAAGCGCGATCAACGCTTGATGCATACGAAGAAAGATTTCGTAGAATGATCGACGTAAGAGAGAATGCAAGAGTAGTAGAAGAACACACAACAATGATTCAATCTAAGTATGATTAGTTAAAGACAATAATGAAAGTAGCAACAAAGACTAACTATTAGTTCAAACAGATGCTCTGATACTTTCAATGAGAAAGTGATTCGATTGATCACGACGACGAGTACGTGAAAGAGATTGAGCGCGAACGTCATCAATTTCGTCAAGCGATGAACGCATCAATAAGAATTCAAAGAAAACTTGAGAAGATCAGTCAGAAAACTAAGATGAGCATCTGCAAAAAGCGAAATCATGTTGACGAGCGATAGATTTTCGACTTGAAGATCAGCTTTAAAGATCGTGAAAACTTGAAAGTTAAGACAGAAGACATTGATCATGATGTAGATCAGCTGAATCAGAACGTTGATTCAACTTCATGAACTCAAAAGTTGATGATGATTCAGAAAGTACAAATAAGTAAGATGCTTGAACGTAAGAAGAGAGATCTTTTTCCGAAATTGCATTGTACGAGAAAGAAGATTAACAATAATAAAGACAAAGAAGAAGTCGCTTGCGACAGTAGCATATATCTGAGTGACATTCATGAGAATACGAAGTCGAAGCAGTATTACAAAGAAGAGATGAAAAATCGAAGTGAATCAAAAAAGTGATAAGAAGAAAGACTGAGAAGAAAATAAAGAAATGTATTGAAACGTCAAGACTCTTTTAATACATGAAACTGAGATTGAATAGAACTGATCATGAGAACAAACGTAAAAAAAGTTGAGAAGAGAAAACATCAAAAGTATTAGAAAAGAAGCAGAAAATGATGACTCATAAGAGCAGAGCTAAATTGTCATCATTTTCGATGATGTGCTATATTTAGAAATCATTTCAAGAAATGAAAAGAATTTCAACTCACTAAATCGATGCAAAAAGTTCAGAAACAAAGATTTTATAATTTTAGATTGACATGTCAAGATATTTGCGAATTTCTAAAAAGAATTGTCTATACTGACTTGTGAAGTCTTCACGTGAAGACTTCAGCTCAGTTCATCATTCACTCAAGTCAATTCTTTCATCAATCACACTGAAGTAGTCAATGCTAAAAATGTTAGATTCTGATTGAAGCAACTAAATTGCAACTCATCTTCATTAGCTCGTTTATTGAAGAAGCAGACGTTGTCGTCGACAGAAATTTGATGACATCGAAGTCAAAAGATCAACGATTCAAATTCTCAACATTGATAGCTTCGTCATCTTTGATGCATTTCTTCATAAGTTTCATCATGATTCTACTGAGTGCTCTTACATCTTTAATACTGATCTTGTCTGACAAAGCAATCTGACAACAGCATTCTTGATTCACTGTTATGTAATGTTAACGAAGTCTTCTGTGAACTGAAATTGAGATCGACTGATTTTGATGTCTTCTTTGACGCTTAAAAGAATGTTGAAGCAACTGAGAGACTCATGCTTCATTCTCTGAGAGATAAGATAAACAAGATTCTCAAGTATTTATTGCGATTAACACATTCTTCATGACATTTCGTTTGCTAGATTTATCTGTTTAAGTATGACTGTCAATTCTTGCTCATCAAAATAGAGAGAAGAAGCAATGATCTGAACAAGAGAGATGTTCATATGCTCAAGAATGACATAGAAGAATTTCTCGAAACTAAAAGATTCTAGAACGACAACGAAGTTGTCGTGTTGAATGTGATGTAACATGTGAAGCTTCTCGTGAGAGTCTGACTTCAAAAAACTTTTCATGATGACATGTTTATGAAGAAGTTCTTTTTGAACAACAACAGTAATAAAACGATCAAGCTTGAGCTGAAAGATCTTCTTGTAACTTTTTCACGAAGATTCGTTTTTCATTTTCTTATATTCACGAATCTCAAGCCTTGTATCTATCTCAATTCTCTGCAAAGAGAGAAATCTTTTTCTTTTTGAATCTTTGTTTTTAGAGATTGAGTGATTCTGAAAATGTCGTTTCAATTCTGTGACATTGTCATGAGACTTTGTAGTCAAAGTAGACTGCTCAACTTCTCTCAGATTTCTCATGTTGAACAGAATGTCATGCTTGAAGAGTTGAGAACTCATGCTGAGTATTCATAAAGAATGAGAAAATGTTTGAAGATTTGATGTGATTGTTGAATAGAAAATACAGTCGAGAAGAGAATGAAACGTCGAAAACAATGCAACGTATGAGTAGATCGACAATGATCAGAAAATTATTTAAAGCACAGAAAGAGAAACAGTTTCAAGTAGAAGAGTGACAGCAC
>JAABUK010001872.1_pt1 | contig 39138 bp, 54 predicted proteins | sample 5559141 | NCBI WGS metagenome assembly JAABUK01 (sample SAMN10711869, study PRJNA513367) | rock metagenome | isolation source: Antarctica rocks | place: Antarctica: Victoria Land, Pudding Butte nord | collected 2016-01-03 | reverse complement strand
TTCAGCTACAAAGGTCAGCTTTTTCATGAACAACATGTTTTCCGACTCCAATGTCATGGCTTCTTACCTTCAGGACATTAGACCCAGTTTTCACTCATCAAGTTCAGGTTAGGTGCTCACTCACTGAGGGTTGAGACTGACAGATGGTTGAGACCCAAACCACCTAGAGAACAACGTGTTTGTCGCCACTGCTCTATGCAAGCGGTTGAAGATGAGCAACATTTCCTTTTTGACTGCCCTTTTTATAGCATCATTAGAGGTCAGCACTTTTCGTTCTTTGGTCCAAACTACCAACAACGGGACATTAGGCTCTTTTTCGAACAGAACTCCCACCAGCTTGGTTTTGTTGCACACCACATTTTCAAGCCAGGATGTCTGATGAGTCACTACTGGCTCCACACCCCAGACTGTAAGTTATAAAATGAAATGAAATGAGTCCCCAGGACACAAATGAGTAACAGAGCTTCCCGAAACCGCAATCGTGTCCCCTACAGCTGCAGTTGTGACAAATCGAAGGCTCCCTACACCATCGGAGTCTTTGCTGCCTGTGCCGGATGACATTGTTGCCGCTCAATACAGATGCAACTCTACGACAACTGGAACCCTCACTCTCCGATCTGTAGTCTAAGTTCTTGGCAGTTGGACGAGATCCCTGAGGAGCTACCCACTTGGACCTTCCCGGACCTGGAAATTTGTGACCACAACACCTCAGACGATGCAGGAGTCACGTCATACAAAGAGGCTCACCATCAACCCTGCGGGCAACGCCAAGGGCCCTCCTCTCCTGACGGTACCAGTGATCCGGCAGTTGTCTGTAGGCGTTTGAACTGCACCTCGATATCAAAATCTATCCGGAAACAAAGGCAGAACAGACAAGCGCAGCAGCGCTTTCGACAACGGCAGAAGGTATCGCAGAGTCCCGCCCAATAACTCACTGTCACATATAGTCACGCCATGTTGTCAGATCTGTTGTTGTGCAGGCCCGAGTCAGGGAACTGGAGGATGAGGCTGGGCAAGCACTATCTCGTCTGAACAAGTTGCAAGCCAGGCAGCTGCAGCTTGCAGCAAGAAATGCTTTACTTGAAGCAGTTGCTGACAGCAATTTTGACTTGGAGTCAAAAGAGGTAGGTCCCCTTTTTTGCAACACCTCTGCAGAATGCGTTGATGTGACTGCAGTGTGTTTCAAAAGAGAATAGGTTGTCTGACTCAGCTTCAGCAAGTCCTGTCAGCAAACATTTGTACAACGCCAGACTTGCAACACATGTGCATTGCAGAATGCTCAATTTGCTAGCAGCACTGCACTACGTGTCTGCAGCGTAAGACGTATTGCAGCCAATATAAATGCCAGTGATTGGCCAGGTCTTGCAGCAGAAAGCCTGCATGCAAGCAGTAAGTACAGGCAAAGCTGTACCTCTTCTGCAAATGTTGGCAAGCACATAGAAGCAGTGTGCTTAGTCATCGACAGGATGTCATGCTCTACTGCAGACAAGCAGGTCATTGCATTTGATTGACGCTCACCAAACAGTCGTCCTGATCGCCCTGAACAATCAGCAAACGGTGAAGACTGTTCAAGATGTTGGTCAGATGCCTTTCACAGAGTTCTCTGTCTTGTATGCGGTGAGCCCATGTGACATTGCTACAGGCAGTCCGGTCATACATCACTTGCTTGCATTACTTTCTTGCATGAAAGATGCTGAGCTCACGTCAACATGTGTGTGGCAACTTTGCTTGATGCTGCTGCTGCTGGCCTCTTCCATATGGTGAATCGAGGAAGTAATGAACAGATTCGCACATGCCTGTATGTGAGTACGTGCATGCCCAACATGAGTTTCTCTGCTGTGCAATGCATATGCAAAGCATGCTTGCAATATCACTATACACATTGTCTCAGTCAACCCCGTCTTTTGTGTGCGGTATGCATTTCAGAACACAATTGCAACCATTTCAGAACACAATTGCAACCATCAGCATGTCAAGCACAGCTACACCTTTTGGCGTCAACGTCATGAGAAGCCAAGTATGATACCGGGCTGCCCAGGGTTTCAGGGTGCAAATCTACAACCCTTACCCTAGGTCAATCTGCTCATCGTGTTGTCACAGGCATACGCCAAAAAGATTCACGAGAGTCTCCGGGATTGCGCTCAATCCCCACCTCAGGCCTCCTCTGATGCGCTTCAAGACATGGTCAGATGGACGGAGGGTCTGAGTCGCCTCAGGGTGTGCGTGGCGATAGGCAATGCCAGGAACTTTGTTGCCTTTACTGCCAGTCGGCTTGACGGGAGCATGGGGCCTGCTTCCAGTCACCTGTCTGATGCCTGGTACCATAGCTTCATGGTAACTCACACCAATACCGACTTCACGGTAATAAAAAAAGAGGGGGGGGGGTGTTGTTTGCGCTTTTCAGCGATCATAACGGGAGCCTCCTAATGCGGCAGCCTGGAGCTAACTTTCATGGTAAATCATACCCATACTGACTTCAAGGCAACTCACACCCATACTGACTTCATGGTAACTCACACCCATACTTCCTATGGCTAGTCCATTGCCTGCCGCCTTGACTGAAGAGAAGCTTGTGTGCAAGCCTAAACGGGCACAGGAGCAAGACTGGGGTCCTCAGGGGGGTCACATGTCCAAACGACTGTGCTTCTGACATCACCCTTGACTGCCATGTATTACATGCGTGCCTACAGACTCTTGCCGGTGGCATCAGTCAACTGAATAGGAGCCTCTGCACATTTGCAACTGCAAGTTTGCTGCCAGTCAAGTCAATGGGAACCTACAGCCCTTCTTGTGCTCCTGAGCAACGGATTAGCAGGGAATGTCCAAATGCCAGTCAACTGTTTGAGTTCCTGGTTGCATCTCTGAGACTCAGCACTGAGATTCTGCTGCACCGGTGTCACAGCCTTAGCGCTGATCTGTGATGCTCATAGGTAGGCAACTGTTACCCAGAATTCAGGAGCGGATCCAAGATGAATCTGCGCCTAACTGCCGGCAAATCTAGCTCTGGGCTGCTGCCTTAGGAGGCTCCTGTTATCATCGCTGGCATAAGTGCAAAGTTTTGTTTTGGTTTTGTTTTGCAGGCGACTCTGCAGCTGACGGAAGAGCAGCAGGAAGCTATGATGCACCTGCGCCGCCTCTTCTACGGCAAGCTGGGTGCCTTGAGGCGTCACCGCCAGCAGCTGCTGCAGCAGGTGCACATTGCCCCCTTCCCTTCCCTCCCCCCCCCCCCTCCCTTCACACCCTCCTCCTGATTTCCAAAGCTTTGAGTGTGTGCTTTGGCAGATATACACTACACATACACAGTAAAATGCACATCCAAATATACATGTACATGTAGCATCTATATATGTATATATATATATCTATATATGTATACATCCAACAATGCATGTGTCTATACATGTGTGCATAAACATATGTATGCAAAAATACACACATAATGTATGTATCATATGTTCAGACTACATAGATGCAATCCAGCCTGACGATAATGCATGTACAGGTTCCAGCCAGGCCAACAGAAACAGAAATGGAGTGTGACGCCAGCAGCCGCCTGGCCGCAGTGGTCAGCAATGCTGAGCAGCTGGAGCACAACAGCAACGCTGAGCTGAGGGCATACCTGCACATGTCTGCCTACTTGCGCCTGGCCACGCAACAGAGAGGGGTGAGCTGTCTGACTGTCTGTGCAGCTTAGGGTTTAGTGCGGTGTATGGTTTTGTTGTCACTGAAGATTGATTCCTTAATGACTCATGTAAGGGCTGTCCACACAACAAAGAGGGGTGAGCCGTCTGCCTGTGCAGTTTAGGGTTTAGTGCGGGTTAGGGCTTTTTATTGTCACTGAACACTAAGCTCGCTCACTCACTCACTCACTCACTCACTCACTCACTCACTCACTCACTCACTCACTCACTCACTCACTCACTCACTCAAATGTGCTGAGTGATGATGAAGCATTTGCATTGAAATGTTCAACTTGTGGGCACCTGCAAGTAATCGCTGGCTTACGTGTCTTCCCCTTAGGGTCAGGTACGTGCATTCCTTGGTAGCTCACAGATGCATGGTTTCAACAGCTGCAGACACACTGAGCACATGCCAGCATGTCTCGCAGGGGCAAGACATGCTGGCACAACACTCAGTTTGTCTGCAGCTGTTTGAGCAAGGGAGCTATTGAAAGCTGTATGTACCCCAGCCTAGAGATAGACACATGAGTAAGGAAAGAAATGATGCTATAAGCAGACAACCAGCACTGATGAGAAGTTAAAGGCTTGCCTTGCTTATCAGATGATCTGCACGTGCTGAGGGTTTAAGCAGCTGGGTATATATGCTTGACTGTACTTGTAAATTTTTGCAGATCCTGACCACAAAGCAGCAGGCCCTTTGTGTGGTGAAGGCATTGCCCTATTCCCCAGATAACCTGCGCATGTTGGAGGCACTAGCCACTAGGCGCAAGGAGCCCCCGGGGTGGGTCCTGGCCCAGCCCGGGGACCTTGATGACTTTGGACATCATGGCAATTGGCAACGTCTGGTGAATCATGTGAAGGGCGTTACCAAGGAGAACATGCATCTATACATTCCTTTGGAACAGATTTAATTTGGGGTTCGACGATGCTTGAGGGCAGTGTATATATATATATATATATATATATGTGTGTGTATGTATATACCTTATTCCTTTGGGCAGAGCCTGGGTCACTCTGTCAAGAAAAGAAAAGAAACGAAAACTTTACGCTTTTCAGCGATCATAACGGGAGCCTCCCAAGGCGGCAGCCCAGAGCACTCTGTCAGGACTTTGACTAATGACAGCTTGCCTGCTTACAGTCTTCTGACACCAGCCTGTTTCAGATTCCATTCTGGCGTCATGCATGCTCAGCTGACTCAGTCACCATAGAGTTCAGACCTATCTTTTCTAGCTTGTAGGCGTTTTTATACAGCATTTTTATACAGCATGCAAAGTATTACAGTTTCTGTTCAGACTTGGGACTGTCACGCACATGAGCTTCTGTATCTGCTTGCACCTGCAACTTGCTGGCTCATAAGACACAGATGTAGCATTATTTGCATGATTCAGACACTACTTACAGATGGCAGATCAGAATTTCTTGACTGCTTGGGCCTCAAAGGTACTTTCCAGGCTGAGGCACCAGCTGTTGTTTATGTATTTACAGTAACAATTACATTGAAATGATTTGTGATGCATGGTGTTGAGTAGCGTGGTATGCAGTGGATTGACTGCCCATCAGAGCAATATACACCATGTCACCTTTGACCAAGCTTGAGGTGGTTGAATGTCCTTTGATCTTGTGTTGGAATGGCTTGCTGATACTCACATTAGCTAGAAGTACTTCTGTTGGCATTCGATCTTGCTGGTGGTGTTTCTGTGTGATACCTGGAACCTTGTGGCTGTCTCAAAGCACTGATGTTATACATTGTTACATAACTACAACATGCAGTTACACTGCTCGAAACTGGCACAGCTTGCTGCTCAGCTGCAAGGGTTGGCATTCAGGGACACATCAAGATCTGACTGCTGCCACACACTTTGATTGATGGCACATCTATGCACCATTTGCAGCAGACTTGAAGCACTAGCAATCTTGTTATCAACCTAGCTAAAAAGGATGCACCGCTATACAGCTGCTACTGCCACAAATAGCTGCTGGTACCACCGGTGGTGGGCCAAGCTTTTCACGTCGAATAGGCTGACAACCTTCAGCCCTCATTCTCACGCTTGGTGGTATTGGTGTTGTATATACCACAGAGTACATACTCCTTGGTCATGCTTTAGTGTGCAGGAAGCATTTCACACCGATCTGCCATTCCTTGTCTCAGCACAGGTCAGCATGTACATGTTACTTGTCAGGAGAGCACTGGTGCTGTTCGAGCTCTAATCAGTTTGCACAAGTGCACTGTGTTATTTCCAAGCATTTAAAAATAAACTTCTGAGACCCGGGTTTTGTGGTCCGGTTGCACCTGCGTGTCGTCACAGGAAGCTTGGGCCTCACAGCCACTTGTCATGACCTTGATCTTCTTTAAACACTGACCAGACTTGTTGCCTGGCTCAAGTAGTTTGCTTTGTATTTCTCTTGGCAGAATGGCTGTCTCAAGCTTGATGCCTCGCTGTGAAGACTTAGCAGCATTGTCTTTGCCAGCTTGCCTGCAAGGAAGACACACACTGTGAAGGTAGTCTCCCAAGACAAGAAACTGGACAAAACAGGAACCCCAATCTCTAGCAAGCGCTGCAGTGTCTGTCAATTTGTCTGCCTACCTCAGCTTCCCTGATCTTTTGTCTTTGGCAGGTAAGGGTCACCATCGCCATCCTTGACATTTGCAACATGCTCCAGTAGCAAGCTGTCAGCCAAACGGTGGTCAGCCATCTGGTGTGCCATCAGATGGAATGTATAGCAGGCTTTGAATAGCCTTTCACCCGTGATACCGCTGCAAGCACCACACAATTTGTTGGTGGCGCAAATTGCAGAGATGACAACGACACCTGACGTGAAGCAATGACCAAGACTTGTGTATATACCTGATCATATACAGGTCATCTTCCTCCACCTCAGATATCGTAGACATCTTCAGCTATTGGGATAACAGCTATTGAAGACGTGTCTTCAAAGGAACAAGTCGCCTGGTTTAGAAGGTGGCAGAGAAGCGGTAGAGACAGCTTTGCTTTTTACCCAGACCTGAGTCGTCAGATGTTGACGCGCAAAGCCATTTGCGACCGCCAGAACGAGCGTGGCTATGCCAACAGTAGCTGCAGTCGCAATTGCTAAGCGGACAAGGGTACGGTGTGGCGCGCTGCCTCAAATGCGAGCTCAAAGCCAGGCGAGCAGTCAAAGTAATGCTATGATGCGTCGATGCGCCGATGCGTCGATCGCGAAAAATCGGGACGCTGCTGAGGGATTCGGGCAGGGATTCGTCAATTCGCGCGCAGGCCTTAACGCGCAGTGCGTGGAAACGAGCGTGGACTCACGGCTGTGAATCGCGTTGTAGGACAGATGTCTTCAAATCTTTGCTTTGCAGATCACACACTGTTTCGGACGCATCGGGCGGCGATCCGGGGCGGATGAGACTGCTGCTGCGCTGCGCCATTCTGTAGGCAACACCATGGAACCGGACTCGCCAACACGCAGCTTGACCTCTTTGCATACCAGCGACCTCCTTGACAACTTGCTGGGCTGGGATTTCCCAGAGCAGGAGCGTCATCAGTCCGAACTGCCTGATAGCAATCCCGGGGCGCTTCAAGATGCTTGTACTATGGGTGTCGGCGAAGGTGTTGTCGAAGCGCCTCAGGAGGCCACTCTCGCCATGGCCAGCTCTCACTATACCGAAGCAGCCATAGAGCCCGTTCCACGGCGGCCGAAGGGGTTACCACGCGCGAATCGAAGGCAGAAGCAGAACCGGCAAGCGCAGGATCGCTTACGACAGCGGCAGAAGGTAGTGCAGGCTCAAGTCTGTCCTCCTGTATATCTTTCGACCAGACAAGGCCCGCGACCTTGAGCAGCACGACATGAAAAGCATTGCGTTGGCTCCGAGCTGCCGCCTGAGGAGGCACCCATTCTGATCGCTGAATAGCGTCAGCTTTTCTTTTCTGTTCTTTAGCTTGTGCCTTGCGCAGGCCCGAGTCCAAGGCGTGGAAGCCCAAACTTGCCAGGCTCTGTCCCTCCTGGACCAGCTACAAGCCAGGCAGCTACAGCTTACAGCACGAAACTCTCTGCTCGAGACAGTCATCAACAGCAACTTTGACTTCGACCCGGATGAGGTGGGGCATCTGCTTCCCCCTGCTGGTGTCTTGCACTTCCGCTGCCATGATCACTGCGCGGCGCGCTTGCTCCTTCATGTGCCTTGCCTGGCCTCTGCAGCTACAGCCATCATGTGATTGACTTCAGATGTGAGCTAGTGATTGTGTTTCACACCACATGTGCACTAGCGCTACATCAAGCTCTTAGCATGAAGCCAATCATCATGTGCACACCAGCTTGTACACTGCTGACTACACACTCTGTCACACTGTGGACTTCAGACTGTAAACTATAGAATGACTTAGGCTTCAAGTATCTGACATTTTCTGCTAAGATTTCAGTGCTTTTCATTGCGTGCAGAGGACAGAAGGCTGGTGTCCTTTGCTCAGCGCTGAGCATACAGTGAGCTTGACTGCTCCAAACAGCCAATCAAGAGTGAAGACTGTCCAAGACATCAGCAACATGCCTTTCACCCAGTTTTCTACTCTGTACGCAGTAAGCTCTCTGAAGCTTTACTCAAGAGGTCGTGCAACCCCATTGATCAACGCAATCACTCCTGTACCAAGGCTGATCGAGTTTGTTCTGGTTGGAAGCCAATGCTGAGTCTGAGTAGGCAAGCATCTGTTTCAGTGCACTCAAAACCAAAGTTTGTATCTAGTCACCTCCCAAGGAGCAGACATGTGCAAACTTACAGATTTTGTTTGCACAACTTGACCACATGATTCTGCTTTGGGCAGGCATTTGTCAATAATCTAGAGCCAGCTTTTGTCAAGCATCAAGTTTTTGTCACCATACAACCTAACAGATGTCAGACTATGCATGTCTTGTCCCCAGCCAATCATGTATCAGTGTCTGTGGGCTTTGAGTCCATTAGCACTCTTGAAGTGCTTGTGCCTGAGTTCTGTGTTGCACCATGCATGTGCAAGCTCTGCCTGCCTGTTCCTGCCCTTGCCCTTGCCCTTGCCCTTGCCCTTGCCCTTGCCCTTGCCCTTGCCCTTGCCCTTGCCCTTGCCCTTGCCCTTGCCCTTGCCCTTGCCCTTGCCCTGCCCCTGCCCTTGCCCTTGCCCTTGCCCTTGCCAGAAAGCTTATCATCGCCCAAATATGCAGCGACACAGCGTCAGGGACACAGCATGATCAAGTTGTGCTTTACAGTAGCTTAGTAGCTTGAGTTAGACACAGCCTGACACTGCTGTGCGCATGTTTGTAGTCAATGCCTGATGACTAATTGAGTGAGTGAGCACGTTGGTGTATGAGTGGCTCAGCAAGTCAGTGGCTGTGAGTGAATACATGGTCTGTGGCTGAGTGAGTTCATTGGCGGATGGATGAATGGATGGATACTAGAATGAAGAAAGAAACAACCCCGCGCAATTATGCAAGAATGAACAGCCCATCTCTTACACTGCTTTTGCAGGCATTTGCTCACAAGATCGGCCAGTTCTTGACCAGCCAAACGCAAGCTTCAGACTTAAGCCTATGGATAGAGGGTCTCAACCGGTTGAGGGTGTGTTTGGCAGTTGGCAACGCCTGCAACTTTGTGGCCTTCACAGGCTGCCGGCTTGACGGGAGTGTGGGGCCCGGTGTCAAGCAGCTGTCTGATGCCTGGTATCACAACTTCATGGTAAGCAATCAACCCTGAGATTTAACAGCCTGGCAGAATGGTAGGGCCGATTTTGCCTGATTGTTGTTTGGCTAGATGGGAGGGGAGCGGTTGCTGTGCCAATCCTTGGGTGATTGGTGTAACAGGCTCATTGTATGCACTTGCAACATACAACTGGCATCCCAGTTTATGCAGGAAAGTTGTTGAGGCACCCCCCACCCCCCAAACCTCACCCCGTCCCACATTCTCTGTGGGTCCTGCATGAACCTCTTCACACCCAGCAAGCTGCAATAGCACCTGCACAAGAAGCATCACATGCAAATCTGTCATCATTTCTGCTGTGGTCATGCATGTAACAGTGAGCACATGTATTACTGTTCTCAAAGGTGCCAGAACAGCTCTGCCCTCATGTCATAGGGTGCAACAGAGCTGGCTTCATCTGGATGTACGATTGACTTCTTCTTCTGACGATACATCCTGAAATCAGTACCTACTATGACAGCATGTCCTGCCAGAGCCAGTCTGTCTGTGTGTGTGGTCTGGCGGAATTACTCCTTGTACATAGTGTTCTTTATTGAGTAGCATCCATCTACAGCCAGAGTGCATGAGCTCTTTTCATCCCGAAACATCTGTTTTAATTCAGAAACATCGTCCCTACACTGGAAATATAAATTCAGAAATGCCTGGGGACAGTGAAAACGTGTTTTTACATTGTGGAGATGTTTGAGAAAGCCAGAAAGCGTGAGCATGAACAGCCACGTGTGGATCCCAGATCAATGCAGCTGGGACCTTGTTGGGACAGGTCGCAGTCAGGAGCCATTTTAACAAAGGTTGGGTTTGCTGGACTGAGCATGTGATGCAGAAGCGCCATGGGACAGGTTAACAGTTAAGAGCCACTTTGAACAAAGCTTGGATTTGCTGGAGTGAGCATGTGATGCAGAAATTTTATGTAACATGGGTTTCGGCCTTCAATTATGGGGCCTTCTGATATTGAGATATTACAGATATTGATAAAACAACTGAAAATACTAATAATTATATATTTTGTGATATTACATCAATATCGTCCAGATAGTAAAACTTTGATCCATTCTTGCAGGCAGCCTTGCAGCTGACAGAAGACCAGCAGGAACAGCTGATGCACATTCGTGTCCTGTTCTACGGTAAGCTGGGGGCTTTGCGGCGTCACCGCAAGAAGCTGCTGCAGCAGGTAAGATTTTCCCACTAATAAATAGCAACAATAGCATCGCTTTCAGCTCATGATGGGCTATGATGTGAACTGCCGTTCTATCACTGTTGAACGGCAACCCCACCCCCACTCCCACCCCCTACTGGGACTGGATGGGGTTGGGGATGGAAATGACACTCCCATCCTCCTTTCCTCTGTGGATGTCATGTGGAATTTGTTGTCGAATCCCAAAAAAATCGACGGTGTTGCTCTTTTTCTGACTCCTTTGGGTGAAGATCTTCGACAGATAGACACTGCTCCTGGCAAATGCGATGCCGCAGTGCATGTGGTTGCCCCATTCCCATTCCCCACCCCACCCCCACCCCCATCTGGTCCCTTCCCTCCAATCCTCCTCTCCTCAAGGGACACATTGTGTCTCCTTTTGTGAAATAATCACCTGACCTTTCGCCTGTGTCGAAAACCTGTTGATGCAAGACAGCTAGGGATCAGGCTCCGGCCTTGCCCTTCAGAGATCATAAGTCTTTGAAGGGATGCATGCATGCTTCTCCGCAAGCTAGCCTGCCTTCAAGAGACCATGCTTTCCCTATAGCTAGCCTCTGGAGCCCATCCCTTTCTCCTTTCATACAGCTAGCCTGCCTTTCATACAGTAAGCCTGCCTTTCATACAGCTAGCCTACTTTTCATATAGTTATCCTACCTTTTGGTCCTGAAGTCCCGTCCTTTGCATGCTATACTGACCTGCATTTCCAAGCCAAACTGTGCTTTCGAGCCATAGAATCTGATGAGTCAAATCCCGGCCCCCCAACATCCGCCCCCTCCCTTGCATGTGTTCCCACGCCCCTGTGCATGTGATCTGTGGATGTTTGCGCAAGAGCTCCGGGCTGCTGCCTTAGGAGGCTCCTGCTATGATCGCTGAAAAGCGTAATCTTTCCTCCTCCTCCTCTTCCTCTTCTTCTTCCTCCTCTCCTCTTCTTCTTCTTCTTCTTCTTCTTCTTCTTGTCCTTCTGTCTGAGCAAGCTGTATGGCTGATCAGGTGCCAGGTGAGCCTACAGAGGCAGAGACCAGCTGTGAAGCCAGCAGCCGCCTGGCTGCAGTGGTCAGCAATGCTGAGCAGCTGGAGCACAACAGCCAAGCAGAGCTGAGAGCTCACCTGCTGGTGTCTGCCTACTTGCGCTTGTCTACTGATCAGGGAGGGGTGAGGCTGTCGTCATGTCTGTCTGTGTGTCTCTGTGTCGTGCCTGTATGTATCTGGATGCCTGGCCTGTATGGGTCTGTTGTCTGTTTTTGTCTGTCTGTCACTCTGTCCGTTAATGTCTATCTATTTGTTTGTCTGTCTGTCCGTCCAGCGATCTGTCTACATGTATGTCTGTCTGTATTTGTACATGCCTGTGTGTGTGTGTTCCTACAAGCGTGTGCATGCTTGCCCAGGGTTGGGCAACCCAGCAACATGCCTTGTGTGTTGTCACAGAGCGCGTGTCACAGAACGCATAGCATATGCGCACCAGACCAGCTATGCGTGTATGGGGCCTGTGAGACTGCCTGTACATATGCAGATTTGACTTCACAGCAGCAGGCCTCATCTGTCATCAGAGCCCTTTCCCAACTTGCCCAGGATGAAAGTATCTGCCGCTGGGCACACCAACTGACTGTGCGTGCGTGTGTGCAGATTTTGACTACACAGCAACAGGCCTTATCTATCCTCACAGCCCTGCCCTATTCTCCAGACAAGCTGCGCATGATGGAGGTGTTGGCAGCCAGGCGCAAGGAGCCCCCGGGGTGGGTCATGGTCCAGCCCGGGGATCTTGATGATTTTGGACATCATGGCAATTGGCTGCAGCTAGTGAACCATGTGAAGGCTGTGACAAGGGCGAACTTGCATGTGTGCCTGCCTTTGTCAGTGTTCTGAACGTGACAATGTCAGTGTTCTGAACCTCACAAGGTAGAAGTAGCTGGGCAGTCATGTCACCGGTCTGATTAGAGATAGCAGCTTGCATTCAAGCCTATTCTAGCCTATTCTTTGGTAGAAGAAGGGGATTCATATATTTTGTCATTTCATATTTGATGCCTATAGCCAGCTTACAAGATAGCCTTCAAGCTGGCGGATTATAAAGTTGATGGTGCGTTCATAACTACAGACAGTCAGTGTGTATCATGCAAAGCTGAAGAAGACCCCAGGACAGGCAGAGATCCTCTAGTGTCAGTTCCCATAGTCATCTGCTTGGCTGATCCATGGCTCATGACTTTGGCAGTGGCTTGCTCACATAATCTGTCAAAGCTGTTTGATACAGATTTTCATCAGGGTGGTCATAACAGACGGTATGAAGTCTCATGCATCTGTGATGGCCATGTACAGAACTAGAGTTAGAGCTAATTACCAATCCTTTTGATTTCTCTGCATTGCAGATTTACAACGATTCCTGGTCTTTGATCTGAATTTGGAGGCAGCGCTTGCAATCTGGAAGCAGGCTTGACAGCTGCTGGTCCCTGATGGTGTTCAACACTGCAGTACATAATACATTTTTGATTTATTTGATTGACCTGATTGATCTGAACACTTCTTGTGTATTCTGAATGAGCTTGTTTTTGTTTGATTATGGGCATTTAATCCGTTCACATTAGCATTGCCAACGCAGACAGTACAGTACCGCATTTCTTTTCTTAGCATTACATAGTCCTTCGTGGTGTTCTTTAATGATAGTAGTTCATGGTAGACCTTTCGTACATACCAGATCTGACTCTAGAGTTACTCTTGCTGTAGCTCAAGTGTTACACTATTGGGATTATATGAGATACAGTGTTGCACACTTTGTAGTCTTTTTTTGGGTCATTGTCAAACTGTCTTCAAATGCTTTGACATGCGAGGCTGCAACTGACAATGCAAAGTTGTCTGAGATCCAATCTATCAAGGAAACGCAAAGCTCTGCTGATATAGGTATAGACACTGCCTCATCTTGCGAGCACTGTACATGCTTTGTGCTTGAGCTCGTGGCCGGCAGCTTACATCAGCTTGACCAAGGCTCAGCCTCAGGTCCTTTGACAACTGACAGCTTGCAGTATGTCAGCAGTCAGCCAGCCCTACATGCATGCATATGAAACCCTTCATGCCTACCGATACATTTTGCAGTGACACTCTCTATGTAAGCATTGATCCGACAGTTTACCGAGCTTTGCTGAAGAGTGCAGTTTCGGGAACTTGTCATCGGATTCATATCACTAAGAAAAACGCAAAGCTTGATGCAGGGGGGCGATTCCGATAGGGGTTAGTTGATCGGGACGCAAGTATCAGCTGTTGCATACACACTGCCTGCGATATCAAAAGCTGCGTAGTGGGAAACCGATAAGCCAGCATCTTCCCTGTTGTGTAATGCTTTCTGCTCGACCCATCATGTTCACCCCTGGATCCTGTATGCCTTGATCAGAACATGCTGAAGTCAAGCTGTGTGGAAGCAACACTATCTTTCAGCATTAGCCAAGTCAGGTGCGCTGCGGTATTCGCTGCAGCATAAGCCACGGTGCTTGCTGCAATCAAGAGGGAATCACCTAGTACTTCAGGTGTGCTGCAACTGACAGTAGATCTCAGAACTGGCAGTGGCTATTTTCACGCGGACCTCGCTGGTGCACAATCGCATGAGGCGGCTGACCCACCATGCATACGAGCCCCAGGGTCGTGCTCGGCGTGCATACGATAAGATGCACAAGGCTGCCTGTCTGCAGCAACGCTGCACAACCTGCAAAGGTGTGTTGCTTGTCTTGGCAAGCCAGCTCAGGTGCTTGAGCATGATATATGTTTAGATGTCTGGTCTTGAGAGCTGATTAGCTTTCACGTATGCGTGCTGATCTGCAGGGCATGTTTCTGGTGCCAGTTGCAGCACTGACAGTATACAACAGCAGCAAAAGCAACAGCCAAACATCAGCCTACTCTCACAGGATTTGCAGGGACAGTGGCATAAAGAGCTCAACGTGCACCTTGGCAACATTCTCATCAGGCCTGGCAGCAAGCGCAAGGTGTGGTGGTCATGTGATCAATGTCCAGATGGCCTTCCTCATATCTGGGAGGCGACTGTCAAGAACAGGACGCATGGGACTGGCTGTCCTTTCTGCTCAGGCAACGCCATTTGTCAGCGTAACTCGCTTGCTAGACGGGCACTGGCAGATGCGCTGTTGTGGGATGCCAAAAAGTTTTACCCACTATCTGCAGCCCAAGTGACCGTCTCCAGCCAAATGAGAGCCCACTGGAAATGCAATGTTTGCCGTTATGAATGGCAAGCGCCAGTGCAAGCTAAGGTTTGTATCAACTCTGCATGCCCCCAGTGTGCAAAGGCCAATGTTAACAGGATAGCAGACGGCACCAGGCAGAAGCATCCCACCTATGCAGCTGCTCAGCATGCCTTGCTGGATCAATGGGATCATGACAAAAATAAAGAGATTGGGGTTTTCCCAAACAACACAACGTTACAAAGCAGCAAGCTAGTTTGGTGGCGTTGTTGTAACTGTCCAAAGGGCAAAGTGCACAGCTGGCAGGCTCGCGCATTCAATCGAACCTCTAGCAAGCAGGCAACAGGATGCCCATTTGTGAATGTAACTCTTTGCAAACTGTTTGTCCTGACATTGCTGCTGATTTTGACGTTGAAAAGAACAGTGTCACTGCTGCTGAAGTGACAAGTTCAGCAGGTGCTAAGTATAGCTGGCTGTCAGATGAGCCTGGCGAACAAAAGCGATCTGTGGATCAGCGCACCTACCATTTTGAGGAGAAAAGTGTCACAGCTGCTAGACGTACCTGACTCATAGCGCAGACAGCATGATCTGTTGCATCTCTCAAACCTAGGGTCACTCTAGACTTTCTGATTGTCTGTTACCAGTTGTTTCTGACAACCTTGGCAAGGGTGCTACTTTTGTAGAAGTTGAAGGCAAAACAGGATCGTTTTCTTCCATGTACACACAAAAGATCTGCTGTGCAATGGCTTGATTTCCGGTCTATGAAATTGCATGTACAGGAATTTGACTGTGGGTGACTCCAGGCTACGATAAATGAAATTACATAGTCTGCTGCTCAGTTGGTCTCTGAGGAGGTCGCTGATGAGTTCCTTGAGCTCAATGCTCACAGCATTAGTGTAGTGGTGTTTCATCTTTTGAGATTTTGAGATTTTGTTTTGTACAATGGCATGACAAGGTTTGTGATGCTCATCAGGGAACGTCATTTTTACTACTCTCAGTGAGCGTTAGCCATGGGCCTTCTGAGCTGAAATCTCAAATCTTGATTGATTGAATGGTTGACATATGAGATTCCGGCAAATCACAGTACCCTACAGGTCGCCCGTCATTGACAAGTGCAAGAGTCATAGGCGTCGGCTGTTGCAACATACGTAGTCACGATGCACCTTCAGATGTGGCCAACTGCCGCATGAGGGAAAGACATCGAAAAACACAGAGTATTACAAGCCATGCTTGCATATTTATGCAACATCCCTCGTAACTTCACAATCTTGGCACGGCGTGTGAAAGCGGCCTGACACAGAACTCGGACATACAAGCAATCCTCTGAAGAAAGGTTGCAACAACAAGCTTGCTGCAAAAAGCTGCAACTTAAGTTTGGAACAGCATTAATAACTAAAAACAGTCGATGATCCTCAAAAATGGGATGCAGTTCATCACCTGCTACTGATAATATATTATACTGTCCTTGACAAACCCCGGTGAAGCATGGCAATTGCCATGCACAGAAGCAGAAATTAGTGCAACTGAACAGGACGAATCAGGGTACTGAGGGTCATCTGACCACAGTACACAAGTATGTCAAAGGGAAAGTGGGCCAGGTTCATACTTGGCATTGGCAGCACAGGATCTATACCAAAAGCTGCTTATACCAGACCAACATAATATATGCACATGTAATTCTCTCCAAGGCTGCCTGCTTTGAGCGTCAACCGTAGAGAGCATTGCATCTCATCAACTCTGTATGCATAGACAACCTTCAGAGTACGAAGGAAGCCAACACTGCTGTGACCATATTCAGCCAAATTCCAATGAACAGGCTATCCCTGTAGCACAAACCATACTGATGACTCATGCTGCTCAGTCACACTAGTGACTGAGCACAAAACCCTTGCCATTTGAGGGCAATAGCCCTGTAGCAAACAGCCCTTGCTTTGGGACGAGCAGCATCTGTTCCAACTGACCAACTGTGTGATCACGTGTCGCCTTATTACAGTGCTGCAGACTTCCCAAAAGCTGGCACTGTTGCTCCAGATGGAAGTCTGTCCAAGGGGCTGCTGTGTGTGTGAAGCCGCTTGGAAGGGGAGGGGTGGCTGGGGCTGCCCCGGGGGGTGACCTTGTGGATGGTGGGGTGATGTAATGAGCTGAGGCTGCCGTACATCTCAGGAGAGCTGCAAACCCTCTTCATACCTGCATAGGGTCAATGTAGGGTTTCTCATGACAAACTATGAGTCATGCATGGCAGATACGTTTGGCAGGACCTGACATGACAGCTCACAGAACACCCCAAGTATGGAAAATACAAAAAAGGCATAAAGTTGTGCATAACACCTTGCAGAAGATCAAAAGCATGATGTATGTGGGGAAGAGGGCTGTATTTGCCAATTCACCTGTCATCGCTACACAACGCAACATGCCTTTGCTGCATGCACACAGCAAAGAGCTACAATGGGGGGGGGGGGGGAATGAAATACAAGGGAATAGCGTTGCCTAGACCAGCAGTTTTATAGCTAATGGCTGCCACAGGCTGAGGGTCAAATACCTAGCAGCAAGACCCTGGCAGAACAGGTGACCTAAACTGCTCTGACAAAGCTCTAATAGTACAACCAGACCAAAGTTGATGAAAGCCGCTTGAAGAGCTAGGACCTCAACAGCAGAACAGTGACAAACAGCAAGAACAATAGCACAATCACCGTGTCTAGCAGCAGCAGACACACATGGATAGGCTGGGTGGCAGACCATAAAGGAAAATCCTTGCCAAAGAAGGAAAAAGAGACTGAGATAAAACAAGACTGGGCAGTAATACCTGGAACGTATTGACTCGGAGGGAAATGCTGAGATCGGATGAAACTCTGAATGTCTGAGCAGTAACAATGTTGACTGGCGGCATCTGAATGTGCTGAAGCTGACTTTCTTTTTGGGGACACGGGGGGCTTGCCATGGGGGGCCGCGCCTTTCACAGAACTGAAAGTGCCTATCACAGAAGTAGGGCTGCCTTTGGAAGATTCAGGGCTGCCTTTCAGAACAGCAGCACTGCCTGTCAAGCTGCCAGCTGACAATGAAGGCTGAAAGGGGGGGATGGACAGTGATTGGGGCCACACAGCAGCAACATTTGCAGACACATGGGCGGACAAGTCACCATGAGTCATATGCTGTACTTTATTATTCTGAGAGGATCTGCCGAGTAGCTCATCAAGGGCTGGCGGGCAGGCCATGGTGACTTCGGAATCCTGAGATGGTAGCCCTTCCAAGATGCAAGGGAGCATTGGCTCTCGGTGGCTGTCTGCAGAGACTCTGCTCAGCCTGCATGCACACAAAGGCGTGGTGTTTGATGTGATGACCGCACATGTTTTTCAACTTGTGCTGCTAAAATCTCCCACGTCCTGTTGCGATTGTCTGGCTACCGTGCTATGTATGCTGGCACAAGGCATGTACCCCCATGGCACATTTGTCTGAATGTGGCACAGGTTGTGAGCAGCATGCACAAAGTTATGTGGGCAGTGCTATGCAATGCTCACAACCACTGTTTGATTGGCCTGGACAAGAATGATAGCTTATTGGCAGCTACATTCCAAGCACAAGCATCTCTGCAACCTTGCACGCATGCAATGCATGGCTCACCAGCCCACATGACAGTGACTGCAGATCAGCAGTAGACACATGCAATTGCTTGTTGCATGCACAACTCAGCACTGACCTGAGTCCTGCTAGTGCTTCCGAGTTGTCGCAGCACCCCCTGCCACGCCCCCAAGCTTTCTGTGGGCTGTTCATGGACCCCAACAGCGCATGTGACCCATGTGAGCTGTGACTGTCGTCATCAGCCAACAGCCCTACCCCAACCACTGGGGCGCTCTGAATCAAGTCCAAGGGCTCTTCTGCAGCCCTGGGGATCCTGTGGGGGCTGCTGGGGGTGTACCCCCCTGAGAGAAAGCTCAGAGCAGTCTGACTGCCATGCGTGCGATGCCCTTTGATAGCTCTGTGCGTGGCTGAGTGGGAGACATTGGTGGGGATGAGACCCAATGCTGATGTGGATCTTGTGCTTCTCATGCTGCTTTTATTGGCATCTGCAGCATCATCAACAGCAATTCAGAACTAGAAAAGAAAAGAAAAGAAAAGAAAAGGACTATGCCTTTCAGCGTTAAGTTTGATGAGAAGCCAAGTGTTATGCCGGGCTGCCCAGGGACCAAGAGACATTAAGGATGTTTCAGCCAGGCCCAAATTCAAATCTACAATATGTTGGATCAGAAGAATGCACAGCCCACCACACCATGAGCAAATCATGCAATATACAGCATAGCTGCACAGCTGCACTGTACAGCATCAATTTGGCAAAATGTGTTGAATGCTCTCACATGAGCAATGTCAGCCAGAGCTCAAAAGGATTGCAACGGGGGATAGGGACAGGCAAGTTCCCATGGGAATTCATGCAAGTCGCAGCGACCCAGCACTGATGAGTTACATGAATTCCCATGGCAAATCGCCTGCCCCAATGCCCCCTGCAATCTTCCTGGGCTCTGGCTGATATTGCTCATGTGAAGAGCTGCAAACATTTCTTCTATGCAGGTGGAGGTACGTGACTCTGGGTGTTGCCAGAGCAGCAGCATGCACTTCCATGCAGCAAAGTTGTCAGTAAAGCAGAGCCCAGTGATTGCACAGGTTGGCACAAACAATCTGATGAAGACCACATTGCCTCATGATGTTATTGGTATGCTCAGGGGTATGCTGACTGCCAAGGAAAAGGTGAGTCATACACAGTTTACACATATGTATGTCATATATATGCAGCTACTCAAGACTCTTTATGCCTGATTCCAGAGGGGACATAGCGATCAGACAAAGCAAACAGATGAATGGATGAAACAGTGACAATGGACATATGCATGCATGCCAATGCAGGACTTCATACAGGATTGTGGAGAGACAAGACTTGCCCTGCACATGCCTGGCTCATCATGAGCTGAAGGATTGGAGCATTACTGTTATCATACAGGAATCTACTGTAGACTCCATGTTCTGTTGCCAGACAGACACTCTCCAATGAATGCGTGAATGAATGAACAAGAATGAACAGCACGCATGGTAAAATTAGGAACGTACCTGCCAGAAGGTACAAGTTTCCTCCATGAGTCTTGGTCCCACGTGACAGCTTGTCATCATTCTCATCACTGCTATACTGAGCAGCACGCCTTTGCGTCGAGTTATCTATTGACTGCTGCTGCTGCTGCTGCTGCTGCTGCTGCGCAGATGATGTGGAAGGTACTGACTGCTGCTCATGCTGATCTCCAGCTGATGTTTGTGGTGGGCTAGCAGTAGTGCTGTCAGCAACTCCTGAGAGCGCCTCATCAAGCTGACTGAGCGAGTCACGAGAAGAGGCTTGGTCCTCTGAGTCAAAGAGGTGGCCGCCTCTGACTTTGCTCTCATCTGTCTCACTGCCTTCACTGTGTAAGCTGTAGCCTGGGGAGGTGGGGATGCGGTTGGAGAAGGCATCTTTGAGCGTGTATGATCTTGAAAAGCTGTCACTGTTCCTGGGCAGAGATGGCGCAGGTTTGCTGTCAGAGCCAGCGCTCTGATCAAGGGTGGTGAGATCGCTGAAGCTGACTTTTCTGATGGGCCGCCTGAGAGCTATGGGCACGGCTGAGCTTCTGTTAGGAAGGTGAGGAGAGAGAGGTTTTGCACCAATGCTGACTGGCGCTGGTGGATAGTGCAATCTGAGTGAGATGTCCAAGGCATCTGGCTGGTGTGCTTGACAGGAGGTTGCTGTGTGAGATGCCAAACCCTTCATGAGAAGGCTGCAGGATCCAACACGAAATTTTCAGCTGACGCGCTGTATGTCAGCAACTTGTCACGGCAAAGCAGGGCCTTACCTGTTCGGGTCGGCTTCTAAGAATCTGAAGGAGCATTGTCCAGTGTGGACATCGTTCGTGGCGTTGACGGCCTTGTGTGCCTGAGCAGACGATGCCACCAGTGGCAGCTCTTAACCAGACGGCATCGGTGACAGCCTCCTTTTCGACGTCTGCGTATACAGATGACATTATTTGGTTGCAGAAGCACGAAACAGATTGACGAGACTGTCACGGGTAATCTTTGGCAGGGCTGTGGCCTAATCCTATTAGGCAATCGCTTTCGTACGACAACAGTGATTCACCTTGCGAATACGCTCTGAGCTTGGAGAAGACTGCAGCCGAGGCTGAGGACAAAGTTAGCTTGAGTTTGCGATCGTCTCCTTGCTCAACAAAAGCGCCGGATTGCAAGTGCTGTATGAGGCAGCTACGATCTGCCACCTCGGAGTGGCATACGAAAAATTGCGCCTGACTTTCGCTGTCCAACCTCAAAGCACCTCCTGGCTGAACTGACCAGAACCTCTCCGAGGCTTTGCTGCCAGAAGCAATGCGGCCAATTGTACAGGCAGGCATCGCGTAACAACCAGTGCACAAAACCACTGCAGCGAAAACTGCAATTCAGCGGCGCATGGACCACTGCAGCTGCTTCAAAACGTCATCTTATGCCCGTAGAGATCCGCAGAGGTCACAGAAGATGCCAGCAGCAAGGCCAGTCTTGCAGTAGCTTGGGCAGCAGCAAGCTGGGACGAAGTCTGACTAGACATGACTCATCGTTGTCAAACAATTAACCATGTGATATGGCACAGAGATTTTAGTACATTGCATAGCGGTTGAACAGGGAATCAAATCTGGATGAGCGGACTGCGTGCTATCACACGTGAGAAGTAACCACAGATTCTGGTCTCCTTGCTACAAGCTGAAGAGGCACAATTGCGATTGTGCATTGCGAGGTGGAGTCACCACCGAAGCTGTGCATCAGGTACCTGGCAGCTGGATACACTATTGGCCCTCCACCATGAACATCTGCCATGCATAAGTACACATATTTGCCTATACATTGTCTGTGTTGCAATGTGTGATGTGTTGCAGCACTGCGATTTCTTGTGTTGGGAAAGTAGTGCTGGCATCAGGGGTGTATGTCGGCCACATGGACGCCATGTGAAAGAACCACTCTGTTTCAGCACTGACAGCTTTTCTTTGATAGATTGGCTTGGATACACTTTCCCAAGGGTACACTAATCTGCAGACTTTGGCAAACTGCCTGTGTCATAGAGATATTGCATCGGATATAGTACGCGGTAAAACAAGGTTGCATTAGGCTGCGCAATGCACTAAAATGCAATGCTGGCTGTCTGGACGTGGCTGAGTCCCAACAGCCGGCCATGAGCGCAAGCACAATGCATGTACAGCTGTGATTTGAGGTTGTGTCAGCGGTTACACCTATATCAGCAAAAAACTCAGCATTGACAGCCTTTATCAAATGCAGGTATTTCATGCTGTTTTTACTTGATCTCTGCTTTCCCCTACATGTAAAGTTTTTGGCAGGCAGCCACTTAGTTGCTGCAGGCTTACCAGGTGTGTCAACATTTCATGGAAACTGCTGCATGTCAACCTGTGCTCGCAAGACCCTACTGCACGCAGTCCTGCGACTGAGTCACAGCAACTCAGTGCCCGTAGTTTCTGGTTTGGAGTCACCAAAGATTTTGCCAGTTGCCAGCTGGAGCTGGAGCTGGAGTGCGCACAGTGACGGACTGTGATGGACTGCATTGATGGATACAGGGTGCTTGTGTGGAGTTGAATGTCGTGGCATTCACAGACAGCCACGCATTCACACATATACTGTATCAGCGGGTCTGGAGGAGCATAGAAGCCTCAGGTGGCTAGTACTTCTTATACAAAAACACACAACGGAAACCAGCTGCATCATCATTAGGTTGCAAGTATGGCGCCACAGAGCTGGCACCAGCGCTTGCCGTCTTCGGTGGGTAGACGCAACAGCAGCTCTGACTCAGATCACATATATGCAACTGATCACACCAAAAATTCACACTTTGAACCTCAAGTGTAGCGTCGGCAATCTGTGCAAGGGTTTGCAAGTTGTACGAGCTTACTGGATCATTTGTGGGATAACAGCTCCTCCAAAGCGCGTGTACAAGTTGCTGCACTTGCAGGACAACAAAAATCCTAAACTATTTGTTAGTTGCAGACCATGTTAACTTCACACACTGTCCCTCCGTCGTCTGGTGTCAGTATAGAGATCGCATGTGTCAGTCTGAGGACGCGCTATCAGGTGCTTATAGGCAGCTTGAGGGTGTCGTGAACAAGCGGACGGCAACGTGCGCATCTGGATGTTACATGCAGATGATCACGGCTTAGTGTTTTTTGCCCAGGTGTTGCAGCAGCTAAATGTTTGCAGGATCAGCAAGAAGAGGAAGGTGAAAGCACAGTTCGAAGGCAAGCAAGCCCGTCTTGAAGGCCTTCCCAAGCAACAGCTTTGGAGTCGCACGGCACCAACGATTGCAAAGTTGTGGGGCCGTCGGTGATGATGTTGTGCTGCCGGTCACAACTGTAGATAACGAGCACCTGAAACCGACCGATCGATCGCATCGTCACATCTGTCAATATGGAGCAGGCTCACCCCACAGCACTGCTCCTGAATCAGGAAATTGCTGCCGTCGTAACAGCTATGCGGCACAATTCAAAGTGGGCTGTCGTTCCCACCCGATACAGCGGAAAGGTAAGCGCTTTGTGTAGGCAACGGAGGAGAACAAAGAGTCTGTCGCCCAGGCTGAGTGATGCTGTGTCGGACAGGATGATGAGATTGGCGACGATCCATGGTTGGACGAGTTTAAACTCCTCAGCCGCCGCGTGTTTCATTGGAAGGGTATGCACGAGTACTGCTATGTCTATCCTCACGGCTACTGCTGCTTCCTGCTCCGTTTCAATCCAAAATGCATGCCGGCAGTGAGATGTCTTGGTGTTATTCATCATTGCAGACTGGTCTGCCGTGGACCCTATGGACTACCTCACACCCTTCATGGAGGTGATCAGGTCACCTGAGACCAGCGGTCCCATCACAGGAGTTGCCCTGACCGCTGTCGCCAGATTCCTGGACACATACATTATAGGTAACAGCAGTCAGCATCACACACAGTCACAACCATGGCCTACATCCACATTTACTGCTGCATACTAATTCAGCTTGACAAGATGTATCTCCATGTTGATGTATCAGGGGACTCTGGGGACCAAGCTACAGAAGCCATGCATGCCATTGCTGATGCTGTGACTCAGTGCAAGTTTGAGGCCACAGATCCTGCAGCTGATGAAGTGGTCCTATATAAGATCCTGCAGGTGCAGTCTGTCATGCCAAGCTTTGCCCTTGGCTCTGCAAGTGTCTCCAAGTTGTCAACTGCTCTGTGTCAGCGAATGCTAGACAGCAAGACCGCATGCGTCCATGCAAGTCTCTCTAAGTTGTCAACTGTTCTGTGTCATTAAGTGCTAGACAGCAAGGACGCATGCATGCAACTTCCGTCACAGGTTGAAGTAGCAATGAACAACAGTATATGGCTTGTCATGTTGTGCTTCATCATGTGCATCTTTAGCTCGAGCACATGACACATATGAGTAGTGACCTGCATGCAATGTTTGCTGGTCCCTTGTGCTCATTGGGTTTCCACGTACAATAGTAGACAAGCAGGAACATGCTACAGCGGATTGAACAGCTCCCCTTGTAGCTGCTTGCAATGGGGCCTGAAGAATTGCCCAGATCAGGAAAAGGGTGACCATACATTGTTTGATTGTTCAACTCAACACATCTAACCCAGCGTATCTTTCATCAAGCTGAAACACATGATACTAGTCCCCAGCATTTCTGTGCTTACGTCCACACCATGAGCAGGCATGCTTCAAACCGAGGCAATGATTTTGTCATCTTTTGTTTGTTTATGTTTTTAGGTTTTGTTTTTGGCCAAGATGATATTGAGTGGTGTGGGATCAAGTTAGAGCCAAGCAGGTTTCTATACCTGCCAGCGCAAATGTAGCACAGCAGCTCTGGTGATGCTGCAGGTACTGGTGGCCTGCATGAGATGTCCTGGCAGGGATCTGCTGACAAATGACAACATCATCAGCATATTCCAAGCATGCTTCAGGATAGGCCACTACCAAACAGAGCGCAGTAAAGACATGTCAGGTGCAGCCTCTGTTCTTGCTGCGGCAATGATGTGTCTCCCTTTGGCTCTTGCTTTGTGGCCTGCAGTTCTTGACGCACACAACAGCCTGCAAAGGAATGCTGACAAGCATGTGATGCGAAGCTGTCACAGTGTCTTTTCGATGGACATGGAAGTGAGGACTGGGTGTTGGCAGCAGCAACCATGCCCCAGAGGCAGCAGCCATTCCCTTGGGGCCGGTTATGCATGCCGTGACAGACACACTGACAGTGCATACAGAGCTGCCAAATCTGACATCACCCCCTGCTACTGCATGACTAACCCACTGTCTTCAAGAGCAAAGCAGATCCTGCAATCTGCAATATAGCATCCCAACATTGCCCTGCTGTGACTGTACATTGCATCTGCATTCTGACAAGCATGGAGTGTGCGTGTGTGTGTGCAGAGCTGCTGACTCAGGCCTCGCGCCAGATCATGATCGAGATGGTGTCCATTGTGTTCAAAGGCCTAGCAGACATTCCAGACGTGCCCATGACTCCTACAACCGCACGGTCCCTGGCAGACCTTGCTCACTCCCCCCGCCTGCAGTACTCCCCAGACTCAGCCCAGGGCCCCCTGCTCAGCCCCTTCCTGGGTGGGGGTATCGTTGCTAGCACAGCAGGTGACTCATCGCCTGGTGCTGCTGAAATCAATTAGGTTTCAGGGTTTTTCAGTTTAGGTCTTTGGAAAACCCTAAAATGTTGCATTCAGTGCATCTGTTGCCTCTGGCTCGGTTTCACAACAGGAGTGTGATCGAGAGCCCTTCAGATCACGTGCATCCAAATCATTCCTTGATCTTGTGCTGCGGCCACAGTTGCAGAGGAGCTCTCTATGCTAAGCTGATGCTGATTTCTGATCTTTGGAGGCGGCAGCAGGATTTGTAACACTGTTGTAGATGCAGTCAGGGACTGAACCAACGTGAATGCATAGCGCTCCATCTGGAATCTGCGTCTCCCTCCACAAACACAGTTTTGCCCTTGTACCTCACAGAAACTAAATAGCTTCACTTCATACTGCTGCACTGACACATGTTGTCTTGCCACTTTGCAGAGCACCCAGAAGACGGCAGCTTCAGCAAAGCAGCTGCCGACGCAGCCAATGACTCAGCAACTGCTGGCGCAGCTGCCTCAGCAGGCGCTGATGTCGTGTACTCTGACACCCTGCCAGCACCCCAAGCACACCCCAAAGTGGTGTCTGTGGATCCCTCCCAGGTCTGTGTTTGTATCATTCCTGTGCTTTGAGTTCACACATGTTGTAAAACCTGATGTGTTGTATCACTCCTGTGCTTTGAGTTCATACCTAGTGTACCACCTGGAGCAGTATAGTGTGTGTCACCTGAAAAGCAGAAGTCAGAAGCCCACACTGTGGTTGTCTTGAGCACAATGGTGGCTCTGTCCTGAGAATCTTCTCCCAAGAACTTTGCTGGCCTGTTCAGCCTTTGACTTGGCAGCAAAACATGTTTGGTTGCACCAGAAGAATATCATCACACATTGTGCACCTGCAGCATGCAGAAAAACATCTTCACACAAATGTCGTGCACCTGCAGCATGCAAAAAAATCCTGTACACAAACGTTGTGCACCTGCAACATGCAGAAAGGTTCCAACACTAAAATCCATGTGAGCTTGAAACTGCTGCTGTGGCAGCAGTGCATTATGCAAACAGCTATTTGTGTGTACCCAGGATTTCCACGTCACTTTGTTTACAACATCTGACACGTGTCAATGGCCTGTTAGTGCTGTGTATGTTGTTTTCCCAGTTGCTGTGTGTTAACTCTCCTGATGAGCCCTGAAGACAAGAAGTGTAAATTGATTGGTATCGCTCATTGAGCAGAAAATTGCGCTGTAGCAGCAGTGACCAATGGGGAAGAGGTTGGAGGGGTCCTGCAGGGGGGGAGGGGGATTGAAACCTGCAAACTCCATGATTAGTGAACTGGGTTCTATGAGCAAAATGCTGTGTGCACAGGCACGTGATGCGTCATCAGATGCCAATGGCGACAAGGCTGGGGAGGGGGGTCTACCCCCCAAGAAACCCCACAAGCCCCTGGCCCCTATCAAAAGCAAGGCTTCAGGCAAGTAGAACACAGCTTGCTGTGCATCTCTGAACGTAATGCTACCTTGTTGTGAGCTGCTGCTTCTGGTCATCCAACAGAGTTTGCAGGGCCGAATGATGAAGGCAAGCAATTATGGCATGCATGCTCTGTTGGATCACCAGAAGCTTGCCATTATTGCTTCCATCTGATGTTTTACAAAGTATTTATATACAGTGTCCAAAAATAATTATTATCTTTTTTGTTAGGATACCTGCCTGCATCACCTGGTCCTGCCAAGCCTGCATGCGTGTCTTACCAGAGACTTGGTGTGCTATTCAGCTGAGGCCTTGCTGCAAGCAACAGCATGCGGAATTTCTGCTGTTAGTCACTCGATTACACAAGCAGTAAAGTAGTCTAAAAAGCAGGGGAAAGGTTACTGGTACCGAAGCTTGCCTTTGGGCCTGCATGCTGTTTATGAGGTGCTTTTATCAAGTGAGGAAACACCTCTGACACCGTCATGAACAACAACCTGGAACCACAAGTATTGGAATGTCGGTATGCTTTCACAAGGTCAAAATAGCAAATCTGCTATAAAAATGGTTCGTTGAACTGGTGAAAGTCCCTTTTGTCACCAAATGCAAAACAGTGCTGATTTTTGTGACATTGTGGCCAAAAATGATGCAGGCAGTGAGCCTGCTCATGGCCTGGACTGCCTGGTGGAGCTTCTCGGCTTCGAAATCAGCCTCATCAAATCCGGTGGCGAGGGCGTTCACAACGATCTCAATATCTTCGGCCTAGACCTGCTAGCAGCAACCTTAACTGCCGGCAAATCAGCCTTTTCCCAGCATGACATGATGATGTCCCTGATCCGAGAAGACCTATTCCAAGCGATACTCCACTTGGCGAAGACATCGAACCTGGCGTGTCTGTCCGGCGTGTGTCAGGTGGCGCTGCAGCTGTACGTGCACCTGGGCAAGCAGCTGCTGCTGCAGCTGGAGGCTTATCTGAACCTGGTGCTGTTGAGGGTGGCTGAGGGGAGGGGGCCCGGGGGGTCGGATCTTCAGGAGGCCGCCCTTGAGGTGATGCTTCAGGTCACTCCCCCTGCTTCTTCCTCTGTCGCGTTCTGTCGGGAATTGTTCTTCTTCTTCCTCATCAGCCATGTCTCTGTCTGTGCATCACTGCACATGACACAGTGAGTTTCCAGCTTGTTCTCCTAGAAAGCCAGTGCGTCAGCGGGAGTGCTTTCTTGTGTTCTTGCTTGTTTCTGTTGTTGTCTTGTGTTTTTGCGGATGGCCATTGGAGGGTTGCCCCATCATGCTGGTTGCTACACACTACTCAGATTGAGCACACTGCCTGACATGTGGCTCAAAACATGTAGTTTGTCAGCTACCCAAAGACAACACACTGTGCTGACATGCAACATGTCCCAAACACAGCTCTCATTTGGATTTTGCAGGGCCTGCTGGACTTCTGCAGCCAGCCTGGCTTCATCAGGGACATCTACACCAACCTGGACTGCCGCATCGAGCGCAGCAACATGTTTGAGGCAGTGTGTGCGCTGCTGTCCAAGACAGCCTTCCCGGTAAACTGCCCCTTGGGCGCAGTGCACCTTCTGTCTATGGAAGGGCTGTTCTCCATCCTGTCAGCGCTTGCCAAAGGGTGAGCACACTCACTCAGCTGAAAATCAATCACTAAGAATCAATCACATGTACAAGGAAAGTACTCAATGTCTGCACTGCTGTGCAAGGCAGCCTTCCCAGTGAACTGCCCCTTGGGAGCAGTGCATCTACAGTCTATGGAAGGGCTGTTCTCCATCCTGTCGGCTCTGGCCGAAGGGTGAGCCCTTTCATTCAGCTAAGCTCAGCTAAGAATCATTCACTTGCTGTACAAGGAAAGCGCAATGTGTGCTGCAAGCGGCAAAGCTAGCCGTCTGAAGTGCTCAACCCTTGTGGGAAAACGTACAAGGACCAGCTTGACAGGCTTCTACAGGCTTCAGACTTTCAATCGCACTGCAGGCTTCAGACTTTCAGTCACACTGCAGGTGTTCAGGAGTGCATCCCTGGGATGATGGCAGCCACAAGGACGATCCCAAGCAGCTGCAAGCCATCTGGAATGCCCTGTGCAAGGGCGACCCCGCCCCCCTCATACCCCACAACCACCCCCGGGGTGCCCACGGCAAAGGGGACGAAGCAGAAGACTCGAAGCTGCTGGCAGTGATGGAAACAGCCAGAGTGGAGAAGCATGTTAAGAGTAGGCTAGCGGTGGCAGCTGACCATTTCAATAGGGATTACAAGAAGGGCTTCCAGTTTCTTCAGGTATCTATTGCTCGGTGTGGCTTAGTCACTGTAATTCTGTGACCAGGCCTGTGATTCCGTGACCAAGCCTGTATTACTGCAACCAGGCCTGTTATACTGTGACCAGGTCTTTAATACCATGACCAGGCCTATACTACTGTTACCGGGTCTGTAATTCTGTGACCGGGCCTGTGATTCTGTGACCAGGCCTGTGATTCCGTGACCAAGCCTGTATTACTGTAACCAGGCCTGTAGTACTGTGACCAGGCCTGTGACACTGTGACCAGGCCTGTAGTACTGTGACCAGGCCTGTGACACTGTGACCAGGCCTGTAATGCTGTGACCAGGTCTGTAATGCTGTGACCAGGTCTGTAATGCTGTAAGCAGGCCTGTAATACAAATACTATATGTATTACTATATTTATAGTATAGTATATAGTATATATACATATAGTGTGACTATATATACTGTGACACATGTCTTGCCCTGATGAAATGCCCTTTGACAGGTGAAGCGCCCTTTGGCACTGCAATCAGCCACAAGTACCTCAGGGCTTAAGCCTCAAAGCAGCAGCGGTGACTCTGTTTCTGTGCACTTTTTGTACTCGTTGTTTCCTGTTCAAAAGTAGGTCTGTGCTCACAGTGAAAATGCCCATAGTTGTGTTGGTTTCAGAATCTGTGGTTGTTACCTGTGGAAATGGACCCTGCAGCGGTGGCTTAGTTTCCGAGCACTGGCCCTGCTTTGTCCAAAGAACGCAAGCAGCAAATGTCTGATTGTGTTTGTGTTGGGTGCAGACTGTGGGGTTACTGCCTGCAGAAATGGACCCTGCTCTGTTTTCTGTACACTTCTTGTCCTTTCTGTTTCCTGCCCGAAAGTAGTTCTGTGCTCACAGTAAGAATGCTCATGTTAATGTTGCGTGCAGACTTTGGGGTTGCTGCCAGCGGAAATGGACCCTGCAGCGGTGGCTCAGTTTCTGCGTAGCTGCCCGGGCCTGAACAAGCAGACCACCGGAGAGCTTCTGGGGGAGTATGACGAGTTCTTTCTGGAAGTGCTGCGCCACTTCACTGACACTTTTGACTTCACAGGTAATGGTCACGGTACCAGTAACGGTAAAAGTAACGGTCATGGTAAAGGTCGTGGTAAAGGTCATGGTAAAGGTCATGGTCCTGGCAATGGAAGTGCTGCGCTACTTCACTGACACTTTTGCCTTCACAGGTAATGGTCACGGTACTGGTAATGGTGCTGGTAATGGTAATGAATAATATCGGTTGTAGTAAAACTAACAATAGTGATAAGCTTTCCGGCTCATGTGATTCAAGCTTTTTCCAGCAGTATTGACTTTTAGCTGACACAACAAAATTCCGTCATGCCTGCATATGCATTTGCACAGGCGGTGCGCTGTTGCCATGCATGCACACTCAGTTTGATAACGCGCGCACACATGCACATGTGAGGATTTATGTCTGGCTTGCAATACTAGCATGACTGTATCACACTCTATGTGAAAATCAAACCTAATTGCGTGGGTTTGCATGGCTGGCATCACTCTGATTTAGCCATCAGGGTTTGCTGAGATGCATTTACATAGATAGATTGCCTAAGAAGCTTTTGTGTGGTGAAGTCATGGGGCTTTGCCCACCTGGCTGCCCTAGGTCTAGTTTTGATCATGTTGCATTACGTGATAGCCAGAACTGTCGTATCAGTAAACCATACAGGGATGCACAAAGCAGGCCCACAGGCAAGAATTGTCCTGCAAGCAAGTAGCTCGTCATGAACTGGAAAGCATATTGTTATTATTGTTGTCAGTGTTGTTATCAGTATCAGTATCATTATCAATAATATTACTATTATCATCATTGTTATTGTTGTTGTTATTAGTATTATTATTGTTGTTGTTGTTGTTGGATTTTTTATAACTGTTCTTTTTATTACTATGATTGTTACTGTTCATATTGCCAGCAAAAACCTGCGTACCCAAACGCTTTGCTGCATTGCTGGCATAAACTCTGACACAGCCATCAAGACTTGATTGAGACCGCCAGCAAACCCTTACTTACCCATACCTTCTGCTGCATTGCAGGCATGCCCTTTGACATAGCCATCAGGGTGTACCTAGATTCATTCAGATTGCCTGGCGAGGCCCAGAAGATCAACAGGATCATGGAGAGCTTTGGGGCACGCTACCACATGCAGTGCCCAGATCTCTTCAAGAATCCTGATGTGGTCTACATCCTGGCTTATTCCACCATCATGCTCAACACTGACCAGCATAACAGCCAGGTGAGCACTGTGCATCAGCATGTTTTGAGCACTGTGTGAAAAGGCCCGTCAAATTTCTTCAGAAACACTAGTGTGGTCTTTATTCTGGCTTACTCCACCATCATGCTCAACACTGACCAGCATAACAGTCAGATCAGATCTGTGCATGGTCTGGATAGAACTTGCTTCAAGTTATGCATGAAGTGAGACTAATCAGGCCTGCTGAAGAGATTGTAGCTGGTTCACAGGCTGCATTGTGAGCCTCTGCCATACAGCCTAGAGTGAACATACAACATTCTTTTCAGGTTCCTAGTCATTGCGCGTGTATCAAAGACCGTTGCCCCTACCACCATTTCTCAACCCTTCCGCCCTGTTTCCCCCCCACCCCTTGCCAAGGAACATTCTTGATGTTGGTCTCCTATGCATGACTCTGCAGAGCCTGCTGTGCATGCAACTTCCCAAAAGAATACCTGCAACGAGCACATTCGAAATTACAGGGGCATCAATAACTGACCAAAACCTGCATGCATTCAGGTGCCCAAAAAGATGACCTGCAACGAGTTCATACGCAACAACAGGGGCACCAATGACTGACCGAAGCCTGTCATGTGCATTCAGGTGCCCAAAAAGATGACCTGCAACGAGTTCATACGCAACAACAGGGGCATCAATGACTGACCGAAGCCTGTCATGTGCATTCAGGTGCCCAAAAAGATGACCTGCAACGAGTTCATATGCAACAATCGGGGCATCAATGACTGACCGAAATTTGTCGTATGCATTCAGGTGCCCAAAAAGATGACCTGCAACGAGTTCATACGCAACAACAGGGGCATCAATGATTGATGGAAGCCTGTCATGTGCATTCAGTTGCCCAAAAAGATGACCTGCAACGAGTTCATACGCAACAACAGGGGCATCAATGATTGATGGAAGCCTGTCATGTGCATTCAGTTGCCCAAAAAGATGACCTGCAACGAGTTCATACGCAACAACAGGGGCATCAATGACTGATGGAAGCCTATCACATGTATTCAGGTGCCCAAAAAGATGACCTGCAACGAGTTCATATGCAACAATCGGGGCATCAATGACTGACCGAAATTTGTCGTATGCATTCAGGTGCCCAAAAAGATGACCTGCAACGAGTTCATACGCAACAACAGGGGCATCAACGGGGGAGACAACCTGCCTCAAGACTTCCTCACCAGCTTGTATGAGAACATCTCCAAGAATGAGATCAAGATCAGCACTGAGGCGGCCAACACAGCCGAGGCTTCGCCCATACTTTGGTCGGAGCTGAACCTGCAGTCCAAGTCTGCGCGTGGAAAGATGCTCCAAGTGACGTCTCACAGTACGCTCCCAGCACTGAACTGCATTTTGTATCTTCGCGTCTTTTCACTCTATACTTCTGGGTACTTTACTTCTGCCCATACATGTAAGTGTGCTACAGTGGTGTTGCATGTGATGAGTCAGCTGTGGCACTGCCTGTACTTGCAGTCTGGGGTGAATGGATTTTTGACTCAGTAGACTGCATGTTGAGGTCAAAGAGCCAATCCATGAATCATTGTATTCCATCAAACATTGATCAATATATTGATTGTCAGGTCTACTGTTTAATAGGGATGAGTGTAGCCTCTGGTGGGATCCCACAGTTCCTGCAGTGTCCCTGGTCCTGGACCACGCCGAGGATATGTCCACAGTGCTTCTCTTTCCAGCAATGCTCACACTGCTGGCGTTATGGTTGCAGGCTCTGCCCACCTGGACCGGGACATGTTCAGCCTCATGTGGGGTCCCACAGTTGCTGCAGTGTCCATAGTGCTGGACCACACCGAAGACATGTCCACTGTGCAACAGACTTCTGCTCTCTGCAACAAACCTCAACGCTGCTGGTCTGGTTGGATGCAGGCTCTGCCCACCTGGACAGGGACATGTTCAGCCTGATTTGGGGCCCCACAGTAGCTGCAGTGTCAATAGTCCTGGACCACGCCGAGGATGAATCAACAGCGCAACAGCCTTTTGTTCTCTCCAGCAAACTTCACACTGCTGGTCTGATTGGTTGCAGGCTCTGCACATCTTGACCGGGACATGTTCAGCCTCATGTGGGGTCCCACAGTTGCTGCAGTGTCCATAGTCCTGGACCACGCTGAAGACATGTCTACAGTGCGGCAGGCTTTAGAGGGGCTGCTGCAGGCTGCCAAGCTGGGAGCCTACCACCATGTTGATGAGGTGGGCATGTCTCATGTCTGTGTCTTGTATGGTGTTGGCTGAGTAGTGTTGCGTAAATTGCTGTTGCTCGGATTAGTGTTTTTTGGTTTGGCCAAGCTGGGAACCTACCACCATGTTGATGAGGTGGGCGTGTCTCTTGTCTGTGTCTTGTATGGCGTTGGTTGAGTAGTGTTGTGTAACTTGCCGTTGCTCGGATTGGTGTTTTTTGGTTTGGCCAAGCTGGGAACTTACCACCATGTTGCTGAGGTGGGCATGCCAAAAGTCTGTTGTTGAAATGGTAGTGATTGAACAGTGGTGTTGAGATGGTAGTGGTTGAAAAGTGCTGTTGATATGGTACTGTCAAAACGGTATAGGTTGAGTAGTGTTGCATGGACTATGTTGCTTAGATTGGTGTTGCTTAGTCTGTGCTGCTCAAGTAATGTTGTGCAGCTTGTTGTCAGATGGCGTTACATACATGCTGTTGGTTAAAGATTGTTGCTCATGTTTTGGTGGTGCTTGAATGTTATTGCTCAGGTGGTGTTTGGCATTTTCAGGTGATGGACTCGCTGGTGGTGTCCCTAAGCAAGTTCACCTCCCCCTTGAACCCCTTGGCCTTCAAGCCAGTCGTGACCTTTGGGGAAAACGAGAAGGCCAGGATTGCTACGGAAGCCGTATTCACTGTTGCCAACAGGTATGTCGCGGCGTTACACACAAACATCATTTTTTTCAAAAGCACTCTTTGTTAGGGTCAAACACGCTGTTTAAAAAGCCTGCTTGATACAGTGATCTAATGTAAGAAATGTCTGTGTACTAGTATCAGGCGTCTTTGCTCAAGGGGGAACTTTTAGTCTGTATTGTTGAATATGTGTTTCCCCTTTAAGACAACATGCGTACAGTCCTGACGAGCTCCTTATTTGAGGTCTTGTGTTATCAGTCTGTATACCACCAGTAACAAGTGTTCAGAGGCTCTTGATGAGACTGGACAACTTCGCATCGAACTTGCTAATCAGGCATCTGTGGTGTGGGGGTGTGTGTGTGTGTGTGTGTGTGTGTGTGTGTGTACATGTACATGTACATGCGCGCATGTGTGTGTCTGTGTCTCTGTGTGTGTCTGTAAAGTGCCATGTGCTGAACAAGCAAGCTTCACACATCGTCACATGCACCGTTGCCAAAATAGGCAAACCTTCAACAGGAGCCACTCAGGACTGTATACAAGTGGCTGTAGGGCAAGACACAAGTCTAATGAATGACTGAATTGATGCATGAAAGAATTGTTATGTTGCTTGCAAGTAGGCTTAGTGTTGGATGTCTGGATCACTACGCCAAGCAGCAATCGCATCTTCCTTCGACAAAATCTGCGTTCCTCATTCAAAATCTGCGTTCCTCATTCAAAATCTGCGTTCCTCATTCAAAATCTGTTTTCCTCATGGAAATCTGTGTTCCTCATCGAGGATCTGCATACACAATCCACATGTATGCAGGTCCACATGCATGCAAACTGGACAATATGCAACTGGATGAGACTGTGACCCTGCCTCACCAGATCTGGAAAAATGCTTCTGCAAGCTTTGCTGCTGTGTTGCTTTGCTTGCTGTGCAATTCAGCATAATAGATTCAACCCAAAATGATCTGACAAACAAAGCAAAGCAGCCTGGCAAATGTCATGTTGGCCATCTAGACAGCAGCATGAGTGAGTAGTACAAATCTCACGGGACAGCCTGGGGTCACTCCGCTGTAAGCCATGCTTTCTTTGAGCTTTGTACTGCTCACTTGGGCTGCTGTCTACATTACCACAATGCCATTTCCCAACCTGCTCTTGTGTCATCAGTATCATTGCATTTGTCATTCACTCGAATCACGGTCGACTTAACTGCTTCTGTAGCGAGCATGGTTTCTGATAATTGTTTTGACTCTGTTTTTTCCTCTGGACATTCATGTCAGTCATGCAAGTGTACAAGTCTGCCTGTTCGGTTGCATGCAGAAGATATTCAGTCCGCACAGCACCTCAATGATGACAGCATGGATGGACCAGGCGCCTCAATGCTACTTAGTCCCTGCATGCTGTCATCCTTGCACATGTGCCTGGACGCCTCGCACACACAAACAGATGCCTCACGCGTATGGCTGGCTATCTCACAAGCCTACAGCCGGACACCTCACACACATGCCTGGACACCTCACACAAACGCCTGGATCCCTCACACACATATGGCTGGATATCTCACAAGCCTACATCCAGACACCTTACATGCATGCCTGGCTGCCTCACACACATGCATGGATGCCTCACACACATGCCTGGATGCCTCACACACACGCCCGGATGCCTCGCACACACAACTGGATGCCCAACTGCAGGTACGGGGACTCTCTGAAGTCAGGCTGGAAGAACATGATGGAGTGCATAGTGCGCCTGTACAAGCTCAACATGCTGCCCGAGTCCATTCTGCTGATGGAGTCTGAGGACCCTGAGTCAGCTCGGCGCCGGATTCCCCGCCCATCCAACAAAGCCAGGAACAGCAGTGCTGGCTCCATGCTGTCCAGAGCATTCAGCAGGTATCACTCGCTGTGCTCTGCATTGGTGTGAAAAGAAAACAAGACAAAACAAATCAAACACGACACCTTTTGGCATCAACTTATAAGAAGCCAAGAATTATACCAGGCTGCCCAGGTTCAGCAGGTATCACTTGCTGCATTTGCATTGGTGTCAAAAGAAAAGGGGGGAAAGAAACAACAGAAAAGAAAAGTTTTTTACTGATCATAAAGGGAGCCTCCTAAGGCAGCAGCTTGTAAATATTGGTGATCAAAACACAATGCGCCTTTGTGCAGTGCATATGCGTTTCTGGCAGCACAAAAGAGCCCAGGACTCATTGTGTGGGCTCTATGCCGGCCAGAGGTTGGAACAAATACCACTCTGTGCTTTGCAACAATGGCCTTATGGCTACATGCTCTTCTCTGTCAGTCCAGTGGATATTTGGCAGTACTGTCTCTTGCATGAACACTGGGCTGACTTGGACCCTCAGTACAAGGCTCAGCAAGAGAGATACAGGCAACGCAAAGGACTGTCTCATGCATGAGCGCCTGCCAAGTGGAATACCTCTTCACTGAAACTGTTGGGGTGTTGCTGTGCAGTTTGATCTCACTAGAGGGGGCCGACTCTGGACCCCCAGAGGATGGCTCAGCAAGAGAGATGGAGGCAACTCAGACAACAGTCTCTTCCACATGCTCTCTGCAGCAACACCCCAACTGTTTCAGCAAAGATGTGCTTCACTGAAACAGTTGGGGTGTTGCTGAGCAGCCTGATCTCACTGGAGGGGGCCGACTCTGGACCCCCAGGGGAGGACTCAGCAAGCCAGACAGACAAAGGCGACTCAGACAACAATCCCTTGCACAGTGAATGACCCTTGCTGAAACAGTTGGGGTGTTGACGTGCAGTCTGATCTCGTTGGAGGGGGCCGACTCTGGACCCCCAGGAGACGGCTCAGCAAGGGAAATGGAGGCAACTCAGAGGACAGTCTCATGCATGAGCGCCTGCCGAGTTGAGGACATCTTTGCTGACAGCAAGTTCCTGAGAGCTGAGAGCCTGCATGAGCTGGTGAAAGCCATCATGTGGGCTTCGGGACCAATCAAACGTGTGGCCTCATCTGGGGAGGAATCTGACACTGCCCAGGTACTATCAATGTCTGCATGCATGCAAAGATTAGCCATGCTGGCAGCAAAGAGTGGTAGAGGTGACAGGTTGCATGAACTATGACGAGCTGTCATGTGGGCATCGGGGCCAATCAAGCGCGTGGCCTCATCTGGGGAGGAATCTGACACTGCCCAGGCACTGCTATTGTCTGCATGCCTGCACAGATGTTGATAGCCGTGCTGACAGCAAAGACTGTTAGAGGTGATAGGTTGCATGAGATGACTAAGAGCTATCACATGGGTCTTGGGACACATCAAACGCATGGCCTCATCTGGGGAAGAATTTGAGGTGCTATCAGCTACTCCATGCATGCACTGATCTTCATAGATGTGCTGGCAGCAAAGAGTGTTCAAGGTGACAGGTTGCATGAGATGACTAGAGCTATCACATGGGTCTTGGGACCCATCAAGAGCATAGCCTCATCTGGGCACCATTTTTATTTTTTTGTGGGTCCAGTCTTGATAGGCCTGTTGTATACAAGGCTACCCTGATGGTCTTCAGCATAGATTACAAATGCTACTGAGGCTAAGGCCCTACCCCGTGAGGGGGCATCGCCTCTTGTTTCTGGGCAGGAATCTGATACTGCACTGGTGCTGTTAGCTACTGCATGCCCACATTGTGATTGACAATACCCATCACTGGGATTGAGAGGGTCTGTATAATCTAAAACCAGACACTGTGTGGGGCTCAGGCAGGGGTCCCCAGGCCACGTGGTTTGGTTCAGACCACAAGTAACACATCCCTAGTGTACATCCTTAGTGTACATTACCACCTTAGGTTTAGGATTCTTCCTTTCCCTCTGGGCTATGGCCTATTGTCATAGCTCCGGGCTGCTGCCTTAGGAGCCTCCGTTATAATCGCGGAAAACCGTAAACGTTTTCTTTCTCTAGTGTACATGACCAGCTCTTTCAATCATCTTGAATTGACAAAAGGCATGGCAAGTGGTGGCCACATGGCTCTCGTTACTGACAGAGTGTAACAGCGTCTAATACAGTGTAATAGAGTCTACACATTAGAGTGTATACATTGGTGAACCAACAACAACAAAACGTTGGGTTGCAAACGCATAGTCACTATACCGATTACAACAAATGGTAAGTACAAATCCTCAAACAGAAGCAGAGTCTGTATGTAACACTTACCATCAGCAGCATGCAACACCAGCATGCCATCTTGTGTGTCCACTGAAGCTGCTGCTTCTGTGAGCTTGCGCACAGAGTGGTTGCAGCTGTGCAACATCTTTTGCAGCGCTCCTAGAATGTGTGCCCGCATGCCTCTGTCATCTTTCTTGGGCATCCTTGTCAAAGACCTTCATGCAATTTTGCAGCTCATGATCTGAGTCTGATATAGTTGTGCAAACTTCAGCGGCTGATCAGTTTTAGTGAACTGCTGATCAGCCGCTGAAGTTTGCACAACTATATTTAGCGGATTCAGAACATGAGCTGCAAAACGGCATGAAGGTCTTTGACAAGGATGGCAAGAAAAATGACAGAGGCGTGTGGGCACACATTCTAGGATCTTCAGTGTTGCTCTTACTTTCACTCAGGCCCGAGAGGAAACGACCGACCTTTCTCTCTCATCATGGATTTTACAGTCGTTGGGGCCAGCTAGCCCATTTAACTAAATTGCGATTCTTCATCAGAAAACGAGACAGACAAACAAGTGACATAGACAAACAAAAAGAGCATCATCAAGAAACTGTCAAAATGAAATAAGCTGTCACTGTGTGTGAAGAGAAAACAAATGTGCTGCAAACAAAAGCCTTTTAGCATGTAAACAGATACCAAATACCACTGTCATGACCACTATGTCAGTAATGCATGACAAGCTTGTGCATATACAAGTGAAAGTCTGCATACATTGCTCA
>JAABUK010001871.1_pt1 | contig 39163 bp, 41 predicted proteins | sample 5559141 | NCBI WGS metagenome assembly JAABUK01 (sample SAMN10711869, study PRJNA513367) | rock metagenome | isolation source: Antarctica rocks | place: Antarctica: Victoria Land, Pudding Butte nord | collected 2016-01-03 | reverse complement strand
CCTACTATTGCGCCTCAGCATCCGAAAGTCGGACGTGCTCCGGTTCCTCACCGATCCCAGCGTACCCTTCACCAACAACCTCGCGGAACGGGACGCACGGATGATGAAATTGCGCCAGAAGATTTCTGGCGGTTTCCGCTCCGAGGACGGCGCCAAGGATTTTGCCGTCATCCGGTCGCTGCTCTCGACAGCCAGGAAGCAAGGTTGGGATATGCTCGAGACACTGACCACTCAGCCCGACCGCTTGATCGATGACCTACGCATGGCTTGACCCCGCTGAAAGACCTGGGCTGTTACGGGCAATCACCAGAGGAGCGCACCATAAGCCAGGCCAAGACGACGACCGACCACAAGGAGATCAAGAAGTGGATCGAGGTCCGCAAGGGCCGGCCCACGGTAGTTGACGGCACCCAGAGCAAGGATGGCGAGGGCCTGTTGCGGATCGATTTCCAGGAGCCGGATGACAAGCTCAATCCCATTTCATGGGACGAGTTCTTCAAGACCTTCGACGACCGGAAGCTCGCTTTCCTGCATCAGGACAAGACGGCCGACGGCAAGACGAGCCGGTTCTTCAAGTTCGTTCACCGCGAGGGCTGACACTTTTACCGGAGCCGAAGACGGGTTTCGTCATATCGACGAGGACCCAGCCCTCGCGGTAGGGGTTCGGACGACGCCCGGTTTCGTGAAACCCTGCCCGGCGGTAGATGGCGATGTTCCGCGTCATTCGGTCGCTGGTATAGAGCCGAAGTTCGGGCAGGCCGGCAGGCTCAGCCATCTGCTCCGCGACACGCATCATCCACTGTCCGATGCCCTGGCCATGGTGCGCGGACGGCACGGCCAGGCTGAAGATCACCAAGTGGTCGTCCGCCGGCTCCAGCACCATAACACCGACCGCGGTCCTGCAACGCTCGGCGATCCAGACTTCGTGCCGGGCAATGCGGGGCGTGTAGTCCTCGTTCATCGGAAGCGGCGCGCAGCACAGAATAGGTTCCCAAGGTGCGTAGGCGTCACGGGACATGGTGCGCACAAGATTTAGGTCCACGTCGGCCGCTTGCCGGAGGTGCATCGACGGCATCAGTCAGCAGCGAGCAGCGCCCCGCCGGCACGGCCGCGTACCTCGGCGCCGAACGCGGCGAAGATGCCGCGCGACACGGCGTCACTGGCAAAATCGTATTCCGGATGCCATTGCACACCCACCGTCAGCGCGCGGGAGGTCGGAAACCAAACCGCCTCGATGGTGCCGTCCGGGGCGGTTGCCTCGGATACCAGCCCGGGGGCGAGCCGGTCGATACCTTGGTTGTGGAGCGAGTTCACGGCGATGCTGTCCGCCCTCGTGACCCGGTGCAGCCAGCCGCCGGGGACGACACTCAGGCTATGCGCCTTGGCGGTGCGAACCTGCGGGTTCGAGTGCAGCGGGGTCGAGTGGTCCAGGCGGCCGGGCAGGTCCTGCAACCGCTGGTGCAGGCTGCCGCCGAGGGCGACGTTCAGCTCTTGAAGGCCGCGACAGATCGCCAGCACCGGCACGCCGGCCGCGATCGCAGCGCGGATCAAGCGCAGGGTCACGGCGTCCCGTTTCGCATCCTCGGGCGTGCCCTCCGCGTGGGGCGAGCCGCCATACAGGCCGGGCTGCACGTTGGACCGGCTGCCGGTCAGGATGATGCCGTCCAGGCGGGCGAGCAGGGTGTCGATGTCGGCGGCGTCGCCGTTGGCTGGCACCAGCACCGGAACGGCGCCCACCACTTGGTCCACGGCGCGGACATAGGTGTCGGACGCGGCGTGGTTTGCCATGCCATACTGGCCGAACAGCTTGGTGCAGCAGGAGATTCCGACCAGCGGCTTCATCGTGCGATCATGCGGCCTAATTCGAGTCAAATGAAGGCAAAATCAGCCTCTGCCGACATTGTTCTGGAAAAACTTGGGATCGATGAACTCGAACAGCTTTTGGTTGAAGGTGCCGCCCAACTCGACGTTGTAGAGCGTGATGCGGGTCTCCTGCCGCTGCGCGTCCAGCACCGTCCATTGCCGCAGGGCCAGCGGCGCATCGGCAAAAATGAGCGTCAACGTGCCATCCGCCGGGGATTTCGTGCGGAACAGGCTGACTTGCAGCTGCCCCGGCGCCCGCGCGATCCCTGAGACCGTGACCTCTCCGGAAAGGCGGAGACTGTCCTGCAGCAGCAGCCCAAGCGGAGTCGAACTCAGGGGAATGTTGCTTGTCTGCTTCAACTGGCTGTCATGGAACACCAGGAGGCCGTTGCCGCCGACCAGCAGGAACGGGCTGGGCGGGGCGTACTCGAACCGCAGGCGGCCCGGCCGTTGCAGCCAGGCCTGGCCCTCGCTCGTGCCGCCATTCGGGGCTACCTGCATGAAACGGGAATGGAGCGTGCGGACGCCATTCAGATAGGCTTCGACGCGCGCGATGTCCGCGCGGTCCTGCGGCGTCAGCACGGCGGCCCGTGCCTGCGCCAGGGCTGCATGCGGGAGAAAAGGCGCCAGCAACGGGGCAAGCAATAGATTGCGACGGTTCATGCAGAGGATGTGGCACTCGTGGAAGCCGGACGAAAGGGTCCCATGGGTATGTCGCCTCCGCGCTGGACGCTACTCGGCGGGGGCGGGGAGCGGCCCGGATGCGCGGCGCCAAAGTTCCGGCTGTAGCTCCTCGGGCCGATTGGGAAAGAATATGGCACAGCCGACGGTAATGACGGCGACCGCCGCCAGCACCAGCATCACGGCGGACAGGTTGCCGGTGCGCTGGTGCAGGACACCCACCAGCGGCGCAGCGGCGGCGCTGCCCAGGAAACCGACGAAGAACCGCACCGAGTACATCCGTGCCCGCAACGGCGGGGAGATATAGCGCGCGGTCATGGTCTCGTTCACCGTAACCTGGCCAAAGATGACGGCCGCCACCAATGCCGCGACCGGCAGCACCGCCCAGCCCTGAACCACCGACAGCGCGGCGAGGCTCGGCACCAGCACAAGCGCCATGGGCAGGAACACCCGGCGGAGCGTCGTGCGGTCGATCAGGCGGCCGACGGTGAACTGGGTCAACGCGCCGCACAGGGTCACGAGGAACGCCGCAATGCCGATCATCGGCAGCAGTCCCTCGTCCGACGCCAATCGCTCCTGCAGCAGCTTGGGGATCAGCAAGGTGAAGGCGTTGAACACCAGTCCGGACACGACGGCGATCAGCAGCAGGATAACGACGGCCCGGCGCACGATCGGCGCGGGGATTTCTGGAAACGGGCGTGCACCCCGGGCGACGCTGTAATCATGCGCCGGCACCCGCATCCAGGCGATGCCCAGCGCGATGCAGACCAGGCCCGGCAGGATGAACGCGCTGTGCCAACCGAACCGCCCAACCAGGAACGCGGTCACGACCGGCGCCAAGGCCACTCCAAAATTGCCGAACACGCCGTTGACGCCGATCGAGCGGCCGGGACGGTCGCCCGCCGCCTCGACCAGCATGGCGGTGCCCACGGGATGGTAGATGGCGGCAAAGGACCCGGTTATCGCAAGCGTCGCGCCCAGCATCCAGGGGACAGTCGCGAAACCACAGGCAACCAGCGACAAGCCGGTGCCCAGGAAATAAACGGTCATCAACGGCTTCCGTCCGATCCGGGCGGCAATCCAGCCCTGCGGCAGCGACAGCGCCCCATACAGCACGAACATGCCGGTCGCGAGCGCCAGGATCGAGCCATACTCCACCCCGAACGTCCCGCCGGGATAGGCCATCGCGAGGACGGCGGTCGGCAGGATCAGCAGGGAGTAGTGGCACATCGCATGAGCGGCGTTGATGAACGCAATCTGCCGGGCGGCGGAGGTCATTTCGGCTCCACGAGGTTCAGGCCGCTTTAAGCTAGCGTTCCGAGAAGAGATTTGTAACCCATAGTCTTGGTTGGGCTCTCAGTGTGAACCGCCTGTGCGCCGCTGCGTTCAGATAGAAGCAACCGGAGGAACATTCATGACTGAAACCCCACGGGATCCCAAGGTGACCGGTACCACCGGCGCTCCCAATCCGAAGACCGGCAGCAGCGACGCCGCCCGGGGCCTCGGCGGCCACAGCAAGGACGCCGGCCACACACCGGGTGCACCTGCGGAGTATGTCGAAGAGAATAAGCCAGCCAAAAAAGACTAATTCAGCCGCGACCGTAGTTCATCGATGGCGGCACGGGTGCGCAGGGCAGCGTCCCCTTGCGGTACCAAATCGAGGAACCGCTCATAGCAACGAAGGGCGGCGCCGACATGCTCCAGCCGATCGTTGATCAGCGCGGCCTCCCGCCAAAGGGGGGCCACGTCCGGGGCGATGCGCAGCATATCCTCGGTGCATGACAGCGCACCTGGCAGATCGCCGGCACCCTGACGCCGGGTCCTGATGTTGTTCTGCAGGCGCAGGAGCACGCTGCGGCCCGACATGGGCTGCAACACGCCGGGACGCAGTTCCGCGTGTCGGCCTTCGACCCGTTTTAGCAAATTGCGCATGTCGCGGGCGTCTAATGGCACGCCGCCAGCGAACACATCCAGCACCGTCTGTTGCTGTTCAGGCCCGCGGTTGCGGCGGCTTGTGTTTTGGCCTTCAAGCGCCACTAGGAAATGGCCCGGAAAGTCCACGCCATGCGCGCCCCAGCCAGCAGCGCGGGCGCAGTGCAGCCATAAGATGCCGAGCGCCACAGGCAGGCCGCGCCGACGCTCGATCACCTGGATCAGATTGGCATTCGCAGCGTTCTCATAGCTGCTGGTATCTCCAGCATAGCCATACCGCCCAGTGATCATTCCGGCCAACGCCCCTGCGCGGGCCGATAAGTCACTGCTCGGCAACTCGTTTGCGAGGCCGACAGCACTCCGCGCGAGCTCGCTCAAATGCTGTGTTGCAGCCTGCCAGTCCAACTCCGGCATATCGATGCGGGCCAGCTGCACCGCGGCGCCGGCCAGATCGATCTCCACATCCGGCAACTGGCCGATCGCATCCAGCGCGTCCCGCGGGTCAATCATGCCAGGGTCCCCATCCTTTATGGTCTCGGAGAATGGGGACGTGTCCTATGTGCTGCAACACTGGATCCGGAGTCCCGCCGGCGCGTCCTACTCCGCCGCGGGCACATACAGTGCCGCGCCGGCCTCCATGAACTCGGCGCTTTTCGCCTCCAGGCCCGCCATCCGCTCGGCGTCGGCACGAATGTCCTGGCTGATCTTCATCGAGCAGAACTTCGGCCCGCACATCGAGCAGAAATGCGCCACCTTATGCGCGTCCTTCGGCAGGGTCTCGTCGTGGTAGGCGCGCGCCGTATCGGGATCGAGACCGAGGTTGAACTGGTCCTCCCACCGGAAATCGAATCGGGCACGGCTGATGGCGTCGTCCCGCAGCTTGGCTGAGGGGTGGCCCTTCGCCAGGTCGGCCGCGTGGGCAGCGATGCGGTATGTGATGACGCCAGTCTTCACGTCGTCCCGGTTCGGCAGGCCCAAATGCTCTTTGGGCGTCACATAGCAAAGCATCGCCGTACCGAACCAGCCGATCATCGCCGCCCCGATCGCCGAGGTAATATGGTCATAGCCCGGCGCGATGTCGGTCGTGAGCGGACCCAGCGTATAGAACGGCGCCTCGCCGCACTCGCGCAACTGCTTGTCCATGTTCACCTTGATCTTGTGCATCGGCACGTGGCCGGGGCCCTCGATCATCACCTGGCAGCCCTTCGCCCAGGCGACCTGGGTCAGCTCGCCCAGCGTCTCCAGCTCGGCGAACTGCGCGGCGTCGTTGGCGTCGGCGTTGCAGCCGGGGCGCAGGCCGTCGCCGAGAGAGAAGCTCACGTCGTACTTGCGCATGATGTCGCAGATCTCGCCGAACCGCTCATACAGGAAGCTCTCCTTATGGTGCGCCAGGCACCAGCGCGCCATGATGCTGCCGCCGCGTGAGACGATGCCCGTGGTGCGTCGGGCCGTCAGCGACACGTGCGCCAGGCGAACGCCGGCGTGGATGGTGAAGTAATCGACGCCCTGCTCGGCCTGCTCGATCAGCGTGTCGCGGAACACCTCCCAATCCAGCTTGTCGGCATCCCCACCGACCTTCTCCAGCGCCTGGTAGATCGGCACCGTGCCGATCGGCACGGGCGAGTTGCGCAGAATCCAGCCGCGGATGTTGTGGATGTTGCGGCCGGTCGACAGGTCCATCACTGTGTCGCCGCCCCAACGGATAGCCCAGACCAGCTTCTCCACCTCTTCCGCCGCACCCGAGGTCACGGCGGAATTGCCGATATTGGCATTGATCTTGACCAGGAAGTTGCGGCCGATGATCACCGGCTCGAGCTCGGGGTGGTTGATGTTCGCGGGAATGATCGCCCGGCCGCGCGCGATCTCGCTGCGGACGAACTCGGGAGTCACGAAAGCGGGTATCTCGGCGCCAAAGCTCTCGCCGTCGGCCACGCGCGCCTCCGCTTCGGGCAATGCGGCGGCCCGGCCCAGGTTTTCGCGGTGGGCGACGTAGATCATCTCCTCGGTGATGATGCCGGCCCGGGCGAATTCATATTGGGTGATCAACTGGCCGTCGCCGCCCTCCAATAGGGTCGGCGAGGCTGGACAGGGAGGCACCAGGCGATCGACCGGGACGAAGCCGTTGTCCTCGGGCTTCACCGCGCGGGCCATGGCCGGGGCAAAGCCGCGCTTGGCAAGCCAGGGTGCGCGGACCGGTGGCAGGCCAGCGGCGAGGTCGATGCTTGCGTTGCTCTCGGTATAGGGCCCGGAGCAGTCATAGAGCCGCACCGGCGCCTCCTTGGCCGAGGGATCCAGCACGACCTCCCGGAACGGCACCAGGATGTCGGGGTGGCTCGCCGGGCTCGAATATATCTTGCGGGAGCCGGTGACTGGACCGGTGGTGACGGCACTTGGCTTCTGCTGGAACGTCATCTTTGCCTCCCATGTGGGATGCAGGCCGGAACGGGAAGGCAGCGATGACCCCGTCCCTACGCCGGCATGACCCGGATCAGGTTTCGTAGGGTCACCGCGTCACCGCAAAATTCGGTCGGCGGACTCTCAGCCCCGTACCAGGGCTCCCCTCGGATACCGGCGAAGGTCGGCCGGGACCTCCTTGGTGTCAAGCCTTGACCAGCATCGGACCGAGTGATGCGCCGCCGAACAAGTGAACGTGTAAATGTGGCACCTCTTGCCCGGCATGGACGCCCGTGTTGGCCAGCACGCGGTAACCCGGCTGCTCCAATCCCAACTCCTGGGCGACCGTGCCCACCGCGCGGAAGAAGCCGGCGATCTCGGCATCGGTCGCAGTCGCCACGAAATCCGTCAGCGCCACATACCGGCCCCGGGGAATGACGAGGACGTGGGTCGGCGCCAGCGGTGCTATATCGTGGAATGCGATCGCCCACTCATCCTCATACACCCGGCGAGACGGAACCTCGTTCCGTAGGATGCGGGCGAATATGTTCTGGTCGTCATAGGGTGGTTGACCTCTCACCGGCATCGTCGTCCTCCGTCAAACCGCCGCGGTCCCGCCACGTTTCAGTAGCATATGCCAGTGCTGGGACGTGTGTCACGGCAGGCTGGAGGGGACGTGCGATGCGATGGGGATGGTTGATGGGGCTCGCGGCCTGCGCAGTGTTGCCGGCATGTGCGCCTGATTCGAGCGGATACTACGGCAACACGCAGCCGGCCTATGACGACTATGCCCAGCCCGGTTATGTCTCACCCGGCTATGTACAGCCTGGCTATGTCGTTCCCGGTAGCGGGCCAGGCTATGTGCAGCCGTATGGCTACTCGGGGCCGGTCGGTCCGGGCTTCGTCCCCGGCCCTGGATACGGATACGGACGCGAGCGCGAGTTCCACCGTGAGTTCCGGGATCGCGACATCCGCGAACGCCAGTTCCGCGGCGATCAAGACCGGTACAATCGTGAGCGCTTCGAGCGTGACCGGATCAACGAGCAGCGCCGCCCAGAGCCGCCGCGGCCGGAGCCCCCGCGCCAGCAGTTCCGCCCGCCGTCGCAGACGCCGCCACTTCCCGGGGGAATTTTTCCTGGCGTGCCGCGTCCGATGCCACAGCCATGATGATCAAGCGGCCATGCCGGCAATGCAGGAGTTTACCCGCATGGTTCCTCTCCCCTTGCCAGACTGCTAAACCCCGGCACTGCTAAACCCCGGCCTATCGCCTGCAAGGACACTGCGAATGAAGCCTACCGACTACGCCCGCGTCGAAACCTACCTCCGCCGCACGCTCGGGTCCGACCGCATCCATGTCGAGGTGCCGAAGCGTAAAGGCGCCTCGGTCGAGGTTACTGTCGACAAGGAGTTCCTCGGTACGCTGCACCGGGATGACGAGGACGGCGAGGTATCCTTTTCGCTGCACATCACCATCCTGGACGAGGACCTGCCGCCGCCGGCAGCACCCTCCGGCAAGCCGGGACGTTAGGTCCGGCCCTCGAAGAATTTCGCGATCTTCGCCATGAAGCCTTCGCTCTCGGGGCTGCCCTTGGTGTGGCCCTTCGCCTCCGACTCGAACTCCTCCAGCAATTCGCGCTGCCGCTTCGTCAGGTGCTGCGGCGTCTCAACCGCGACTTGGATATACATGTCGCCACGCGACGCGCTGCGCAGCACCGAGAACCCCTTGGCCCGCAGCCGGAACTGCTCCCCCGTCTGCGTACCCGGCGGAATCTTGACCTTGGCCCGGCTACCGTCGATCGCCGGCACCTCCACGTCGCCGCCCAGGGCAGCCTGCGTCATCGGCAACGGCACACGGCAATAGATGTTCGCGCCGTCGCGCTGAAAGATCTCATGCGGCCGGATCGCGACATGGACATACAGGTCGCCCGCCGGGGCGCCGACACCGCCGGCCTCGCCCTCTCCGGTCAGGCGAATGCGCGTGCCGTCCTCCACGCCTGCCGGGATCGACACCTGCAGGGTGCGCTCCCGCTGCACCGTGCCGGCGCCGCCGCAAACCTTGCAGGGGTTCTTGATCACCCGGCCCGCGCCGCCACAGGTTGGGCAGGTGCGCTCGATCAAGAAGAAGCCCTGCTGCGCCCGCACCTTGCCGCTGCCGCTGCAGGTCGAACAAGTATCGGCCTGACGCTCCTTGCTCTCCGATCCCGAACCCTTGCAGTGGTCGCACTGCACACGGGTTGGCACGCGGAGCTGCGACTTGGTGCCGGTGAACGCCTCGGCGAGGTCGATCTCGACCTGGACCCGCAGGTCGGCGCCGGCGCGGGCCCGCGCGTTGCCGCGGCGTCCGGTCATTTCGCCGAACATCTGGTCGAAGATGTCGCCGAGCCCGGCGCCATCCTGGAAGTTGAACCCGCCGCCGCCGAAGCCGCCTGCACCAGCCCCGCCGCCCTGCTCGAATGCGGCGTGGCCGAAGCGGTCATAGGCGCCGCGTTTCTGATCGTCCTTCAGGACGTCATAGGCCTCATTCAGCTCCTTGAACTTGGCCTCGGCCTGCTTGTCATGCGGGTTGCGGTCAGGGTGGAACTGCATCGCGAGCTTGCGATACGCCCGCTTCATTTCCTCGGCGCCAGCCTCCCGGCCGACCCCGAGCGTCGTGTAATAATCCTGTTTCACTGCCACTTCAGCCCTCGTCCTTGGCGCTGACCCAACTCAAGGGGTTGAACATGGAAAAGGCGCCCGCCTCGATCGAGCGCGGACGCCTTCCCTGACCTTAAGCCCCGAGTAGGCTACGAGGCCTTCTTCTTCTCGTCCACTTCCTCGAACTCGGCATCGACAACCTTGTCGCCCGGGTTCGCTGCAGTGGCCGCATCAGCCGCCGGAGCGGCCTCAGACTGGGCCTTGTACATCGCCTCGCCCATCTTCATCGCCACCTGGGTCAGCCGGTCGTTCGCCTGCTTCAGCGCATCCGCGTCCTGGCCCTCAAGCGCGGTCTTGGCAGCGGCAACCGCCGCCTCGGCTTCGGTCTTCGAGTCGGCCGGAACCTTGTCGGCATTCTCCTTCAGGGTCTTCTCAACCTGATGAACCATCGCCTCGGTCTGGTTGCGGGCCTCGACCTGCTCACGGCGGCGCTTGTCGGAGTCGGCGTTGGCCTCGGCCTCCTTCACCATCTTCTGGATGTCGGCATCAGAAAGGCCGCCGCTAGCCTGGATGCGGATCTGCTGCTCCTTGCCGGTCGCCTTGTCCTTTGCCTGCACCGACACGATGCCGTTCGCGTCGATATCGAACGTCACCTCGATCTGCGGCACGCCGCGCGGCGCCGCCGGGATGCCCATCAAGTCGAATTGCCCCAGCAGCTTGTTGTCCGACGCCATCTCCCGCTCGCCCTGGAAGCACTTGATCGTCACGGCCCCCTGGTTGTCGTCCGCGGTCGAGAATACCTGGCTCTTTTTGGTCGGGATTGTGGTGTTGCGATCGATCAGCCGGGTGAATACGCCGCCCAGCGTCTCGATGCCGAGCGACAACGGCGTCACGTCCAGCAACAGCACGTCCTTCACGTCGCCCTTCAGCACCGCGCCCTGCACGGCGGCGCCGATGGCCACGACCTCGTCCGGGTTCACGTTGCGGGCCGGCTCACGGCCAAAGAACTGCTTTACAACCTCGATTACCTTCGGCATGCGGGTCATGCCGCCGACCAGGATCACCTCTTGGATCTCGCCCGCCGTCACGCCGGCATCCTTCAGCGCGGCACGGCACGGGGCCAGCGTGCGCTCGATCAGATCGTCGACCAGGCTCTCCAGCTTCGCACGCGACAGCTTCATCACGAGATGCTTCGGCCCGCTGGCGTCGGCGGTGATGAAGGGCAGGTTGATCTCGGTCTCCTTGCTGGAGGACAGCTCGATCTTCGCCTTCTCGGCCGCTTCCTTCAGCCGCTGCAAAGCGAGCTTGTCATTCCGCAGGTTGATGCCCTGCTCGCGCTTGAACTCGTCCGCCAGATAGCCGATCACCCGGTTGTCGAAGTCCTCACCGCCCAGGAACGTGTCGCCGTTGGTGGACTTCACCTCGAAAACGCCGTCGCCGATCTCCAGCACCGACACGTCGAAAGTGCCACCGCCGAGGTCGTAGACCGCGATCGTGCCGCCCTGCTTCTTATCCATGCCATAGGCGAGCGCCGCCGCCGTCGGCTCGTTGATGATCCGCAGCACTTCAAGCCCGGCAATGCGGCCGGCGTCCTTGGTCGCCTGGCGCTGCGCGTCGTTGAAGTAGGCCGGAACGGTGATGACGGCCTGCGTCACCTTCTCGCCGAGATAGGCCTCGGCGGTCTCCTTCATCTTGCCGAGCACGAAGGCGCTGACCTGGCTCGGCGAGTACTTCTCGCTGCGCGCCTCGACCCAAGCATCGCCATTGTCGCCGCGAACGATGGCATACGGCACCATCGCCTTGTCCTTCTCCACCAACGGGTCCTCGAACCGGCGGCCAATCAGGCGCTTCACGGCATAGAGGGTGTTGGTCGGATTGGTGACGGCCTGGCGCTTGGCGCTCTGACCCACCAGCCGCTCGCCGCTATCGCTGAATGCGACCATGCTCGGGGTGGTGCGCGCACCCTCGCTATTTTCTATGACGCGAACGTCTGCGCCCGTGCTGCCCTCCATGATGGCAACGCACGAGTTCGTGGTCCCGAGGTCGATGCCGATGACCTTGCTCATTGATATCCCTTTCTCAGCAACAGCGCCTGGCCCGAAGCACCAGGTGCCGTCCTACGGTTGTAACGGATCGGATGTATTCAGCGCATGCCCGCGGGACAAGACCCGGCAGTGCACAACTGTCTTGCAGCCTATGCGGCTTCGTTACCCATGGAACCCGGGGCACCTTTGGCAACCACGACCATCGCCGGGCGCAACAAGCGCCCATTCAGCGTCCACGCCGGGGTCCAGGCCTGGATCACCGTCCCGGCAGCGTGGCCGTCGGACGGCTGTTCGGCCATTGCCTGATGCAGGTTAGCATCGAACGGCTGGCCAGTCGGGTCGGTGCGCTGGATGCCGTTGCGCTCCAGGATGGCGAAAAAGCTGCGTTCCACCCCCTCGAACCCGTCACGCAGCTTGGTGACGATCTCCGGCTCCCCGGCTGTCTGCGGGGGCAGGCTGGACAGGCCACGGCGCAGGTTGTCGGCAGCCTCAACCACGTCCGCGGCGAACTTCTGCACGGCATACTGGCGCGTGTCGTCCAGGTCTCGCTTGGCGCGGGCGCGCACATTGGCCATCTCGGCCTCGGCGCGGATCCAGCGGTCGCGCATGTCGTCCCGTTCGGCCGTCAGCTGGGCAATCTCGGCCTCATGGTCCGGCAGATCGGGCAAGCCGGCCTCATGCGGCTCGGCGGCGTGGGCCCGCGCGTCGTCCTGCAAAGCGGGGTCGGCGTCAGGGGGCATGATGGGTTCGGTGCTCATGGATGCTCAGGTAGGGCAGGGGCGGCCGCTGGACAAGCCATTCGCTAATTTACCAATTGCGCCAGCAACGAATCGAGCCGCAGCCGTCCCTCGGTGGTCGCCGCGAGCCGGCCGGCGTCATGGGTCAGGTAACCCGCCTCCAGCGCTTGATCCAGCACATCCGGATCGATCGCTGCGTCCAGCGCCATGCCCGTGCGGGCAGCGAAGCGGGCGGCATCGATGCCTTCGGTCAGGCGCAGGCCCATCAGCAGCATCTCACGCGCGCGGTCCCGAGGGGCGATCCGCTCCTCCGCGGTGCTGCCATGGCCCTCGCGCTCCACCCGGTCGGCCCAGGGTTCCGGCGCGCGGTGCCGCCGGGTTGCGACCAGCTCGGCGCCGAGCGTCACCCGGCCATGCGCGCCGGGTCCGATGCCGGCATAGTCGGCATAACGCCAGTAGGCCAGGTTGTGCCGGCTTTCAGCCCCGGGCCGCGCGAGGTTGGAGACCTCGTACGGCAGCAGCCCGTGCCCGACGCAGGCCTCGGCGGTGGCGACATACAGCTCCGCCGCCAACTCGTCATCGGGCAGCACCAGCTCGCCCCGGCGATGCAGCGCCTCGAACCCGGTGCCGGGCTCGATGGTGAGCTGATAGAGTGAAAGATGATCGGCGCAGAGCGCCAGCGCCTGGTCCAGCTCCGCCTGCCATACCGCGACGGACTGGCCGGGCCGGGCGTAGATCAGGTCGAACGACACGCGGGGAAAGGTGGCGCTCGCCGCTTCCAGCGCTGCTATGGCCTGGCCCGCCGAGTGCTCGCGGCCCAGCAGGCGGAGCGCGCCATCGTCCAGGCTCTGGATGCCGAGCGAGGCGCGGTTCACCCCCGCGGCCCGGAAGGCGGCGAGCTTGGCAAGCTCCACGCTGGTCGGATTGGCCTCCAGCGTGATCTCGAGGTCCGGCGCCGGGTCGAACAGACGGGTGGCGTCGGCGATCAAGTCAGCGACGGTTGCCGGGTCCATGAGGCTCGGGGTTCCCCCGCCGAAGAAGATCGAGGCGAGCGGGCGGCGGCCGAGGCGCGCGGCCTCCCATGCCAGCTCGGTCCGTAATGCGCTCGCGAACCGGGCCTGGGGGATGCGTTCGCGGACGTGGCTGTTGAAGTCGCAGTACGGGCATTTGGCGAGGCAGAACGGCCAGTGGATATAGAGGGCGATCGGGTCCATCGCCGATATATGGGGTGGATACGATGGCCCCGGGTTCAGCGTATCACGCGGCCGCGCAGATCGGGCCCCTGCCTCAAGCCGAACGGCGGCGGGCACGTGCACGGGCGGTCCAGCAGGCGCGGCCGGACGAGGCTGCAGATCAGCCGCTGGGGTCCGAAGGTGGTCGGCAGCCGCGCATCGCAAAGGGCGCCCCGCGGACGTCGTCGCTGCAGATAGGTGCCGGGAGGCGGGTAGGGAGCCGGGTAATACTGCCCGGCGGCGTCCGAAGCCGTGACCAGCGCCGCCAAGACCCCTGGCCACGTTAACCGAATCCGCATCCGATCCTCCTTGTTCCCCGCTAATGCGAGCATCTCGGGTCGAAGCAGTTTAGCAGCACTTGCGCCATGGCCCGCGCGCGGTGGCTGGTCGCGTGCTTGTGCGCCGGGTCCATCTCGCCATACGTCTCGGCGCTGCCCAGCGGCGCGAAGATCGGATCGTAGCCGAAGCCCTGCGTGCCGCGTGGCGGCCACGCGACCGTGCCCTCGACCCGGCCCAGGAACGTCGCCGTCTCCCCGTCCGGCCAGGCCAGGCAAAGCGCGCAGACGAACCAGGCGCGGCGGTCGGCGCTGCCCGCCATCTCACCGTTCACCCGCTCCATCGCGGCGGCGAAGTCCTTGCCCCGCCCCGCCCAGCGGGCGGAAAGGACGCCGGGTGCGCCGCACAGCGCCGCCACGGCAAAGCCAGAGTCGTCGGCCAGGGCCGGCAGCCCAGATCCCTTCGCGGCTGCCCGCGCCTTCAGCCGCGCGTTGCCCGCGAAATCCGGCGCGTCCTCCACCGGCTCCGGCAGGCCGAGGGTGCCGGCAGACACCACCTCCACCCCACGGGGCTGCAGCAGTTCGGCGAGTTCCCGCACCTTGCCGGGGTTGTGGGTGGCCAGCACCAGCCGGTCGCCCGGGGACAAACGCCGCATCAGGCCAGCGCGGCCCGCTGCATGTCATACAGCCGCGCCGTGCCGTGCTTGGCGAGCTGCATCAGCTGCAGGAACTGCTCCTCGGAGAACGGAGCCTTCTCCGCCGTGCCCTGAATCTCCACGATGCCGCCGCCCTGGGTCAGCACGAAGTTGGCGTCGGCCTCGGCGCCGCTGTCCTCGGCGTAGTCCAGGTCCAGCACCGCATCACCCCCCACCAGCCCGCAGCTGACCGCGGCGACCTGGCCGGACATCGGCGACTTCGCGATGACCCGGTTCCGCTCCAGATGGCGGAACGCGAGGCTCAATGCCACCCAGGCCCCGGTGATGCTGGCGCAGCGCGTGCCGCCGTCGGCGTTCAGCACGTCACAGTCGAGCGTGATGCTGCACTCGCCCATCGCCGAGCGGTCCACCACGGCGCGCAGGCTGCGGCCGATCAGCCGCTGAATCTCCTGGGTCCGGCCGGACTGCTTGCCGCGCGCCGCCTCGCGGTCCCCGCGGGTGTGGGTGGCGCGGGGCAGCATGCCGTATTCGGCCGTGACCCAGCCCTGGGCGGTACCGCGCAAGAAGCCGGGGACCCGGCCCTCGACGCTCGCGGTGCAAAGCACCTCGGTGCCGCCCATGCGGATCAGGCACGATCCCTCGGCGTGGTGGGCGAACCCGGTGGTGAACGATACCTCCCGCAAGGCGTCGGCGGCGCGGCCGGATGGGCGCATGATGCTGTCCTGATTGTTGCGCCGTCCCTATATCCTACCCCGGACGCGTGTGGCAGGGAGCTTGGGACCGCAGCATGACAATCGGAGTGGGCATCATCGGCGCCGGAATCATGGGGGAGCGGCTGCTGCGGGCGGCGCTGGACCATGCCGGGGACGTCGTGCACGTGACGGGAATCTGGGACCAGGCGCCCGCCGCCCTCGACCGTATCGCGGCGCAACTGCCCAACGTGAAGCGGGCTGCCTCGGCCGAGGCGGTAATCGAGGGCGCGGACTGTGTCTATATTGCAACACCGCCTGCCACGCATCTTGGCTATGCCCGCGCGGCGATCGCGGCCGGGCGCGCGGTGTTCCTGGAGAAGCCGCTGGCGGTGGACCTGGCGGACGCGCAGACGTTCGTGAGGAGGGCAGAAACCGCCCGGATCGCGATCAACTTCCCCTTTGCGTCGTCCTTTGCGGTCGAGCGCCTGCATAGGTGGCTGCGGGACAACGTCGCGGGCGCGCCGCGCGGCTTCGCGATCGACGTCGGCTTTGCCGCCTGGCCCCGTCCCTGGCAGCAGGGCGCGGCGGCCTGGCTGGACGGCGCGGCCGAGGGCGGTTTCACGCGGGAGGTCGTGTCCCACTTCCTGTTCCTGTCCCGCCGGCTGCTCGGGCCGCTGTATCTGAAAACCAGCCAGGCCGAGTACGGCGCGGATGGCGGCACGGAACGACGGATCACGGCCCGGCTCGACGCGGGCGGCCTGCCGGGACGGCTGTCCGGCGGTGTCGGCACCACGGCGCAGGACGACCACAACACCTGGACTATCCAAGGCGTCGCCAACTTTCGCCTGCGCGACTGGTCGATCGCCGAGCGCCAGAGGCCGGACGGCGCATGGATACCCGATCCGGATGCCCTGCCCAACGAACGCATGCGCCCGCTGGTGCTCCGCCGCCAGCTTGAGCAGGTGGCCCGCATGACCCGGGGCGAGCCGCATCACCTGGCCACCATCATCGAGGCGTTCGACGTGCAGCAGGTCGTGGAGGCCATCCTGTCCGGACGCCCCATGACCGGCGTGGCGGAGGGTGGATGAACCAGCGTCCGCCGCGCACGCCTCCTGGCCTCGATCCCCGGTCCGCCACCGTGCTGCGGGAGATCGTGGAGCAGTACGTCGCGACCGGCGAGCCGGTCGGCAGCCGTACCCTGTCCCGCCGGCTGCCGATGGCGCTGTCCCCGGCCACGATCCGCAACGTCATGTCGGACCTGACCGACGCCGGGCTGCTGTTCGCGCCGCATACCAGCGCCGGGCGGCTGCCGACGGAGCGCGGGCTGCGGCTGTTTGTGGACGGGCTGCTGCAGACCGGGAACCTGCCGGAGGAGGAACGCGAGGCGATCGGCCGCGCGCTGGAGGCGAGGGGCCGCAGCCTGGAGGACACGCTGGCGGAGGCGAGCACCATGCTGGCGGGCTTGGCAGGGGCTGCCGGCCTCGTGCTGGCGCCGAAGTCGGACGGTGCTGTGCGGCATATCGAGTTCGTGCCGCTCGGTCCCGGCCGGGCGCTGGTGATCCTGGTGGCGGCGGACGGCCAGGTGGAGAACCGGGTGATCGAGATTCCGCCGGGCTTGCCGCCCTCGGCGCTGACGCAGGCGGCGAACTACCTGAACGCGCGGCTGTCGGGCCGTAGCCTCGCCGAGTTGCGCCGCGTCGTCGGCATGGACATGGCGGAGGACCGGACGCAACTCGACGCGCTGACGACGCAGGTCGTGGAGGCTGGCCTTGCCACCTGGACCGGGGAGGGCCGCGGCGGCGCGCTGATCGTCCGCGGCCAGGCGCGCCTGCTCTCGGAGGCTGCGGGCATCGGCAGCTTGGCCGCGATCCAGACCTTGTTCGAGCGGCTGGAACGTCAGGAGACGATGCTGCGCCTGCTGGAGCTGGCCGAGGCCTCGGACGGCGTGCGTATCTTCATCGGCGCCGAGAGCGGATTGTTCGGCGGCACCGGCGTGTCGATGGTGGTGGCGCCGGCGCGGAACGGCGCCGACCGGATCGTCGGCGCCATCGGGGTGATTGGGCCCACGCGGATCAACTACGGCCGGATCATCCCGGTCGTGGACTACACGGCGCGGGTGATCGGCCGGCTGCTGGGCTGACGGGTGGGGCGGCCTGCACCACTTCTTTGTCTGAAACGACACCGGCGCGCTGAACGAACAGGCTGGTCGCCCGTTCTGCCTTGGCAAGACGAACGGTGGCGGCCTGGACCGATGCACGAAATTGACCGTATTTGCCTGCTGCTTGTCGAAGACGACGTTCTGGTTCGCCTGACGGTAGCGCTGATGCTCGAGGATGACGGGTTTACCGTGATCGAGGCATCGACCGCTGCAGAGGCCCAGCGCTTGATGCAGGGTGGCCTGAATGCGATGGTGGTGGTGACCGACGTTGACCTCGGCGCCGGGCCGAGTGGCGTGGATTTGGCGGACCAGCTTCGCAGCCAGCGGCCTGACCTTGCGATCATCTTCATCACCGGGCGCGTTGCATCGCTTGCCGGGCGGCGGTTGAACCTGCGGGAGGCAATACTGCCCAAGCCATTTGAGGGCAGCGCGCTGTCCCAGCTGGTAAGAGACATGGTCCCGCACTGAAGCAACCGGAACCTCGGCTGGGCACGTGCGTTCGATATGAACAGCATCGAGAAGGAAAGCCTAATGAATAGACTTCAACGGGGGATAACTGCGGCACTGGCATCGGTGGTGATCGGTGCTCCGGCGATTGCTCAGACGACGACGCCCTCAACGACGGCTCCGACGGCGGCTCCAATGACCGGTCCGAATGGCGCTCCCATGGGCGCCATGCCCAATGCGGGCCGTCCCACGTCGATTACGCCTGGCAACACCGGCACGATGCCACCGAGCACGACGGCCGGCACGATGGGGACGGGCGGGCCCACGGTGCCCGGCACGACGACGAACACGCCGATGCAGCGCAGCCCGGACAACACGACCAGCGCTGCGCCACCGGCCGTAACGACCTCCAACGCCAACCAAAAGACGGCAGCCGCCCCGGTGAAGGGCCGCAACAGCTTCACGATGAACGAGGCACGGCGGCGCATCGAGGCTGGCGGCTTTACCAAGGTGACTGGCTTGAAGAAGGACCAGGACGGCATCTGGCGTGGCACGGGCATGCGGAACGGCGCCTCGGTCCCAGTCTATTGCGACTACCAAGGCAACGTCGGCGCGTCTTAGGCCCCGTTAATATCGGACAGGAGAGTTTCCATGCGCACTATCGCACACGTCTACTCCAGCTATTCGGAGGCTACCCGCGTCGTCACAGCGTTAGAGAGTGCTGGGATTCCGCATAGCGACATCAGCATCGTTTCTGGCGACAAGACTGCTGGCACCACTGGTACCACGGGCACAAGCACAGGCATGACCAGTGGCGATCCGGAGCAGGGCGCCAGCACGGGCGCCGGCACGGGCGCTACGCTGGGCACGGTGCTTGGCGGCGGCGCCGGGCTGCTTGCCGGCATCGGCTCGCTGGCGATTCCCGGCATCGGCCCATTGGTTGCGGCGGGCTGGCTGGTTGCGGCGATAACCGGCGCAGGCGTCGGTGCAGCCGCTGGCGGGCTGGTCGGATCGCTGACCGGTGCCGGCGTCAGCGAGGCGGATGCCCAAAGCTACCAGGAAGGCGTGAACAGCGGCGGCACGCTGGTCACCGCCCGCGTGGACGATGCGCAGGCGATGCGCGTCGAGCAGCTGATGGGCAAGAACGGGTCGACCACGGACAGCATAACGGGCAGCAGCACGACCGCCATGCCGTCCAGCTACGCCGGAACGGGCAGCACTGCCAGCACTGGTGAAACCACTGTCGTCGGGCCGACTGGCACCAGGACCATAGACACGTCCACGACGTAGGCTGCTTCGCTAAGGCGAAACCAGGGCGGCCGTTCAGTGAGCGGCCGCCCAATTTTGTCCAATTCCGGTTTCCACCACCAGCGGCACCGAAATCCGCGCCGAGCCCTCCATGACCCGCTTGGCGACGGCGGCGGTCGCATCGGCCTCGGCCTCCGAGGCCTCGAACAGCAGTTCGTCATGCACTTGCAGCAGCAGCCGGGCGCTTAGGCCAGCCTCCGACAGGGCGGCCGGCAACCGGACCATGGCGCGCTTGATGATATCGGCGGCTCCGCCTTGCAGGGGCGCGTTGATCGCCTGGCGCTCCGCATAGGCCCGGCGCTGTGCCAGCTTATCGGCGATCCCCGGCACCCAGCAGCGGCGGCCGGATAGCGTCAGCACATAGCCATGCTGCCGCGCCTCCTCCTTCGTGCGGTCCATGTAGGCGCGGATGCCCGGGTAACGTTCGAAGTAGGCCTGGATATACAGCCGCGCCTCGCCGGCATCGATGCCGAGCTGGCGGGCCAGGCCGAAGGCGCTGATGCCGTAGATGATGCCGAAGTTGATCGCCTTGGCCCGCCGCCGCGTCGCCGCGTCCATGCCGGCCATCGGTATGCCGAACACCTCGGACGCCGTGCGGGCGTGGATGTCCTGCCCGGTCGCGAACGCTTCCTTGAGCGGCGCGATGTCCGCCGCATGCGCCATCAGCCGCAGCTCGATCTGCGAGTAGTCGCAGCTCACCAGAACATGGCCGGGCTCGGCGATAAAGGCGCGGCGGATGCGGCCGCCCTCCTCGGTGCGGATTGGGATGTTCTGCAGGTTCGGGTCGGTGCTGGACAGGCGGCCGGTTGCGGTGATCGCCTGGGCAAAGCTCGTGTGCACGCGCCCAGTCTCGGGATTGATCTGCCCTACCAGCGCCTCGGTATAGGTCGAGCGCAGCTTGGAGAGCTGCCGCCAATCGATGATGCGGGCCGGCAGCTCGTGTCCCTGGTCCGCCAGGCCCTGCAGCACGACGACATCGGTGCCCCAGGCACCGCTGGCGAGGCGCTTGCCGCCGGGCAGCTTCTGCTCGTCGAACAGAATCTCGCCGAGTTGCTTGGCGCTGCCCAGGCTGAACGGGCGGCCGGCCATGGCGTGAATCTCGGTCTCCATCATCCCCATGCGCTCGGCGAAGTCGGCGGACATGCGGCGCAGCTCGGCCTCGTCCACCTTGATGCCGGCCTGCTCCATGCGCATCAGCACGGGAATCAGCCGGCGCTCCATCTGTTCATAGAGCACGAGGCTATGGGTCGTGCGCAGGCGCGGCCGCAGGGCGTGCCACAGGCGCAGCGCCACGTCCGCGTCCTCGGCCGCATAGGGGGTGGCGCGGTCGAGCGGCACCAGCGCGAACGGGATGCGCCCGCGCCCGGTGCCGGTGACGCTGTCGAACGAGATGGGCTGGTGGCCCAGGTGCATGACCGACAGCTCATCCAGCCCGTGTCCATGCGCGCCGGCCTCCTGCGCATAGGAGATCAGCATCGTGTCGTCCACCGGCGCCACGTCGGGCAGCCCCGCCCGGTGCAGCACCATCAGATCGTATTTCGCGTTCTGCAGCACCTTCAGCACCGTCCGGTCGGCCAGCAACGGCGCCAGCGCCGCCAACGCATCCGCCGGCGCGATCTGCTGCACCTCCGCCACAGGCTCCGGCGCCGGTGCGTCCAGCGTACCCTCGGCGGACAGCTCAGCAATGCGATGCCGCATCGGAACGTAGCACGCCCGGCCCGGCGCGGTCGCGAGCGAGAAGCCCACCAGCTCGGCCCGCAGCGCATCCAGGCTGTCGGTCTCGGTATCGAGCCCGACGACGCCGGCGGTCCGCGCCTCGTCGATCCAAACCTGCAGCCGGTCGAGCGTCGTCACGCACTCGTAGGGTCCGAAGGACGGCTGCACCGTCGCGTCCGGCAGCGGCGTCTCCCGCGGCGGCGCGGCCGGGCCCTCGATGCCGAGCTTCGCCACCATGCTGCGGAACCCCTGGGCGAGCAGCCAGGCGACCAGAGTCTCCCGGTGCGGCTCCTTGGCGCGCAGGTCATCGAGCGTCAGCGGCAGCGGAACGTCGCAGCACAGTTCCACCAGCTTACGGCTGATCCGCGCGGCGCCCGCATGCTGCAGCAGCATGTCGCGGCGCTTGCCGGGCTTCATGGTCTCGGCTGCCGCCAGCACGCCCTCCACGTCGCCGAACTCCTGGATGAGCTGGGACGCGGTTTTCGGGCCGATGCCGGGCACGCCGGGCACGTTGTCGACGCTGTCGCCCATCAATGCCTGCACGTCCACGACCTTGCTGGGCGGGACGCCGAACTTCTCCATGACCTCGGCCGGTCCGATCGGCTTCTGCTTGATCGGGTCCTGCATCACCACGCGGTCGGTGACGAGCTGCATCAGGTCCTTGTCCGACGACACGATGGTGACCCGGCCGCCCACCGCCGTCGCGGCGCGGGCGTAGGAGGCGATCAGGTCGTCGGCCTCCCACGTCGCGAGCTCCACGCCCGGCACGCCGAATGCCGCCGTCGCGTCGCGCACCAGGGCGAATTGGGGGACCAGCTCCGGCGGCGGCTCGGGCCGGTGCGTCTTGTACTGCTCATACATGTCGTTGCGGAACGTGGTGCGCCCGGCATCGAACACGACGGCGATATGGGTGCCCTCGTGGTTGGCCAGCAGCCGGGACAGCATGTTGCTGAAGCCGAACACCGCGTTCACCGGCGTGCCGTCCGCGCGCGACATGGGCGGCAGCGCGTGGAAGGCGCGAAAGATGAACCCCGACCCGTCGATCAGGATCAGGTGCATGGGTTCCGCGTCTGGACGGGCCTCGGGCTTGGGGCGTGCTTCGGACATGGCCTTAATGATCGCTGTCGCTGGCGCCCTCGTTCAGGACGAAGATGCGGGAGCACCACGGGCAGAACGTCTGCCGCTCCACGATGCGCAGCCAGACCCGGGGGTGGCCCAGCGGCCCGTCGCCGCCATCGCACGCCACGACCCGGTCGTCGACATGGAGGATTTCGGGCGAGCCGACCTCAGGGTGGGGCGTGTTGGCGCCAAAGGGCATTTCGGTGCCGGGCATGGAGCGGTCCTTACTGGTCGGGGGTGCGGCGGGATGATACGCCTCCCGCCCGTGGTTTCAAATCTCGCAACGTGGTCCCGCGTGTTTCTGGTCCTGCTGCTGGCCGGGTGCAGCGGCCTGCCGACCTATAACACGGTCCTCCCGGCATTGCCGCAGTCGGCGCTGCAGGCGGACGAGGTGTTCACCATGCCGGACGGCGCAAGCCTGCCGGTGCGGACCTGGCTGCCGGCCGGGGCGCCGCGCGCCGTCGTGCTGGCGCTGCACGGCTTCAACGACAGCCGGGACGCCTGGGAGCTTTCCGCGCCCGAGTTCACGGCCGCCGATATCGCGGTGTTTGCGCCGGATCAGCGTGGGTTCGGCGCTGCGCCCCGCCGCGGGTTCTGGCCCGGCGCCCCCGCCCTGGTGTCCGACGCCGCCGCCATGCTGCGAACCCTCCGCGCGCGCTACCCCGGCGTGCCGGTGTTCGCGATGGGGGAAAGCATGGGCGGCGCCGTGCTGATGGCGCTCGCTGCCTCCGGCCAGGCGCCACCGGTCGACGGCTGGATCCTGCTATCCCCGGCGGTTTGGGGCCGCGCGCAGATGGGTGCGGTGCTCAGCAGCGGGCTCTGGCTGGTGTCGAACGTGGCGCCGGGCCTGAGCGTCACAGGGGCAGAGGTGCCGATCCGCGTCATGGCCAGCGACAACCGCGACGCCCTGCTGCGTCTGGCGCACGATCCGCTGACCATCCGACGCACCCGCTTTGACGCGCTGCGCGGCCTTACGGACCTGATGGACGCCGCGCAAACCGCCGCCCCGCGCCTGCCGGACCGCACCCTGGCGCTCTATGGCGAGCGCGACACGCTGGTTCCTGCCGAGGCGACCGGCCGGGCCTGGCGCGCGATGGCGCCCGGCGTGCGCCGTGGCCTGTATCGCAGCGGCTATCACTTGCTGATGCGCGACCGTGCCCGGGCGGCGGTGATCGGCGACGTGATCGCCTGGATCAACGCTCCGGACGCCTGGCTTCCCTCCGGTGCGGACCTCGCCGCGGCATCCTGGCGCAGCGTGAATCACTGAAGGCTTGGCGTGGCCGCCGTGCCGGGTTATGAGGGATGCGCGGGACCCGTAGCTCAGCTGGATAGAGCGTTGCCCTCCGAAGGCAAAGGCCGGACGTTCGAATCGTCTCGGGTCCGCCAAATTTCTCAATGTCGAATGCTGAACATAGTTCTATTTGAAGCGACTGCGCAGAACAGGGCGGAGCGGGCCTTCCTAAGGGAACAAGCGTTGCCCGGGCTTGGCGTGGACGGCGACCAGGTGCGGCTGGCGACAGGCGGCTATGAGCCCTGCGACGTGGCTGCAATCATGTGGGCGCCGCGATTGGATGGCACTGATCGCACGCGTGCCGCGCGCGCCATCCGCAACCTGCATGGCCCCAACCTCCTCATTTTCGAGAACCCGCTGTTCCGGAATTTGCCGGAATGGTGGTTCTACTTTCGGGTGGGCTTCGACCACGTGCATCGCGGAGGGCGCTTTGCCCAATCCGACGCTTCGGCCGATCGGTCCCAGCTTCTGGGATTGCCGCTGTCTCCCTGGCGGCAGACCGCGGGTCCGGTCGTCATCGCCGGCCAACTGCCGGGCGACTACTCGCTTGACGGCTGGGACTCGCAAGAATGGGTCCTGAACATAATCCAGTATCTGGAGCGGACCTGCGAACGGTCCCTCATCCTGCGCCCCCATCCGCTCGATACGCGCACGGACTGGCGCAGGCTGGTCGGCGCTCTGCCGATCGAGGTGTCATACGAGGCTCTTGCGACGGATTTGCAGCGTGCGGGCTTGTGGATCTCGCTCACGAGCGGGTCCGCGGTGGATGCCGTGATGGCCGGAGTTCCGAACATCTGCCTGCACCACAATAGTTTCGCCTGGGACGTGTCGGCGCACTCGCTCATGGACTTGGAGCGCCCCTGGGTCGGAGACAGGCGTCCTTGGCTTGCCCAGCTTGCCAATACCCAGTGGTCCTGGGCGGAAATCCGTGAGGGAGCTTGCTGGCGGGCGCTGTCGAAGCGCGTGGACTTCGCCAATCCGGCAAGCGCCTCCCCGTAATGCGGCGCCGGGCAGCCTCACCGCTCCGGCAGCCACACCTCGATAGCCTGATCTTTCCACGCCCAAGCGCGATCCGAGAAGTTCTCGATCCGCCAGGCATAGCCCATCCGCTTCAACTCCTGCCCGAGGCGGCGCGCCATGGCGTGGTCGCCGGCGGAGTAGAAGCGGACCGTCGCCTCCGATCTCACCTCGCCCGGCGCTCCCACATCGACCTGATCGGGGGCAAGCCCAACCTGGGCCGCCAAGCGGCTGGCCGCCGCCGTCCCCTTGTCCGACCGGGCTGCTGGATGCAGCACCATGAGGACCCGGCTGCGAGGCGGCGCGCTCTGTTGCGCGGCATTGGCCGGCGCTTGGGCGTCGGGCAGCGGACGGAGTGGTGGCGGCACTTGCTGATCAGGCGCCGGCCGCACGGGTGCGACGGCAACCGGAGGTGCCGGCACGGTCTTAGAAGGCTCGGGCTTAGGAGGCGCGGGCTGAACTGGTCCCGCTTCATGCCGCAGGTCTGCCACCACCTGATCCCGGGCGGAGCGCTCGGGAGGGGGTCCGAGATATTCCAGGACCGCCCAACCGACGGCGGCGACGGCCAGGACGGCGAACCAGAACAAGAGCAGCGACTGCCATCCCGAGACGAGCCTGCCCTTGAACAAGCTCATGGCGTCGGTCGCCACGAGCGTATTCCGGTTTCTGATACGGTACCACCTTCCGTCGCTGTCGTGCTGAGGGCGGTAACCAAGGACAGTGCGTAGTTGCAGCAAGCCGTCTCATCCTTCCCTTGATGGTGCGGCCAACGTCAGGCCACCGGAGTTAGGTCAGGACTAACGCCCACGATCATACCAATAAAGTCGAAAATTATATACGCCGGAGACAATGGCTCTAATGGTATTCGCGGGCTGACCTGCACCCACATCTGGAGCTATGTGCCCTTTTCCAGCGTCGCAATCGCTTAACCAGTGCGGCTTGGGCTGGTCTATCCTTTAGAATCTCGCATTCAATGTTCCAGATTGAACGACTAAGACCGGCCGGACGAAAGCGATTTGCCGATCCATCATCGCCGCACGGTTACGGGATGGCCCGCCTAAGTCAAGCGCCCTCACAGTTCGTTGCGCAGGCCATCCCGACATTACAGGTTTGCAGACCCGCAACGAAAGCGGTCGTCTCGACGTGCTTTGTCTGCCGGCGCACGGCGCTCGCCGCCATTCGCACCCGCCGATACTGGGCCGCAGCCCGAATCAGGCAGCCGGCTGGTTCGATGATCCTCCGCCGCCCGGCATTGCCGCTCCGGCCCGGGCGCGCTACGACTTTCGGCGCATGAACCGCCGTCATCTCCTTCTTGCCGCTGGCGCCGCCTTGGCCTCGAACCCGGCCCATGCCGAGTAGGTTACCGTCATGGCGGCTGCGAGCCTGACCGACGTCATGCGGGCCCTCGGCGACGCCTGGATGACCAAGGGCAACGCCGCGCCGCGCTTCGTCTTCGCTGCGTCGTCGGCCCTCGCGCGACAAATCGAGCAGGGGGCGCCGGCCGACATCTTCGCCTCCGCGGATGAGCCGTGGATGGATTATGTGCAGCAGCGCGACTTGATCGTGCCAGGCAGCCGCACCAGCCCGCTCGGCAACCGCCTGGTGCTGATCGCGCCCGCCGACCAAAGCGGCGAGATCGCGCTTACGCCTGGCGTCGACCTGCTGGCGCGGTTGGGCCCGCAGGGGCGGATTGCGACCGGCGACCCGGCCAGCGTTCCGGTCGGCAAGTATGCCCAGGCGGCGCTGACCGCGCTCGGAATTTGGGATCAGGTCGCTCCCCGGCTCGCCCGCGCCGAGAACGTCCGCGCCGCCCTGCTGCTCGTGGAGCGCGGGGAGGCGCCGCTCGGCATCGTCTACGGGACGGACGCCGCCGCGTCGAAGGGCGTGCGGATCGTCGGGACGTTTCCGGAAAACACCCATCCGCCGGTCAGCTATCCCTTCGCGATGACCCGGCGTGGCGACCGGCCCGCAGTGCAGGCGCTGTTCGCGTTCCTCACGGGGCCGGAGGCCGCACCCGTGTACCGGAGGCTGGGCTTCTCCGTCCGGGAGTGAGCCTGCTCGCCTGGCTGACGCCGGACGAGTGGCAGGCGGTCCGCCTCAGCCTCATTGTCGCGTCGCGCAGCGTGGCGTTCGGGCTGCCGCTCGCGGTGCTGGCCGCCTACGCGCTGGCCCGCGGTCGTTTCGTTGGGCGCCCGGTGTTGGATGCGCTGGTCCACTTGCCGCTGGTGATGCCGCCCGTGGTGGTCGGCTGGGGATTGCTGCTGCTGTTCGGCGTGCGGGGCCCGCTGGGATCGCTGCTGCAGGACTGGTTCGGCGTGCGGCTGGTGTTCACCACTGCCGGGGCCGCGCTGGCCACGGCGGTAATGTCCTTCCCGTTGATGGTCCGTGCCATCCGGCTGTCGCTGGAGGGCGTTGATCCCGGGCTGGAGGCGGCGGCGCGCACGCTCGGCGCCGGGCCGTTCGACCGGTTCGTCACCGTCACCCTGCCGCTGATGGCGCCCGGCGTCCTGGCCGGTGCCGTGGTGGCCTTCGCGGCGGGGCTCGGCGAGTTCGGCGCCGTCATCACCTTCGCGTCGAACATTCCCGGTGAGACGCAGACGCTGCCGCTGGCGATCTATGCCGCGACGCAGGTGCCGGGGGGCGAGGCGACCGCCGCCAAGCTCTCGGCGGTATCCTTTGCGCTGGCCATCGCCGGGCTGCTGCTGTCGGAGCTGATCGCGCGGCGCATGCGCCGCCTCCTTGGCGGCTGATGCTCGAGGTATCGGCGCGGCATCGCTTCGGCGCCTTTTCCCTGGATGTTGCGTTCAACGCGCAAACTCCTGGTGTTACGGCATTGTTTGGCGCTTCCGGCTCGGGCAAGAGCACGGTTCTTTCCATTGTCGCCGGACTGCTGCGGCCACAGGCGGGCCGGGTCGTGCTCGATGGGCTGGTGCTGCTGGATACTGTCGCCGGCATCGACGTGCCTGCGGAACGTCGCCGCTGCGGCGTCGTGTTCCAGGATGCCAAGCTCCTGCCGCATCTTTCGGTCGAGACCAACCTGCGCTACGGCATGCGCCGGGCGCCGCGCGACGTCACCGGGCCGGGCTTCGCCGAGATAGTCGAAGTGCTGGGCATCGCGCCCTTGCTGCGCCGCCGGCCGCGCGCCCTGTCCGGTGGGGAGCGGCAGCGCGTGGCGCTTGGGCGCGCCCTGTTGTCCCGCCCGCGCCTGTTGCTGATGGACGAACCGCTCGCCGCGCTGGACGGCGCGCGCAAGGCGGAGATCCTCCCCTTCCTGGAGCGGTTGCGCGACGTGGCGGGCGTGCCGGTCCTGTATGTGACGCATGCGCTGGACGAGGTGGACCGGCTGGCCGACACGCTCGTGCTGATGGAGGCCGGGCGCGTATTGGCGGCGGGGCCGCTGGAGGCGCTGGCCGCCCGCACCGACCTGCCGACGCTCAGCAGCCGTCGGGACGCCGGCGCCGTGCTGTCCTGCCTTGTGGAGGCGCACGACGCCGCGCGCGGGTTGACGAGGCTGAGCTTTTCCGGTGGCGAGCTTCAGGTGCCGTTGCGGGCGGAGCCGGCGGGCACCCGGCTTCGCCTGCGCCTGCGCGCCCGCGATGTGGCGGTCGCAACCGAGCCGCCGCGCGGCATCAGCAGCCACAACATCCTGCCCAGCATGATCGCGGCGATCGCTCCGGCCGGCCCGCATGAGGCCTTCGTCACTCTCCAGGTCGGTCCGACGGCGATGCTGGCCCGGCTGACGCGGGACGCCGTGGGCCAACTTGGCCTGGCGCCCGGCATGGCCGTGTTCGCGCTGGTCAAATCCACGGCGTTCGACCATGGCTAGCGATCAGTGGATGTCGATCGCGACCAAGTCTCGCCTGGATGGTGATCTCAGATCGGGGCGAGTGCGGCGATGCCACCACAACGAGCAGCCCAATGAGCGCCGCGGCGCCCAGACGCCGCCGTGAGAGCGTCCGTCGCATCGGCTACTTGGCGACCATGACGTCGGAGGCCTTGATCACCGCCCAGGCGTCGTCGCCGACTTTCAGGGCGAGGTCGTCGATGGCTTCGTTGGTGATCGAGGAGTGGACCGTGACCCCGTTGCCGATGTCGATATGGACATGCCCGGTGGTCTGGCCCTTGGCGACCGAGGTGACCTTGCCTTTGATCTGGTTGCGCGCGCTCAGCTTCATCATTGTTGCGTTTCTTTGGTTGCGAGGCGCTCCGCTACGCCGATCCTGGGTGGCTTACCACATGGTCTGGCGCGCCCGTTCGCCCCAGGTCCGGTCGTACTCGGCCCCGCCGACGCGGTCGTCGCTCATGGCGGCTAGAATCTCGCCGGGGGTGGGCAGGGTCTTGGGGTCCACGTGGCTGGACGGGTCCCAAAGGCGGGAGCGGACGATGGCGCGGGCGCATTGGAAGTAGATCTCGCCAACCGCGATGACCATGACGGACCGCGGCGCCTTGTCCTCGATGGCAAACGAACTTAGCAGGGCTGCGTCGGTTTCTAGGGTGGCGCGGCCGTTCACCCGCAGCGTGTTGCCGCTGCCGGGTATCAGGAAACATAGCGCCACGCGGGGATCGCGCACGATGTTGCAAAGGCTGTCCACCCGGTTGTTGCCGCGCCGGTCCGGCAGCATCAGCGTGCGGTCGTCGTGCACCCGCACGAAGCCGGGCCGGTCGCCGCGCGGCGAGCAGTCGATGCCCTCCGGCCCGCAGGTCGCGAGCGCCGCGAACGGGGAGGCCGCGACGATCGCGCCATATTGCGCCGTGACGCGGTTGGCGACCTTGGCGGTGGACGCCTCGCCCACCGGACCATAGAGCGCCGCAAGCTCCTCGACCGTCGTAATCCGTGTCACCGCGTGCGCCTCCCGATGTGAGCATGGGAGGTTTAGCCTCTGTCCGTGGCGACGGCCACCGCAAGTACCTCCCGCACCACGATGGGCGCGGGAGGTGGAGGCGGTCAGAGCGGAGCGGCAGGCGGCGGCGCGCCGGGACCGCGTGGACCATGCCGCGGGCCGTGACGGTCGCCGTCCGGACCAGCCCCGTCCGGCCCGCCATGGCGCATCGGCGGCCCCTGAATTTCCGTCAGCTGCTGCGCGTTGGGCCCGATGGACCGTGCGGCGATCACCCGGCCCAGCCCGTTTGCCGTGCCGTCGCCACGCACGAACACCGCCTGACCGACGGCGAGCGCCGCCCCCATGCGCTGCGCCTCGGGCGGGGGCAGGCGGACGATGGTGCCGTCGCCCAGCAGCACGCCATTCAGGTCGCCGCGGGGACCGTGCAGTTGCGCCTTGACGACGCCCTGGTCCTCAAGCGGCTGCCGGGCGGCGTCGGCACGCGGGCCGTGGTCGCGGCCATGTGGACCGCGCGGACCCCCGCCTGGGCCGGTGTCGGTCACGCTCTGGTTGCTCGCGTCGTTGGTGACCTGCATGGCCTGCACCATGGGGACGTCCCGCGCGCGCAGGCCGCGAACGGTGACCTGGTCGCCGGGCTTCACGGCGAAGACAAGCTGCGCGCTCAAATGCGGCGGCAGGTGGACCTCGGTCCCGTCATCAAGGATCAGGCCGTCCACGTCGCCGCGTGGGGTCAGGCTGTATTGGGCGACGCGGCCCTTGGTGGCCGGCAACTGCGCCGGGTCATAGGTCGGCGCGGTCTGCGCCACCGCCGCCCCGGCCGCGCCGGCGATCAGCGTCGCGGCGAGCAGGGCGTAGCGGAGCCGCTGGGTTTGCTGTGTCATGGTAATCTCCGTGGTCATGGGCGGTTTGCCCACACTGCCTGCATTGCACCCGCCGTGCCACGTCGTAAGTGTTTGTTTTAGTTAGTCTCACCCCCATCCTCGCCGGCTTCGGCGTCCGCTGTCCCGACGGGGGCTGTCCGGATTCCGGACGCCTCTAGCCGCGCGAGCTTCGTGTGCAGAAGCTGGCGGTGGATGCCGAGCCGCCGCGCCGCCTCGGCCCGGTTGCCGCGGCTGGCGATCAGCGCCCGGCGGATCATCTCGGCCTCCAGCCGCGCCAGGGCCGTCGGCAAATCGCCGGCCAGCCAATCGGCTGCATCCAAGGCGGGCTCGGCCGGCGCTGCCAGAAAATCCAGGTCGGCAGCCGCGACGACCAGCTGACGGACCAGGGCAGCCACACGCTCCATGGCGTTGCGCAACTCCCGGACGTTGCCGGGCCAGGGGTGCGCGATCAGCCGGGCCGCCGCCGCTGCCGACAACCGCTTGGGCACGCCGCCCGGTCCGGCGGACAACGAAAGGACGTGCTCGGCCAGCGGCACGATGTCGGCCAGCCGCTCCCGCAACGGCGGCAGGTGCAGCGGCACGACGCCCAGCCGGTAGAACAAATCCTCCCGGAATCCGCCGTCGCGCACTGCACGGGCGAGGTCACGGTGCGTCGCCGCGAGCACGCGGACATCCACGGCGACCGGACGGCCGCCCACAGGCGTCACCATGCGGTCGCCCAGGACCCGCAGCAGCTTGGCCTGCATGGCCGGCGCCATGTCGCCGATCTCGTCCAGGAACAGCGTGCCGCGGTCAGCCTCCCGGAATGACCCGGCGCGGTCGGACACCGCCCCGGTGAAAGCGCCGCGCACATGGCCGAACAGCAGGCTCTCCAGCAGCTCGGCCGGAATGGCGGCGCAGTTCACCGCGACGAACGGGCCGCCGGCACGCCGGCCATGCCCGTGCAGCGCGCGGGCGACGACCTCCTTGCCCGTCCCGGTCTCCCCGGTAATCAGCACGGTGGTGTCGCTATCGGCCAAAAGCCCGATCGCCTTCTGCACTTCCCGCAACGCGGCGCTCGCCCCCACCATCTCGCCATCGGGGGTGGACGCCTGGCCGGGCGCCGGCCCGGCGTCAGGCGCGGCGGGCAATAGCCGGGGCAGGAGCGCGGCCAGGTCCGCCCGGCCGACCGGCTTGGCCAAGTGGTCGACGGCGCCAAGCCGCATCGCCTCGATCGTGTTGGCCGCGGTGGGCACGGCCGTCAGCACCGCGACAGGGGGCGGTGCCGGCAGGGCCCGGATACGGCGCAGCACCTCGAGCCCGTCCAGGCCGGGCATGCGGAGGTCGAGCAGCACGGCGTCGATCCCGGGCCCGGCCAGCCGGTGCAGCGCAACGGCGCCGTTGCCGGCCTCCTCCGTTTGGTGGCCCAGGTCGCCCAGGGTCTCCGCCAGCCCCTCCCGCAGGGCCGCGTCGTCGTCCACGATCAGGATGGTCGCCATCAGGCCGTGCCCCCAAGCTCGATGACGAACCGTGCGCCCCGCTCCGAATCGGCGAGGCTGAGCCGGCCGCCGTGCGCCTCCACCAGTTCGCGCGCGATCGCCAGGCCAAGGCCGGTGCCGTCCGCGCGCCCGGTCACGAAAGGCTCGAACAGCGTGCCGTGCAGGTCTGGCGCGACGCCGGGGCCGGTGTCCTCCACGATCAAACGCAAGGCCTCCGCCTGCTCGGCCCGCAGCACGACCCGGCCGCCAGCGGACGTGTGCCGGATGGCGTTGGACACCAGGTTGTCCAGCGCCCGGCCAATCAGCGTCGCGTCGATCCGGGCGGTCCCTGAACCATCGGCCATCAACCCAACCCCTCCGGCCGCAGCCTGATCCGCGTGACGGTCCACACACGCGGAAAGCAGCGCGGCCACATCGACAAGCTCCGGCGCGGGATCGCGGCGCTGGGTCATCGCCAGCAGCTCGCCCAGCAGCCGGTCCAGCCGCCCGATCTGCTCCAGCACCGCGGCCAGCGCGCGCCGTCGGCGGTCGTCATCGCCCGCCAGGCCGTTCTCCGCCCGCAGCCGCATGGCGGCCAGCGGATTGCGTATCTCATGCGCCACCCCGGCGGTGACCCGGCCCAGCGCCGCCAACCGCTCCGCCGCGACAACGCGCCCGCCCAGCTCCGTCGATCGCCGCCGGGCCTCGACCAGGCGCTGGCCGGCCTGGTTCAGCGCGTCCACGATGCGGTCGAGGTCGCGCTCGCCGGTGCGCGGCAGCATCGGGGGCGTGTCGTCCGTATGCCGGGCCAGCCCGGCCTCCACGGCGCCTACCCGGCGGGACCAAGCCCGCAGCAGCCAGGCGAGCCACGCCGACATGCCCAGCATCAGCGCGAATAGTAAGCCAAGCCCGCCCCGGAGCCCATCCGCTTCCGTCGCCGCCTGCACCCGGGTCATGGCCCAAGCCGTCAGGCCCTCGATCGGCCCGGGCAGCGGACAGGCGTGCAGCAACAGGGTCTGGCTGCCCGATCCCGACGCGCGGGAAACGGCGGCCTCGTCCCGCGCCGCCTGTTCATTGGCGTCCCGGACGCTGTCGAGCTCGGCTACCGGCAGGTCGGTTTTCCGGGCCGTGCCGGGATCGGTCGGGAACGCGTAGGCCAACGACCCCGCCTCCGCCTGCCAGACGCCGCCCTCCACCCCCGTCTGCCGCGCGAGGGCGAGGGAGACGGCCGCGCCCAGGTCGGCCCGCAATCCAGCGTCGTCCAGCGGCGGCACCGGGCCACGCCAGCCCGTGACGTAAAAGGCATAGCGCTCGCGGATCAGGTCGCAGGCCCGTGCGACCACCGCCTCGCCGCGCTGGACCTGCGCGGTAGTGGACTGTCCTGAGATCTGCACCAGCAGGACTCCGGCCGCGACGCAGGCGGCCAGCGAAAACGCCCAGAGCACCAAAAGACGGCTGCGGAGCGAGCGCACTCAGCAGGTCATGACGGGGACGGCGCCGGGCCGCGCGTGCGGTCCAGCCTCTCCACGCGCGGCAGGGCCACCGGCTGGCCGCTGGCGGCGGACTGGTAGATCGCCTCCATGACCCGGTGGTCCTGCACGCCCTCCTCGCCAGGAGTGTGCGGCTCCCGGTCCGTCGCCACGCATTCGGCCATGTGATCCATCTCCAGCGCAAACTGGTTCTGCATGGGGATGCGCCGCTCGTCCACGCTCTCGGCCCGGCCGTCGCGGTGTGCGATGCGGAGCTGCTTGTCGTGACAGGCGAAGGCGCCGTCCAGGTTGATGGCCCCGCCCGGCGTGTGCAGGCTCAACACCCGGCTCTCATGCATGCCATAGCTCGACGCGCAGTTGGCGACGACGCCGCTGGGGAAGCGAAGCATGAAGTTGACGGTCTCCTCCACTTCGGCATAGCGCGGATCGCCCGGCGGGCTGAAGCTGCGGGCGATGACCTCGACCGGCTCCTCCCCCGTAAGATACCGGGCCGCGTTCAGGCAGTACAGCCCGACATCCGGCAGCGAGCCTCCCCCCGCGAGCGCGCGGTTGAAGCGCCACTGCGCGCCGTCGCCCTGGTTCTACACGTTCACAGCGTCGATGAAGCGGGCCGGGCCGAACGTCTTTTCCCGCACCATGCGCAGCACCTCGCGGTTGTACGGCTCGTACTGGCAGCGATAGGCGATCATCAGCTTGCGCTGGGCGGCAATGGCGCTCCTAGCCCGGCGCAAGGAGAGGCCTTAGTCGTGGAAGTTCGCGCGGCCCGGCAGGCCGCGCCCGGGTGCCGCCCTAAGCCTTAGACGGCTTATTGCGCGACCGCGTGGGGCGGCGGCAGCGGCTTGCCGTCGTGGCGCGCCGCCTCGATCTCGGACGCGCGGCTCTGGCTATAGAGGCTGCGGAATGTCGCATAGGGGTCGAGCGAGTCCTTCTTGATCTGGTCGATCGGGTCCAGTAGCCGTTCCCGGGTGTCCAAGGCGCCGACGCCGAACTGCGAATACTCCAGCGCGTTCACGCCGCCGAAGCTGGCCCACGTGAACGGGTCGAGCAGGACGTTGCCCGCCAAGCCCCCCGCGTCCCGCACGTTCGACGGCCCGAGCAGCGGCAGGAACAAGAACGGTCCATCCCCTAAGCCCCACACGCCAAGTGTCGTGCCGAACCCGGCGCCCTGATGCGGCGGCAAGCCCAGGTCGTCCGCCACGTCGAACAGCCCGCCCAATCCGACCGTGGAGTTCACCAGGAACCGAGTCACCGTTTCCGCGGCATAGCGGGGATGGCCTTGCAGTACGTCATTGGCGAATGTGACCGGGCTTGTGACATTGCTGACCGCATTGTGGATCGACCGGCGCACCGCGCCCGGCACGATATAGCGGTAGCCCTGGGCGACTGGCTTCAGCACGTTGGTGTCGACGACGTCGTTTACCCGATAGATGAACCGGTTGGTCGGCTCCAGCGGGTCGTTGTTCGCCTGGTACTCGGCCAACGCGTCGGGATCGGTCGCGGGCGGCCGGGTGGCGCAGCCGCTGGCAAGGAGAGCGACAGCCAGCAGCATTGCAGCCAGCCGCAATGGGCGGATTGTCTCGACAAAACCAGACATGGGCTACTCCAAACGGGGACTTGCGGCAGCTACAGCGGCCGCACACCGCCGCAGGTCGACCCAAGAACGATCATATCACACTGTTATGGGTTGCGGACTCATTAACGAAAAGCACCCATCTTCGCGCTCGCGGTTTGTTCAGCCCGCCCGCTGTATCCCCGCTGGCGATGCCCCGGTTGCCTTGCGGGCCGGTGCCAGCAGCCCGGCAAGTAGGCTCTGCGCGGCGGGATAGTCCACCTTGCCGGTGCCCAGCAATGGCAGTTTCTCTACGATATGCAGGGTACGCGGCACTGCGGTCTCGGGTATGCTCTGCTCGCGGGCCTGGGCCAGCAATGCGCGAGCCTCGGCGCTGCGCTGGGTCGTAAGCAAAACCAGCTGTTCGCCTTTGCGCGGGTCGGGTAGGGCCAGCACCGCGTGCAGCGCATGAGGCCACAAGCCGGTGGCGAGGTTTTCGGCGGCGGCGAGCGATACCATCTCGCCGGCGATCTTGGCGAAGCGCTTGGCCCGGCCAAGGATCGTGACAAAGCGGTCCGCATCGACGTCCACGATGTCCCCAGTGTCGTACCAGCCACCCGGCGGCGCCTCCAGCACGCCCGGCGCTTCATTCCGAAAATAGCCCAGCATGACGTTCGGGCCGCGCACGTGCAGCCGCCCGCCGCGCTCGATGCCGGGCACCGGCTGCAGGCGGTGCTCGATCCCCGGCAGCAGGCGCCCAACGGTGCCGGCGCGGCTGTGCATGAGCGTGTTCACGGCCAGGACGGGCCCGGTCTCGGTCGCGCCATAGCCCTCCAGGATGCGGGCGCCGAAGCGCTCGGCATAGAGCCGCCGCGTCTCATCCCGCACCCGCTCGGCACCGGCGACCACGTAGCGCATCGACCGCAGGTCGTACGGATGGGCGAACCGCGCCCAGCCGGTGAGGAAGGTGTCCGTGCCGAAGGTGATGGTGGCGTTGGTGCCATAGGCGAGCTCGGGCAACACGCGATAGTGCAGCGGTGATGGGTAGAAGAACGTCCGCACCCCGGCCAGCAATGGCAGCAGCGTGCCGCCGGTGAGGCCGAAGGAGTGGAACATCGGCATGGCGTTCAGCACGCGGTCGGCCGGGCTGTAGTCCAGCACGGCGCCAACCTGCGCCAGGTTGGCCAGCAAGTTGCGGTGGCTGAGCACCACGCCCTTGGGCTGGCCCTCCGACCCGCTGGTGAACAGGATCACGGCGGGCTGGTTCGGCGCAATGCTGGCGCCAGGCAGCCGCTCCGGGCGGCGTACGGCCCACCAGGCGCGCAGCTTGTCCATGCGGGTAAGCCCGGTCCGCACGTCCTCCAGCCACACGAAGCGCACCTGGCCCGCCATGCGCGCGACCGCGGCGTCCAGCTTGGCCTTTTCCACGAACACGCGGGACGACAGCACCGTGCGGACCTCGGCCGTGGCGCAGGCGGCGAGCATGGCGTCCGCGCCGGCCGAGAAGTTCAACAGCGCCGGCACCCGGCCCTGCGCCTGCAATGCGAAGAACGTCACCACGGCGCCGACAGAGTTCGGCAGCATCACTCCCACGGCCTCCCGCCGTGAGGACAACGCCGCCAACGGCCGGCCAAGTGCCGCGACGGCAAGGAGCAGCCGGCCGAAGCTGAGTGGGGTGAATGCGATGTCCTCGATGATCGGGGTGCGGTGTCCGTGCCGCGCGGCGGCGTCCAGCAGCGCCGCAAATAGGGTTTGGTTGATCGGGCGCGTGGCGACCTGGGCCTCGACCATCACATCCTGCAGCGCCGCCCCGAGCGCCTGCCGCCGCGCGCGTCCCTGTAGCGCCGGGTCAACGTGCAGCCGGACCGGCGGCAGCACCACCAGCGAGACGCGCGGAAACAGCCACAGCCGGTGCTTGCCCTGCATGCGGGACAGCGGCGTGTGGTGCAGTCCGTCGATCCGGACCGGGACCACCACTGCGTCCGCCTTGTCGGCCACCATCGCCGCGCCGCCATAAACCTTCATGAGGCCGCCGGTCCTGGTGATCCGGCCTTCGGGAAACACCACCAGGCGGCGTCCGCCCTGCACGGCGCGCACCATCTCCCGCGCGGCCAACGGGTTGGTGGGATCGATGGTCAGCACGTCGACCGGCACCAAGAACGGCCGCACCCACCAGGCGAGGGCGATATAGGTGTCGACCGCAAACGTCGGCCGGCCGGGCATGAAGGCGGCCAGCAGGATGCCGTCGAGCAGGCTGGTATGGTTGCTCACCAGGATCGCGCGCTGGCCGGCGGGCGGCAGGTGCTCCAGCCCCGACACCGTCACCCGGTGCGCACGGCGGAAATAGAACTGGAAGACCGCCCGCGGCGCGTCCTCGGGCAGCAAGCGGCAGAGCAACCCGGCCACCAGCAGGTTCAAGCCAGCCGCCACCATCAGCACGGACGCCGGCCGCATCTCCAGCGCCGCCAGCCCGGCGATCACCACAGCGCCCGCCACCATGGACGCCGCGTTCAGCACGTTGTTCGCCGCAATCATCCGGGCTCGCCGGGATGGCTCGGCCCGCTCCTGGAGGATGGCATAGAGCGGCACCGAGAAGACGCCGCCGCACGCCGCCGCCGCCAGCAAGCAGGCCAGCGCCGCCACGCCTCCCGGCGCTTCCAGCATGGCAGCCGGCGTGACCCACCCCGCTGCCCCGGGCTGACCGGCAAAATGCGCGAACCCGAAGGTGAACACCGATAGCAGCAGCGCCGCAAACGGCACGTGCCGGGCCGAGACTTCGCCCCGCAGCAGCCGGCCCGCCAGGATCGATCCTCCGCCCACGCCGACGGCGAAGCCGGCCAGCAGCAGCGTCACGACTTGGTTGTCGGCGTGGAAGTCCTGCTTGGCCATAACCGGGAACTCGGCCAGGAAGGTCGCGCCGACGGTCCAGAACCACGACAAGCCAAGGATCGACAGCCACACCGGCCGGTTGGCGCGTGCGATCCTCACCAGTCCCATCGTCTCGCGCGGGATGTTCCAGCTCAGCCGCAATGCCGGCGCGGCCGGGGTGGCACGCGGGACCAGGAATGCGGTCGCAGCTCCTAGAAGCGCGACCAGGAGCCCGGCCACCGCGACGATGCCCGGTCCGGATGGCAACCCGATCAGCGCACCGCCCGCGATGGTGCCCGCGAGGATGGCGCCGAACGTTCCCGCCTCGATCAGCGCGTTGCCGCGCACCAATTCGTCTTCCGCCAGGTGATCGGGCAGGATGCCGTATTTCAACGGACCGAAGAACGTGGCCTGCACGCCCAGCCCGAACAGCACGGCAAACAGGGCCGGCACGTTCCCGGCCAAGAACCCCCAGGCCGCCAGCGCCATCAGCGCCACCTCGAACAGCTTCGTCAGGCGGATCAGCCGCGACTTGTCGAACCGGTCGGCGAGTTGCCCGGCCAGCGCCGAGAACAGCGCATACGGGAGGATGAACACCCCACCGGCCAGCGCCACCAGCGTCGGCCCGCCCTCGGCCATGCGGAACACCACCAGCACGACCAGCGCGTTCTTGAACAGGTTGTCGTTCAGCGCACCCAGCGCTTGCGTCAGGAACAGCGGCAGGAACCGACGGGTCCGCAGCAGCGGGCTCGTCATTCCGACCCCGGCAGGAACAGCTCTTTGGCCTCGGCCATGCATTCCCGCTCCCTTGGACTATTCAGGTGCTTATGTGCCCACGGCGATAATAGAATAATAGGAGGGCGCGCCTGCCGCAAACGCGCGATGGCCTGCAACGTCAAGATAGATCGGGCCGCGGCCAAAAAGAAATCCGCTGCGCATGCTCAGATTGTTCGCCAACTGTTCATGCTTTTGAATTAGCCTGTCCCGCGTTCAGTACTTGAGTGTTGACGCCTTATAGGTTCGGGTTAGGTGATGCTCCGCAGAGTGACAACACCGACGACTGGCCGGGCCTTGTGCCTGCTGGACATCGCCGCGATGGCGCTGGTGTGGCCTCTTGTGTTCTTTCTGATGCTGAACGGCCCCGCGCGGGGGGCCGGGCATGGCTGGGTGGCGGCGTTGCTCTTTCCGGCAACGAACCTCGTGTCGCTCTATGCGCTGGGCCTTTATCGCCGGGACGTCGGGATCGAGTTGCGCAAGTCGCTTGCCCGCATACCACTGGTATCCGCCGCCGGAGCGATCGGGGCGGGCGGGGTGCTGGCCTTGCTGTATGGCTCAGCCGGCCGGATGCCGCTGATCGTCGGCGCGACCGCCGGTTTCTTGCTCAGCGGCAGCATCGCCCGGGTGGCGTTCGATGCATTGCGACGGCGCGGCCTATTGAGTCGTGCCGTGCTGATCGTCGGCGCCGGGCGCCGGGCATGGGACCTAGTCTGGATGCTCCGGAAAGAGGGGCCTAACCTGTCCTATCGCATCACCTTCGTGCATGGCCCCGACTGGGGGGAACTCGACCCACGGCTGGGCGATGGGTCCGCCGGCCCGGTCATGGCGCTGCCGCCCGATGGCTTTCTGGGTTTGGCGCAGCGCTGCCGTGCGGACCAGATCGTGGTCGCCCCGGACGAGCGACGAGGATTGGCGTTGGAGGGCCTGCTTGCCTGCAAGATCGCCGGCATCCCGGTGGCCCAGTATCTAAGTTTTCTGTAACAGCCCAGGTCTTTCAGCGGGGTTAAGCCATGCGTAGGTCATTGATCAAGCGGTCGGGCTGAGTGGTCAGTGTCTCGAGCATATCCCAACCTTGCTTCCTGGCTGTCGAGAGCAGCGACCGG
>JAABUK010001870.1_pt1 | contig 39168 bp, 36 predicted proteins | sample 5559141 | NCBI WGS metagenome assembly JAABUK01 (sample SAMN10711869, study PRJNA513367) | rock metagenome | isolation source: Antarctica rocks | place: Antarctica: Victoria Land, Pudding Butte nord | collected 2016-01-03 | reverse complement strand
ACTCTTATAAGTCTTACTATTATCTTACTATAGGCCTTATAAGTCCTACTACTATCTTATTATAAGTCCTACTATTATCTTACTAAAAGCCTTATAAGTCCTACTACTATCTTACTATAAGTCTTATAGGCCTAGCTACTATCTTATTATAAGTTATATAGGTCCTACTACTATCTTATTATAAGGTATATAGCCCCTACTACTATCTTAGTTATAAGGAGGGGTAGTAATAGTAATAGAGATAGTAGGTAATAAGTACCTTAGCGGATATCTATAAGCTAATAGTACCGTATTTTAGCGGTAGTAAATATAAGTATAGTATCCTATTAGTATAAAAGTAAATATTCGCTATTCTATCTTTTATCTAGTATAATTAAGGTTATTAATTATATTTTAGAGTAAATAGTTATACTTTAACTTTAGGCCTACTATATATTTTAGCCTAGTATACTTTTAGATTAATATTATCCTTAATTAAATTATTATTAAGGCTATTAAGCCTACTACCTAGGAGTATAAGGTTATAAATCTTATTAACGTTACGTGAAATCCAACCTTAAATACAGGTAATTCAGCTAAATTCTACGCGGGGGACTAAGGGACTAGGCGACATCAAGCGTAGGCGGCGTAGGGCGTAGGCGGCGTACGACGTAGGATACGCCTATTAGCGGGGTTTTTTAATACTACACTAGTAATATTAGAATTAGGGTTATAGTTTACTTATCTATACGTTTATCTTAAATAAACTATTTAGTTAGTATAACGTATAAATTTTGACTCTGCCTAAAGGTAGAAGTTTTTCAATATACGTCTTGACGCTGCTACGGTAAATAAACCGTGTTATCACAGTATGTTAAGTACTCAGACTTTTGCTAAGGTAATATAGATGAGGTTAAGTTTAGATTACTTAGGCGTCTACTATGCGCTTCAGAGATAGGCTGGTATGTATAGTACTAATCATATGGAGGTTTTCCGATTTTCTCCCGCAATGCCAAGACCGCCGCATAGATGTTTTTGCATGGTAGTGTAGCTGAAAGCTAGATGTGTCGGCATTCCCAACCCAACTATCAAGTAGGTGACGATGAGATAGATGGAATTGCCCTATGCTAGCGCGTCACGTCGATACATCAACCGCCTCAAATAATCATTCATCGCCTCGGTATCTTTGTAACATCTGATTTACCTTGAGACATCTTAGCCCCTACAGCAGCTTCTTCTTTCTCTCTCTCAAACGGCCTCATGAGGTCCAAAAGATAAGATATTGGGTAAAAATGCCACCCTTACACTGTTCAGAGGGTAGTGATGGCGCCTGGCGACTGTGAACAAGAAAAGTTTCTGTGAGGCCGGTGTAAGTCATCATCCTTCCTATGGCACTCAAACCTTCACTAACTCATTAGATGGAAGTAGGTCAAGAGCATGCTCGACGGCCTCGATTCACTGGACCAAAAGAAATGGTACTGAGCACAATCTAAAGTGGTGGCAAGTCAGGGATTCCATGATCAATCGCGGGGTCCTAGGCCTCTTTAATACTGTGATGGATTCAATAGACCTAGCGGGAACAACTTTCGCTTTTAGAGAAGCCGCCGTCACGGTCAATACCCGCGAGCTTTGAACGCTGAACAAGGATCTGGAGATATAGGTCATGTCGAGGCATCAGCGCGAAGAAACTCCACATCAAAGAGGCCCATTGGGGAGGAGGAGCGCGATGTTAGGATGAGCGATCACTGGAACAGAGAGAACGGATGCGGATTCATGTGGTGGGCAATGAACGCCGTGGAACAGCCCAAACACTGTGAAGGGAGAGCCAAGTGTGCTGACTGCTTCGCCTAGAATGCTGCTTGGTCCACAACGCTATGAACATCATCGAGATAATAGGATGACCAGAAACATACAACCATCCTTCGCCTCCATTCATCTGAATCCTCAACGCTTTCCCCCTTCAGCTCCTCTCACTATCTCCCTTGCGGCCAGCCATGAAGGCATCCACCAAGCGTCAACGCCGTCTTCGAGCAACACAAGGACCTAAATTCCTCATCAAATCTCAGGGGAATGACGATTAACGCGATTTCTTACGCTCGATGGTGAGTTAGTATCGATTGCAGAAGATTAAGAGGGAGGCCAGCGAGAGTCGGAACTTTAGCGGTGGATGAGAAGCTACGAAAAAGATGGAGCAAACCTAGGACACAGCCCTCACTCTTCCATGTCTATCGTCAGCAGCTGGGGAAAGCTGAGAGCTTGGCCGATGCTTCAAGTATCGTCACATTCGCAGTGGCATAGGAAGGGAGACTGACTCGTCAGGAGCGCGGAACGCTATGCTGGATTATGAAGGGCTTGCACCATGTCAAACGTTCTCTTGTTCAACTGTGGACTTGGATATGCACCGACGGCATGAACGGGCCTCGAGGATTGGGGCTTGTTACCATGTTGTGGCTTTATATTGCGGGTAGAAGGCACACCGGCCATCCAATACGCACCTTTGACTGTATGTTCTTCAGCGGCATTCAGTGTGAGGATGTAGGGCCCGGTCTTGATTCTGTGGCATATGGCACGGACAGGTTGTAGCAATTGGCAAGGGGAACAACGGCACATCTTCGCTTGCAGAATTTGGTGTCCGAGAAGACAGAATAGGCATACTTGAGATGAACATTTAGTCCCGGACTTTCGAATAGCAGAAAAGGCTTTGGTCCTCATGACTTTGCTACTTGTCTGTTGTTCCAATCCTCTCTCCTTGATGTGTCTGATGCCCTTGATACATGAGATTCATAGCTCTGCAGAACAGCAAAGCTAATGGTATCCATACGCAGAGCCGTCAGTCGATGAGCTCTCCAAGGACGATGCCCGAATCTGTAAGGATGGCAGAATATACCAGGCTCTTGCAGACCGCTAACCTCAGGAAGGCGATAATGAGACCAAGAGGGAGAGAATGCTTGGAGTCCTAGTAAGAGGCTGTAAAAACCGATATGCTTAGAGTCGTCCACATTCTATAGCTAGACTGGCTGCTTTGTTCATCTTTTGCGCGTTAAACGCGCCAGTGATCGTTACGTCAGTCGCTCCCATCTGCTTCAACTCACTTACCAACAGTCTCACTCAACTTGAAGCCACCAAGCCAATCGATATAGTCTAGAAAGCTAAGTAACTTCCTCCATCATCTGTAAGAAGATAGCAGCTACAAGTAACATGCCACCAGTACCAGTGCAGACGCGTTGGTGGGCCCTCAGGCTCAGGGATGCCAGTATCCAGAGGGACATGAGCTTTCCCAAGGAGCTGATAGTGCCCGCACTCAACGCGGGCGGACTCAACATCCAGCGTGGTGAGTTTCGTTTCCGTGCGGGTACTGTTGATGTTTTGTTCCAGACCAGCACGAGGCGGAGGAAGGCGGTTGATGCGTTCAAGAATTGGGCGCCCACGGGTACTGATGGGCCGCATCGCCCGATTTGGGTTGAGTGTGATCCCATCTGGCCCAACCTACCACCGTTCCGAGCGATAGATGAGTCGCATTATGCCATTCATAGGATCAGGCGTGAGCTTGAGAGGCTGATCCGTGATGATGAGGCACAGAGCGACGATGAAGCGTTCGAGGGCGTTGTCAACGAGGAAGCTATCGCAAGTGAGGGTAGCATCGCTGAAGCGGACTACGACGAGGACGAGGACGAGAACGAGGGCTACACAGAGAATTTGGCTGAACATGCCTCTTGTCCCATGTGCGGAGCCAATAGGTCAGCGAGGGGTCGGAGTTAGATTGGGAAAAGATGCTGGATCATGGTGAAGTGCCATATCCGTCGCCAGCACCCTGAGCGCTATGCCAGGAATCAACCTTTCACTAAGCAGGGTACACTGGACGTGCTTGCGGCTACCGCGTGAGGCTTGGATTGATATCATCCAAGGCCCTGGAGAACATTCGCACAAGCTTCGTTCAATAACGAAGACTAGTGGTAGTCCCTAGCTTCTATAAGACATTTGTCTAAACTCTTGTATAGGAGTTTGTAATGAATTTGCAATTAGTAACAGTCTACAAGTCCATTGATTCAACGCGGGATTATGACAGAGTAAAGCAAGTGAAGTATCAGTGTATAGCCCAGCCACCACGATGCCAAGGAACGCCACACCAAGTGCCACGAGACAGGAGGCTAGTGCATCTGTCAGATCTGGATCTCAGTGCCAAGAGCAGCTAAGATCTCGGAATGTCGTTTATCCGAGTTTGCATCATAGACTTCTGTTTTCAGCCAGTGAGAGCATCGCTGAGCCAGCCCAAAGCCAGCCCAAACAAAGGCAGAACGACGCCTCTTGTATATTGACATGTCTACGATCAGGCGTCGGGTGTCTCCTTCTCCTTTGGCTCTACTCACAAAGTCACCACCTCTCCTCCCCTCCCTCCTCCGCTTCCCTCCTTGACAGCTACGACTCCGATCACGACCCTCCAAACGCCGAGAGAATGTCTACGGAAGGACTCGTTAAGAATGGCAGAAAGAACGTGGTCATTATCGGCGGTGGTGCTGCAGGAATGGTATGTCTCAAAGCCTGCCTCTACATCCATACTGACTCTCCGACAGTCATGCGCAGACACCCTCTCCAAACACCCGGACAAATACAAAGTCACTATCATCGAGCGCATGTCCGTTGTCGGCGGTCAAGCCACCTCTATCCCTCTCGACAAAGACAAGTATGGGACCTCGTGGATGAATGACGGCGTCCAGGGCGGCTCTCCGGCCTTCAAGCACACCTTCAACTTCTTCAAGCGATACGGTCACGAGCAACAGGATGTCAAGTTGCAGGTAGCCTTTGGCAAGGGCAAGGACAGCTTCTGGACGAATTGCTTTCCCAGCAACCTGGTCGATCGATTCTCCGCCGACATCAAGAAGTTTGGGAAGGTGCTGAAGATCATAAAGTGGACAATGCCGATACTAGGCATAGTGCCTATCAGGATCATGTTACCCATGTTCTTCTTCAACAAGGAGTTTGGCGAGAAGATGGTCTTTCCTCTCATCGCTCTCTTCCTAGGCACAGGCACGACCCACCACTCCGCACAAGGCTCAAGCTGACAGATTGCAGGCAATCAAACAGCCAATGTTTCCTGCGCCATCCTCGAACGACTCTTCGATGATCCTAATATGAAGCTTTGGGACTACGACGCTGAAACCCTTCTACCCAACCTTCCACAAATGGTCACTTTCCCACACCTCGAGAAGTTCTACGGTGACTGGTCGAACGATCTCAAAGCAAAAGGTGTCGACATCCGTACAAATACCGATGTGACTGCGATCAAGTCACGGGGAAAGAAGGGCGTCGTCCTCGAAACCGCACCTTTCGATCCGGAAAAGGGCAAGACGGACTCAGGACAGCGCGAGGGTCGCCACACTGGCCCAGCCTCAACCACAGATCGATTCGACGAAATGGTACTGTGTGTCCTTGCCGACGACGCCCTCAAGCTCCTTGGCAAGACAGCCACCTGGCGGGAGAAGTTCGTGCTCGGGGGCGCTCGCTTCTTCAACGACATCACCATCACACACTCGGACAGTAAATACTTCTCCGAGAATTATGAAACCCACTTCAACCCCGAATTATGTGCCAAGCCAAAGAACAAGCAACAAGAGGAGCAGGTTGCATTCGCCAAGAATCAAGAGAAAGGTCCAGGTGGCGAGCCCAGCGGATATAGACCGATGTACTACACCCACTCATACCCCGAAGACATGACCAAGATAGAAATGGCCTTTGACTGCACCAACTACCAACACCAGTTCCGTATGGACCACGATGCGGACAAAGCACCCATACCCCACGACCAGCACGTCTTCCAATCCATCTTCCTCGACGAAACCCACAAAGACCTGTGGACCATTGACCAAATCGACGAATCCAAAATCATCGAACGCAAATGGTGGCATCAGCTGGGCCATCGATGGCAGCATTACGTACGGGTCGTGCCAGGCATGATGTTCATCAACGGCAAGAACAGCACATGGTTCGCGGGCAGTTGGACGCTCGTCAATATGCATGAGATGGCGTGTGTGAGTGGCATTGCGGCTGCGTATCGGATGGGGGCCGAGTATGAGGTTTTTGATGACTTTGCGGAGGATCTGTTCAAGAAGTATTTGTTGATCAGTCATGGGGTTCGGTATAAGGGCGGAAAGAAACAGCAGTGAGGGTGTGTCAGTTGGATCTATAATCTGGTGCTTGAGGCAGCGTCTTGGATTGGCTGGATCGAATTTGATATGTGATGGTACTGGAAGGATATACAACGCATTGGAGTCTTAAGATACCATTGCGAGGAGTCGCAGACCTTTGGAATTGAAGTAGTCTATCTATATCCCAATACCCTTTATTACGTTTCTCGATCGTAATCATAACCATAGTTTTTCCACTTTGTACCAATGCTACCAATCTGCATCATACTACATGCTAATGGACAACTACGATTTGGGACCTCGAGACCTCAATCGGAAGGTATAGATGTCACAGTTCCAATATGGATGATCAGCATGTCGACCTCTCCACTCGAATAGGACTAGCGCAGCCTTGCCATGTATATTTCGGTTCTGCCAATACACCAACATCCTTCCAACCCCGTCCCAGCCCAGTCCCTGATATAACACAAGCTAGCCCCGACGGCAGAGCAGGTTGGCTGTGAAGCTCTAGTATAGCTAGTGTGTTGCCAAAGACAGCCCTTTGTCGTTGGAGGTGGAGGTGGGATGGAGGTAGAGGGACATGAAGATCGCGGCGGCTTCAAGATTGCTGCGCGGGCTCTGAGCTGGACTTATTATTGAGGGAGGATGTGAGATGAGAGTGCTGGCTATAAGGGAGGGGAGGGTGATATGTTGGTGGGACTCTTTGAGTGATGCATATGGGCGAGTGTGAGGCTGTTGTGGTTGAGAGCGGACGTGAGACTGTTGGAATCGGGTGGATGTGCGCCTTGCTGGAATTGAGGGGGGGAGTGGGCTTGCTGGTTTACAAGGGAAGATGGGATGGACAAAGCTGATTGGTGAGGCCTGTTACAAAGGAGAGGCAGATATCGGTAGGACTTCTCAACTAATACAAGTCATGACAGGAAGTCTATTGTGACTGAGAGCGGGACTGAGACTGTTGCAATCAAGGGTGAAGGTGCACCTGCTATGAACGAAGGCGGACGTGAGACTGTTCTTCAAGGACGGATAAGATAAAATGGGGGAGAATGAAGTCGATTGGTATAAAAGAGGGGCAGATATCCGTACGGCCTCTGCACTGATGCACTGCTCCAAGGAGCCTTGATGGCGGACAAGCGCCAACTGTTGCAGGAGGGCAGTTGGCATTGATGGAGGAGATCAGTGAGCCTGCTTCCTTCGCTTGCTTCAATGCTAGATGATTGAAATAACACCCATATACAGATCTATTTATTCGCTACCTACCTACTGACCTGCCGACCTACCTACCGACAAACCTACATCCCCACCCGTCTACGATCCTACCTACGTCCTTACCTACCTATCGAACGAGCGACCTACCTACCTACCTACATACCTTCCACTCACGAACGCACACGCACATAGGATACGCAGCGATCGCCACTTGCTACTCCAGTATGAGAAGGTGCTGTGACACGTGGGACTCAGCTGGCGTGGGTATACAGTTCTGATATACAGCGATCGCCGCTTGCTCCATGGCACGAGAGGTTGCGTTGACATGTGGGGATTACCTGGCTTGAGGTGTGTGAGGGCGCATATACTGTTCTGATACGCAGCGATCGGCTTGATCCCACGGCACAAGAAAGGTGCTTTGACACATGGAATTCAACCTGCTTCAGTGGTGGAGGGTTCGTTGGCGGGGGGAAGGTTTTGATACACGGGATCTACCTTGCTTGGTGGGCATGAGGGCAAATACACCAATTCAAGACAATGTGTCAGGTGGGGCTTGTGGCGTCGGAATAGGGAAGGTGCTTTGATACATAGGATGCAGCTGGCGTGGGGCTTTTGAGGGCGCAGATACAATTTTGAAACAGAGATGGATGCTGTTTGTGGGGTGGAAATAGAGAGCGTGCTTTGATACATGGGATTCGGCTGGCTTCAGTGATAAAGGGTTCATTGGCATGGGAAAGATGCTATGATGCACGGCACGAGAGGGGGCTTTGACAGGTGGGATGCAGCTGGCGTGGATATACAGCCTGATACGCAGCGATCGGCAATTGCTCCTTTGGTATAAGAAAAGGTGCTTTGAGACATGAGATTCGGCTGGCTTGGTGGCTGTGAAGTCACATAACCAATTGCGAATCGCAACGATCGACGGTCCTATGGCACCAAGAAAGATGCATTGACGGCATAGGATTCGTACGGCTCGGTTGAGGATATGGGTCATCTGGCTCACGCGGGATACTGGACATTGAGCGTTGGGCAAGGGACTGGATAATGCCATGATGGGTGGAACACGCGATGTCACTGGACAAATAAACATTGAATGGGAAGACGCCGGGTCTGAAGAGATCTGGAATGATCTGGGACTGGTAGCTTCAGCTATCAATAAGCAAGAAACGATAATATTATGCTTCCAGCATCAGCATATCAGTACTATGTTTCAGGAACCTCCTTAAACTGGCTTTTGAAAAATGTTGAAATCGTGGTATGGAGTAATAATGAGGGAGTTGGAGAGAGACGGTGAGGTGAAAACAAAAGATCTTCAAACAGGACAGCGTTATGGGTTGAAGTGGTCCTTATAGCCTGTATGGCATGTATCGAGATTTTCGAAGCGTTTGGATACCTGGAGCATGGTATACAATTGATGACTTTTAGTCTTTACGAGCGCGTGCCGGTATCCAGATTACTACGGCTATACCTCGTAGTTGTGAGAAACGCTGATATGTCGTGCATGTGTTAGTAGGAACGGCTACTAGCAAAAGGCTTTCACGCAAGCTGCGTTATTGCGTGGCTGGGGCGTTTGCTAGTCGTTGACTACTTAGTAATATAGGCAGTGGTTGTACGTTATCACATCTACAGGCGGTGGAACATACCAGGTTTTACGGTAGTCCGAGGAAGATACATAGTCAATGCATGCATGCTATAGGAAATAGAATGTAATGCAATCTAGCTAATCGAATCGAATCATCTATAGAAAAGGAAAAAGAAGCTTGAGCTTGTGGCTATAATCGATCGAACCTGGAAATGTGGTAGGAAGCCATAGGGCTTCACGGTTCTGAGATGGTGCTACGCATGCTGTGACGAAGTCTAAATTAGAGCCATGAGGGCTCCGCGGTCCTGGTGTATCAAGATGGGTGCTGCTATCGAATCTTTGGAAATCTGAAAGAGAGCCGGATGGGCTCCACGGTCCTGGTACATCGGGATGAGTGCTGCGCATGCTTTGATGAAAGTGGAGAAGAAAGCCACAAGTATTCCGCGTCCCTGGCGTATTAGACCGAGTATTGCGGATGCTTTAATCGAGTCTTATGTCCAGTTGGAAATGAGCGCCCATCGTGCCACCAGCTTCTTGTCATCTCTCTCGACAAACATTTTGAAATCAACATCTCCGATCTAGAGCTCGCACCAACATGAGGGAATGAGAAGAATGAACCTGAAATTTCTTGGGTATCGCTGACGCTTTTGCCTTAGGACGCATGATGAAGATAAAGAGCTGCCGTAGTGGCAGCAACAATTGCACAAGAAGCGAATAGCGGCACCGTCCTCAGTCCGCTTAGGATCTCACACGGCTCATCACATGATAGTCCCACACGGCGTTGCCTTGTTGATCGCGCGCCGTTAGGAGCCGTATGTATTCAGTGTAGAGACGACCTTGATAGCTGTAAGCATATGGTGCCAATTTGTGACGCTGGTAGCCATTGGGTTCCTTGCCGATCTCAAGGAGCCTCTCGTCTGATTCTCGTAGGTTGTACGGGACGTTCTTGTCGAGCTGAGGCTTTCCTGCAGCTCGTCGCTGAGCGACCGACCGTCCCTTCCTCCTAGCTGGCTGAACACCTTGTGCAGTAGCCGCAGCATTAGCAGCAATAGGAGGAGTTGGTGGAGGAGGCGGAGGCGGAGGCGGAGCAGTTCCCACCAATTGCGTTTGATTGCCGTGGTCGTTTGCTGTCTGTTCGAAGTTTTCGGCTACCTTCTTCAATTGGCTTAGGATTGCGCTGAATCCGTATAGTAGGGCATCAGAACCGGGAATCGCGTCCTGGGCTGATATTCGCTCGGTGACACCCTGCAGTGCCTTCTCTCGGCGTGCCCGCGAGGGTGTGTGCCTCCGATGAGTGGAAGTGGCAGGCATGCTTTGATGCCGCTTCTTCTGGACGCTCAATGGTGTTTGTGGAAGCAAATGTGGTGGGACTACGGCCGGTAGATCCGAGGATTGTGCGTGACCGCCGTTGGAGTTATCGTCTTGGGCTTCGTGGCGACTCTTCCGACTAGAGTCCATCCTAGCGTCCCTCGGTCCGTTAGTAAATGGGGATGAAGATGGTGGTGTCTGTCGATTGCCTCCACTCGTCCCTGGACGAGATCCGGAGGCAGACGGAGCACTTCCTGCTGAAGTACTGGAGACTCTGCTAGTTGTCGCACTCGATCCAAGAGGCAGAGGATTCGTAGATGGTAACCTGCTACGATACTTATGCATTCTTGCGCGCGCTCCCAATCCGGAACTATGATTCCGACGTCGTCTCGGCATGCTGGCAGCTGGAGCAGCTTCCATAATGCTGGGGTTTGGGCTTGAAGGGGACTGTAAGCCTTGTGAATGTGGCGTGGTGGTGGTAGACACTGGATCTTCTTGAGCGAAGTCTATCGCTATATGAGGACCCAATTTGTCAGGGTACTTTTCCTTTTCGAGAATGCGACAACAGGCACTTTTGACTGAAAGAGGATGGCCAGAACAGGAGGTGAGCTGCTTGACATGCTTAAGAAACTCCAGTCTGGAACCTGGCCAGGTGGCTAGGCTTGGTACAAACTGTGTCGTCTGCCTGAAGTATTCAGGTAAAGAAAGACAGGTGCACCGCCTTCCAACTCCTTCAGGTACGCGAAATCTTTCGTACTCGGTGACCGGTCTCTGTTTACCGTTCCGCCAGGTGTGCTGAGGTACCCTATTGCCATGCAACAGAGGCTCATTTGTCTTGGTCGCCACCTGGTCTGCGTGCACGGCGAGTTCAGTGCGGCCGAAAGATGAGCGAATAGATACTTCACTATGGGGCGTCTGCTTGTGCGTGTTCTTGGGAGTCTTGCGCCGTTTCATTGTCTCATCACCATCTTCCGCCATTCTCTTCTTGTCGTTGACCGTTGAGCGCTCAGTATGTCCTTTTGCCTCGCGTTGCTGCTTCTTCGCTCTTTCTTCTCTTTCTTTCTCTTGCATGACCTTCACCTGGGCTACCAGTTGCGCCAGCGTCGACTCATGTTCGAGAATTTCTTTGGGAATTTCGACGATGCCCTCTTGTTCGAGTATCCAGCTGCGGTTATGACGATTCCATGTCGGTGAGGGAGGCCGTCTGAGTAGATCTTGCCCATCTTCAGATTCGTACTTGATGTGATACTTCGCTGGTGTGGAATTGGGTGACGGGGACGGGGAACCTTCCAAGTCGATAGTCTCATTAAGGCCACCTCTGTGGCCCCGACCAGCAGTCGAAGGGACGTGATTCTGCTTTTCGCAAACAGGCCTTGACTCAGATTTGGGCAACGGTCGTGCATCCCTGGCTTCTTTCGACGACGGCACCCAATCATCGTCTCGCCCCTTGCCCATATCTGAGTTCAACCCACGAGCCGACATCGACGTTGACTGCCTGCTTGAGACAATGTTTGTCGTGGTTCCATTGCTGAACGCCGAATCGCCCACGAGTTTTCCTGCGCCCATCCCACATTTCCTTGAAGAATACTCGACACCGGACTCAAGACACTTCTTCGGTGAGTGCTCGATGGATGGCAGGACCTTTTGCGGTGATGTCGTTGCACGATACTTGAGTCTTGTCTCGGAGTTCCCTGTCTTTGGACGCGAGGCTAGAGTGGTATGCGCTGTGGTGTTGTGAAAGGCTTGTGCTGGTGTAGAGCTGGCAAACACCTTGACGCATTGAAGAGGAGTTTCCTTCATTTCTCGATCACGAGGCCACGAGAATGAGGAGCGTGTATTGGGCTCGACCGTCGCCAACGGTGCTCGCATGGTGCTGAGTCCCTCCGACTTCATAGGTGTCTGGGCTTGTGTCTCCTGTCCAAAGCTAATCAGTCTTGGCTTCCTTGATGCTCAGAAAGGAGCGTACTCACAAGACACGACTGTCACAGCTGGATTTTGTCCATATAAGCCTCTGTGTAGACGAAGTGAGAAGATGTCGTGGGAAGACGAGGAGAGAAGACGGGTGGATTTCCAGAGAAGGAAGTCGCGAATGTTCCAACACACAAGAACGCGACTGCCCAAACGCGTCTGGGACTAAATGTCGATCTTGGCAGGGTCATCACGATTGCGCAAAGCAATTTCCGCCTGAGTGTTGATAGACGTTACACTGATAACTAGCCCTAATCACCCATACTGTTGCTTATGCTGGAATGAAGGAGTTCGCCAGCGTCTCAAGAGCCACTTTTCACGTTTGACTTTGGCGACTAGCTGCTAGCCATACCATGAACTACCTCTGATGAAGAATGGCAGGTTGTGTTGCACTTTGCGTGATCCTAGACTTCTTCATCTTTTCTTGGGTCTAGTGCTGGACTACGACCACCAATATTGGAGACTCTGGGAAAGACGTTTAGGGCAGAAAACCAGTCGGACACACCGGGGAACAACATCCATACATGCCAGGCGAGCCTCCGACACAATTGGAGGCTAAAACGAATCTTAGTCTTCTGCCGACGCGTTTTTGTCCGCAGGGTAGAACGCGCGATTATCATCTCCGCAAGTAGTCGTCCCTCCGAGACGTACAATAGCAGTGGAGTCTGAAAGCTCATCCAGACTGCGGTCATCCGACACTTCTATAGCAGGTCCAGAGTTCCAATATGATCGCTAAATCAAGCCTGTTGACACGACCTCCATGCTGGGGCTATCATCTGTACACGGACAAGTCTGTCTTGCTAGGCGGAACCGTATAGAGGAAGGAAGGTGACTTCAGGGGGGAGGAGGGTCTGATAGATTCGTATCTGTTAGCCACAGCCACCAAGAAGAGTCAGGATTCGCTTCAGGAATGCTTGCTTACACTCCCTCTCGAAGAGCCTCTCTTCTAGTATCGTAAACCACTCGCCTTGTTGCAAGCCTGTTCCCGTAATACTCGTACAGATTCATAGCCCGCAGTACGACAGGCTGTCGCACAGCCTCTTTGAGCCCTGAACAGCCTGTGGGCAATTGTAGGGGAAGGAGCGTTGGCTCGTTGCGCGTGTAGGATGCTTGTGCTTGGTAGACATAGCTTGCGATTCTGCTTATGCCTGGTATGTGTCGGTGCTTCGGTTGTATTAAAGCTTTATGATGGACTGAAAAGGTACCCTTTGCGAGCACTGATGCCTGTTGCTCAACGGAATCTAGGTAGAGGGTAACAGCTGGGATGCACAAAGCTCCTAGGCAAAGCGCCAGTACTCGTACTTTGTGTTGGCTGGAAGCTTGACCTGCCAGAGAAAGATTTGGGGGGGTGTAGGCTACGGTCTGCTAGACCTGTTCTGACGATCCCGCATCCTTCTCTCCGTATGCCCTGTATGCTAGCTCCAGCCCTGTACCCTTTCCTTGGCTCTAGCCCTTGCGTGTAGCACTGTGTATGTTCGCTTTGGTCTGTAGGCGGCGATTTCAAGTGATTGTGGCTCTGCGGCAACTGCTGTATGCTCCCTGCATATGATGTCAATAGTAAACCTAAGCCTGCAACTTATGATTCGTACGTACGCAGGTGGTGTCAGGCCGCTGGGGCTCTGTAGCTGACCATCCTAGCAACTCTAGCTACCGCCCTCGCAATCCATGCTTGTGAGGTGGTGTCCTGATTTGTAGCTCTGCGGTGACAGTCCAGCCGCGTGCATCAGATGTTAGTAGTATCTGTGATTCCGCAACAACCACGCTGTGCAGCAAGCTCCCTACAGGTGGCGTCAATGGTGTATGTAGTTGGCGGCTAGGTACCAGATCATGCTTCGCAGGCGGTGTGCCCTCATGCTCTCTGGCCTTGAATCAGCGCTCAATGGTGTTCGTAGCTCCTTAGCTTGACCCACGAGCAACATTCGGCAGCCCGCCTATGTCGAAAGGGCCAGCTTTTGCGCCGCTGTGACAGTCAACGAAGACCTTCAGGGGAGATGTTGAAAGATGGAGTTGAGATGTTGTACGAAGCAATAGCCGTTGATCTGCCACAAGCAAGGAAGGTCTGACGAGGATGACTAAGCACAATCTTGGCAAGTCTTCCTTCCCTGAGTGACCTGGCCCTGAACTTTACGATATATTCCAGGCTACCCAAAGTCTAGATCTTGACTCCAGATATCTCTGATACAGCTTTCACTTGCTCCTTATCGCTGTCAAAGCAGTCGCGTGGTCGATTCAATATGCCTCACTGCGTACGCAATCACCGACCCTTCTCCGATTGTACATTTTTGGGTAGGAACTCGGCTGCCATGAAGGAGATATGAACTCAAAGAGGCTCTCATTCCGAGGACTGTTACTATATCTAGCATCTTTAAAGGTCTTGTACTAACATGTCTAAGCCTGACTTCCATATCACCATCAATAATACTCCAGGTATACTCCAATAATCCTTTACACACATATTCACCAACTGAGATGCTTAGATTCTGCTTTAAAGCAATTCCACAAGCCCAATATGCCACTATGATCACTTCGGCGAAGTCGCAAAATCACTGTTGAACGCTTTGCCAACCCTGTCCCACCAACTACTTCCCCAATATAGCTTCAACTCCAGCATTGGTACCCTCGCTGAGACCTGATCAGTCGTCTATCCCAGCCAATATGCAAGTGTTCAGTCTGTTCAGTTGCTGAAAGGCGCTCTTATCATACTTTCTCCAGCGTCCCGGACGATTGTAACTTCCCTGACGAAGCATACTTCTGAGGGTAAAAGCGGACACAGCGAGATGTCGGACGCAGGAATTCCTTCGGGGCAATAGAAGCGACACCTGGCCCCAGAGTACCACCCAACAGCCCAATGGTGTCTATCACAAACGTGTCGAGCATGACTGCAGTCGTGATTACGGAAACTCCGAACCCGCGCCGCTCCCCAAACGGCCATTCTGGGCACTCCAGGCGCACCACAACCTCTTTGAATCCGACCAGCGACTTCAGGGCTTGGAACCATTGATACTCGATTGCGAGGGAAGGCCATCGTGCAAACTTTCCGCATTTGATGATGACGTGGCAAACCTGGCGTCTGCTATTGTTGCTTTCCCCAATATTCTTGATGAGCTTGGTCCAATATCTGGAAATTCGCCCCTCCAACCACTGTTTGTATAAGTCTAGATGAATCTCGATATGGCTCAGGTTTTCCAGCATGAGTAAATTTGACTCAGTGTATTTCCTGAGATATGGCAGGTCGCAGGTTAAGTACAGAGGGAATTGGAACCACCCTTTCCGATGGAGAACCATTGTCGCTTCCTGGTTTACCTGCTTCGAGCTTTGCAATATCGCCAAATCTTGGTGAGCGTCTTTCCGCAACTTCTTCACAGGATTCAGACTTATGAACATAGGGATGCAATTGTGGCAGAACATGTGGTTGTAAATTAGGTCACGGATCTCCTGGGGAAAGTCGAGGAAGCGGATGCCTCCCATGCTTGCTGATATCTTGTCAGTCATCTTGATTGCAAAGATAGATCTATGGGAGAAGATAATTGTGAGGAGATTTAAGGTATGAACTGCGAGTCTTTATGGTGCTAGCATTATAATCGAGACTTTTTCCTGATAACCGTTGCGCTAACACCTTGAGTCAGAGTACTTGGAAACGCCCAATATCCACAATTTTCCCAACCTGGTCAAGACTCTCTATGGCCACCACCTACCTTAGTATAGAGTGGAGCTTTCTCCACTTATTTCTCTCAGCCAAGAGTCTGAGGGTTGCCAGATACAGTGGTATGGCATGAATCCTGAAGAATTAGGTTGAAGGGTGTGTATCATACGCTTTTTCTCGAAGCTTCCTCGAGCTTGATCGACGATACCTGCTACAAATTCCAGCGGAATGCGTCCTTCGCCAGGCGCATCACAGACATGTCAGCCGTTAGGCCACACGAGTGAACACCCCAATTCTTCTAGATGTTGTCGTGATTCAACCGAAGTGTAGCTTGGTATAGCCAAATCTCGCCCGGCATCCTATCTTTTCTTCTCTTCGTGTCCGTCTCAATACACGATGTTACTCTTTGCACGCGCAGTCTACCATGTTACGAAACTCACCAACTGTTACGGATTGTTACGCAGTCCAATCACTTTCCCCTATCATACAGAATCCCAGACGCTGAAAGCAATCACGGGAAGCCGAATCCCATCTCTCGAGCGTTTGGCAAGTCTCTAATTCAGCGATGGCCCGACGTGACCAATAAGATCTAAGGCATGCACGTCCCTTGAGCTCCAAATCCATATCAGAAGTACCATCTGTGTTTGACAGATGTATATGAAATCCCCCTTGAATGCATTTCAAAACAGTCGTCTGAAAGTCATGGCACTCAACTTCCGAGTACTCCTTTCTTTGTATATCCCAGCCAGAATAATATCCACTCCGTTACACAACTCCGTTATACATTCATCGCTTGGTTTCCCTTTGCCTTCCTATAACTATCAGATTCGTCCCTCTACATCTCCATCATCTTGGAAAACCCTGGTAGTGGTATACCCCTTCACACTCATTCTTGAGCTTCCAGTACGTTCACCGCTTCGATATCGCATGGGTAGGATAGCCTCGGCCCAGCGACAGGCGTAGAGTCCAGTGCAAAGAATGAGCTCTCCCTCCCAAATTCTGGCGATTGACAGAGTGCCTCCGTAACCGCCCCTCCGCGTATTGTGGTTTTGAATCAAGTATAAAGGCAGTGCCGAGTCGCGTGAAGTATGCGTGCTCTGGTAGCATGTAGATATTATCCGGACTCGCTGTTTCGCTCGATTTAGTTTCGAGTATAATTTGCGAAACTGGATGCCATCTCCCTCTACCCTAGATTACAGTGCACTCCTTCATCATCTCATGGACTATGTAAGCACAAAGTTTAGTTCTGATGTCTGCATGGCTCTAGTGAGAACGAATCCGCAAGCTGTGACGACGAGGGATTGCTGTTCGTAATTCAGAATGCCTTTGTGCGTGCTGCTTGTTTATTATGCTACGATATATCATAAGAAACTCATGCTAACGATGTCAACGATGGCTTTAAAGCGCTCACAACCAATGCTTGCCAATCCACACCCATCTCGCCGCATTCATGCTTCTTCCGCATGAGCTTCGCGTACGCATCAGCTGTTTCACTAACTAGGACCTTTCCCAATAGCAATTGCATCAGCTCAAGATAGTTCTCGACGTTCTTCTCATCTGTTTTGAAGTTTAGCGTCGTAGCCTCGATATTCGAGAAGCCAAGCGCAGTCAGCCTTGTTTTTACGGCTTCGGGATCGCTCCAGGATCCCGATAAAGATGGTGGGCCTTGAAATGATGGGATTATTTCCTGAACGGAGGGAATCCAACCGGGTTTGATCCAGCAGGTGAATCCGAGACGACCTCCCTCACGCAGTATTCGATGGGTCTCTTACCGTGCACACGTCAGCATATTCACGCACATTAGCGAGGGGAATGCTGACCCTTTAGTGCTTTGAGAGGATCGGGCATCAGCTGCGGCCCAAAATTCATTAAAACGTGCGAGAAGTAGCTGTCGCCGTACGGGACCGCCTTGGCTACAAGTCAACCGCGAATCTGAGGTCTGATACATGGAAAAGCTCGAAGTACCTGTGCATTTGTAACTTGCGCTTCAGCACGCCAAGCATTCTCCTTGATCCTTTGCGCAGTCATCTCGACCATGGTCTGGTCGAGATCGCCACATATGACCCGCATGTCATGGTTGTGGGCGCCACCGCCTTCCGTTAATCGAGCCGTGAGGACGCCTCCTCCGCAAGCATTGTCTAAGATTAGAGATCCCGCTGGCTGCGAGGGTAGCAATCCACACTGGGAGAGTAATGCCTGGGCTGGCGGGCCTGTAGCTGTCTCTGCTGCATTTTGAGCTGGGAAAGAAACTTAGCGGGTGACTTTTACTCTCATGAACAGAGCTGTCTGTACCAGATCTTGTGAATTGAGAGCGAAAGGGAACGCCCGCCATTGTGTTATAGTTGAGCTGAAGAGGACATCGAACTTCGTCAGCTGAGAATGCCAAGGCCGAAAGTTCTTGGCGCTACTAAATAGAGAGAGGACAGGAGATGTGTCCTTCCCGTATCGAATCAAAGCATTTGGATCTACAACAGTAGAGTAATATATCACAACCAAGCAAGCGGCTTCCCGCTATAATTGAGAGAGACATCACGATGACAATGAGCCGAATCTCCTTAACATTCTTACTTTACCAAGGATTCTATAGAAATATATCGGTTCTTTTATGAGATTAAGGAGACCACCTAAATCCTCATCCATCAAGGGGACATCCTTCGATACTTGAGGCTCCTAGCAAAATCAGCACGCTTGCGTACAGTAAATACAGATCTACCAGTCTCCGTAATCAAGTCACGACCCATCCAGAGACTTTCTCCAAGACTCCTTCTCCTCAATTTCCTCCTCAAGCACCATGATCCTACCGTCTCTGTCTTTAATCTCGCTTTCTCTCTATCAAATCGGCTTTCTTCAGCTCTCGTGCTTTCTCTCGCGTTGACTGTTTCGTTCTCTGCAGCCTCTCCTCCTCCGACGACACCAAAGACTCTCTGTAAAGGTATAACCCCTCGCAAAGAAAGCGTTCCGCCCTAGGTATAAACTTCGAGCCTTGAGATGCCTGCCCACACTCTTCTCTATCTTGGTAGAATGGCTCTTGATGTATCCTGCGTATGGCGCGAGTTTTAGCGGCAACATATTCCATTACTCTGAAATTCTTTGGGATAGCCCGTGGCTTTTGACCGCTGCCAGCCTGCGCCTATATCTCTGTTGAAGCCGAATATAATGATTACCGCCACTGTGAATATTACGCGAATCCACTATCTTTCGAATCCATATCGTCCTCCATCGCACTCTTCGGGTCTTTCTTATAGTCCCCTTCGTAATACATCAACGCCCCTATCTAGTGAAACACATGAAAAGCAATACGGATATAGTCGTCAGATTCAGTCGACCCGGTAGACTCTTCTGAGTAGTTTTGGTTCCGCCATTGTCGACAGGTCCGCGTTATTTTGGTTCCACATTATCATTGAAATCCAGGACATTGCTAGGCAGTATTGAGCGTTTCTCGTTTGGCATCACCTGGCGCTGAGGCTTAAGTCCATTGCATAGTATGATCTTGTACACGATACCTCGGCTCTGACTGATCACAATAACTGGAGGGTACTCAGGGATGTTGATGTCGTATAGGTCGTCAAGTTGGTCTGCGTTGTTGTAATCCGTGGTGTGGAGACTTTTCATGTACTCTTCCCAAGATGAGATGGGTTATGCCATTCATTCTCACACTGCTGTCAAGGTTCAGTAGACCACCGCAAGTATTCCAATCAATCACATTCGGGAAAAACACGTCAATCGAGCAGAAAGATCGTGAAAGCAGTGCTTGTTGCCCTGGTTGCCCTGCTTCAGCATGAAGGCCTCAAACCTAGGTTTGGGCTCTCCTGCAAATAGCGGAGCTTGCGCAAATGATGGTGGTAGAACTGATATTGGGCTAAGACTGACAGAAATGAGCTTGAGAGCTGGCACTGGAGACGTGGACTTGGACTTCGTTCAAGATGAAAATTGGAAAAACGTATATTTTTATATAGGAGAGGGCGCTGGAGAATCTGGGTGGCGTTACGCCAGGTGTCTTCTTGTGTACCATGTATGTCATTGTGGAGCTTGATATACGACTAAAGATGTATGATCTAGGGACCAATCTTGTCTATCCCCAAGTGTGAATCACGGCGGCTGTGATATTCTTGGCCATGACACACGAACTGAGGAGGATTGCGAGGCTCGCAGAGAGAGATGATGTATGTATATACTGAGTACAGAGAAGGTTGGGGACGGCAACAGTATATATGTTCTGTCGGTGAGTGTTGTCCACAGTCACTTATGAGGGGGAAGCAGAGCATGCAGTCTTCACTCGCACTGATGGCGAAGTTTGTATCAGATCTTGTGAATTGAGAGGATGAAGGAACAATCGTCACTTTTTAATAGGTAGGATGAAGGTGACGTGGCTGGTTTCTCAGTAGAGTATTCGAAGGCCCAAAGCTTCAAGCGAACAGGTCAGGGGAGAGCGGTTGATGGGATCCCAGAGGCAAGCCCTTCTCGCATCATATCAACGTATCGGAATCTGCAGCCGACTCCTTCTATCAGCACCATCCCAAATAGAATTGATGCTTTCATGCAGCAGTCAATATAATCCAGCATGCTTTCGGTGATGCCTTGAGTTGTGAGAGCCCGATGGAGCAAGAATGGCAGCCAGCATGGATTAGGATGAAGCCTTAGGAGTGTGAATAAATAGCTGCAATAAGTGAAGAACAGCCTGAGAAGGCCCAATGGATCAAACACGACAGCCAGCATGGATTGGAATGAAACGTGGGAATGTGAACAAACAGCAGCAATAGATGAAGGACAGCCGGGTACCATCCGTCTCTGGCATGTGCTCAAATCTTCCCAAGGTGAAAGTCAGTGGGTATCGTTGGATTGCGTGTGAAATGAGAGAAGACTTGCTGCAAACACTCAATCAAGTCACCACGGCCAGTCCTTCATTGTACTGCTCTGGCGGTGAAGGGTCCCCAAAGCCTCGCATTAGTTCCCTTCACGTTGGAGTATGGGCTTTGTTCAAGTTGAGAAAGTCCAGATGCATGCCCTTATCCTTGGTGGTGGGTAAGTCTGCCTATTGATATAGCTTTGTGCTCCATGGACAAGGTCCAATTGTCCCCATCCGAAAATGATCCGATCGAAAAACTATTCATCCGTGCCTTCCATTGCCAGTCAATGCTTATGGCGCCCCGAGTCCTTTGTATTTTCTTCCAAGGCAAGTTGCCCTACAATTGCAAGATCGCGAGTCAAGGTCCAATGGCGTTCCAGACTCTTCTCGAATGGAGTGATCCTTTAGGAAGGGCTTTGGCTCACTGCTGTTTCATCTTCAGTACCATGTCAACATATAATCTCCGATGTGCAGACCTGTCTAAGACTTGTCGACCAACTCCCCGCTGCTCAAAGCATGCCCATGAATCGAGGACAGCCATCCCAATCTCGACTTCAGTGTGGGACCGATCATGATCTTGAGTGCTTCGGCAAGCGGCTCGAAGAGACTGGAGACCGATAATATCCCAAGCGTAATGCGAACACGAAGATAATTGCTTGAGCCTTTCGCGCTGGCACCAGATACAGACTCCGCTCGCAGATTCGTCGCATGAGTCTCTGGTAATGACCCAACTTATCGACTTCACCTGATCCTGTCTTGGAAATTGCTCTGACTTCAAGTCGACGACTATGCTGATCCTGGGTGACTCAATTTTCTTCAACAGGGATACGCTCATCTTGTCCTTCGGGCTCCGTCTCGTTTTGAACAGAGTTCCTGTCTTGAGCCAATATTGATCGTATATGAGTTGACGCTCTCGAAGAAGAGAACATCTCCATCGAATTCGCTGATACTGTATGAGGCTTTAAAGACGGCTATTACAACGGCCTTGACTCTCTCCATGAAGGCCGGGAGTAGAGGCATTTGTGTGCGAGTGAACATCGGTATTCCTCCTCTTAGACTTCCGCGGGTAGCTCACCTAGAAAACCCAGGACCGTTCGTTGATCCATAGCAGTGGCGCTCCTATTGTCCTCAATGCTAGGAGATCAGCTAAAGCAATCGGCTTGTCTCAAGGATACGATACCGCAATCCCACTAAGCATACGCAACAGAAGTAGAACACTAACATCATCTCTCGCTGGGTATACTTGCTCATTGGGATGCTTGAAGTCTAGCTCAGAATCTTCCAGACGCTTACAGCCTCTATCCATGATCGTAGAAATTACTCGACGAGCGGAAAGTCTAAGAGGAAACGGAACGTCGGATTGATATAGAACACGCTAAGGGTCTCGTGGCGCGTAAACCTAGAGTCTTCAAGGAGGCTGCTAGAAAAGGCACTCTTTTACTACCGTGACGTATCGAATCTCTCTCACTGGAGTCTAGGACAAAGGCTTAGCCAGGTGGACCACCACTTCTTCTGTGCCAACTGCTGGTACCTTTGATTTCATATTCATGTAGGGACAAGTAGCGCGTCTGCCTCTGGTACAAAATTCGTCATCGTGGAGATATTAGTTTCTGTTGGAGGGAGAGAGGTTCGGAGGGGTGGGAGGTGGTACAGGAGCTGCACAGAGAGTCTAGTCAGCGAGCTTGTGACCCAAGAAACTGCTGTAAGACTTGATTTCTTTCAACTCAACTGGCATCTTTAGAAACCGCAGCCAGTCGAATGAAGGTAATGGCAACGCGACCGGTCTTCGGGCGGGCGGTCTTGCAAGTAGAGGAAGGAATGTGTCGAGAAAACGGAGTGAGACAGCTGCACACGAGGCCTGTTTAGCGGATCCTGTACACAAAGCTGGCGGCTCTTGAGTCGATTTACCTCGATCCTGGTCTTGATAGCCATGTATGAGCCGGGTGATAGGGATGCAGTGTTGCTTGGTAGCTCGATTGAAGGGTTTCCCACTGGCAAAGGTAAGAAATGGGCTCGTACCACTGATGAGACGACAATGATGACGACGATCAGGATGCAGGTACTAGATTTCAGCTGCTCTAGCCGGTCCTAGTATGGTATGATGATGGTGAGAATGATGTAATGATGTTAAGATGTAAAGTAAAGATGTTGTTTTTCGGCTGACAATCACCTAGGCCAACGCGAAGATCATAACTTACCGAGCGACACCGATTGTAACTCACTCCTGGCAGCACGCTACCTCCAAGGCTTCCCCCAACTCTATTCTACAACTACACACTCAAGATGGGAGCCATACTTGGACACTTCGTGTTCCCTTCGACTAAGCTGACACAATCAACGAAACACAGAACCCCTCCCAAGATTGCCTCACGCTGCCTGAACACCAAGATGATGAGGGCTGGTACAAACAACGCGATGACAGCTCCAACGGCCCTTGGCTCTCTAGCACAGCTACCAAAAGAGCTCCGGGACGAGATTTATCACCTTGTCCTCTGTCCACCTCAAGTCTGTCCTACTCAGCAGTGCCTAGAGCTTGGTTCGCCCTCTACGGACATTGTTAGATCCCATGGGACGTGGCCGTTGACTCCGACTCCTCAAAGATCCACTGGTAGTCACGGATGGCTTGCAATCCTCCAGGTATCCAAAGCCATCAACGCTGAGGCCATGGAGCACAACTACCTGTACAAGACCTTTCTCATTCGCATCGATTTTCAATCCGGCGAGTTGCTCCTGCCCCACCTGGCAGTATCTGTTACTAGGATGAAAAACGTACTTTTCGAAGTAACTGATGTCTGGAGTGTGTATATGAGCCAATATCCGGGATCACGAATCAACTTTCTCAGAGCTGCATCGACGCCTCATCGTATTGAATTGACCTACCATGAGAACATGGGGAACTTGGGCCGCGCAATGACAGATCACTTCGGCGGAGCCAGTCCCTTACGAGATCGATGCATGCTACGTTGCTGTGATCTCATAGGGGTCTATGAGAACCTACCCAGCACCCCCATAGTGCAGGCGTTGAAGACCTTGAACGGATTTAGATCAGTCACCCTGGAGATCACACTTCGCACCGGATCAAAGTCAACGCGCGATTGGGCCAAGGCGGCAATGGAGTATAGTCGCGGGAACATCCAGACCTTGACAACCGAGCCTAGGCGCGAGAACAGCGAAGCATTGACGAAATTCGAGAGGATCAGGGCTGGGCTGGATGCTGAGTTGGAGCCTTTTTTGGGACCTAGCGAGGCTAAGGTCGGACCAACCAGCAGCACAGGCATGTGTGCCACCATACTCGTCTTCCATCCACAAGCGTTTCGGGAAGAGATGGTCGGTCATCCAATGCTATGATCGTTCCCTCGCCTGCGTGCTCGAAGCCATCAAGACAGTCGTGGATATGGCACGGTATTGGATTTCGGTTGTGTGTTTACCGCCGAAAGCGGTATATCTCTCCACTACCTTGTTGCCATGGTTATGAAGCTGCTGGACCGGCCGATGTTCGATCGTTAGGCCTATACTACTGCTGTATTTCAATATACTCGAGAGCGTCTATGTTGTTCATGATCCCTTCTCCCAGCTAAAGTGCTCGCTAAAAGTGATTCGAGTTGTCGTTGTATCGATGTGTGCCCGTGCCCAAGCAATTCTTCCTCAATTCCTCTCAATGCTCACGTGGTCTTCGCACTAACTATCCACTATGAAGCTGACGAAACTTCAAGATACAGACACAGTTGATGAGGACGGCGAGCTTGATAGACCTAATGTGATGCTTCTGGAGTTCGTATGTCGCTTGCACCGGATAGCTTCGGATTGGAGAGAGTTGCAGAAGCTCGGTGCTGTCTACCCGCTTCTGAAACGAAGAGAGGGTTGCTGAAATCGAAAAGGTAAGCGGCGAGCCCAGCGACCTGAGCCATACGTTTTTTCGGGATTGAATAAGAATTCACAGGGTTTAATTATCCCAGTCCTTGGAATGTGCCCTTCTCCGTCCTAATAGGCATTCAGGTACCAGTCCTACAAACCACATACTGACCAACAACAGCACCCAACCAGGAGGCTATTGTATTCCGTGTCAATATAGCTGACTTACATACATTTATGACTTCGATTGCAATGATAGCTTCCAAGCGTTTGAAGGGACCATGCAGTATCGGAAATGGACGAGATCTTCTTCTAGGAGAATTGAACGCAGCGACATGCTGAACGCAAACATAACGAAAAGTGCGTCGCGGGCAAGAGAAGGAGACCGGAACAGACCAGCCATACTGGTAAGACTGGAGATCGACAGGATGATGAGACCTATGATTGCTGTTGCCGGCCCTTATCCGTACGTAAGTCATGGAACCAACGAGTGTGAGGCAGCTGTGCGAACCAACCAGTACCGTGCTTGAGGGCCAAGCTGCTGACTATTCCATGTTCATTTCATATTAAACATGAATGAAAAGTGAAGGTCAGAGCATGCTTCATCTTGAGAGAGCTTTCTCGGCTCAGACTACTCCGTATAAGATCGGACGACGATGTCTTGGCTACTTAGGACACTAGCAGGGATTCTCAGCCTTCCCGCGTTTATGGCGCTCAGCGCGCCAAGAGAAAGGGCTAATGAATCGAGCTCACAAGCTTCTCACACTCTATCCATTACTCTCTACGGAGCCTCAGACTTTAGGGTCCACCCCAGACTATGGTTGGATGAACCATCAGATACTGTAATGTCGTCGTCAGAAGATGAGGACCTCAAACAGGCTATTGCTCTTTCGATACGAAGCAGCAACAACCATGAAGTCATCAACCTTGACAGCGATGACGACGAAGCCGTGTCAGAGGCCTCGAAACCTGTTGAGAAGCTGTCTATGCCATCGTCGAGTCTCGGGTTTCTAGGCATCGACCGCAAGAAAATGGAGCAAGAGCGTCTAGCTCGTAAGCGAAAAGCCTCAACATCGCCCCCACCCGCGCGCAAGATAACAAAGACTGATGAGTCTCTTGTGTCACGCACGCAGGCTCTACAGCCGGTTGCGAGTCCGAAACCCCAGACCTCGGCCAATCCTGGAGGCTCTTCCAGTGCTAACAATCCAAAGGGACCACCATTATTCCATGAAGGTACTGTCAGGAAAACGTGGGCTTGTGGCCATCCACGGACCGCACGTGATATCAAAATTGAGGAAGTACTTCAAAAAGATGACCTTGCCTTGGCGGTGCTGAGTTCCTTCCAATGGGACGTGGCGTGGCTGCTTGCCAAGATGAATACCAATAGTATGGACGAGTCCTCAACTTCAGACATTAAGTTCTGAACGCTGACGGGAATATTGACAGAGACTCAGGTAACATTCGTCATGCAAGCCAAAGACGAAGGCACCAAGCAGCAGTACAGACGCGAAACTGCGGAAATGCGAAACCTACGTCTTTGTTTTCCATCAATGGAGAGACAAATCAATTGCATGCACTCTAAACTCATGCTCTTGTCCTACCCCACCCACCTCCGTATTGTGGTACCAACGGCCAATTTAGTTCCATACGACTGGGGCGAATCCGGTGACATGGAGAACATGGTCTTCATTGTTGATCTTCCTCGCCTTCCTGATAGACAAAACACTGTCCCTGGGACTGCCTTTGGAAGAGAGCTGATCTACTTTCTTAACGCTATGAGCCTCGAATCAAGCATCGTGACTAGCATCTCCAACTTCGACTTCTCTGCCACCAAACATCTCGCATTTGTACACACCATCGGCGGGGCTCATACAGGCGAGTCTTGGCGTGGCACTGGCTACTGTGGGCTTGGGCGAGCGGTGAAGGAGTTAGGTTTGGCTACTGATTCCGCGCTGAACATTGACTTCGTCACATCATCCGTCGGGTCACTGAATATTGACTTCTTGTCTATGCTCTACCTGGCTGCTCAAGGAGATGATGGAATGACAGAATACGGCTGGCGGAATCCCGGGATGGGAAGAGGGAAAAGTAAGGCGTCAAAGCTAGAGCTGGCGGAAGCTGAGGCTGCGCAAGAAGAGATTCGGAATGAGATTCATGACAGCTTTCACATTTACTTTCCAACCCGCGACACGGTGAAGGCGTCAACGGCCGGGTTTGCAGGTACTATATGCTTCCAATCCAGGTGGTATAATTCTACCACGTTTCCACGCGACGCTTTACGCGACTGTAAGAGTACAAGGACAGGCCTGTTGATGCATAATAAGGTTCGTAAAATTATTTGCTTGCCATTTCTTGCACATGATGCATCAGAAACGCGGCAGCCAGAGGGGCTAATCACCAATGCTCTCATGCATCACATCTCTCAACGACGAACATAGGCTCGATTGAGCCCAACGCTAAATTCGGTTCTGCACAATCTTTAGGTGCTGTGTCCTGATGTTTGGATCAACGCGGCCAGTCTTCGTTTTATTTTGTTTGCAACTTATTTGTGTTTCTTCTTACATCGCCTTTCTCCCTGAATAGTAAGCCTGAAGCTGACAGCTCGTGGCTACAGATTCTCTATGTCCGCCCCAAGGGCGCCGGTATACCCTGGGCCTACGTTGGCTCCGCCAATTGCTCGGAGAGTGCTTGGGGAAAGCTAACCAAAGACCGGTTGACCAAGGAGCCGAAGCTCAACTGCCGTAATTGGGAGTGTGGGGTCCTCATTCCAGTTCAACGAAACGAAGCTGAGTTGGCTGGATTGTCGGATTTCGAGGGCAAAGTGCCCGTGCCTATGCGATACCCTGGCGAATCGTATGGGAGTAAGAGGCCATGGTACTACGCGGAGCAGTAGAGATGCTCGCAGGTACAAAGTTCAAGTCAATGGGATTGCAAAGGAGGCGTTAGGAAAGATTGGGCCATGGGAAACACCGCTCGTTTCGTGATGTTGCATTGCACCAAAGCACCATTTAGCAAGTACACCAGAAGTATAACCCTTGCTGTTGCCGAGTCCGTGTCTTTAGTTACAAGAAGGTGTTGAGCATCGGCAATATCGATCATTAGGGGCGCCAGGCGGGTCGTCACTTTCGCCAACATCCAACACTCTAGCTGACTTCATACCCTGATGCATTCACTGCCTCGCCTTTCTTCACTAATCTGTTCTGGTATGTACCATTCACCCCGGGATCTTGCTTGAGGATGGTGCTGACCGACACTCACCAGCGCACGAAAAACTCGGATCCTTTCCAGAACATGGCGTCTTCTCTTCACAGCACGCACGACCTGCAATTTGCTACCCTGTCTCATCTCACTAGCCATGCAGACTGAAGCTCTATACGGCATCATCGATGTTCATGAATCCTGCGGACTTTGAATAGATCTCCGCATCCAGAGAATCGATCCAGCTCCTTGGCGAGCCAACAATGAAAAGGCAATGCGCTGTCATTGCGGAAAACTCCGAAATTGATATTCAAGGACTGGGTCAATATTGAGGCTGCTTCCGTTTTTCTTGCTGTGCCGACATGTTTCAAAGCCAAGGCTGAGATCCTACGCTGCGGTTATGTGTATTTAGAAGTTCTAGGATTCTTCTAATCGAATGCCCAGCTAGCATGGCGGCAGAAATTGAAATGAGATCAACTACCTTAAGGATGAGCATGGAAGTGGAACCCTGTCGAGATTCGTGGGCTGCTATTACAGCAGGTTAAATGAGGCAGATGTTAAGCACAAGGCTCTCGTCAATACTAAGAAAGACGAAGCTTTCGGATTACCCTTTACACTTCATCCTCACGTGGAGTCAAGCATTGTGGTAGATAAGCCGGGCAGCTTACTCCTGACAATCTCGACCGTATCATCGAATCGTATATCAGGGACACGTTCGCAGTGGGACTCGACCTTACTTTACTGATCAGCCTCGCAAGATCAAAGGCACACTGAATTAGCACGCCAGACATTACCTCACGTACCTCTGGCTGGGATCGTGAAAAGAAGATGGAGAGCGACCTGACGGTGTGCACAAGGCTGCATGAGGTTTCCATCGACTACAGCTACACCCTTCTACGAGACGACTTGAAAGATCGGGCGACAATCGGTGATGGATGATCTTAAACACCACGCTATTCATTCAGCATTTCTCGTCTGCTTGACGCGTTACAACAGAGTGGGAGTGGTATTGTGCGAATTGAGCACCACGGAGGAACAATGCATCATGAAGGACGCGTATCGAAGGCTGATGGAGAATTGGCAGTTGTAGAATGTAGGCGAAGCTGGAGAGCATCGGTCCAGCCTTTATATATAGTCATCGTGAAGCGGAGTACATCGAATCTGCAGCAGCTACTCAGTAGATATACATCCGTCGCTTTTTTGTTCAATCATTTCTGAAAGTCTTTAATGTGCCTGGTGTCATGCATGCACACTTGTCGAGATATGCAGTCTTTATGCAAGTCAGATTACGATCTAACCACATTGGGCTGATATAGACGAGATCGAGATTGTCACAGGGATTGCTGCTCTTAGACTGGGTCCATCGCGACGACTTCGCAGCCACGAAAAGCCTCTATCCTCAATATTACTACTATCCGCAGATGGAGACTGCCCGAAAGTATCTGTTAAGAAAGCAAGGTTTGCCTGTTATCACGCGTCGACCTGACGTCCAATCCAAACATGCGACTCCAGCCTTCTCAGCACAGTCGGATTAGTGCAAGGCACACTCCCTCCCCCGCCATGCTACCGTAGCACGGGCAGCTGCTGGGGGTTGAGATGATTGGCTGGATGCCTTCAGCTCATGCAGGCCAAGGACTCGAAGCACTCCAGAATGGCTCGGCTCGGCTCCACAGGCTACAATCCAGCTGTCTCCACGCTCTAGCCTACCGGCTACATGGTCGAGGCGGGGGCCGTTAGTAGGAGCTGGACGACAGAAAGATGGGGGACCTTCGCCCAACCCTCCTCCAAAATCATACATCAATCGTTGAGGAGCGCAACCGTCGTTGAGGAGACCTTAATAATGTTCTCCGCAATGGCCCTCTACGCGTCGCTGTTCATCTCCGTTGCTGTCGCAATGCCATGGGCCGGGCCAATGCCCACTCCGAGAAGGCTGATGGCAACGGCGGGAATATCGCCGCGTCCCACAGAGGCACCAGGGTCGAATGGCATACCACAAGAGCTACGCAGGAGGGACATACCATATCCTCCACCAGCGAATTGGTGTGGTTTAATCGAGGGACTGTACTGTCAGTTGCAAGAGCGAATCTTCCCTCGCTCAACGCAAGGCTGATTCAATACGCAGATGACCCTCTCACCTGCGGCTTTGGCCTGACCTGTGTCAATTCTCGGGGGGCATTTGGCTGCTGCACGGCGACAACAGGTATATGCACCGATCTCTACACCACATGCGCCAATTTCGCCGATCCATGTAACGAGGCGTGTCGGCTCGATCCAGCGATCAGGAAATGGTATTACTTCATTCCAACTTCAGGATTCTATTTCCCACACTGACCGACTACTCTACTAGCGATGCCGCATACCCCTTCTGCGGTACCTATTCGTTTGCCGTCGGAAGCTCTCTCTTCGACTGCGCCCTCACGTCTGCCCTACCCTACAGCGTCGAACTCTTGAATGACTACTACATGACTGCAATCGGTAGCACGCTTGCTGCGGACCCTACCTCAGATCCCTTCGGCTTCACGGCATTTGCCGCTTTGCCATCAAGTACTGCTTCTGGGAGTGCGACAGAAACTGGCACCTCGGCTTCCTCGACCGGTCTGTCCATGGGCGCAGTTGACGGCATCGCTGCAGTCGCTGCCATCATTGGCGTTGCAATACTTGCGCTCATTGTGTTCTGCTGCGTACGCCAGCGTAAGAGGAAGAGGCTAGCGAAATCTAAGGCACCGTTTCCAAACGTACATCTACAACAACCAACAGCATCCATGCAGCAGCAACAGCCGGGGGTTCCGCCGAAGGCGTTCGATGGTTACCATTCAGTACCGCAGCAAGAGCAACGGCCACAATACACAAATTACCCTTCCCCACCCCAGCAGCAAGCGTCAACAGGTTATTTCCCGCCACCAGGAGCGACGTCCGGATCCGACATCTCACCCATGCAAACGGGGACGAGCAACACTGATCCTCGATTGAGCACGGCCAATACCACTCTCCTCTCCCCTGTAAGCGAGCCGGGCAGCGACCAACGTCAAAGCTACTACAAGCCTCCCATCAGCCCTACAGTGACAGAAGTGGACGCTACGATGGGAAATCCTGGCATACCATCGCCGAGTGGATGGCATGGCCGACCAACGGAGGTAGATGGTACTATGGGGAACCCTGGCGTGCCGGCCGGAGGTCATGGGATTGCACAGCAGACGCAGCCGGGAGGTAGTCCAAGCGCAGTTGAGATTGATGGGCGGATGGGGATGGGTGGACACGGGCTTGGTCATGGGGACATACCTCAAGGGGTACAGCAGACTAATGAAGGGAGGGCTAGCATGAATCAAGCTCACTCGGAGGGGCCGTACGAAATGGCTCAAGCGGAGCGGTAGTAGGGGAGCGTGGACCAGGATGTGAGATGCGAGGATAAGAGCAGACCTGAGCTCTGTAATATCTGGTTTTCTGGCCTACGGAGCCTGGTTATTAGCACGCATAATGACATATCAAGGACTTGTTCTTCGCCTTTCCCACTTCCCACTTCCCACTTCCCAGCTTTGGGATTTCTATTGACTGCTCCGGCCAGCGTCGCCAGCACCCAGCATCCTCATCCAGTATCCAAGAAGAACCTAAGAAGCACATATTGCCCGATATCTGGCGTCAAATCCTCCCAGTATCTGCCGCCAAGCCTTGCGGCTACCGAGGTCAAAAGTACCCGCCGTTAACCGCCGAGGTCTAAATCTTTGTATCGATATTATCCAGTCCAGTCTGTGGGATGGAGTTAAGAGATCTATCTTTGTCTTTGGTGAACAATTTTGAAGCCCACGTAGAGGCCAACTTCAAGCCTCCCTGGAGTCTTGTGAAGCTGTCAGCTTGGGGTGCTGTTTACGATATGTACTCGTCATCAAGCAATATAGAAAGAGCCGTACTAAGATAGGGTGATTCTATCTTAATATCTTACGGCCACCATGCTATCGGATCAATCACTAGGGTCCAGCCCGAGACGCACATGCTAGTGTTGGCGCATATCTCCACGCGCTAATCTAATTGGGGTGGATTATCAATACTTTAACATACTCATCACCGTTAATTTGATATCTCTCCCTTCGCAGCTATATCGTCTTTAGCTATCCCCTACCTTCCTCAGTTCTCTTTGTTGAAGTGGGGTTCACACTCTCCATTGTAACAACATTTGCATCGACACCATCCATTAGGTTCACAGAAAGAATCGGAATACACCCTTCTCCCTTCAATTTCAACTTCATCTCAATTCCACTTCCTCTGAGGGAACCCTGGGATTTCAAGTGGCAATGCCACACGCCACCTCTTCTCAGCGGGTATCAACCCCACGTATCCTATTCATTGACGCCCACGACTCTTTTACAAACAACGTCGTGTCCCTGCTCGAAACCGAACTTGGTGTCGAGGTCACAGTCATCCACATCGACGATGAGATTGTGGATTTGCCAACCTTCCTCAAGCCATTCGCCGCCGTCGTTGCCGGCCCCGGTCCTGGCGACCCAAGGAACCCAAAAGATGTTGGTCTGATCCGAGAAGTGTGGAAGCTGAACGAATCCAGCACGTTGTTGCCTGTTCTGGGGATATGCCTGGGATTCCAAAGCTTGGTGTTGCATTTCGGAGGGTCTGTCGATCGTCTGCCACAACCCAGACATGGCATTGTTCGTAGGGTTAGATCGCAGTGTCAGTCGATCTTTGGCAATCACGGCTTTATCGAGACTATCGTATACCATTCACTACACGCATCTCTACACCACTCGAATCCGCTTACGGCTGATGATGAATTATGGAAATCGTCTTCAGAATGCCCAGACCTCAGACCCTTGGCCTACGATTTCGAAATCGACCAGCAACCCAGAAGCGCGTCGACTGGTGGGGAGACGTGCTGTCTAGGAGCAGAAGGCGAGGGGTGTGAGGCTGACGGCTGCGTAGTATGTGATGCAGGCAAACCGCTAGAAGAGTCCACCTCAGCCTTATTGGCCAATTCTGGTGCTAAGTGTTCTTCGCCGCCAATCCTGATGGCTGTGGAACACATTACAAAGCCTTTCGTAGGCCTACAATTTCATCCAGAATCCATCTGCTCAAGTGCAAATGCCCGTGGGATCATCTCCTCATGGTGGGATGATGCGAGGCATTGGAATACAAGACATCGATATCGTGTCAAAGATCCCGAACCTTCTTATTTGCACAAGCTACTTAGCAAATTGCCGAACGCATCAAATCGATCAGGCGACTTTCCACATATTCCACCTGTTCATAATGAAACCCCTTCGTTCGGCCACGGTCGCCCAAAGCTTCAAGTTCACACTCGAGTGATAGATATAGGATCACTGTCCATACCTTCCATTTGCGAAACCCTTGATCTCACCAAAGGCAATGCCATCGTCCTGGACTCCGAGATGCACCAAATGCACGAAGTGGGACAGTACAGCATCATCGGCGTCACCACACCAGATACTATCAGAATTGAGTACAAGGCAGGGCTACCTACAGTTTATCTGACTGGTTCGGGGAAGGACCTCAATCTTGAAGACTTTGGATTTGGGGGTAGCATATTCTCATATCTCACGAGCTTTATGAGAGTTCGACAGGCGGAGACTGACCATGTGAAAGTGCCATTTTCTGGCGGCCTAATGGGATATATCAGCTACGAAGCATGCCTCGAGACCGTTGGCATCAGAAAGGCTTCAACAAGTCTTATCACAAGTTCATCCCTGGAGCAACCTGATCTAAGCTTTGCGTTTGTCGAGCGGAGCATTGTGATTGACCACTTCCAGCAAACGCTCCACGTTCAAAGCATCACAGCAGACGACATCGAATGGGTGAATGACACCGCCGCAAGACTACAACATAGTGCATCAATTCCGCAGGGCTCAAATCAAACGACTCTACCGCGATTCGAAGCACATATTACCTTACCTGACGAGGAAATCTACAAGTCGCAAGTCCGAACCTGTCAATCCTCCATTAGAGCCGGTGACTCCTATGAGCTCTGCCTCACCACCCAAGCGACTATCAAAACCTCGACTCGAATATCGTCATGGCCGCTTTACCAGCGTCTCCGAAAGTTGAATCCTTCTCCATTCTCTGCATACATGCGTCTCGGCAAGTTGACGTTGCTGTGCAGTTCACCAGAGCGTTTTCTCCGCTGGTCCCGCCCGACAATTCACGGCAAAGATGGTGGCAGCAACGACGACTCTGTAAGCGGCCCAAAGATCTCGACTTGCCAGTTCCGGCCCATCAAGGGAACAGTGAAGCGCCAACCAAACCCCAACCTCCCGCCCTTGAACCTCGCAGAGGCAACAGCTTTGCTCTCGACACCAAAGGAACGCGCCGAAAACCTCATGATTGTGGATTTGATTCGCCACGACCTCCATGGCGTCGTAGGCTCTGGCCGTGTCAGCGTACCAAAGCTGATGGTGGTAGAGGAATACGCCACACTATTTCAACTCGTCAGCGTGATCGAAGGGAATTTGCTAATCGAAGAAAGCGAACCGGAATTCGACGCTGCTCCCGCGACGCATTTCGGACGAGATCGTGCTTTGGTCACTATACACAACGGGCCGTACAAAGGCCTTATGGGAACGCCCCAGGACTTCACAGACACCGAAGCACGTGTCGATTTAACCAACAGCGGCAAGACGATCACGATGTCCAAAGACTCGCTCACATTCCCCAGCCAAAACCTCATTAAGAGCCACTTCCCTGCACAAAAAGATGCTACCAAGACCGGCATCGACGTGTTGGCGGCTTCCCTCCCTCCAGGAAGCATGACTGGTGCGCCGAAACTCCGCTCCTGCCAGATCCTCGGCGAGATTGAAAAGCGAGAGCGAGGTGTATACTCCGGTGTTGTAGGATATATGGACGTTGGCGGCGGGGGAGACTTCAACGTCGTTATTCGGAGTGCGTTTAGATGGGATGACGATTCTCCTCTTGCAGAGGAGGGGGGCGAGAAAGGAGAAGAGAAGGATGACAATGCATGCGGAGAGGGAGACACGTGGACTATAGGCGCTGGCGGCGCTGTCACGATTCTGAGCACGGCAGACGGCGAGTGGGAAGAAATGGTGGCGAAGCTGAGAAGCACGCTGAGGCTGTTTGAGCACGGAGACGGGGAACAGATAGCGATGCATGCGAGCTCTTGACGGTACTAGGAGCGCATGATCGAATGTATGCGTGCTTGGCTTTGGTTTTTCCGGCGTAGAGGGAGATATGATACCATAGAGATGGAATATGGGTTCAACATCCCTTGGATAACTTGCGAATTGATGGAGTATATATACCAAATGAAGTAGTAAATTTCCATAATTGCCTATGTAGTACGACGTCCCTATCTGCTCTCTGTATTTCTACATTCTCTATGCCATCCCGAGACGGCCTGATGGGAGGCTTTGGTTAGATAGGTGTTCACACAAACGACATCGACACCATTCCAGGTCTACATCAGGCCTCTAACACATCCATCATCCCTGTACCTAGTCTAACGTACGTACGTACCCTAAATCATAGTGCCGTTGTCAATAACCATATCAGTACTAAACACGTAGAGATATATTACCATAAATTACAAAAAGAAATACGTAGAAAACCCGTCCTGTATACCGTTATATAAGTTTCATGCGGCGGTCTTAGCATCTACAGGAGAAAACTCGTATTATTAGCCTATATTATATACTAAAAAATTATACTTTCTCTAGACTTATCTATTAACTACGTTAGTCTTAATTAGGTAGTTCTAAAGCCTAGATATATTAATTAATTAATATTTTTAACTTTATAATATCTTCCAGATATTATATTATACCTTTATATAAATAGGTAGCTCTTAAGTAGCCTACCTTTAATAGTATATTTATAATAGTGGAGCTACCTAATTAATAGGCTTATATACCTAATTAATATATCCTTATAATAGTAGAGGATACTCTTCCTCTTTAAATAATTAGTCTTATATTATTACTATTAAAGGAAGTTAGCCTAGAGGTCTATACTTTAATATAAAGGGGGTAAGAGTATATCTATAAAAATCTACAGCCTACTTTAAGTACTATAAGTGCTTAGGAGTTAGTTTTAGCAGGTCTAGTAGAAATATCCTATGTCGTCGCTCTCAAGGGATTATAGCATGAAATAAGTAGGTTTTAGCAGCCTAAATACTTAGGAGTCAGTAGCTAACTAGACTGACTTAGGGGTTTTCAGACTTTAACAAATTTTTGATAAATTTACCTACCCTTAGTGGGGGGGGAGGGCCTATAAATATATTATACTAGTGTATTTTTAGCGTAGATTCCGAATATAGAGTCTATTTTTAGATTCGTTGATTAATACGCGAGCTAGAGAGGTTTCCGGCTCCTCCCTTAAGAAACGGCTCGGCCTAAGCCTAAATTTTAAAAAATTTAAATTAAAAACTACTAATTTAGTGTCCCCGCGTAATTTAATTTTTTTAGATTTTTAATTTACTAATACCTACTCTTGGTAGCTATTATTGCTTATATAACTTATAGCTTCCTTACTTACTATAAGTAGGTTTAAGATTTACTAATGTAAGACTATAAGTTATATATATTGATACTTATATAAATATCCTTACTACTAATAATATTCTTATTATTACCTTAGGGATAAGTTATATTAATATCTAATAAGGAGTTAGGGTTAGAGGCTAAGCTAATAATAAAGTATATATAATTTAATAAGATCTTCTTTAAGGGGAAGGAGTTTAATTTATATAATTATATTTATATTATTAATAAATTTAATAAGGATAAAAATATTAATATATATATCCTTAAATTTAATATTATAAAGAAGGTAAATATAATTACTATTAAAATAAGATTATCTTATTAGCTTATTAATATTAAGATTACCTTTATATAAGAGGATTAATAAAAGGATAAGAAGTATACTATTAATACGGGTATTAACTAGGAAAATATTAAAAAGGTAATATTATTTAAATAGTTTATAGGCTTTAAGGATATTAAGTTATATATTAACTTTTAATATATATATATACTTTATAAGGGTTCCTACTAATAATATTTACTTAAGTACTATTAAGTAATACTCCTCCTCTTACTTAGGTTTATTAAAAAGCTACTATTATTATAATAAGACTACTCTATAAGTAATAGAGTAATAAGTATAATAAATATTTTCTAAGTAGTAGATATTCCTACTAATAACTACTTATAAGTATAAAGATAATAGTAATATATATTCTAACTATCTAAATTGTTATTAAGTATATCCTAAATTAAATAAATATTATCCTATAAATTATAAGAACTTTATATAATAGTAATTAATTATAGATCTAAATAATAGTTTAATTAGCCTAATAAAGCTATTAAAGTATTTAATTTAAGAGTTAATTAAGAAATATACTTAAAAGAAGGATAAGAATTATATAATAATCCTACTATTAATTATCCCTTTAATAAGCCTATTAGTTAGTTCTTTTATACCTTAAATACCTACTTTATAAGTATCTATTACTATACTATTAAGTACCTTAATTATTAATATCTTCCTACTATATATTATATAATAGGAGTAGAGGTATATAAATAAAGAGGATATTCTTAAGGCCTAAGAAATAATTAGAGTAAAGATAATAGAGCTAAGTCTCCTATTATTATAAAATTATTAATATTAACTATTATATTACCCCTTATCCTTAGAGTAATACCGTAGAGGATAATAATTTAAGTAGATATATTAAGTAATACCTATTAAGCTATTAGAACGCTAATAGGATATAATAGTATTATATATTAAAAGTAATATATAAATAATAATATAACCTTAAAAGTCTTTAATTAAGGAAGATAGATCTAAAGTATTTATATTATAAGTATAATATTATTATTAATATTAGCGAGGCCTTAATAAGAGATATAAATAAGTATATTAAGTAGAAGTATATAAAATAAGGTGTTAATAGTTATAAAACTTATAATATTATTAATAAGATAAATAAGGATAAAGTAGATAAAAATAATATTAATACTTAAGATTTAAATACTTAAAGCATATTATTAATATTAAGGTAAGCTAGAAATACTCTTCTTTTAATAGGCTTTATATTGATTTAGGAATAATTCTAGCTTATAACCGCGTAATAATTTAAATAATATATATAATAGGAAGTATAACTCCCTTAAAGAAGATATCTTAAGAAGTATTAATTTACTAGTATTTTCCTTATTTCCTAAATATATTCTCCTAATACTCTAGCTCTAGATATATAATTAATTTAATATTATATACCTAATATCGTAAATAAATCCTATATACTACCTTTACCTATATTAATAGCTCCTAAATAATATATAATATTTTATAAGAATTATTTAAAGCCCTTAAAATTATTATTATTTATATATATCCTTATTAAATAGTTATTCTACTTAATTTACCTCTTAAGCTTTATAAATAATATCTTAATAAAATTAAAGTTTAATAAATAGAAAGGGAGCTTAACTAGGATAATACCTAAAATATAATAAATACGCTCTAGCTCTTTAAATTTATAAATAGATATATTATCTATAATAAAAATAAATTAAGGACTAGGAAAAGGAGTAATTTAAGGGAGGATTTTAATTTAAATAAAGTTATTAAAGATATCTAATATAATTAAGTTATAATATATCTCCTAGCTAATATATCTATTAATAATAATTATAAGTAAGATACTTTACCTCTTATTATATATAAATAATTCCTTTTAAGTTATTTATATATTATATAAGATATATCTATATTTCTTAAAGCTAGATTACTTATTTATAATAATTATATTTACGCTACGGAATAGGGCGGGGCGAGGATAGGTAGGTATCCTTAGAACCCGTCCTAGTATTAGGGCGGGTACCCGCCCCGCTTAAAGGGGAGCGGGGTAGGTACCTACTCTAAGTAATAGCGGGTACCCGCCCGCTTATTAATAAATAAGGCCTTATTTAAAACTTAGAATTTATCTTAATCTTTATCTTAACCCTCTTTTAATAGGGGAGGAAAGAGATATATAACATTCTACTACTTAATTAGCTAATATAATAAAATATAATTAAAATTAGTATTTTTAGAAATCCTTATAAAATTATTAAATATAATAATAGGTATCTATTTATTTATTAATAAAAGAGATTTTATCCTAGATACTTATATAAATCCTTAGGAAATCCTTATAAAATTATTTTAATCTTTATTTTAATCCTATTCTAAGAGGTATTAAATAAGATAAAGCCTCTTCCTCTTATAAAGTCTAATAGTATAAAATATAAGATATAAATTTTAATCAAAAATTATAAATCTAATTTATATATTATAATAGAATTAAATTATAAGATAAAAGCTAATTAAACTCTTAATTAATTATATATCTTTTTATATAATTATAATTAGGTTTATTATTAATATAATAATTAATCTTCTTATTTAATTTAAT
>JAABUK010001869.1_pt1 | contig 39172 bp, 31 predicted proteins | sample 5559141 | NCBI WGS metagenome assembly JAABUK01 (sample SAMN10711869, study PRJNA513367) | rock metagenome | isolation source: Antarctica rocks | place: Antarctica: Victoria Land, Pudding Butte nord | collected 2016-01-03 | reverse complement strand
TGCTGCTGGTTAGTTTATCCACACAAAAATGTGGATTTTAAAGAAAAAAGTAACAAAAAAGAAAATAGTAGTAATAATAGTAATATTATAAATAGAATTTGAATACAAATCTAAAGGACACAACGATTTTGAATAAAGAACAAATGCGTGTAACTTAAATAAAACTCTAAAGAATTTTCAAAATATGACAGACAGCGCTTTATCTATAGCTTTGTTAGTAATCTGTGTTTTACTGCTGATAGCCAATTTTTTAGACATTAAAAACACACATAACCGTAATGGCTGAAAATTATTTTGGAATAACTGACACAGGAAAATTACGCAGCAATAATGAAGACACTTTTATTGCACAGCCCGTTTTAGATAACAGGTTCATTGCGGCTTGTGTCATTGATGGCGTTGGCGGATATGAAGGGGGCGAAGTTGCTGCCAACCTGGCTCGCGAGGCTATTCTGACTTCTTTACCTGATACAGGCGAAAACATTACAGCAATGATGAAAGAAGCTTTGGCATCGGCTAATGATTCTATTTACAAAGAAAAGCTGGCAAGCAAAAAAAACGGTCAGATGGCGTGTGTTGTTACACTGGCGCTTGCAGATCTTGCTGGCAATAAAATTTATTATGCGCATGTGGGTGATACGCGTCTTTACCTTTTAAGAGATCACTCGCTGGTCAAAATTACCCATGACCATTCTTTTGTAGGTTTTTTGGAAGACAACGGCCGCTTATCTGAAGAAGAAGCCATGCGACATCCGAAGCGCAATGAAATTAATAAGGCATTAGGATTTGATGTACAGGTAAGAACAGAAGATTATATTGAAACAGGCGAGTCACCTTTTTTGCCGGGCGACATGATTCACCTTTGCAGCGATGGTCTTACGGATATGATTGATAACCGTACGATAACTTCTATTTTAGATACAAATAAAAATTTGCCGTCTAAAGCAAAAGCGCTTATAAATGCTGCAAACAATGCAGGCGGAAAAGATAATATAACAGTAGTTTTGGTTCAAAACAACAAATCTCCTTTAAAACAAATTGCAACAAAACCGGCAATGAGTCAAAAAAAAAACAACGATCCAAATAATAAAGAAGGTCTGAAAGAAGTGAAGACTTATTCTGATGAACAAATAGTTACCAATGGTAAAAATATAAAAAAGAGCAGCGCAGTTCCTATCCTTTCTTTTTTATGCGTGCTGATATTGGCGGCTTTTTTATGGTTATTATATCAGAACTACACTAACAGAAGAATGCACGAAAAAGAAGTGATGAACACAGTTGTGCAAAAGAAGCGTAACGAACAGGAGCAACTATTTATAGACAGCATTAACGGTACAAAAACTGCGGAAGTTTTTGTAATGAACCAGGCAGGTGCTCCGCCGGTTATAATAACAGATTCTATTTTTGTAAATAAGGATTCTCTTCATGTTATTGGCAATGGTGTAATCTTAAAAAGCGACCCGGCGTACAAAGGTCCGGCATTTACAGTGTCACCCTCCTGTAAGTATATTTTATTAGATAGTATGACTTTAGAAAACTTCGATATTGGCGTGCTCATAAAAAACCAGGGATTGCAGCTAAAAAATGTTCAGTTTAAAAATTGCAGAATTCCTGTTCAGCACAATTATATATTCAGCGACACATTGGTGGTAAATGGGAAATTTGGTGACACATTGTTTTAACCGGTTTGCTTTTTTGTAACCGCAGAGAACGGGAGAAAGGGAGTTTGCGCAGAGGTTTTTTACAAAATTTTTATCTCTGCGAAGCCTCTGTCGCCTCTGCTCTCTGCGGTAAAAAAAATCCTTCGAATCTACATCCTTGTTCCAATCTTGCCTTCTTCATTCACCACAACCTTTCCTTCTGATTGCAGATAATCCAGTACTTTCCAGATTTTATCTTTTTTGAAGCCATTTAGCTTATTAAGAATATCCTGAATTTCTGTTGCATTTTCATTTATATTGAATAAAATGCTTTCACTTATTTGTGTAAATTCTTCAGAGGTAAGATGCACATTTTTCCGTTGAATGCAATTGTCACAAACTCCGCATTGCTTCATTTTTTCATCACCAAAATATTTACCTACGTATTGACTCCGGCAGTTTCGCTGCAGCGTACTGAACTTTTCCATTGCATCAACACGCAACTGGTATTGCTGCTTACGTTTCAGATATGGCTCATGCTTAAACGCCAGATGCTGAGCAGGGGCACGGTTTTGCAGAAAAAATATTTGCGGAGTTTCTTTTTGAGGAGCATAATTAATGAGACCAAAAGCCTGCAATTCTTTTAATTGCCGGCTAAGTTCTTCCGGCAACAATTTTGTTAAACGCGCTAAAAGTTTCTCATTTATTGAGACTTCATTATCAAAAATTCCTTCATAGCTGCGCAGCAGATATTTAATAAGATTTTCCAGGTGGGAATGAGCTTTTTCAAAAGCAAGCAATTCGTCTTTATCAGATGTAAAGCCAACTTTTGGCGGAAGAAAAACCTGCTCATTAAAAGTAAGGACTCCCTCCTGCTCCAAAGCTTTTACAGCATTTATAACAAGTGATATATCAAGCTTAAAATTTTTTACGAAGTCATTTAAATTAAAGTCGTAATAAATCCCTTCTCCGATACCTACGGGAATCTGCAGGTGATTGGCTAATGCCTGGTAAACCTTTTTGATCTCGCTTACCGCGGGATATTTTATGTCGGGTAATTTTTTCAGTTCCTCCAACTCAGCATTTGTATAGAGCAACACCGCGTAAGCCTTTTTACCATCTCTTCCTGCACGGCCGGCTTCCTGGTAATAATTTTCAAGGTTATCAGGAATGTCAAGATGAATTACCGCTCTTACATCCGGTTTGTCTATCCCCATTCCAAATGCGTTGGTGCAGACTATTACTCTTAATTTGTTTTGAATCCAGTTTTCCTGTTTATGATTTCTTTCTTCCTGCAAAAGACCGGCGTGGTAAAAATCGGCAGAGATTTTATTTAGTGTAAGAAGATTTGCTATCTCTTTTGTTCGTTTCCTGTTACGGCAATATACAATTGCAGTTCCGGGTACTTTTTGTAAGATTTCAAGCAGTTTATTGAACTTACTGTCTGCCTTAAAAACACTGAAGGAAAGGTTAGGTTTTTCAAATGACTGGCGAAAGATTGTATAGTCTTTGAATAAAAGCTTTTCGCAAATATCCTGCTGTACAATTGGCGTTGCAGATGCAGTTAATGCTACCACCGGAACGCCAGGTTTTTCCAAACGAATGTTTGCTATGCGCAAATATGGTGGGCGAAAATCGTAGCCCCATTGCGAAATACAATGTGCCTCATCTACTGCAATCAGGTTTAGATTGAAAGCAGGCAAATATTCTTTAAAAAGATCTGTTTCTAATCTTTCGGGTGAAACGTACAAAAATTTATAATTGCCAAAAGCCCCGTTTTGCAAGGTTTGCTTTACTTCAAAATAAGTCATGCCGCTATGAATGAAAAGCGCCGTGATATCGCGTTTCTTCAAATTTTCAACCTGGTCTTTCATCAGAGCAACCAACGGACTTATTACAAGGCACAAACCATCTTTAGCCAATGCCGGAATTTGAAAGCAAACTGATTTTCCCCCGCCTGTTGGTAACAATGCTAATACATCTTTGCCTTCCATTACAGCAGTTATAATATCTTCCTGCAAGGGGCGGAAAGAGTCGTGATTCCAGTATTGTTTTAGTATTTCTTGGGGAGAAGGCAAAGTGAAGTTTAGAGATTAATAAACCTGGTTGTGGGTGCCGATGCAACAAATAAAATTTTGTTTGGATCTTTTAAATCAACTATTATTCTTAGATTACTTTCAACAGAAAATGACCACACCTCTTTAAGCTGGCCTTTTAATTTATGAAACCCTAACGAACGTGAATTAGGTTCCTGAGAAAATAATACTACTTTTTGCAAAACAGAAATTGCCGCATCAGGTCGTCGGGAAACAATTTTTTTATATGATTTTAGAAAGTTAGAAGTAAATTCAATTTTCATCTTTCATCATTTTCTCAAAGAAAGATTTAATTTCTTCCGTTGAAGACAGAACAATAGTTCTTCCTTCTTCACTTTCTTTTCTTGCCTCTTCGACTGCTTTAAATATTTCTTCCTCTTTTTTCTTTCTTAATATTTCCCGCAGTTCATCTATTTCATCTTCTGAAAGATGATCAACTGTCTCTACTAATTCTGCAAACGTAACCATATCATACAATTTTCTTCTAAATTAGAAATTTTATCCTAGTTTCTTCCATTTCAGCCACAAAGAATTTCCTGCTAAAACAACATCGCTCAATCCCATAACCAGCGCTCCTGCGGTGGGAGTGAGCAGGCCAACAGCGGCTACAGGAATTGCAATAATATTATATAAAAAAGCCCAAAATAAGTTTCCCTTTATAGTGCCGTAAGTGTGCTTGCCCAACTGCATGGCCATTGGCAATTTTTTCAGGCCATTATCCATTAAAACAACCGAAGCGCTTTGTATGGCAAGTTGTGAGGCTTTACTTAAAGAAATGCTGATAGTTGCTTTGGCAAGTGCAGGCGCATCATTAATGCCATCTCCAACCATTACAGTTGGCTGTGCCTTTACCAGTTGCTCAATTTTCTCAAGTTTTTGTTTGGGCGTTTGTTCACCAATCACTTCATCAATCTGCAACTTTTCTGCTATTTGTTTGCTTTTTGCAATAGTATCGCCGCTTAATAAAATTGTTTTTATATTTTGTTTTTTACAATAGTCAATCACTTCTTTTGCTTCGGGTCGCAGCTCGTCTGCAATATCTATCCAACCAATTAACTGCCCGTTTTTTGTTACGTATAAGTTGTGCGAAATATCTTGTATGTTTTCATCAATTTTTGCGGAGCCAATTAAAAAAATATTACCTTCTTTATCTTCTCCTTTCATGCCAACGCCTTTTAGTTCTTCAGCCTTTTTCCATTTTACCGGATTACTTATTTTCCATGTATTAGCAATACTTTTTGCAATGGGATGATTTGAAAGTTTTTCGAGCGAAAAGACTATTTTCTTAAATTCTTCATTATCTGTTTCGCTTTTATAATCCGTAATTGTAAACCTGCCATTGGTCAGTGTTCCTGTTTTGTCAAAAACGATTTGTTTTATGTTTTTAAACAATTCCATACTTTTTGTGTCGGTGTATAAAATACCTTCTTTAGCGGCTCTGCCCAAACCAACTGCTATAGCCGCAGGCGTGGCCAAACCCATGGCACACGGACATGAAATAACCAAAACAGCAATCGAGCGCATCAAACTTTCCTGGAATGTATGCGCAGCAAAAAAGTAATTAACAGCCAAAGTGATTATCGAAATAATGATAACGGCAGGTACAAATACGCCGCTTATTTTATCTGCAAGCTTTTGTACCGGAGGTTTATCGCCTTGCGCCTGCTTCATCATTTGTACAATGCTGTTCAGTACAGTTTCATTTCCTGTAGCTGTCACGTAGGTTTTAACTGTTCCGTTTGAAATAACGCTTCCGCCGATTAATATATCGTTTTGCTTTTTAAAAACCGGTACGCTTTCACCGGTTATAATGGCTTCGTTCACTTCGGCTTCGCCGCTTAGTATTTTACAATCTGTTGGCACCTGTTCGCCGGTTTTTATTAAGAGCAAGTCTCCCACTTTCAGATGGGTATTTTCTACCGGAAAGATATTTTCATTATGGTCATTATCATAAGCAATCATATTTGCCATCACTTTCTCATTTCTCGTTAATTCTTTAATGGCTTTTTGAGTCTTTACGACGGTTAGATGCTCGAGCCATTCACCAAAAAAAACAATATTGATAATGGAAGCGGCAGTCTCAAAAAAGATTTTTGTCGTATCTGCGGTAATGAGACCAATAACGCTGTACACAAAAGCAGCAGTAGCGCCAAGCGCAATAAGCACATTCATATTCGGCACGCCGGAACGAAGACTGTTAATAGCGCTTTTTCCAAAATAACTCATGCCAACGATATATACAGGCAGGCATAAAATTAATTGAAGAAGAGGGTTATGCAAAAAATGAAGATTAAATGTCATACCAATATGACCTGCCATTAACAGCAGCGTAAAGGGCAGGCAAAACCAGAATTTTTGCATAAGTGTTCCCAAAAATCTTTTTGCTGGTTTTTGAGTTGTTTCATGATTGTCTGCTTTTACTTTATAACCTAATAATTCAATATTCTTCTTTGCTTTTTCAACATTTCCGTTAGCCAGAGCGGTTTCAAAAACCACGTCGCCACTTATCGGGTTAACGGAAACTTTCTCCATTCCCTGCTTTTCTAAAACTTTGTTTACGCTCAACGCACAATTGCTGCACGTCATCCCTTCCACTTTCCAGTTTACCTTTTCCATCTTATTATCATTTCATCTTTATAGTTAAAAAAAAATTCAATTACAAAGTTACTTTATAAACGCTGCTTTTGATTTTCTGCTGCTGCTATCTTTACTACACGGTTGCAATTCAAATAAAAAACAGCAATTTTTGCAATACGTTTGCACATGGATTTTATTTATGAGTTAAAAGAAATAAACCAGGCAGCGCTGAAAATATTTGAATGGAGCAACGGTAAAAAAGTGTGGGCAATACATGGTGAAATGGGTGCGGGAAAAACCACATTTATTCATGCTTTATGCGAAAAGCTGGGAGTTACTTCTGCCATCGGCAGTCCTACTTATTCTATTATAAATGAATATAAAAGTGATGCAGGAATAATGTATCACATGGATTGGTATCGCCTGAAAGATGAAGAAGAAGCGTTGCAGGCGGGAGTTGAAGATTTTATTTATAGCGGAAATTTATGCCTGATAGAATGGCCGGAAAAAGCAGCTTCTTTATTGCCTGATGATTACTTTTACATTCATATTACTGTAATAAATAAGGAAACCAGGAGAATTTCTATTGCATAAAGCTCCGCAATATTCTTTTAAAACAAATTCATCTTTTCAAAACTAATATCAACGAAATAACAGAAGCAATAATCGCAATAAGCTGACCCAAGGAAGTTAAATATTACTATAAAGAAAATGGAAGATAAACAAGAGACAAATCCCCCGAAAGAACCAATAAATGTTATAGTCAATGTTCCAAAACAGGAAAACACAATAGGCGTTGCAGCTAACAGGATAGCAAGTAAATCTAACCTCATCGCTTTTTATTCTATGTTGGTAAATATAATTTTGGCTCTGTTCACTTACTTTTTGTGGAAAGAGGCAATAGCAGCTACTGAAACAGCAAGCAATTCGCTTACTGAAACAAAAAGAGCCGTAAATGAAGCTGTTCGGTCTAATGATATCGCTAAACAAAATTACGATCTTTCTAAGTCCACTTTTGATAGCAGTATTGCATCTGGAAAAGAAGCATCTGAAAACGCAAAACAATCTTTTGATTTGCAAAACAAATCTGTAGAAGCTCAGATACAGTCTCTTAAAGAAACTCATAAACAATTTGAAATAGCTAATGAACCTTTTTTGCAATTCCCAATTTAGAGATCCCAAAACTTGAAGTTGGCAAACCTTTGATCGTTAACATTAAGCTTGAAAACCTTGGAAAGTATCCAGTTAAAGTAATAGAAGACAAAGGAGGGGCAATTTTCAAAGTGAACTCTCCAAATTTTAAAGACACCTATAACCTCAATAATGACTATAACTCTATAATCAACTCTTATGTAATTAACGGATCTCCTTTAAACCCGAGTATGAATATAAATATTATCATTACAAGTGATCACATTAAGGGCGTTGCCACGGGCAAATATTCCATGTTTCTGCTTGGCTCTATTCGTTATAAAAATCTTGTTACTAGTAAAATAAAGCGATATAATTATCAAATTAGATATAGATGGAATCCGAAAAATGTAGAGTATATGATAAATGAAAATATTACCCCTTAAATTGTTGGGTTAAAGGAGTATTTATAAATACCTTAAATAATTATAATTATCTATTTCCCACAAATCCCATAAATCCCCCAAATCCAGATTCAGACAAAACACTAAAAAGTAAGCAATACAAAATTCTGCTGCTAAAAAATCTTAGCTTTAGTCTTTTAAAAATAATTACTGTATTTTTAAAGCATTCTACCATTAACCCATTTTATACATGTCTTCTGTAAAACCGCTGATCAGCACTGCTTTTTCTTACGAAACCCTCGAAGAAACGCTCGACATAAAGGTAAAAGGCGCTGAGTTGCATATCGGCATACCTAAAGAGACGGCATTTCAGGAAAACCGCATTGCATTAACTCCTGAAGGCGTAAGTGTATTAATAAACAACGGGCACAAAGTAATAATCGAGTCTGGAGCAGGCGATGGCAGCAAATACACCGACAGAGACTACAGTGAAGCTGGGGCGAAAATAGAATATCAGCGTGCAGAAGTTTTCAAAGCGCCCATATTGGTTAAAAGCGCACCTGTCGTTGAGGAAGACCTTCCGCTGCTGCAAATGAACCAGACCATTATTTCTCCTATTCACTTATCAGCAATGAAAGGTGAATTTCTCGAAACAATGATGGAGAAAAAAATAACGGCTTTGAGCTTTGAAAACCTTAAAGATGACAGCGGCACGTACCCGATTGTAAGAAGCATGAGTGAGATAGCAGGCGCTGCTATTATGCTGATAGCGGGGCAATATCTGGGATGTGATAATAACGGAAAAGGCATTTTATTAGGCGGCATCAGTGGTATTCCGCCGTCCAAAGTTATTATAATCGGGGCAGGTGTTGTGGGCGAATTTGCTACCCGCACCGCTTTGGCTCTCGGCGCTTCGGTAAAGGTTTTTGATAATAATATTTACAGGCTCAAAAGGTTGCAAAATAACTTGGGCGTGCGGGTGTGGACGAGCGTGATTGAGCCAAAAATTCTTGCAAAACAATTGAAAACCTGCGAAGTAGCCGTGGGAGCGCTGAGCAGCGAGTTTGGCCCTACACCGGTTTTGGTAAGCGAAGAAATGGTCGCTGCCATGCGCCCGGGAAGTGTGATTATTGATGTAAGCATAGACCGCGGCGGATGTTTTGAAACAAGCGAAATAACCAGCCACGAGAAACCGACTTTTGTAAAATATGGTGTTATTCATTATTGCGTTCCCAATATTCCCAGTGGCTTTGCCCGCACAGCCAGCCAGGCCATCAGCAATGTGCTGATGCCATTGTTATTAACAGTAAGCGATGAAGGCGGAGTAGAAGAAATGGTGTGGCACGACTTCAACCTTCGCAATGGTATTTATATTTATAAAGGCTATTTGACAAATTTCTATTTAAGCCAGCTCTTCGATCTAAAATACACCGACCTAAACCTGCTCATTGCCAGCAGAAGGTAGGTTGAGGAATGATGACGGATGACAGTTGACGGATGACAGCAGTAGGAGCAATGCTTACATGAAGCTTTCCCCCTTCTCCTCCGGAGAAGGGCCCGGGGATGAGGTCCTACTTGTCAAGCTGTCAGTAAACTTCCTTTGGTATTTTATTTGAAGAGAGTGATGAAAAAGTTACTATATGCAAAAAGGTCAGATAAGAGTACAAACTGAGAATATTTTTCCTATCATCAAAAAATTCCTATACAGTGATCACGAAATTTTTATTCGTGAGTTGGTAAGTAACGCCGTAGATGCAACGCAAAAGCTAAAGACGCTTTCATCAATTGGTGAAGTTAAAGGCGATTTAGGTGATTTACGCATAAATGTTGAACTGGATGCTAAAGAAAAGACAATCAGCATTATTGACCACGGTATTGGTATGACAGCCGAAGAAGTTGATAAATACCTAAACCAGGTAGCTTTTAGCGGTGCAGAAGAATTTGTAAAGAAGTATAAAGGGCAGAGCGAGGAAAACATCATCGGAAAGTTTGGTCTTGGCTTTTACAGCGCTTTTATGGTGAGTGAAAGAGTTGAAGTTTTTACAAAAAGCTTCAAAGACCAACCTGCTACCTACTGGAGTTGCGACGGCAGTCCTGAGTTTGATATGTATTCAATAGAAAAACCTGACCGGGGAACTAAAATCGTATTACATATAAATGAAGAAAGCAAAGAATTTTTAGATGCTTACAGAATAAAAGCTATTCTTGAAAAGTTTTGCCGTTTTCTGCCGGTTCCTATTTTTTTTATAGATAAAGGCGCTGCCAAAGAAGATGAAAAAGAGAAAGAAGCAGAAGAAAAACCTATTAATAATACTTCGCCTGCCTGGACTAAAAAACCTTCTGAATTAACCAAAGAAGATTACGAAAACTTTTATAAGGAATTATATCCTTACGGCGAGACCCCTTTGTTTTGGATTCATCTGAACGTTGATTATCCGTTTAACCTTACCGGTATTTTGTATTTCCCCAAAATAAAACAGAGCTACGAGATACAGAAAGACAAAATACAACTGTACAGTAACCAGGTATTTGTAACTGACGAAGTAAAAGACGTCGTACCTGAGTTTTTAATGCTGTTGCATGGTGTGATTGACAGTCCTGACATTCCTCTTAATGTAAGCCGCAGCTACCTTCAGGGAGATCCTAACGTGAAAAAAATAAATGCGCACATTACGCGTAAAGTAGCAGATAAGCTCGAAGAAATATTCAGAAATGAAAGAAGTTCTTTTGAAGAAAAATGGGAAAGCCTGGGCTTATTTGTTAAGTACGGTATGATGACCGATGATAAATTTCTTGAGAAAGCCAATAAGTTTTTGATAATGGAAGATGCTGCCGCAAATGGCGAAGCAAAGAAATTTTATATCCTTGAAGAATATCGTACCGAAGCAGAAGGTTTGCAAAAAAATAAAGACGGCAAACTGGTAATTTTATATACTACAGACCCAGTGCAGCAGGACGCTTATGTACAAGCCGCACAGGCAAAAGGTTATAAAGTGGTAAAGATGGAAACGCTGGTAGATGCCGCATTTATAAACCAGATGGAAACTAAATGGGAAAATGTACAGTTTACCCGCGTTGATGCTGATATAACTGATAATCTTATTGATAAGAACGAAGATCAATCGAGTGTTTTAAGTAAAGACGAAGAAGAAAAACTAAAAGGTTTATTCGGCATTCAGATACCTGAATTGCATGTAAGCGTTGAGGTAAAAGGTTTAAGTGCAGATGCACCGCCTGTTGTAGCAACAAGGCCTGAGTTTATGCGCCGTATGAAAGACATGGGCGCTATGGGTGGCGGTATGGCAAGCTGGTACGCAAACATGCCTGATGAAGTAACACTTACAATAAACGGTAATCATACAATTTATCAAAATCTCTTAAAAGAAGACGATACCCAAATGCAGGAAAAACAAGTACGCAACCTTGCAGACCTTGCCTTGCTGAGCCAGGGATTATTAAAAGGAAATGCACTGACTTCTTTTATAAACCGCAGCGTAGAGTTAATGCAGGGTGAAAATAAAAGCCTGATAATAGAAGCGTAAATAAAAACAATTCTACATTGAAAAACCGTTCAGGAACCTTTAGCCCTGAACGGTTTTTTTTATATAAAAGAAAATTTAAAAAAAATTGATTGAAATAGTATTGAAACATGTACGTTTGGCAATTTTATAAACAGAATGAATATTTCCCCGTTTCATAAACTTATTTATTTTGATGAGTTTTCGATCACAGCGAAGTACCAGCAACTCGCTAATTCTATTGTAAAAGCCATTGAAAACAGAAAGCTGCAGGCCGGCGATGTTCTTCCGTCTATTAATGAACTGAGTATTGAGTTTGATATATCGCGTGATACTGCTGAAAAAGGTTATAAGCATTTAAAAAAATTAGGAATCATAGGATCGGTGCCGGGAAAAGGTTATTTTGTTAAAATAAGCAATGTAGAAAGAAAGATAAAAATTTTTTTGCTGTTTAATAAATTAAGCGCCCACAAGAAAATTATTTATGACTCCTTTGCCGCCACCCTCGGCGATGCAGCCGCTATAGACTTTTATGTTTACAACAATAATTTTTCCTTTTTTAAAAAGCTGCTGCAGAACTGTAATGAAAATTATGATTATTATGTTATCATTCCCCACTTTTTAGACGGAGAGGAAAACGCCCATAATGTGATAAATTTTTTACCCAAAGAAAAACTGATTTTGCTTGATAAAATAATACCGGGAGTAACCGGCAACTACGGAGCTATTTATGAAAATTTTGAAAAAGATATCTGCAATGCTCTCGAAGAGGCGCTGCCTCAGTTAAGTAAATATCATACAATAAACATTATCTTACCTCAAAATACCTATTACCCTGCAGAAATTTTAACCGGTTTATACAATTTCTGCCAACAGTATGCCTTTAACTCAAAAGTAGTTTCGTGCATAAAAGAAGAGGAGATAAAAAAAGGTGAAGTTTATATAAACGTAATGGAAGATGACTTAGTGACTTTGGTAGAGAAAATCTTAAGTGAAGATTTAAAAATAGGTCATGATGTAGGTGTTATTTCCTACAATGAAACTCCTTTAAAAAAGATAATTCTGAATGGAATAACCACCATATCTACAGATTTTCAGATGATGGGTGAAAAAGCAGCAGAACTTATTTTAAAGAATTCAATTGAACATATTGAGACAAGGTTTTATCTTACTTTGAGAAACTCATTATAAGCATTAACATAACATATTATTGCAGTCGTTTTTATTATTAATATTTAATGTAAAAATATTTATTTCCTAATAATTCAAAAATCTTGGTTCTACTTATAAAATTGCTCATTACAATCTTCTAAAAAAGCAAGAATTTTTTCTCTTCCGGATTTTTTTGTTGCACTTGTTAAAAAAAACTGCGGTAGAAATTGCCATGTTTTTCTCATCGCTTCAAAAAATGCTTTTACATTGGCGGATACTGTTCGCTGGTTTTCCTTATCACTTTTTGTAAATATTAAGGTAAATGGCACTTCCCATTTGCGAAGCTGGTCTATAAAGTCGAGATCAAGTTTTTGGGGTGAATGGCGGCTGTCTATAAGCACAAACACATTTACAAGGTTTTCCCTTTTTCTCAAATAGTTTTCTATCATTTGCTCCCATCTTCGGCGACTTGTTTGCGATACTTTAGCAAAACCATAGCCGGGCAAATCAACAATAAACCATGTATCCGGCTTTTTATAACCCATTGGCGCTTCCTCACCTTTCCATGACTCTATAGCAAAGTGATTAATCAGTTGTGTCTTGCCCGGCGACCCGGAAGTTTTGGCAAGTTTCTGATTGTCGGTCAGCATATTTATTAAAGAAGATTTGCCTACATTGCTGCGACCGATAAAAGCATACTCCGGCTTGTCAGGCGCCGGGCAATTTGTATAATCGGGACTCGAAATAATATACGCAGCAGACTTTATGAACATGGTTGCAAGGTAAGTAACTAAGGTCACTCAGTCATTAAGTCAATGAGTTGTAGTCATTGAGGTATTAAGGTAATGAGATATTGGGATATTAAGGCACTTAATTAATAAGTTATCAGGCATAAGGGTAATGAAAGGCATTTGATGTTAGAAGGTTTAAGTGCATAACTTATTCCCGCCATTTTTATAACATTTATTCAGGTGTACTTATATCTTGATAAATAATTAATATAGGGCAAAACAATCTGCCCATAGCTTGAATTTCATAAGTAATTAGTTCAAATTTTGAATGAACGCCCCCTGTTTTTTTCATTTCCCTGTTACAACACATAGAAATTTAAGTTACAGACACCGCTTTTATAAATTCCTTATTGAAAGAGTTACACAATGAGTTTTTTATTCAGTCAGGGCCTCATAATTATTCATCGCAATTATTATATTCTTCCTGATGTGTCGTTATCTTAAATTTGCCACCTAACTCTTTTTTCCTGCGTGGTATGTAATTTGCAAATTATCATATCTGATTAATAAAGAATGTCGAAATATTCAGGCAGTTTCTTTAATACAATTATCCTATATGGAAGTAAATAATCCTTTGCAATCTATCTCTGCAGCCAGCCGTCGGGACAGCAGGGTCAAAGTTCTTGAAGTTATTGGGAACGCAGGAATGGGGGGAATGGAAAATTATATTAAAAATTTCATTGCCCATTTGCCTCCCAATCAGTTTCAGGTGACTTGTATCTGTCCTTACGAAAGCCCGTTTACCTCTTCACTGCGACAGTTAGGAGTTGAGGAAGTTTACATAACGCCCATCACGGATGACCCTGCCTGGCGCTCCATCCAGTTGACGATGGAGGTCGCCCGCCTCCACCAGATAGATGTACTGCATGCCCACATGCCAAAAGCGCACACACTTGCCGGCTTAGCGGGTTGCCTGATACATAAACCTGTCGCAGCAACCCTTCATGGTATGAATGTGTCTTCTCAGGAGTTAGGAATAACCCGGGCTGCAGGATCCCATTTAATGACTAACTGCCAGGAGGCATATACACAGGCTCTTGCAATGGGCGTACCGGCCGATCGGCTGAGCCTTGTTCGCAACGGGGTTGATACTGCAGCATTTACACCTGGTAGCATGGGGGGCGAACTTCGAAAAGAAATCAATGTGCCGCCAGGTATTCCGTTGATTGGTTTTGTGGGCCGGTTAGAATATGAGAAAGGCCCTGATCTGTTTCTGCGTGCAGCCGACCATGTTCACCAGGTGCAGCCTGACGCGCATTTTGTTGTCGTTGGTGACGGAGTGATGCGTAACCAGCTTGAGGCTATGTGCATCCATTTGAGACTGGAGCGGCATATTCATTTCGTTGGCTGGAGAGCTAACATGGTTGACATATATCCTGCGCTTGACTTTCTGGCACATACTTCCCGCAGTGATGGTACTTCATTAGTGCTGCTGGAAGCGATGTCATGCGGATGTCCCGCAATTGGGCTTGCAGTTGGCGGGGTGCCTGAGATTATAGAGAACGAGAGAACCGGCTTTCTTGCAGGGGCTGGTGACTGGGAGGGAATAGCGTTTCGCATCATCCAACTTCTAAAACAACCGGAGCGACTGCAGAGTATGAAAGCCGCTGCGCGGGACCGGGTGAAACAGTACTTTGATCTCGCTACAAATACCCGCCGTATCGCTGAGTCATTGCGTCATATAGCTTTTACCGGCGCTAACGGCCAGCGGTTTGCTAACAATAGTACCCCGGCGCAGGAGATAGAGGGCAGAGTGTCATTCAACAACTTCAAGGGGTAGGCAAGGTAAGAACAAGTGCCCGCATATCAGGTTGATCATAGCATGGCTGCAGGTCGGCATTTACCTCAAAAATGAAAAAGTGTCATGGCTGATAAACAATTTACTGAAATTTCGTTTTATGTAGTTGCACACGCCGATGACTGGCAGCTTTTCATGCAGCCGAATGTGTACAAAGATCTTGTGTCAACCGATAGCAAAGTTGTCTTTATTATTACCACTGCAGGTGATGCAGGGGCTATGCAAACGTTTTGGAGAGCCCGGGAGGAAGGATTAAAAAGCTCGCTTCGACTCTGCCTGGCGCCGCTTGCGGATCTCTCCTCATACGATGGCCTAAGAGAATTCAATGACCATAAAGTCAACTACTGCTTAGTAAATAATGCAACATGTTACTTTCTCCGCCTGCCCGATGGCAATCTGGATGGTAACGGCTTCTCAGCTTATGATTATCAGAGTCTTTCCAAATTCAGAGCAGGGCAAATCAGTTCTATCACCGCCGTAGACTACTCAGCAACATACTTCAGTTGGTCCAACTTTTACACTACTCTTCAAAACATCATTATCTATGAAAGTCAGGGCAAACCAGATGTATGGATAAACTACTTAAACCCGGATACAGGCACAAATCCAAATGATCACCTTGACCATATTACAACAGGGCAAGCTATCCAGTCTATGACCATCATATCAGGTTTAAAGCAAGCGTTATTTGTTGGGTATAACGTTAGCAATGCACAGGGAAACCTGCATCAAAATGATTTATTTTGGAAAACTGGTATGTTTGCAGCCTACGAGAAAGCGGTATTTGATGGCAGCCATTACAGCACACTCAAAGAAGGTATTCAAACATATCTTGCATGGTGTTTGAGCGGCCCTGACTTCATCACCATTATTCCTTAAGATTTATTCTTACTATTTATTCTTACTATTTATTTGCTAATAACAGATTTGCGATTTGACAAGCATAGCTTACATCAACCTTTCCAATCACCCAACAACCTCCTTATTAAAACAATTTCACCGGTATGATAACTGTTATGGTCTGCAATCAATAATGCTTCACGCAAAAGATTTTGCCCGTTTCCATGAGGAAAAGGTATAAAAAGATTAACCTCCGGTTGATTTAGTAAATTAATAAACTGCTCACTGTCTTGCTTTACCTGGTCTAAACATTTTTTCCAGGCATTTTCATCTTCAGGCATTTCCTCTTTCGGCCAGTATTCATCCGGCCATTTTAATTCTTTGTAATCAGGATTAATTGAAAAGTAAAGTATATCTGCCTGTGCAATTCTTATATGTTCTGCCAGCATCCAGATACTATAAGGAAGATTATTTGGCTTAATACCAATATTTTTAAAGGAAATGTTTGCCACAGCCTGCTCAAAGTTAGCATGCGCATTTCCCTTTGTAATAAGATCAATAAGTTGTTGGGTGAGAAGTTTTGTATCTGTACTCATAGAATGGTTGTTATGATTTATAATGACGAGAGCCGCCAGATCAGCGTTTTCAATGAATAAAGTTATTCCGTTCTGCTAATTTGTATTTATAAAGAAACAGCCAAATAGTGGTAACAACAAATTTCTTCTTGCCTTGCAATTGCCAGGCAGTAAAGACCACATCAGCAATTTACAGGAGTGGAAGCAATAACATTATGTAAACATTGCCCAGGTAAAATTCTGAATATTGTAAACCTGACATTATAATTCTTACAACACTTTTTTATACAATTATTTATTTCCTCAAATGAGTATCGTGATGAGAAGTGTCCTAAAATGAGTGTTTCTATATTTATACCTGTTGCAGCTTTTATTACATCTTCCAATATACTATGTTTGTCGTTTCGCGGATCATCTTCGGTAAATTCATTGGTGTTTAAAAAAGTAGCTTCATGAATAAGAATTTTGGTATTATCCCAGATATGAAAGTTTTCAACAGGAGTATCGCCTGAATACGCAAGAATGTTTTCGCGTACTTCATAAGTAATTTTATTATCGCCCAAAGTTTGTTTAAGCTCGATGATTTCCTTTTGGTTTAAATGCAGGTATTCGGGCTTTAATTTATATTTTCTCAACTGTACCAGGTAACCAAAACTTTTTGCAATGGAATCAGGCGCAATAACATGACTGTTTTTTATTGAGGTAACAAGAATATCTTTTTTTATTTCAATTTCCTGCCCTGCTTCTATCGGTATCCATTCCGTCAAACGCACCTGGCGGTCAAAGTTTTTTGAGAATATCTCAAAGGCGGTAATCGAACCGCTGTCTTTTGGATAATATATTTTTGGATAAAGGGGCCGTGCGTTTAACTGGTTTAATTGCAATAACCCTGTCAGATGATCTCTGTCGGCATGAGAAATAAATATGGATTTTATTTTTCCTGACTTTTGCAGCAATTGGCTGATAACTCCGTCTCCTGCGTCAAATAACAAACCAAGCTCTTCAATAAAATACCAGGTTGAGAACAGTGCTGTTGAGTATCCCGATATCGTTAATTTCATTGTATACTTTTTTGCGCCTGTAAATTTACTTCCGCATATCTCAATGATTTTATTAATATGAAAGTTCCTTGTCATTTTTGTTATAACAATAATGCTGATATAACTTATAATGAAATGGTGAACATAAAAGTATAAAGGACTTTATAAATAGAATTTAATCCACAGGAAGAAGTTAGCCGATAAATTGCAGAAATTTTAAAAAAAATAGAGATACAAAGTGAATTTTGATAAAGAAGAAGATTTTACTATGTAAAAGGTGTAAAGCATGCTTAAAAGCTTCGCCCCAATTGGGGATTATACTGATTGAAGCTAAACGCTGAAACTTAAAAGAGGTTACGGAAGTGTATATTTTAAAAAAATAAAAAATGAGAGGCAACCATTTTTATTTTTTTTCGTAATAACTACTTATAGAAGTATTAGCAAGTGAAATATTTTACTTCTTTAATAAAACATTTTTTCAAAACTAAAAACCCACTTTATGAAAAAAATTGTATTTCTTATTCTTTGTATCGCATCAATTTCTAACAACATTAACGCCACTGTTCACGTTGTGCAGGTGGCTAATTATCAGTTTACACCAGCCAATGTGTCTGACGTAGCTGTTGGTGATACAATGCGATGGGTATGGGTCTCAGGCAATCATACCACTACTGATGATCCCGCAACTCAATCCGGCAATTCATTACCTGCCGGTGCAGCGACATGGAGTGCACCCATGGACACTTTACACCCAACTTTTGACTATGCAGTTACCGTTGCCGGCACATATAAGTACTGGTGCATACCTCATGCCCCAGGTATGGCTGCATCCTTTACAGCATCAACTGCCCTGCCTGTGACGCTTTCGTCTTTTGCAGTCAGCGGCAGCAAGGGTAAAGCAGTTATTAGCTGGAGAACAATGACAGAGGCAAACACTGATTATTTTTCTGTTCGCCGCAGTTCTAACGGTTCTTCTTATACCGAAATTGCAAAAGTACCTGCGGCAGGAAATTCTAATGCTGAAAAAGTATATACGTTTACTGATCCGGTTACTAACAGCAATCAGTATTTTTATTACAATATAGCAATAGTTGATAAAGACGGAAGACAGCAATTTTCTGCGACAAAAATGTTTAAAGGAGATGGTGACGCAGCTAAAAAAGACATCGCCTTCACTTGCCTGGTCAAAGGTTTTTTGTTCCGGAAAGAATTAATGCAGGAGCATTTTAATGAAAATTATATAGAAAGTGATAAATACCCTAAAGCAAGCTTTACAGGCAATTATACAGGTGATGTAAATATGAGTAAAGACGGAACGTACCCGGTGCAGGTAAAAGGACAGCTAACCCTGCATGGCGTAACAAAAAATATTGAGACGCCTGCAACCTTAGCGGTTAAAGGAAACACACTGACGGGCGCTTCTGATTTCAAGATAACTCCGGCTGATTTTGATATAAAAATCCCCTCATTAGTAAGAGAAAAGATAGCCAAACAAATGGACGTTCACGTTTTAGCAGAATGTAACCTAAAATAAATATATGAAAAGAACTTTTTTGATAACTGCCCTCAGTTTACTTGCTTTTGCTGACACATTGCAGGCACAAGACAGCTCGCTGCTTACTTTGCTCAATGATTCTTTAAACAGTCATACTGCACCTGATAAAGTTACGGGCACCTTTAAAGCTACTCAAATCGTTAATACGCCTACCATAGAATCACCGGCAAAAAGGGCTTTACAGTTTTTAATTATGCATCGTTTTGGACAATTAAGCGATGGCGCTTACCAACTTTTTGGCTTAGATAATGCTGAGATACGCTTTGGCCTTGATTATGGTATTACCAACCGCCTTTCTGCAGGCATGGGGCGCAGTTCTTTAGATAAAACATATGATGCAAATTTTAAACTAAAATTGCTCAGCCAAACAACCGGAAAAATGCCTGTTTCTGTAAGCCTGTATGAACTGCTGACCTATACCGGTTTCCCAAAAAATTCAGAAAAACCTTTCTTAACGCCAAAATTTCGTTCGGCATATACTTCCCAGTTGTTAATTGCCAGAAAGTTTACAAGCAAACTTTCCTTACAGTTGTCACCTGCGCTTATTCATTTTAATTTAGTGCCTGCGCCAGCAGATAAAAATACTTCGGTGGCGGCAGGTTTTGGCGGCAGAATGAAAATTACGAAACGAATGAGCATTGATGCCGAATATAATTATCTTCCCGGCAGCCAGGTTGTTTCTTCAAAAGTATATAATTCTCTTTCTGCAGGATTGGATATTGAAACCGGCGGACACGTTTTTCAATTTATTTTTTCAAATTCCAGAGGTATGATTGGTCCGTATTACCTGGCTAAGACTGCGGGGCAATGGCAAAAGGGGAACATTTATTTTGGTTTCAACATTTCACGCTCGTTCAATTTTAATTAGACGTTTTCAACGTTTTTGCAATGTTTTTACCTTTTATACAATAAATACAATTGATGAAACTAAAAGCAAAACACTCACAACAATTATATAAGCGCAGTTAAAAATATTAAGTAATCAATAAAAACGCCAGGAATGGAGCAATAACCTGCAGGGCAAAATGAGCATTCAATTTAATATGTAAAGTTTACATTTTCTTAATCAATTATTTGGCTTCTTCAGTCACCATATTGTATTGTGAAAGTATATTTACTTATGAAATTCATTTTAATCCTATTCCTTTTCTTTCTTCAGCTTTTAATAAGTTCTGATAATGAGCTCGGCAATCTCAAATTGAATGAAATTCAGGTTATCGGATCGCATAACAGCTACAAACAATCTATTGATCCGGCTCTTTTTTCTTATTTAAGTAAAAAAGATTCTGCCGCTATGAGCACAATTGATTACAGTCACATTTCTTTATCCCAACAATTGGATTTGGGATTGCTTGACCTTGAAATAGATATTTATGCTGATCCTGAAGGTGGAAAATACAGTCATCCGCTCGGGCTTCAGTTAGTGAAAGGACAACCGGCTTTTGATGCTGACAGCGTAATGAAAGAGCCAGGGTTTAAAGTATTTCATATTCCTGATATTGACTTCAGAAGCAATTGCCCCACATTTAAAATGTGCCTGCGGGAATTAAAATCCTGGTCTGAAAAGCATCCTGATCATTACCCCGTTTTTATAACTATGAATGCCAAAGATGAAGGTATTAAAAGAGAAGGATTTGTTGTTCCCCAAAAATTCACCTCTTCCACTTTCGACTCATTAGATCAGGAAATAACAACATACCTTGGAAAAGAAAATGTAATTACGCCGGATATGGTAAAAGGCGAATACACGACATTGGAAAATGCAGTTCACCATCATAACTGGCCTGTGGTAAAAAATGTAAAAGGTAAATTCGTGTTTGTGCTGGATGAAACAGGGGATAAAATAACGCCTTATATTAAAGATCACCCTTCGTTAAAAGGACGGGTGTTGTTTACAAACAGTTTGGAGCATACACCGGAAGCGGCGATTATGATCCTTAATAATGCAAAAACAGATTCTATACAATCAATGGTAAAAAAAGGCTATATCGTACGTACCCGTGCAGATGCTGATACCAGGGAAGCCCGTAACAACGACAAATCAACTTTTGAAGCAGCCTGCAGATCGGGCGCTCAGATTATAACAACTGATTATTATCAAAAGAGCACTCATTTCAATTCTGATTATGTCATCAGTTTTCCCGGAAATACATATCTGAGAGCTAATCCTATGTTCAAAAGATAAACACGCACAGTTAATTTATATAAAAACCCCGTGCTGCACAGCAGTATATCAGCTTAGAGTCAGTTTAGATTTACATTAATATTAATTCTCCTCTTTTTAATTTCCCAGTACCTGACACTAACTTAAAGTTCTCTCAGCATTAAAATATATAAAAAGAGCTCAATTAAATATTGCAGCTCATTTTATATATTTTGATGTAATTTGCTATATCATTAAAAGTGAGTAAAAGATCTCCTTCCTGCCAATTTTTGTAATTTGCCCTTTTTATGGAAAACAAGCAAAAAGATTTAAGACGGGAACAAGCGCTGACATATCATTCTGAAGGCAGGCCGGGAAAGATAGAAGTAATTCCTACCAAAGAAGCTAAAACACAACGTGATCTTTCATTAGCCTATAGCCCTGGGGTGGCAGAGCCTTGCAAAGAAATTGCAGCTAATAAAGAAGATGTATATAAATATACCGCAAAAGGCAATCTGGTAGGGGTAATAAGTAACGGAACGGCCGTCCTTGGTCTTGGTGACATTGGTCCTGAAGCAAGCAAACCGGTAATGGAAGGTAAAGGTGTATTATTTAAAATATTTGCTGATATAGACGTTTTTGATATAGAAATTAATGAGAAAAATCCTGATAAGTTTGTAGATATCGTCGCCTCGCTCGAACCTACTTTTGGCGGCATAAACCTCGAAGACATTAAAGCGCCGGAATGTTTTGAAATTGAAGCAAAGCTTCGCGAAAGACTAAAGATACCGGTAATGCACGACGACCAGCATGGCACAGCTATAATAAGCAGTGCCGCATTGCTGAATGCACTTGAGCTGCAGCGAAAAAAAATTGAAAAAGCAGAATTTGTAGTGAACGGGGCGGGCGCCGCAGCTATGGCTTGTGTAAAATTATATATCTCACTGGGAGCGCGTTATGAAAATTTCATAATGTTCGACAAAGACGGAGTGCTGCACAAAGGCCGTACTGACCTGGATGAAGAAAAACAAAAATTTGCCGTCAACCGCACAGACTGGACGCTGGAAAAAGCTATGAAAGACGCAGATGTTTTTCTTGGCTTAAGTATTGGCAATGTGCTTACATCAGAAATGATAAAAAGCATGGCTAAAAATCCGATTGTTTTTGCAATGGCAAACCCTGATCCTGAGATACCTTATGATATTGCTGTAGAAGCGCGCAAAGATATAATCATGGCCACCGGCCGCTCAGATTTTCCTAACCAGGTAAACAATGTGCTCGGCTTTCCTTACATTTTCAGGGGAGCGCTTGATGTAAGAGCGAACCAAATAAACGAAGCGATGAAACTGGCCGCGGTAAAAGCGCTGGCTCAAATGGCAAAATCGGCCGTTCCTGATATTGTGAACATGGCTTACAACGAAAAAACCATTGCTTTCGGGCCTGAATATATTATACCAAAACCTTTGGATCCCCGTTTGTTAACCACAGTAGCGCCGGCAGTGGCCAGAGCAGCCATGGACAGCGGAGTCGCCCATCAACCTATAAAAGATTGGAATACTTATATTGTAGATCTTAATAAACGCTTAGGCCTCGATAACCAGTTGCTGCGTGTTATTGGCGCAAAAGCACGAAGCAATCCTAAAAGAGTTGTTTTTGCAGATGCAGATAATATAAAAATCTTAAAAGCCGCCCAGATTGTTTTTGATGAAGGTGTTGCTTTTCCTATTTTGCTGGGCAATGTAAAAAAGATTACTTCCATTGCTGCAGCCAATCACATTGATCTGGCAGACTTTCCGATAATTGATCCCGCAGGCGATGAATCTGAAGAAAAACGAAACGCGTACGGTACCCTGTTTTTTAATAAAAGAAAAAGAAAAGGATTTAATTATTATGAAAGTAAAAAAATAATGAAAGACCGCAACTATTATGGAAGCATGATGGTTGAAACAGGTGATGCAGACGCAATGATATCCGGGCTTTCAAAAAATTATCCTGAAACGATACGCCCTGCTTTACAGATTATAGGAAAAGAAGAGCAGGTAAAGAAAATAGCGGGAATGTATATAATTATTACAAAAAAAGGTCCGCTGTTTCTTGCCGATACTACGATAAACTTTAACCCGACTGCGGAAGAAGTTGCAGACATAGCCATCATTGCAGCAAGGGAAGTTAAGCAATTTAACATTACTCCCCGTATTGCTATGCTCAGTTACTCTAACTTTGGCAGCAGCGACTCGCCGGAGGCAGAACTGATGGCCAATGCTGCAGCTATTGTGAAAGAAAGAAGACCTGACCTGATAGTGGATGGAGAAATGCAGGCGAGCATGGCTTTTAATTCAGAAATTTTAAAAGAAAATTATCCATTCAGCGAACTCGCTGAACAGGAGGCAAACACTTTAATTTTTCCTAATCTTGCTGCTGGTAACATTGCCTACAACCTGCTGAAAGAAGTTGGCGGAGCAGAAGTTATCGGTCCTATTTTGCTGGGTTTAAAAAAACCGGTGCATGTGCTGCAGTTAGGCAGCAATGTACGAAGTATCACAAATATGGCGTTAATAGCTGTAATAGATGCTCAAATGAAGTCAAAAAATGACACAAAGAAAGAAATCAGCATCAGCAGCTGGTGGAAACGCAGAAGGAAATCGTAATCATTATTATTAACTTATTTTCCAATATTCATGAGGTTTTTTACAAAATTCGGACAATACCTGCTCCTGCTTAAAGGCATGTTTACCCGGCCTGAGAATACTAAAATGTATTGGAGGGAATTTATGCACCAGTGCGTAGAAATAGGCATCGGTTCTTTGCCGATAGTCCTTATTATATCCCTTTTTCTTGGTGCCGTTACAACTGTGCAGACGGCGTACCAGTTAGTAAGCCCGCTCGTACCGGCGAGCACTATAGGCCAGGTAGTAAGAGACAGTATGATACTTGAGCTTGCTCCCACAGTAGTCAGTATTGTATTGGCAGGCGTAGTAGGAAGCAAAATAGCAAGCGAGCTTGGCAATATGCGCATAAGCGAGCAGATTGATGCCCTCGAGATTATGGGTATCAACACAAAAGCTTACCTCGTTTTTCCAAAAATTGCGGCTGCATTATTAACGATTCCAGCCCTTATTATCATGGCTGCTTTTTTAGGCATTTTTGGCGGACGTACTGCTGCTGACTTGTCAAATATAGTTGCAGCAGATATTTTTGATGTCGGGCTGCGCGCAAATTTCTCTCCTTTTAATGTTTATTTTGCCTTAAGTAAAGCTTATACATTTTCGTTTATTGTCAGCAGCGTGCCTGCTTATTATGGATACTACGTGACAGGAGGTTCGCTCGAGATAGGACGAAACAGCACTACATCAGTTGTAGTTAGCTGTATATTGGTACTTATTGCTGATTATGCGCTGGCAGCGTTGCTGCTTTAAATTTTATATAATGATTGAAATAAAACACATAAAGAAAAGTTTTGGCGAAAAAAACATTTTAAATGATATCAGCGTCGTTATGCAAACGGGCAAATGCAATCTCATTATCGGCTCAAGCGGCAGTGGCAAAACTGTTTTATTAAAATGTATAGTAGGCCTGTTTTCGCCGGATGACGGAGAGGTTATTTACGACGAACAAAATATGACAGAAATGTCTGTGCAGGACCGGAAAGTATTGCGCCAGCAGATAGGAATGCTTTTTCAGGGATCAGCTTTGTTTGACAGTATGACTGTGGAGCAGAACATAAAATTTCCGCTTGATATGTTCACAACTTTACGGCATCGTGATAAAATGAAAAAAGTAAATGAAGTTTTAGCAAGAGTAAATATGGAGGGCGTAAATGCTAAATTTCCTGCCGAGATAAGCGGGGGAATGAAAAAAAGAGTCGGTATTGCACGATCTATTGTACTAAATCCCAAATATCTTTTTTGTGATGAGCCTAATTCAGGCTTAGATCCGCAAACTTCGCTTGTTATAGACAAGCTTATTAAAGATATAACTAAAGAGTTCAACATAACTACGGTGGTAGTTACGCACGATATGAACAGCGTAATGGAAATTGGTGACCATATTTTTTATATGTACCAGGGCCACAAACAGTGGGAAGGTTCTAATAAAGACATTATTCACAGCACCGACGAAAAACTGAATGAATTTATATTCGCCTCCGACTTCTTACAGGATGCCAAACAAATGCGTGTGATGGAAGCCGAGCAGGATAAAAAAGAGCCGGCAAACGCGTAACCATGAATATGGCCAAGGTCTAAATATAGCCCGCGGTTTAAACCGTGGGCTATATTTTATTATTATTTTTCTAATGGTTTTAACCATTTGCCTGATTATCAATTTCTGTGTTTGCGCCATTCGGGTTCATTTTAATTAAACCGTTAAAACGGTTAATGTAATCTCATTTCTGTTTTATAGCCCACGGTTTAAACCGTGGGCTATGTTTGAATTATTTATTCTTTCAAATGGTTTTAACCCTGTACCTCCATAATTGCTATTTCCTCCTCCGTCAATTCATACAAATCATACACCATTTTATCTATTTCCTTATCGGTGGCAGCGATGATTTGCTGTATCTGTTGTGCTTTAGCTTTTTGTTCTTCGAAATATTGCATCCATTCTGCTTGCTGGCTTAGGGTTAGTTTTATCTTTTGGATAGCTAATTCTTTTACAATTTCTCCAAAAGTTGTAATTGACCATTGCTCTAATTTATTTGTTAGCTGTAATGAAGGAAAATTGTTTTGGAGTAATTGAAGTAATTGATGCTTGATATTCTGTAAAGATTTATACTGATTTAGCATAGAATCGCTTTTCTCAATAAATGGCACTTGAGCAGTAGAATCTAATTCAGGAATAATTAATTCTTTTACATATATATTAATCCACCTTAATGTTCCCATTCCACTAGTATTTGCAATCAACTTTAAATAAAATTCGGTTGCTCTTGAATTTAGAATTGAAAGAAGATACTTTGAGTCGTATCCTTTAGGTGGCAATAAGAAATAAGCGGAATTAAGTAGATAAATCTCATCTGTTGCTAAAGTAAATCTTCCTTTATCAGAAAGCTCAATCCAAACTATTTTCTCTTCTTTAAAATCATCAAAGAAAGAACATGCTCTTAAATTAGTCCAATGCCTGCCTTTAGCTCCTCTTTTCTTAAAGCTTTCTCCAAAAGAATTTAAATAATCATAAACAAAAGGATAGTCATTAATTACATCAATTTCATTTCTAGTAAGAAGAAGATAGAGCTTTTCAAACTTGTAATAAAACCTTTCAATATCTCTACCCCGTAAAACCGGTTTTATTACTTCCGAGTTTTTAATATCTTTTTTAATCAATTCTTCCCGTATTTTTTCATTTATAACAAAAGCATTATTATCGCCAGTTGCTAAACCAAGCCTTATTTTGGCCTGAAGCTGTTCTAAAGTTTTGCCTTTAGTTTTCATTTTCTCTCCTATTAATAATAATTCAGGTTTAACTAAAGACCATGAGTTTTCCTTGAAAATATTTCGAGGATAATAAAATTTATTACTAACAACGAAACTTAAGAAGTCAATTTTATCAACCTCAAATTTTTTATTAACCACACTTACTAAGTTTTCAGGTAAAAATTTACCTTTTACGAAACATAACATGACTGTATTGACTATTGCATCGCCGAATATCTGAGAATCATCAATATTAATAATTTCTACAAGAGAAGTTTGGGTAGAAAGTATTTTTCTTAAAGGTGTACCATATTCTGCACGAAGAAAAGAGTTGGATGTTATAAAGTATAAATAACCATTCTCCTTCAAAATTGCAATTCCCTTTTCAAAAAAGAAACTGTATAAATCTGTAAAAGAATTATAGCAAGAATAGTTTACTTTCAAATATCCCTTATTATCTATTCTATCATGACTTACATACGGCGGGTTCCCAATCACCACATCAAATCCACCCTTTTCAAATATTGCCGGAAATCCTTTTTTCCAGTCAAATGCTTTATCACCCGCAACTTTAGGGTCGTCTATTAAACTGTTGCCGCATTGTATATTATTGGTCAGCCTGTTTAGCTTGCGGCCTTTCTTTGCTGTTCGCAACCATAAACTCAGGCGGGCTATTTCTACGGCTTCATCGTTTATGTCTACGCCAAAAAGGTTGTTTTCCAATATCACATTTTCAACATCGCTTAGCACTATGGCATCTCCAAACAGTTTCGCTTTCATTTCATCAATGTAGCGGTGCTCTGCAATTAAAAACTCCAATGCCTGGTTTAAAAATGCACCGCTTCCGCAGGCAGGGTCGCAAATGGTTAATTGCAACAGCCACTTACGGTAGCTTTCTATTTTATCAAGCAGTTGTTTTCTGTTGGCTTTTCGTTTTACAACAGTAAACTCATCTTCCGCTATACCCAGCGTTTTCTTTTGTTCAGCACACAATGCGCCTACCGTATTTTCTACAATGTATTTGGTAATGTAGCGCGGGGTGTAAAAAACGCCGTCTTTCTTTCGTCTGCTGGTGGCTTTTGCATTTTTCGGCGCTTCAGCAACGGTTGCCTTTGTGGTATCATCTTCGACAGATGGTACGGGAGTCACCAGGCTTTTCTCCAGCTCTTCTATTTCATTCAAGCTGTGCTCAAATATATGACCGAGTATGTTTACATCTACTTCGCTTTCGAAGTTGTAATTGCTAAGCGTTACACAACTATCATACAATATCTCATCATCTATCAGTATAGAATCTAAAAGTTCATCGGTTGCAAACAGTCCGCCGTTATAAGCAAAGATTTCATAGAGCTTGCCCTTATGCCCGGTATTGAGGTAGCCAAAGTATTTTTTAAACCGTTGGTAAAGTGGCACGTAATTATCCAGTTCTTTTAGTTGCTCCCATTGTTTCAAAATTTCGCGAACGCTGTTAGGTGGCAGCAACAAACGGTCTTCGGCAAAAAAGATAAACAGGAAACGGTCGAGCAGCTTTTGCGTTTTTTTAAAAAGAAGCAGTTTATCGTGCTGCGGGTTCATACTTGTTATATTGTGAAACAACTTCTTTTTAAACTGGCTGTAATCTGCATACAGCTTTCGGGTAATGTTTTCTTCTGCCGCCACCGACGCCTGCTTCATTTGCAGTGGCACATCGCTCAGCAGGTTGTCTTTGTGCAGGCAGACATACAGTAAAGCAAAACGTTCAAAAGACAGTGTAAACAGGTCAAATTCCTCCCATTCTACCGCATCATTTATATAAAATCTCAGCTTTTCAAAGTTAGAAGTGATAACATACGTACAACTTTTCTGGTTGTTCTTATAATTAAAAGCCTGGCTCTCAACTTTACCAAGGTCGGTCGTTTCTGTACCCTTTAATTCTATTATTGCTGTTACCTGCCCGGCATGCAATATTGCTCCATCCGCTTTTTTGCTGTCCTTTTCGTTTTTGTACTCTGTAGTAAGATTAAAATCAGGTTGAGGATTTAGCGTATAACCAAATACAGCAACAAACAATTCACGCAGAAAGCCTTCCTGGTATTGTTCTTCCTTTGCATTACGGATATTTTGCTGGATGGCAGTATTATGAAAATGTTGTTGAAAAATGAGCCATGCCTCATCCACTGTTTGTTTAGGTACATCAGCTATATATTTTCCGATTATTGCTTGCTGAAAAAGCGGCATATTGAGGGTGAATTGAGTATTTTATTTGAAAGATGAAAAATAAAACAATTATTAACTGCAGAAGAAAAAAATATACAGAAGAAAAAGTTACCTAAAAAAGATTGATATGATAAGAGACAAAAACCGAAATTAATAAGGGATTTTTTGTATCTAACAAAAAAAAGAACTAATGCGTAGTTGTAAGTGTTATATCCTATTTTTGCCAAACTTTAAAAAAACTGCATTAAACGTTTGCTATGAGTGTATTAGTTAATAAAAACTCCAAAATAATTGTACAGGGTTTTACAGGCACAGAAGGAACTTTTCATGCTGCGCAAATGATAGAATACGGCACAAATGTAGTTGGCGGAGTAACCCCCGGAAAAGGAGGCTCTGTTCATTTGGACAAACCGGTTTTTAACACTGTAGCAGACGCTGTGCAAAATACAGGAGCTGATGTAAGTATCATTTTTGTTCCGCCCGCGTTTGCAGCAGATGCGATCATGGAAGCCGCAGATGCAGGTATTGGTTTGGTAGTTTGCATCACAGAAGGTATCCCGGTACAGGATATGGTGAAAGTAAAAAATTATCTTCTCAGCAAATCTGCCCGTTTAATCGGGCCAAATTGTCCTGGCGTAATTACTGCCGACGAAGCTAAAGTGGGCATCATGCCTGGTTTTATATTTAAAAAAGGTACAATTGGTATTGTTTCAAAATCAGGTACGCTTACTTATGAAGCGGCAGACCAAACTGTAAAAGCGGGTCTCGGTATCTCTACCGCTATCGGCATTGGCGGCGACCCGATTATTGGCACTACTACCAAAGAAGCTGTTGAGCTGCTGATGCACGACCCGGAAACAGAAGGTATTATTATGATCGGTGAAATCGGTGGCGGAATGGAAGCCGAAGCCGCATTTTGGGTAAAGGAAAACGGCACCAAACCGGTTGTTGGATTTATCGCCGGGCAAACAGCGCCTGCCGGCAGGCGCATGGGACATGCAGGTGCAATTGTTGGCGGTGCCGATGATACTGCCGCAGCCAAAATGAAGATTATGAAAGAATGCGGAATTACTGTCGTGGACAGCCCGGCAGATATTGGAAAAATAATGGCAGAAGCATTAAAAAAATAATCAGCATAAACATAAACAGCATGAAAAGCCGGACTTTAAAAAGCCTGGCTTTTTGTTTAAAAGTAAGAAGAAGCGATAAGATTCATTTAAAAAATTAAGCCTTTTCTTTTTATTCAATACACTCCGATGACTATTGATTATCTCATTATCGGTCAGGGAATTTCCGGCACTTTTCTTAGCTATTACTTATTAAAAGCAGGGAAAAAAGTAATTGTTATTGATGAAGACAAACCTTTTACTGCAAGTAAAGTTGCCAGTGGCGTAATAAATCCCGTTACCGGAAGACGAATTGTGAGAACATGGAGAATTGAAGAATTATTGCCTTTTGCATTTGATGCTTATACTGAACTGGAAAATGTGTTAGAATTGAATTTAATAAAAAAGTGCAGAATTTTTGATTTTCATGCAAGCCCACAAATGAAGGAAGCATTTGAAAAACGTTTAACCGAAGAAAAGGAATACCTGCATAAATCCTTTGACTCACCATGGGAAAAGTATTTTAATTATCACTTCGATCTTGGTGAAATCAGCCCTTGCCTGCTTGCAGATATGAATGCAATGCTGGAGAAATGGCGGAATAAGCTGCAACAGCAAAATGCGTTAATTACTGAAGCTTTTAACTGGGATAACTGTATGATTAATGATGACCACATTGTATATAAAGATATTACAGCAGAAAAGATTATTTGCTGTGAAGGAACTTTTGGTGTTGAAAATCCCTTTTTTAGAAATCTTCCTTATGCAATCAATAAAGGAGAAGTAATTATTGCAAGAATACCTGATCTTCCGCAGGAAAATATTTACAAACAGGGATTAAGCATCGTTCCATGGAAAGACGATCTTTTCTGGATCGGCTCATCTTACGAATGGAATTTTACAGATGCACAACCAACAGCAGCATTCAAACAAAAAGTAATTACTCACCTGGATTACTGGTTAAAAGTACCTTTTGACGTAACAGATCACCTGGCTTCTGTAAGGCCTGCAAATATGGAACGAAGACCTTTCGTCGGACTTCATCCAAAGTTTCCGGCAGTTGGAATATTAAATGGCATGGGAACCAAAGGATGTTCTCTTGCGCCCTTTTTTGCAAAACAGCTAACAGATCATGTAACGGAAGGAAGTCCAATATATGCTGATGCTGATGTAAAGCGTTTTGAAAAAATACTTGCAAGAAAAATGAATTAAAACTTCAATGCCTATTTTTGAGTCAAATTCATCCAGGCATGAGTGATAACGCTGAAGTGTATTCTATACCTTCAAAACACCGAAAAACCGAAAACCTGCACATTGTATTTTGGTTAATAAAAGACATGAGCTGGGCTATGCTTTGGAAGCCATTAGGATTGTTTATGATTATTCCTACCATCGGCGCCGCATTACTTATTACCTGGCAAACAAAGCACATTAAAAGTGAACTGCTTCATAACCTTGCCGTTGATTTCTGGATTGTTGCCAACGCTTACTGGATGCTCACAGAGTTTTATTCAGCAAATGATACGTTGAGATATTATACTATAATCCCGTTTTCAATCGGTATTATAATTATTGCTTACTACTATTTTATTGTTAAGCCGAAAGAAAAAGATAGAACGATTGTAGGGGTTACATAAAACGATTACTTTAAAGAACAACTAAATAATTAGACTTATGCTAAAAGTTTATAGGTGATTTTTCTACATTAAATTCAAGTACTATGTTCAATTTTTTTTATTGCGTCAGCTAACAAATTAACATCTTTAAATTTAGGAAAACTTTTCTTTAGTTCTTTATCATCAATTGCACCTGGGATAATTTCCGCTCCTCTATCTATCAAATCTGCCATCATTTCAACTGATACTTTGTAACGGTTAAAAGTCTCAGGACTTACTTCTTCATCCAAAAAACTTCTTGTTTCTTCTTGAACTTTTTGCTTAAGGAATTCTTTTTGCATTTGCAAAATATTTTCAATTGCATCATTTTTTAAACCTATAGTTCTTGACTGCTCCTCGTGCCACTTTAACTGAATATTTAACTTTGCTATATTAAATCCAGCTGATACTATTTTTGCAATTAATGAAACTCCAAAAAAAGTTGTAGTAATTGTAATCCAAATTGAACCTTCCTCGGCTTTTTCAATTTTTAAATTCTCATTCGCATCATGTATTGGAACTTCAATTGCTATTTTGAAATCATTCGAGATTTTTGATAAGTCTTGAAATGATTCTACTGGAGGGAATTTAATTAAGATTGAATTTTCAGAATATTGTTTTGTTTTATTCTTTATGTCCCAAAGAATTTGAGCAGCAATTTTAAGTTTTGATATATCAAAAAAAATTTTATCAAACTCAGGTTGAATTATTGAAATTGTTTCAGCATATTGATTTTCGAGAATAATATTATTTTCTAATAAAGGTGTACAATAATCTTTTAATTCATTTATGTTATTTAAACTTTTAATTGCTCTAACTAGAGATGAAAAATTAAATATCTGAGAAGCTTGTCCACCTTGAGGAACATATTTGAACAATAAAATAGGAATAGAATAATCTAAAATCTCCTTTATTTCAATATCATGCATACACTCTACATTTAATTAAAAATATACTTACTATAATTGTAAAAAAAATCTATCTTTTTTAAATAACTTTTTAAAAAGATTGTAATTATTTCAGGGAAAACTGCATAGCTATATGGAGTAGTTAAAAAGGTAATTAAAGTTAGAACACAAATAAGGAAAACCTTTCCTAAAACCAACTCCTTATCCATGTATCGCTGGCTTTGCCCTGCAATCTTCTGAAACGGCCATTAACTTCTAACCTATGCCGTATCATAGTAATAATCATAAGCGGAATAAATAATATTGTTAATGGGGGAATGCCAAGCATACTTATCCAGGTGCCGCCGTATTCTCTGCGCATAGGTCGTTTTAAACGTTCTGCTATCAGATACATGGCGGGTACAATAACAAGCGTCATAAAAAAGGCAATGGTCAAACCGAAAATAATTGTCCAGGCAAGAGGTTTCCAGAAACTGGCGCTGGCTCCGCCAAAGAAAATGTGCGGGTTTAACTCAGAAAACATAGTAACAAAGTTGATATTAAAACCTATTGCTAACGGTATTAAAGCAAGTATGGCAGCCAGCGCTGTCAGCAGCACAGGGATAATACGTGTTTTACCGGCTTGTATTACGGCTTCTCTTGTCTTTAATCCGCGACTGCGCAGCTCATCGGCAAATTCAATAACAAGTATCCCGTTTTTAACCACAATACCTGCCAGACCAATAATGCCAACACCTGTCATTACTACAGAAACGGTCATACCTGTAATTCCAAAACCCAGCAACACACCTATAATACTAAACAGTATTTCTGTAAGAATAATCACTGGTTTGCTGACTGAATTAAACTGCAGCACCAATACAAATAAAATAAGCATTAAAGCAAATATCAAAGCCTTTGAGAGAAAGCTTGCTGTCTCTGCCTGCTGTGCGCCTTCACCGGTTTGGGTTATCGTAACATCATCATTTACTTTTTTAAAATCTGCTATTGCACTGGCTAATTTAGCGTTTACATCTGTTGGTGTGTAGCCGCTTAAAACATTGGAATATAAAGTAATGGTACGTTTTGCATTTTTACGCTTAATACTTCCATACGTGCTGGTGTAATCTGCTGTAACTAATGAACTAATAGGTATTTGTTTTATACCTCCTGTCATTTCACGAAATACAACGCGCATATTCAAAAGATCAGAAAGACTTTTGCGCTGCAGCTCCAGGTTGCGCAATTGTATTTTGTATTCATCTTCACCCTGCTTTATTTTAGATACTTCACGACCAAACAAAGCCGTGCGCAAAGCCATACCGATTTGTGCAGTTGAAACTCCTTCAGTCATTGCTCTTTCCCGGTCAATAGTGAGTGTGATTTCAGGGTTGGTCAGATCAACGTCGGGTTTTAATTCTTCTACACCGGCTATCTGTAAAGCATCGAGATAATTTTTAAGATCAACGGCAGTTTTTGTTAAGTGATTAAAATCATCGCTTGAAACTTCAATATTTATAGGCGGCTCAGTCGGAGGGCCACTCGCCTCCTGGTCTACGGAAATAGCTGCGCCGGGAATACCTTTCATAACGGCGCGGACAGAATCAAGATAAGGAGCCGATGATACACCATGACGTTTTTCAAACTCAACAAACGATACCTGGATACGCCCTAACTCCGGCCTTGTGCTCCTGTCTCCGCTTGCAGGATCGGAGGCACCGATAGCTACGTTTGATATTACACTTTCTACAATCGGATTTATTTTACCATTTTCATTGCCTAATACATGATTTACTCTTGCTTCTAATTTCCGGGTAACAGAATCTGTATAATCTACGCTGGTACCTACAGGCAGTTTCAAGTACACATATACCTGGTTAGGATCACCTTTAGGAAAAAACACAATAGGAACTTTTCTTAGCGTAAATATAACTATTGAAAGAAAAAACAGGCCAACTGTACCTAACAACAGCCACACAGGTTTCCATCCATTCAAAGCCCAACGAAGTAAAGACTCGTAATGGCTCATAATAAAAGGAAGAGCATTGTTTTGAAATTTATGAATTAGGTTTTCTAATACATAAGTATTTAAAAGAACCAAAAGCGCAAATAAAATAAGCAAATTACCGCCAAAGTAAAAACCTAAAACATCCAGTAAAATACCTACACCTGCCAGGGCGAGAAAAACAGGGCTTTTGAATACAGCGCTTTTCGCTGGTTTATTTTCTCCTTCCGGATGATTCATAAAATCAACTGCAAAAACAGGATTCATGATAAAGGCAACAACCAGTGAAGCTGCTAATGTAAATATGAGCATTGTAGGCAAATAGATCATAAATTTGCCTATAATGCCAGGCCAGAAAAGCAAAGGAAAGAAAGGAGCAAGTGTCGTTAAAGTACCTGCTAACACAGGAATGAATACCTCTCCGGCGGCCATTCGCGCAGAGATGTTGGATGATAATTTTCCCCTGCCTTCTACAAATATGCGGTGAGTGTTTTCGATAACAACAATTGCATCATCCACGATAATACCTAAACCGAACAGTAAGGCGAAAAGCACGATAAAATTGAGAGTAACATTGGAACCTGTTATCAATTCTGCCATAGGCAAAAACAAAAAGGCAACAAACATACTGAGCGGTACAGACAGGGCGACAAAAAAGGCATTTGTAATACCCATAAAAAACATAAGAATAATCAGCACCAGCACAAAACCGATAACGATAGAGTTGACAAGGTCATTAAAAGAAGTTCTTGTTGTTTTACTCATATCACTGGTAATAACTACATCGAGGTTTTTGGGCAGAATGGTACCTTTCATTTCTTCTACTGTCTTTTTTACATCATCAGAAGTCTCGATAAGGTTTTCACCTGCCCTTTTTATTATGTTGAGTGTTACTACGTTTTTACCGTTTAACCGGGCATAGCTTTCCCGTTCTTTTACCGTATCTTTTATATCAGCAATATCTTTGAGGTAAATAGGCGCACCGGAAGTATTGCGAACAATGATTTTTTGAATATCAAAAGCATTTTTGAACTGGCCTTTTACCTGCAGCGTACGCTTCATGTTTCCCACTTCGAGCAATCCGCCTGATATATCTGCATTTTCCCGCGAAACTGCATTTGCAATATCATCAAAGGTTATATTGGAAGCCTGCATTTTGTAGTTGTCTACATTTATCTGAAACTCACGTTCGGGAGCGCCTACAATATCAACACGAGTGATCTGAGACAATTCTTCCAGCTTGTCCTGCATATCATCGGCATACTTTTTAAGCCTCATCATATCATAATCACCGCTTATGTTTACATACATAATAGGTATGTCAGACAGGTTAACTTCTAAGACACCGGGTTGTTCTGTAAGGTCTGTAGGCAGGTCTGTTTTTGCCTTATCTACCGCATCTTTTACTTTTTGCAAAGCCACATCTTTTGAAACATCTGTGTTAAACTCTACTATAATGGCAGAATAATCCTGCAGCGATGTGCTGGTAAGCTTATTGATCTTAGCACCAGTAATTCCTTTTAATTGTTTTTCGATTGGCTGTGTCACCAGGTTTTCAATGTCTCTGGGGGAATTACCTACGTAGATAGTTTGTACATAAATAGTTGGTATTACAATATCAGGAAACTGTTCTTTAGGCAAAGTAATAAACTGGGTGACACCGATTACCGATACAAAAATGACCAGGAGGTAAATAGATGTTTTATTTTTAATGGACCAGGTGGTTGGGGCGAATTCCTTAAACATGGATTTGAGGGATTGTAACGATTTCACGGAGTAAATAATTTAAACATGGAATTGAGGGATTGAAACAATTCCATGGAATTATACAAATAAATTTTTTTTTGAATGACAAATTTTATGAGTAGTTATAAGCTCTGTTTGAACTTATTATTTATAAATCTTTTTATTTACAGGCTTTCTAATCCAAAATTCAGAAGTAAACCTACTTCTACATTAAAAGCCTCAAGATAATTCAACACCTGGTTAAAATACTTTTTCTCCCATTCTGAAACAGCTTTCAATTCTATTAATATTTTATTTTCTACTAAAAGATCTAATCTTCTTTTTCCTACTAAAACTCCTTTATAATAAACAGACAGTTCCTGCTCTGCCTTGAATACGACATTTCTATTTTTTAACTCTACTTCCAAAGCTCTTTGATATATAATTTCAGGGAATCCCGAACCTAAAGATCTATGTACTTTCATGGCCGCACTAATAACTAATTCTGTCAGTTCAGAATATTTTAGTTCTTCTCTACTTATAAAACCAATTAGTATCTATGCTTTGCCATTACAGAATAATTTCCGTGAAATCGTTTCAATCCTTTCATATCCCTGTCTTATGTCACTGTCGTTATGCTTTGCCCGTTATACAAACTCTGAAAACCTTCTGTAATAATTACGTCCCCGGTTTTTAACCCATTTTTCACTTCAAGCCGTTCGCCATATAATTCACCTACCTGCACCGGCCTTTTACGTGCAACAGTCTTATTTCCTTCTTTAGCAGCCACTAATATAAATTTGCCTTGCTCATCCGTCTGTAAAATATTTACCGGAACAGTCATGGCGTTAGGCACAGTATAATCCTGTATCTTAACTGTAGCAGTAAGGTTTGCTTTTAAACTTTTATCATCAGGCACTTTTGCCTCAGCAATGAAACCTCTTGAAGTGGCGCTTATTGATTGGCTGATTAATGATATGACAGAATTATATGTTTTATTAATGTCAGGAATAGAAATCAAAACGGGTGTTCCCTTTTTTACGCGGGCTAAATAATTTTCCGGAATGTCTGTAACCACTTTAAGATTGCTGTTATTTACAATTTTAATTCCCGCAGTTGGTGCACCGGTAAACTGCTCACCGACATGAATATTTACTTCATCTGCAACTCCTGATACATTACTGATAACAGACGTGGTGTTTAACTGCTCCTGGGCAGATTTTATATTTTCCTGCTGGGTTTTCAGTTGATTTTCCAATACTTCTACATTTGTTTTTGCCTGGAGAAGCTGCACTTCGGTTCCAATGTGCTGATCCCACAAATTTTTTGTACGGTCATATACACTTTTTGCAAGTTCCAGTTGGTTTCCTGTTGCTGCCAAACCTTGTCTTGCCGCCGCTACATTTTGCCTCATAATAACGTCATCGAGCTTTAAAAGCAACTGGCCTTTTTTTACAAATTGACCTTCTTTTACGTAAACTGCCTTTACCTGTCCGCCCATCCCGCGCGGGCTTATGTAATATGTATTTTCTGCATCCACTCTTCCCTGCAGATCTATATAATGCGTAAAACTCTCCATCTTCACTGTGTCTAAAACTACAAGCTTAGCCTTTTCAGTTTTTACGTTTGCAGTGTCAAGCCTGCTGAGTTCCAGTTCGAGCTTTTTAATTTCGGCAGTTGTTTCGGCCTGGTCTTTTTTTAGCTTTTCAAGCTTTTCTTTTTTTTGGGTCAAATCTTTATTCTCATTATTTCTGCCGCACGAAACTGCAAAAAGTAACATGCCTGATAATAAAAAAATTTTTAGGGAAGAATGCATAACAAGTATGTTGGTTTTTAAAAGCACCGTTAATCTAATTTTCCTAATGATGACAGGTAAGATATTTTGGCTATAATAGCATTGTATAAATTGGTAAAATAATTAGATTGGGCCGTTTGCCAGTCAGTATCAGCCTGCAAAACTTCAAAGCTTGAACCAATGCCGGCTTCAAATTTTTTCTTGGTAGTGTTGTATACATTTTCTGCAAGCTGCACATTTCGTTGCTGCGCATCGAGGTTAAGCAAAGCACTTTTCAGGCTTTCCTTTGATACTGTTTGCTGCAGATCAATTACCTGTTTTAAATTTTGTACAGTATTGTCAACTTTTTGAAGAGTAAGCTTTTCCTGCTGTATTTTATATTTTCGCTGAAATCCGTCAAATATAGGGACGCTCAAATTTAATCCTACCAAAGAATTTTTAAGCCAGGATGTGGTTTTGTCAGTAATAAATCTCTGACCCTGCCCCTGTACCGTATAACTTAAACCGGCAGACAAAGTTGGAATGTAACCTAATTTATATCTTTTAACATTTAAATTCTGCAACTGACGTGAATAACCGATTGCCTGTATTTCTTTGCGATCTTCATACTTAAAATTATCATCTAGCACATTGCGTTTTACATCTTCATTGCTCAGATTTTCTTTTAAAACAACGCTGTCGCTTTGGGAAATGCCTATAGAATATTTAAGTCCGGCATAAGCAAGCTCTATTGAATTATTAAGTACAGTTTGAGAAGTTTGCAGGTTGGTTAATTGTACCTGCACTTTGTCGAGGTCAAGTTTTTCGGCAAATCCATTTACGTACATAATAGAGTCATCGTGATACAGCTTTTGCAGTCGCCTGATGCCAGAGTCTATAAATTCTGTTTGCTTTTGTGCAATCAAAATAGCATAATATCTTCTGTATGCCGAGTCTTTTACGCCTTCTTTTATCACTTCGAAATTAGCCTGAGAAAGATTTAAAGCAGTTTTGCGTGCCTGCAGTCCTACAAAAACATCGGGCTGAAACAGCAATTGGGAAAGTGTGCCGCCTATGTTTATATTCCAGGGTTGAAAAAAACTGATTGCCTGAAATCTTGGGTCAGGTACTTTGATGGTTTGTGCTATCAGAT
>JAABUK010001868.1_pt1 | contig 39218 bp, 43 predicted proteins | sample 5559141 | NCBI WGS metagenome assembly JAABUK01 (sample SAMN10711869, study PRJNA513367) | rock metagenome | isolation source: Antarctica rocks | place: Antarctica: Victoria Land, Pudding Butte nord | collected 2016-01-03 | reverse complement strand
AAGCAATGATCTTTGCACTGTTGTCAAGAAGATATTTATCAAGTTGATAATGCAAAAAGATAATGCATTTACTAATCAGTGAAACAGATTCGCGCTCTTACTATTGTCATCAACAGTTCTTCTCAACAAAAGTTTTGCTTTTTAAAGCTTTAAGTCACAAGATCTTGAAAATTGATACAAGACATTTGCATTCGCTGAAACTCTATTTATTTGATGCTTCAACATGCATATCAACTGCGTGACATAATTGATATATGAGTTGAGAAGTTCTTGACAGATGCAAAGATTCAAGCTATTTAATTAGAAAAGAACGAATGATCACTAGTATTGCTTATTGACAATATGTTAAATTCTTTCTACAAGCTAACTCTGATTGTGTCTAGAATCATCAATGTTGACATACATTTAAAATTTCGAATGTTTGATGCTCTTTTCAATCATCTCAATGTTATTGAGATGATAGTACGCAATAATGCATGTACTTCACAAGCACTTGTTCTTCGAGCTTGCGAACTAACTTTTAACAAGCTTGCAAAGTACTATTTCAAGATGAAGAGCAAAGATGAACTGATATACAATCTCGCTATGATTTTAGATTTTATTCAAAAGCTGAATTTGTATCAAGATTGAGATGCAAATGAGAACGATTTTCATTTTTATTATGACAAGTACAGAAAAGAGTTCAAGAACTATTTTCATCATCATTATGAAGAGAAAACTACAATTGCAGAAGTCAGAGCGCAAGTGACTAGTGATGTTGATCAGATAATGCAATATGATAATGCAATTGATCATTTATTAACAATGCTATAGTTTGTTGTGATGATTACATGAACTCTTCTTCAAAGAACTCAACGTCGCTCTGTATCTGTTAGTGAAGATGATTGATATTTTCACACTGATGCTATTGTCAAGAAGTTTTCAACATGAGAGTATTGAAGAGATAACGTCTTGAACTATTCAAGATTGACTTAAATGACTAAGAATGTTCTTTCATGTTCAATATTCTCTGTAGATATTGAATGAACATTCAGTTTTGCAAGAAGAGTTTGTCAATAAGATTGATTACAAATGATTTCAGAATCAGTTGAACAGATAATGCTTCTCAAGTATTATAATCGTATCATGAACTTGAATTTTGAAAAGACTATCATCAAAGCATAAAATATTTATCACAAAGAAGAAGATGAAGATAACGCAATTGATGAATCTGATGATTCTTTCAAAACAGATTTGCAGAATGTTTTATGTTCTATTAATGTTTAGATGTTCAATATCATTTCATTCGAAGTTGCTTTTGCATTGTCAATGTATGTAGTATGATAACACACTTACAAGATAATGCAAAAAGATAATGCAGTTCATAGAGTGTATTGCTATGCTAGATAGTTTGATTTGATCAAGTTATCATGAATGTTATTTCTATTCATGACTCAACTGAATTTCAAGATTGCGCATCAAAGTCTTCATGAGTATCAAATCTCTTTGCTGAATGATTACTCGCTTGACATAAATAGCAAGAAGATTGCTATCTGCATATGTAAAGCATGATATCAATAAGTGTTGTAAAACATCAAGAGTAATGCAAATGAATAATGCACTTACTGACAAGAAATTCACATAAAAACGCTTCTGTGATCTTCTGAAGAACAAGCAGTGTCGAAGTCTGAATTTTATAGTTTGCATTGCTCATTCTTTGACTCATCTTGTTTGTATCAGTCTCATTCTGCATGATTTTGCAAACTACTTTTTTGAATGAGATCTTTGATATCAACAAATTTGCATCTCTCTGATAATGATGTATCTCTCGAAGTGCAATGATTTCTGACTTTCATTTTCTCTTTGACTATCGTGATAAATTAGCTGTTGATAGCTTGATGCATTATCTGTTTGCATTATCTTCTCAATTTTATTGATCTTGCTTTCAAATAAAGTCTTCAAGTCTGCTTTTGATTCGTTCATGATTCAATTATCTGATGTCATATCATCATGAGTTGAGATTCTCAAATCATCACATGATGCATCTTTAGACTTTCGTTCTAAGTCAAGTCTGTCAGCAATGCGTAACAAGAAATGCATTATCTAAATGCATTATTTGTTTGCTTGCAACGAGTTATAATGTATATTAACTGACAACGATTTGAAAATTTGATACTATCGAGTTGAGTGAGAGCAAAGTGAAGTACGATGTAAACAAGAAATAATGTGTAAACAAGAGATGATGACTGTTGACTGTGTTTATAGTAGAATCAATATGACGAATATTTTGATATTAGCACTAATATGATGAATGTGTTGATCGCAGCTTTAAGATGATGAATAAATTCTAACATTCAGCTTTAACTCTAATTTTATTTACATCTCATCTTACATCTATTTTAATTCTAACTTTATCTATGCTCAACGTCTATTTTAACTCTAACTTGTTCTACGTCTCACATCTATTCATTGCACTCATTTATTATGACTAAGTTCATTAGAAAAAGCACTTCAACATCACTATCAAGTAAGAAGATTGTTATGCATTATCTATATACATTATCATTGAGACTAATCAAAATCGCAGAATGTTCAATCTATCAATCAAGTCGCAGTCAATTGCAAGTAGAAATCATGCAATGAGATGAAATGAAGATCAGAAAACTCTTTATATTAAACAAAGTGCAGATTGAGTGACTTTATATAAACAACTCATTAAATTGAGAAGCATCAGCGTTTATCAGAAAGTCATCAAAGCGAAGCAGATGAAAATGAAGAACAATATGCAAGATATGATCATGAATGATTGAGTGAAAAAGAGTCTGCATGATAATGCATTTGAGTAATGCATATGTGTTTCAAAAGCTGATTGTATAATAGCTCAATGCTTTGAGACGAATTTAATGAAGAAGACAAGAAAGAAGAAGACTGCAAAGCGAGCGAAGCTCGAAGCAATAATCATGAAGACGACGTTCAATACTACTTCTACTGTCAATGTATGTACTGTGTTTGATGTGAAAGACAAGGCTAACGTATGCATTAAACTATTGCACAACAAGATGAACTTGGGAAAAACATGTCAAGATACATGATATCTACTATTGAACTAATTCAGCAACGCATTTTACATCACGAAGAATTGAATGAATTGAAGATGATGAATGATTCAGATGTCATACAAGAATTCAACAAATTCATGAGCGCATTTTCGAATGAAAAAAATGCGATTGATCGAAAGATAGTTAATTCACTAGATTCATCAAATGATGAATCTGATGATATCATTGAGATTGACAACGATGACAAGAAGATGAAATTTAGCAAGAGAAATGACGATGCAGATATGATTGAGAACAAGAATGAGTACAAGAAGAAGTATGAGAAGAAGTATGAGAAGAAGTACAAGAAGAAGAAGAATAATGAAATAATAGTGATTTCAGATTAGCAGTAGTAAATGAACAAGCAAGAATTTTCTTTCATCAATTGCATTACTCTGTTGCATTATCAGACATTCAGATAAATATTAGTAGTACTTCGCTTCATGTCTTGACGAGTCAAATCGAGAATTTTGAGTCGATACTCGATCTCAATCTTCTGACTTAACTTGAATACTCAAGTCAAGAATTCTGACTCAACTCAAATACTTGAGTCAAGAATTCTGACTTGAATCAAGTCTTAACGAGTCAAGTACTCAACTTGACGCAGTCAGTTTATGTTGATCTCATTAACATTGAGAAATGTCAATGATCATTCTATTTCGCAAAAACTCTTCAATACAATGATTGTAATAGTCATATTGAATCAAAGTGAAGAGTCAACTGAGAATTGCATCTGAGCTTTGTATCAAACAGTGAATATGATGTCATCTATGATGAGAATTGCGTGATACTGTTTAGTGAGAAGCATATGAAAGTATTCAAGCATAATCAGACGTTCAAATAAACTTCTGTTTATATAATGCGTGAAGCAATTGTTCTTGATGTCTTCTTTCATTGATCAAAGTTGCTCATCATCATTAAACATATGCATCAAATCATTACTGTGAGTCATAATAATAAAAATCTTTGCATTCTCAACTCTTGCAACTTTCTGAATGACAGTATGATCTTCTTTGAATTTTTTTAGCATAGTAGTGTCAAAGTTGATCAGCGTGCAGACAACAACGCTTACGTCATGCTCAAGAATATTTACACTTAGCTCAATCTTGATGCGCTGAAAAAATTCTTGATCTTTCATGTTAAGAGTTTTTCTCATCTCGATTCTTTAAAAGTACAAGCAGAACGTCTTAATAACAGCATCATGCTTAATCTCATTGTTTATTTTATTGAGCTTGACATTGATAATTCTCTGAAGCATACAACGTTCAAATTCGTGATCTCGCTTCAGAAATTAATGAGTGACATGAGAATTAAGATCTTCATAATTTACATTGAGTGAATTATCATCACTCTTGAAATCTTCGTAAGTTACATCAACTTCTTCATTATTGATTTGTACAATTGAAGAATCTTGTGCCTTATGCTGCTTGTTATTCTGTTCATTCTGTTGACTCTGAGATTACGTCTTATTCATTGAACAATCACTTAAACTCATGACTTTTAGAAGCAGAGTATCAAGACTGATCTGATGCAATTTGTATTAATAATCTCTAATGTCATGTAGAGTCTTCTTGCTCTGATTGATAATTTAATATGTCAGCTGATCATAAAAGACATCAGATAACTCGTGAAAAACATTTCATCATCATTAAGTGAGATCATTGTTTACTGAGTGAAATGTGCAACTGTTTTGAGCAACTATCTGATGTTCAATGAACTGCAAGTGAAAATGAATGATTTTCTTATTCATCAGAATGATGTTTTTGTTTTTCAGTTATTGAAGTTATTCATTCAGTTTGAGAATAAATGTATCAGCTGTATTGTTGAATGAACTCAGCATTTTGACTTTCTTACTCAGCTTTAGAGTAGCATTGTGATAATGACATTCATCAATGTCTTCTTGATCTCAAAGAATTTCTTGATAAAATCAAAATCATTAGAAAGATTTTGAAGATATTGCATGATTGACATCTGAGACTTATTCGACTCAATATTTCACTCAGCAAAAGTAGTCAAGAGATTCAAGTCTTCAAAGAGAATTAATGTGAATTTGATATGAAGATTCTGACTCAGTATAATATCATGAAAGTGATCGTTGTATTCATAATATTTCTCGTCAATATGAGCAAAATTGAGAATTCTGATTGTCACTATTTTGATTCTGTTGAACTTGTCAAACATGATTGAATGAACTGAAATCACATTTGATATGTCAAAAAAACAATACTAAAGTACTTGTTTATCATCATTCTGTCACTCATGCTCACAAAGATTAAACGTTGACTTCAACTCAATCGAGCTTCAATCTGTCTTGATGAGAAAACGATAAAGAACTACATTCACATCTGTTATGTTGAAGAAAATAAATGATTTGACAAGAATGATAGCAGTTCACTTGTCATTGTTGATTTGCATTTCAAAGTGATTCTTCAAGTCAAATTGATAGTCGAAGCAATCGAAAAGACGTAGCAAATCAACATACTTCTTATCTGTTTTCGCGAATGTGATGAGTGCATGCAACTTGCAAAGCAATGTCTGAGTCTTTGCAATCAATGCTCGCTGTGTTTTCATTGACTGTAGTCTAAAGAAATCTTTGATAAGTCAGCACTTCTTATCATCACAGTAAGTGCGTTGATATGATAAATAGATAGTTGAATGATTCTTCTTTAAAGTCACTTGTTCTACTTAAATGATATGCTTGTGATTTTTAAACTGATTGAATCACATGTTGAATGCTGAAAAGTCTCACTTTATTCTGATGCTACTGTTGAATTTTCGATACTGATTCAGAAATGTATCTTGTTTGATCATCAAGATAAAGATCTTTAGCTTGACTGTGCAATCTTTCAACAAATCGAAGACTTTTTTGAGTGTGTTCTCTATATTTTGAAAAACTGATGAATCTTCATGATTCTTAAGCAAAATTAACTGAGTATGAGTTAAAATCAATCTGAAGATAAATTCAAGAAGAATCATTCATTCATCTTGACGCAGATTCTTGATCTTTGAATCATTAATGTTGTGTATGAAAAACATGAATTTGAAATAAGAAGTATATAACAGAAACATGTTTGAATAGTTCGCAATGATAACTTCGCGAATGTCAGAATTTGAATGTAAGCGAAAGACTCAGTTATGTAAAATGTCATGAACAGAAAAATAGTTCTTAAATAATGATGATGTGACTTGATGTAATTTAATGTTAAAGCGAATGCTGAATGTTTAATTCATCAAGATCTTCATCACAATCTTGCAAGTAATGTAAAGACTTTCATTCAAAGAATCAAATGCATTAATTACTGATTCAACTACTTCATTGATTTCAAAAATAATTTTAGCTTGAAAGATGACAAATCTGATGTTTTAATGCTCAGCTAAATCTGCTTTTTGCATCATCTTCTCATCATTTGAGATGAAGATAGTGAAATTGTCATTCTCAAGCTTCATCACTTGAGATGTGTGATACATGATGTTAGTCGTTGCATCTTTATCTGTTGATGTCGCTTTGAACTTTTCTTTGAACATCATGATGAGATGTTTGTTGAAAGACGTAGAGTAATGATGTAAAATAACATTAAGTTGTTAAATGTGAAGAAGTAATAAGAAGCAATGAGATTGTAGAATGTATGATGATAAGATGAAATAAGATTGCAAAATGTTGAATTTTATACTGATGTGAGTTTAAACTGAATGATTGATCTTGACAGTTGCAGCTTGAATTGAGATTGTTATCTGATTGTGATGAAAGATAGAAAGTGAGATAAAGTTGCAGAATGTAAAATTCTAGACTGATGTAAGTTTAAACTGAATGATTGATCTTGACAGTTGCAGCTTGAATTGAGATTGTTATCTGATTGTGATGAAAGATAGAAAGTGAGATAAAATTGCAGAATGTAAAATTCTTGACTGACGTAAGTTGAAGCTGAAAGATTAATCTTAATGATCGCAGCTTGAATTAAGATTGTTATTTGATTATGATAAAAGATAGAAAGTCTTTAAAATGAGAATAATTTTGATTCAAAAGATTGAAGCAATTAACTGTTATAATGTCTTGAAAGTTGAGTTTCTTTAAAAAGCACACACTTGAATAAAGTGAGTAAGATCTCATTGATGAATTGTATTCTTCTATTAAATATCATTAAAATGATAGAAGTGTTGATCTCAATTTTGATATGATGATTATCTTTCATTCATAAAACAACAAAGCTGTTATTTATCTTTTATTGAATCATGCTTATTTACACTGTATTCTTCACTATATTCAAGCTAATAATATAGAAGAAATGATACAGTGAATATTGTTTGCATTTTTATTGCTTATCATGTTTCACTCTGAGACATGAAACAACAAGCTGCATCATAAACATCTCAGTCACATCTTCATTAATCTGCATATTTTTCATGTTAAATCTTTCTACAATGATCATTTGTTAACTTTCGTGACTATACTGAGAACGTTCTTCGAGACGAATAAATCAATTCATAGTGAAAATATGATATGTATCTTTGTAATTTGATCAGAATCTGTCAAGATAGTCAGTCATATATATTGAATTGAAATTTTCTTTGCTTAAAAAGCATAACTGATCATCTCTTAGCATTATGACGTTTGTTAACAAAATCAGTATCACACTGCAAGTTATAATGCTTTTAAGCGAATCTGTCTATCATTCTCACTGTTACGATTCATGAAAATATGATAGCAAGCGCTTTCATAAAAGTGTCACGAATCACAGTGATTCATTTATTGTCAGTGAGCAGATCAGTTATGTAGTTCAATCAAGATGTGTTGCATCTATTCATTTGATAATTGCATAACTTTCACATTATTATCAATCACTTTCTGAATACAGTCACGAAGATAAGCACTCTGTTTGAAGTCTTTTATGAGTAACACAGCTTTAACATCTTGTTGTGAAGATTATATTCAAGCGTTTGATGATGCAAATCATAGTTCACATGATTGAAAAATAAGAGAATGATCATCATAAAATCACTGAAATGTGATGTCGTTGTTGATTTAACAGCAGAGAAAGTTAAGAAATTTTCTTCAAGTTAAGATGTTAAAGAATGACATTCTCAAATTAAAGCAGATTCAAAGAATTATTATTTAAGTTCATTGAATCTCATGCACTTCAATTTTTCAAACGTATTGCATAATTTCACTTTCTTCTCAATTACTCTTTGCATTACTTGTGACTTAATAGACATTGAATAACACTATCATGAAAATAGTGTTGACTGAATGCATATGAAACATCATGATTAGTGCTAGACAAGCTCTTACTACTCAACATGTTAAAAGACGAAGAAATATTACTTTTGAACTTCATTCATCTTTTGAACCTGTCAAAAAAGCAATCATAGAAAGAATATTGAATGTTTCAAAGTAAACAAATAGAACAGAGTCATGAGATAAACAGTTTAATTTGAAAGACATCAAGTATCTTCTTAAAGATACTGTTTTATTTACTGATCTGAACTTACAACTTAAACATGATACACAGCATTGATTCAAGCAAATTTTGAGTGTTAATAATAACAGTTGAAAGAACAGAATTGATTCTGAAATATATGATGAAGAAACAAATGAGAACATGATTGAAAAGTCTGTAAACTTTCATGATGATGATTTAGATGTATATGATCTGTCTTACGTTGTAAACTGAACAATTGTACTTGATGATAAAGAGATTTCACATGACTCAGATACAAAAGTATTCAATCATGCAAGCGAGTTTGACTTTGAGCTTTGACGTAGCGATCAATCTCGTTTGATCTTCGACTGATGTATCAACTGAAACTACATGCATTTTTCACTTTGCAATCAGACTATTGTTTGTTGCTTCAATCAATCAATCGAGATGACAAAGATGTTGAAGAGACGTAATGACTGAAGAAATTTGAAGAATATACTGTTTCATTTGCAGAATAGCAACAAGAGAAGATTTGTCATTGAATTGATCAGTTCATGAACTTGCAAAGATTTCAGCAATTATATCACAAATGATGAAACTTCTCTTGAGCTCAAAGTATCAAGAAAAGACAGAAAGATATAAGTGTTAAAAGATGAAATCTTAATTATCATTTTGAATTACTTCTTCTGTGTATCAGTTAACTGATTGCTTTCATTCAGATCAGTGACATCACTCATACAAAGCATCTAAAGAATAAACGTAAGAAGCATTTGCAGAGAGATGAGTCATACATACTCAATCTTTTTACTCGTTGATGATGTTGTCACAAGCAATGTAAAAACTTCATTCACATCTGTTATTATTAAGATATAAATCATTTTCATGAAGTAATAGAATTGAAGATGATATAATATTGAGTAACAGCAATCGCAAGAAATGATGAAGAAATTAACTGCAACAACTTTTCATTTAGTCTAGTCATTAAATGACTTCATTTATTCTTAAGAAATGAAGATTCATTGATGAAATTGAAGTCTTCATCAAGCAGTCAGTTCATTGCAAACACTGTCTATAATGCAATATCATCAAGTACACTTTCATTAAAGTTGATGTATGCAGCAACATTTAATTCATTAATATGCACATTGTAATTAAACTCATGATCTAACTATTAACAGTAGCAATAAATGAGTTCAATCAAGATGTGTTGTCAAATGCATCAAAATTCTTATCATCATTCAAACAAGCAGTCAACGTCACATGAAGAATTATCAGATGAAGAGTTCTTTGAAACAAAACTACATCATCTTCAATGTCATCTCATCATCAACAATCATCTTCGCTTGTTACTGTTGCTTATTTGACTGATGAGTTCATTTTTACGTTTGTTAATCAGCTAATTTCTTCATTTAAGTTTGAGTCTTTAGTCTTCGATACTTAAATTTTCTCAGTCTTCATTGCACATCAGATAGCGATGACTATAAAATCTAAGCAGCTTCGCACTTATAATAAGTTCAGAAGAAGTGACGATGAGTTTAAGCGCAATTGACATGCTATCAGAGAGTTTCAAATGAAGATGAAGAAGATAGATGCATAGTCATATATCTCTCAAATTGCTCATCAAGTCATGACAAGAGCAAGATAAATGATGACAACAAGATAAAGTTTGTAAACTCTGAAAATTGCTTCAACTTAAGATATATAACACTTTAGCAATTATTACTCTCATTTCATAAAAGGTTTAAATGATTGCATCTTGAGCAACAATAGCTAGATCATAAAAATAGCGATGATATTTATTCAAGTAATTGATTTCGTTCTCTTTATAATTTAACTAAATATAGTTTATATGATTTACATAGTATCTTAACTATTGAGCTCAAATTGAAGTCAATAACTTCTGAACAAACGTGATTCATTGACTTTGCAATTGACATTTTTCGATTCATCTCATTACTAACATTTCATGCACAGATAAGCAGTTGAGCGTAAAGAATCATTACAACTCATCATTGCTTTATACAAGTTATATAAAAACACTAATCGAAGATTTACAGATAATGCAGCGTGTATGCTCTTCATGTGAGATGAAGATAAACAACATCAATGAGCTTGAATATCATCTCTATCACTGTCATGTTCGCTTGCATGATCAATCGCGAAAAATTTTCTGACAAAAGTTATCATCATCATCAGAATTGTCATCATGCGATTTGATGCAGCTCATCTGACGCGATTATGAGACTGCAGAATGAGATTTAAACTTGAATAATTTTCATGATGAAAGTGTTCAGATAAACATTGAAGATGAGAATTAAGAATACATGTTAATAAATGATTTTGCAGAAAAGCACATGAACATTGAGATGAATAGCGCTGATTTAAATCAGAATATGAAACATATATCATTAAGAATCGAAACAATACAACTTCAGACTGAACTTCTCTTCACGTCATCAGCGTTGCAAGTTGAAATCTTCATCAAGACAATTGATCATGATGTTGAAATAACAGTTGACGTGTCAAAGAAGATATCAGAGTTGTTGAGCTTGAATTCTCAAATGATCAAAAACATAAATAACAATCAATACTATTCATTTCAATGCAAAGCAGATTACGCGTTTGCTCACTGACTTCATCAAACGAAGATTATCAAAGACAGTGTTAATCGATTTTTTCAAGACTTGCGCTTGCAAGTCTTACATCAACATGTCAGCTTTCACAACGTGAACAAGTGATTGACACTTCTACATCAGATTTCATATGATGTTGAAAATGATAAATGACATTCTTGAATGTTCACAGTCAAATTCAGTTACGAAGAAGTTCAAGAAGAGCAGCATTGCATTTTGTATTATGACATCATTGAGACACTTCAATTCTTGTTGAGTCACTCATCATTTTAAGATGAGCTGATTTACACATTCATTCAACATTATAATGTTGACAACTTTCAAGTTTATGACGAGATGCATACTGCTAATTAATGATGAGAAACGCAGAAAAAGCTTTCTGATGATGCTATCATGATATCACTGTTAATTTTCATTGATAAGACAGTCTTGACTGAGCATCAAGATGATTTATCTGCATGATTTATATATCTAACGATAGAAAATTTAAGTCGATGCACAAGACATGCTTAAAAATGATCAAGATTGATTCTTCTGAAATTTCTTTTCATAATTGATAATGATGATGACAATATCAAGTCAAAGATTTGACACATGATGTTATCAATCATACTCAAGCGTACATGAAACATGTATCATCATGCATTAATACATGATTTCACATGTAACAGTCATTGAAGCTACAATCAGAAACAACATTTCTGTTCTTTGCACAGACAATAAAATAAGACAATGTTATTCAATAATCATCAAGTTCATGATGAACTACAAGAAACAAGTATTAATTACAAACATCAAGATGAATCAACAATGTTCTATCTGTTAAGTATCATCTCATGAGCATGAAAATCTAGATAAAATATGATCAATTTGAATGCATGCATTTACTAGAAATCAACAGAGACAACAAAGAAAGAATAATATGATGAAGAATGATTTTGCTTGAATACATTCAGTGAAAAACTTTGCATGATCACATATGTTTGTCAATATTCATGAGACAATGATGATAAACATGCTACATCAACTACTTAAGAAAATCATTTTGTATCTGATGTTATGACTCAGTCAAATCATCAACGAAAGTGTTTGTACAAGTCAAAGAAGAAGAGAAATCAGATTAGCTTTAAATGATGCATCAGAAACAGTTCAGTTGAATCAAAGATTTCACGTCATTTCATCATTTAAAGACATGAAGAGACTTGTCAAGTATAATATAATTAAGCAATGAACTGATATAAATTGAAAGTCAATTGTATGTCAGTTTATATCAATCATTGCATCGCTTCTGATCACGAAAGCATCTGCAGCAATTCACTTCACTCAAGCAGTGATAAACTTCGTGATACTTGCTCAGTATTATTCACATGATGAAGAAATTCTTTGATATCTTGAACATGCGCTTTTTTGATTGAACAAGCTAAAGAATGTTTTTCATCATTTGTGATCTGAGCATTCAGATACAAACGTCGATTATTTCAACATTTCAAAACTACATGTGATGATACATTATGCAAGTCAGATTTAAAGATACAATAGTATTGATAATTTCAATACAAAGCACAGTGAGATTGCACACAAGTATTTAATAAAGATCTTTTTCAATTGCATCAATAAATGAGACACATTTCAAACACAGTTATTGCATCATAATACTTAACATCTGAATCTTCTTGCAATGAAAGATATTCTTCTTTACAGAGATATAAGACAGAGTAAGATTAACAAGCATGCATTGACTGCTATAATAACATGATTCAGTTGTATCTTTAGTCTTCGTAAAATTCAAGACACACTCATTCATGAACAATGCAATCAAATACAAGAAGCAAAACTCAATTCAAAGTTATGATGTCATGCATCAATCTTAGTCAGAATTCTGAACATGAAGAAGCTTCTTGACATGTTAACAGTCTTCATGTGTAAGTATTAAAACATAGTTGACAAGAAAGTTGTATCAGATAGAGAGTTGAATAAAAAGAAAAAAGACTCAATCTGAGTTGAATCATACTACGTAAGCGTTCATGAGTCACTTCAATGCTGAAAATGAGACGAAAAAAACATCAATGACTTAGAGAATCTTGTCAATGATAGAGTATACTGCTCATTGAATTGACAAAGAAAGAAGAAAGTTTGAAGATGTGACTATGTTCTGATTCAGAAGAGATCGAAAGAGATGACTGAAGCATTAACTTTGTTAAACAATCAACTGTCTGATCAGCTACGACTTATTCTTTTCATTATAAATTCGTTGCATCAAGATAACAAGAGTAATGAGCTACAACACAATGATGTTCTCATCAAACTACTCAAATCTTGCAATGAAAGAACTTAACATGCTATGCATGAAATAATTGAGATAAAGCATTGATTTAAAAATAACGTCAAAAATTTTCGTTCACTTAAAGTTAGTTGATTTTTTCATTTGCATACAATTCTGAGAAGTGTGCATGTTGTATCAGCAAACGATAGTCATAGCGAGTCAAACAAAAACAAGTTCTTCTACATTAATAATTTCAGCGACTGAAATTCATATAATTTGATCTATGAGAAGAATTTCTTGCATAAAGAAACGAAAGTAGCAAAATACTACTTCAAATGCGAAAGCTGAAGATATTTAAAACTGATTCAATCTTAGACTGATCACATCAAGTCGAGTTGAAATTTTTTTGAAAAAGTGTCGAGTTAAGTTGAGAAGTTGAACTTAAGAGATCAAGTCGAGTTGAAAAGCTTGACTCGACAACTCGACTCAACAAGATATTAGATAGATGTAAATAGCTTGATCAAACAGTCTTCATGATTTTCTTCATGACTTTCTATCATGTTTCTCCGTCATGACTTTCTATCAAAGTCAAACAATCTTCATGTTTTTCTTCATGTTTCTCTTCATGTTTCTCTTCATGTTTCTCTTTATGTTTCTCTTCATGTTTCTCTTTATGTTTCTCTTCATGTTTCTCGTCATGACTTTCTTCATGTTTCTCATCATGACTCTCTTCATGTTTCTTGTCATGACTTTCTTCATGTTTCTCGTCATGACTCTCTTCATGTTTCCTTTCATGTTTTTCTTCATGACTTCTCATCAAACGATCTTCATGTTTTCTCGTCATGACTTTCTATCATGACTTTCTACTATGACTTTTCTTCATGACTCTCTATCATATAGTCTTCATGTTTCCCGTCATGACTCTCTATCAAAAAGATAATGCAAAAAGATAATGCAAAAGCAAAAAACCGGAAAAATTTCTATATTTAGCTCTCTTGACGTCAAGCTTGAGTTCTTGACGAGTCGAGTCAAGTTGACTCAATTCTCAGTTGAATTGAGTCGTGTCAAGTTGAAAATATGCGCAACTCAACTCGAATTGAATTGAAAATGTGAGCAACTCGACTTTGAATTGAGTTGAATTCAAAATGTCAACTCGAAACTCAACTCGACAATCAGTCTATTCAATCTCATCGCAGGCAAAAATTAAACAATGTATATGTATTATGTCTATGTCTCAGAGCATATACAAAATCATCAAAGTTAACAATGCTACATGATTAATTAATTAAGAACTATAATCATCTTTTGACTTTGCTCAATCAAATTTCATTTGATGAACAGAAGTCTCAGCTATGAACTAATGAGAATTAAAGTCAGAGTTTAATCTCACAAGAACTATGTTTTTATGAAATATATGTAGCAAACAAAGCTTTGCTTGTTGCAAAAGTATCATCAGCTACAAATTTGATATCATAAAGTCAGTCAATCAAAGTCAATTGTATCAATGAATTGATTTGAAAAATCAAATTAACTTAATGATTGCAAGTGATTGTGTTATAAAGAGGTGTGAGTGACTCAGTAGTAAATTCTAGATAATCAATATGTATTTCATAGATTTAGTTGAGAGCTTAAGCAATAAGTAGATCACTGAAAGCTGATATCAATTATTACATGAACAAGATGTAGTGAGTGTGACATCAATCAAATTCTGAAGTTATGAATCGCTGATACTAAAGTTTTTTGTGATAAGCGCAGTCATTAGTCACAGACGCAAAAAAATTCAACAAACATCAAGTCTTCTGTTTAGTATAATGAATGCATTGTTGAAAATGTCATGTAACGAGTATGTACATTACAAATGATTGATAAACAGAGTGAAAGAAGAACTCAACATTGATGAGTTTGAATACATGTAATTGAAGATGTAAATATGAGATTAGATAAGATCTCTACAGCTTATAGAACGAAAGCTAAATATAAACAAGTTGAAAGAGATTCTCAGATCAACATTTGAAGTCATATATCACAAGTTTCATATTATATTCAATGATGTTGCAAGATCAAGAAGTGATTCTATGTTAATGTTCATGACACAGCGATCAAATTACAATGTAAAAAGATGATTCAGAGTCAGAGAAACATGATGAAACAATCTCAAGTACAATTCTTCATCATTTTTTCAACTAAAGACACATTTACATATCTTGAGTTATGTCATCTGCAATAAAAAAGATTGCAAGAGATCTCAATCAGTATCAGTCAGATCAGTCAAAAATATCATAATACAAATCAGTCGCAATCTCAATCATAATACATGTTGCAAATCACAAAATCTTCTTAAATATGAAGCAGTGAAGAACTTGATTTGCATCAATGACATGAAATACAACAAATTTATAAAGTTGATTAAGAATGAGCTGAATTACGACTGTGTCACAAATACAATGATATACAATTAAGTTGAATTCATGAGAATATATATCAGCAACGAGCGTGAATGAAAAACAGCATTGAAAGAAATGCATGCAGAAGAATTTATTCACTTTCTTTTTACAATTCAGTCTGCTGCAAACAATGATTGTATGTTTCAAACATCTTGTGATACTCAATTCAAGCAGCTGATCACTGAAGAAATTATGTAGAATGCTCGTAGAGAACATGTTCATGTTCAAGACTTTCATTATAAGATGACATAGTGAGATCATGTCATAATTGAGAAATCTCAAGATTTAATGATAAGACTTATGATTCATTTAATCTTGACAAGAATTTAATGCTTGAAATAAGATAAATTTCTTTCTTATCATGAGAAAAAATCATTCGCAATTTGACATTCTCTTTTATTCTTCTTCTTAATCGTTTGTTGCATAGATTTTCTCAACAATCATACATTGTTGAGTCACATTAAACGACTTTCGTCTTGAATGCAACATGAGAATACATTGATCTTAATGATGATGAATTTATCAAGATACTAAGTGACATTACAGAAAAGACGTTGTCACATGAGTAACTTCAAGACATTATCATCATCAAAGCGCAACGCAGTTGAACACACAAAGATTCATGATGACAACGAGATCACAACAAACTCAAGTGACAGCGATTCTGTGAGAAAAGTCTTCAATGAAGACAAACATGTCACTCTTGAAGTAATAACTCGCTTAAAAATTCAAAAGAATAAATGACTAATTTGAAAAAAGACAGAATTGAACGCTGTCAAAACATTCAGTGAAAGTATTCTTGCAAAGTCATCACGACATTTCAAAAACTCAACGTATGTAACATCAAACAGCTTAATTCTTTTCAATCAACCAATAATAAACATACTAGAATTGATTTTGATAATGATGATGTCAACGATGCAGACTGAGAATCAATAACATCATATTTATGAAAAAAAATATCATGTTGAATTAAATGCAACTTCATCATCAATCATGAGTCAATTGTTGAAGTTTGCACTCATTATTTACTTACGTGAATATTGAGTGATCATGTTGATAGCAATAGCAGTTCATGATCAGACTTCAAAAAGAAATAACTTAATGAGAAAATGAGAGAAGCATGAAAGAATATTGCAAATCATCTAGATAAAAAGTCAGATCACAAACGTTCTGAAGTAAAGAACATTTCAATGATGAAAGAAACTTGAAAGATAATATGCTCAGATTTTTCGTTGCAAATAAGACTCATAATAAATAGATGTACAACATCTTTGAAACGTGATGATTTAGTGTATTGAGTCAAGTATGAATCATAGTTGAAAGTGAATATGACTGACAGAAGCAATTCACAAGAAAAGAGCAAAAGAATTTGACAAAAAGTCTGTTAAATAACAATGACTTTGCATGTGAAAAGATATGTACTAATCAAAGATTGCAACATTGTTTAATGTGAAAAGACTTTTCAAGACAGATTCTGCTCAAGAATCATAATGAACATACTGATTTAGAAGATTTACTGCAAAGTCAGAGATGAAACAGCATATCAAGAATACTTGAAGATATTCTTTGATTCACTTTCTACTAATCTCATTCTCATCGCAGTGACAATGATCACTCATTGTAAATGAGAATATGAATCAGAAGAGCACAGATTAGACAAGTTTGAAAGATCGAATGTGAAGAGTAAGTGAACATTTGCATATATCAGTGACTAAAGTAATTGAAGCGAAGCTGAACTTGATAACATGCAGTGACATGAATGCACGTCAATGTGACATGAAATCAACAAGCTTGTAAGCATCAATAATCAATATTGAAGATTTTGCTATGTTGTATCAAGCAACAAATCAATAATGATGATATTGAAGCAATTATGAACATTCAAGCTGTATTCAATGTATACATCAATTGTCTTGATGATTTCTCATTATATAAGTTAGAAAACGACGTGCAACTCAATTCAAATGCAAGTCATAAGAAAACACTCTTGAGTTCAGAAAGCATTTTCATCTTTCAATCTTCAAGATTAACGTTGCTTATCTTTGATGTAATATTATTGAATAAAGCTGTAAATATTGCAACTCATAACTAAATCTTCAATCACTGATGCTGTGTAGAAGAGATTGATTGAATCGAACACAGAGAATGAATTGTTGACTGATAATGCTTGAATCAGCAAGAAGCAAACTCTTAGCAAGAGATCTCACTCTACATTGTTATTGAATAAAGCTGTATGTATCACAACTCATTACTAAATCTTCAATCATTGATGCTATGTAGAAGAGATTGATTGAATTGAACACAGAGAATGAATCGTCGACTGATGATGTTTGAGTCAGCAAGAAGCAAATTCTTAGCAAGAGATTTCACTCTACGTCACAAACTAAAGATCAATCACGTATCATATTGCAAAGCGATGAATATGAATTCATGATAGCACAACAGAATGATGTTGAGTTGACAATGATTAAGATCAGTTGAAAATGAAAGTTTAATAACTTGTGAAATGCTTTAAACATGAAGAAGAATGAATGTTTGTGATATAAAGCAGACAAGACAGACAAGATTCTAAGCGATGAGAAGAAATATGAAAGTTTCATGCGTAAGATGAGAAAGAAAAGCATCATGAATGTAACTTGCAAAAAGAAAGAAATTAAAGAAGAATAGAATTCAAGCACAGTAGTCATTATAATCAAATGATTTGAACAAAGCGAATATTTTGCTTCATACTGCGAAAGCACTTCTGCCGCATGTATTTACATGAGAAAACATGATACTGATAGTGATGCAAGTGCATTGATCGAACACTTCGAACATCTTGCTTAAGAATGCGCAAGCGCTTATGTTGCAGATGCTGTCATGAGAAAACATAGTGCTAGAAGTGATGCAAATGCACAATAAGAAAAGAGTAATAATATTGAGAAGAACAATCAAGACATTTATGATGACATTGATTACTAGAAGACAAAAGATACATTGAACACTTTGAGCAGTCTGTGTAACATTAAAGCTATGTTTGCAATGTATAATAATTACGCAGTTGACAGCTTGATCGTTGATGATGATTCTAATGAAGAAAGATCATGCAAAGATAACAGTAAATTACATGCTTTAATGATATTATTCGACATTGCGATTTTAATTGCTACAAATGTCAAGATCATATTTGTTGAATCAAATGATAAATAAACATACTGCGCTTTTAAAAGTTCTAAAAATGTTGATGCTTTTATGAATATGCATCAGCTAAAAGTGACGTAAATCTGAAACATGAGATTAAATGAATATTTGAGATATTAATCACTAAAAGCACTAAAATCTGTCTCTGTCACGCTTTACAAATTGCAGATGTGCAGTTTATGACTATGACATTGTCTAGACGCTGTATGTATGCTAAGTTACATGTAATTTGATCAAAGTCGCTGCTTTATATCTTTTCATTAATCAATCACATTGATAGTTTATGCATACAAGCACTCTCGCTTAATTCTCATCATCATACTTTCGTTTTTCTTTGTTTCTTTGCACTTTTTGCGTTCTACTCTTTCGTTTCTAATAGTCATTTTCTCGTCGTAATTCAAGTATTTTTCAAATACTTTAATGTTGCAATTCTTTCAATCTTAATGATGAACAGTGTTGAAATAGTGTTTGTGTTTTTGAGCTGAGCTTTTTTCTTTAACTTTATCTGCTTTACTCTGTAATGTTTGCAGTTCAGCAGTAAATGCTTCAACGTTTGTCTTGCATTGCATATTTCATAGCATTTGTTCAAATTATTCTCTGATAATCAATGCAAATAGCTCTTGAAATAATCATGTTTCATTTTCAGCTGAATAAAGATTAAAAACGTTAGTCTATTGATTTTTCTCATCTCTTTTAGTGATTTATGACTTAGATTCACATTCAATATGTGCTTTTGATACTGATTTTTCTTCTTGATGCTGCTCTTTCAGACATTTAATCATTGTAATTTCATCTCTTTGCAAATTTGCTTTTTGACGAAGCTTATGATGATTGCTTTCATGTTGTCGATAATTGATAATTCTTGAGCAATGCTTTTGATCAATTGATCTGCTTTTTCGTTTTCAATAATGCTTTTGCAACTCAATATTCACTGTATGTGAATTTGACACTGATTCTGACATAAATTGATCAAGTTTTGTTGTATGTCATTGAATAACTTCGCATTGACATTGCTCTTTGCATTTAGTCTTTACAAAGTCATTTGACTGTTTATATACACTCAAATTTCGCTGTTTTTGAGTGCTTTTTCGCTGCATATTGCGATTGCATCGCTAATAACTTGCAGTTTCGCTTTTGTTGTGATTATTTTGTCAGAAACACTTGTTGCTTTGCTGAATCTGATGAGTTCATGCGTGAATATCATCATTGTTTCAGTTTCAGTTTTGATCTTTGCTGTCTTTTTTCAAATTTGCGATGCATTGATATACATCACTATGTTTTTCGTCTTTTTGATAATTCTTTCTAATTTTCTGTAGTATGTATTGATCATTTCGTGAGTTTCGCTTTTTGCAAATTCGATTTGAATTTTTGCTAAATGCTCAATTTCTTGATCTCATGATTTCTTAAAGTAAGAAATTTCAATTTCTTTTATTGAATTCAATGTTTTTTGCACTTTGTTCAGTATTTGATATATCTGCGTAAGTTTGTCTTTGCACTTCTTGACTTTTCAAGATAAATTCGTCTTCATCTCGTTTCAGTTCAGATATTTCGATGCGTTCAGATTTAAATTCAATTCAATAGAGTATTAAGATGAGTACAAAATAGATGTTCTTTTTCTGATAAAGTGTTTTTTTGATAACTTAACTATTCAAATTGCATAGTTCTTGCACTTTTTATTTAATTGCATCTTCATTGACGAAATTTCAACTTCTATTTGCATAGCATCTATCAATGATGTTCAAAATGCACTCAGAATTTTTCGTAATGTTGCGTTTTGCAGTTTACAAAATTTGACTAAGTAGCTTTTTTGATTATTTCATCATATTTCAACGTCATAATCGTTAATAAATGTGATGCATGTCAAATATAACTGCTTTTCTGATTTGACATTTAATTCTCACTCACTATTCATTAATTTAAACAATAAGTGTAGCGTTTTTATGACTGTTACAATTTTCATTTGCACATGAACTTTGAAGTTGAGCTTTCAATTCAGTCAAACTTTTAGTCATTATATGCATGTTTTTGATTTTATGATCATGTTATTGAGTAGAATAATCATTTGATTGAATGTCATCTTATGACTTTCAAAGTGTATCAATTCAGATTTCAAGTCATTGAATTGCATTACGTTGTTCTTAACTCATGTGAAAGTGATTTTTGCTACGTTTTTTCAGCATTTTCACATTCTTGTTAAAGATCAACAACGAGATTTATCTGTATAAGATGCTGACTACAAATTTTCTGCAAGCTATGCTTGTCAGAAAAGCTGAACAATCTCATCAATATTGATAGAGCAGTAACAGCGCTTTACTCATATGTTGAGTTCATACACAGTTGAAAAGTGAGATAATAGCAACGCAGTTGTCAACACATTGAAGCTTGCATATACACAGAAGAACAGCAACGTTTTTGCATACATGCTGCAACTTATATACAACATATATACATATATTGCGAAGACACGACTCAGCTTTTGCGCACATACAGACAGATGTGATGCAGTAAATCAATTAATTTTTCGCATTTTCAGATCGATTTACACGCAGCGCAATCACACACAGAGCAGTAACAGCGCTTTATTCACATGTTGAACTCATATACAACATATACACATATATTACGAAGACATGATTCAGCTTTTGCACATATACAGACAGATGTGATACAGTAAATCGATTGATTTTCGCATTTTCAGACCGATTTACACGCAGCACAAACACATACAGAGCAGTAACAACGCTTTATTCACATGTTGAACTCATATACAACATACATACATATACTGCGAAGGCATGATTCAGCTTTTGCACACATACAGACAGATGTGATGCAGTAAATCGATCGATTTTTCGCATTTTCAGATCGATTTACATGCAGCGCAATCACATACAGAGCAGTAACAGCGCTTTATTCACACGTTGAGCTCATATACAACATACACACATATATTGCGAAGGCACGATTCAGCTTTTGCACACATACACATCTGTGCAACGCAGTAAATTGATCGATTTCGATTTTCTGATCGATTTACATGCGTCGCAAATACATACACTGTGAAAACACGATACAGTCTTTGCTTATATACACAGAACAACAGCAACGTCTTTGCGCACACGTTGCAACTCATATACGTCACACACACACATATTGCAAAGGCACGACTCAGCTTTTGCGCATCTACACGCTTGCATGATGCAGTAAATCAATCGATTTTTCGCTTTATCAGATCGATGTACATGCATCGCAATTACATACATTGTGAAGACACAACACAGTCTTTGCTCATATACACAGAATGACAGCAACGTCTTTGCGCATGCGCTGCAACTCATATACGTCACATACACATACACTGCGAAGGCACGATTCAGCTTTTGCACATCTACATGCTTGCATGATGCAGTAAATCAATCGGTTTTTCGCTTTATCAGATCGATGTACATGCATCGCAATCACATACACTGCGAAGACATGACACAGTCTTTGCTCATATACACAGAACGACAGCAACGTCTTTGCGCATGCGCTGCAACTCATATACGTCACATACACATATACACTGCGAAGACACAACTCAGCTTTTGCGCACATACACATCTGTGCAATGCAGTAAATCGATCAATTTCGATTTTTTGATCAATTTACATGCGTCGCAAATACATAGATCAAAGTTCATCTAGCTCGTTCAGCTGAGTGATCATACAGCGAACTTGAAAGTTCACATTGAAGTGATCAGCTTTTCTTTATATAAATCAAAGCTTACTTAGCTCGCTTAGCTTGATGATCATACAGACAAGTTGAAAGCTCACATCAAAGTGATCAGCTTTCACAATCTTGAATTGTCTATGTGATCACTGAATCATATAAACAGTTCACGCGCTCGTATGCATAATCTATCGATGTGACTGTTCAATGAAAAGATATACAGCAGCGATTATGACTAGATTACATGTAACTTAGCAAACACACAGCGTCTAAATAGTGTCATAGTCATAGACTGCATGCACTTAATGAAGAAAAAAAAAAAAATTCAAAGTTCATCTTGTTCATTCAGCTGAGTGATCATACAACGAACTTAAAAGTTCACGTCAAAGTGATCAGCTTTTCTCTACATAGATCGAAGCTCATTTAGCTCACTTAACTTAATGATCATACAAACAAGTTGAAAGCTCATGTTAAAGTAATCAGCTTTCACAATTTTGAGTTGTTTATGTGATCACTTAATCATATAAACAGTTCACATGCTCATATGCATACTCTATCAATGTGACTGTTCAATGAAAAGATATACAGCAGTGATTATGACTAGATTACATGTAATTTAACATACACACAGCGTCTAGATAGTATCATAGTCATAGACTGCATGCACTTAATGAAGAAATAAAAAATAAAAAACAAAAAACATTCTTGTCAATATTTCTTCTCTCAATGTATAGCGTCATGTTGTCAATATAGCTGAGTGACTGTAAATTTTCAAACTTTGCGTGAATCTTTGAAAACAAGTATCGAATATAAATTAGAAATAAAATGAGCGAGATAAATGAGTCTTGTGATATTTCTGTGCTTATTTTCTTTGATTTCTGACGTTCATCGTCAAATGCTAAGTCAATAACTCAGTTTTATAAGAAACATTTTACTCAATTGATTAAATTGATCAATATTTTCAATTTAATCAATATTTTGATCAGCTGTTTCAATGCAACATGATCAAAGACTTCTTTGACATTTAGAAGTAAATAGATAAGCGTGTTTTCTCAACTTTTTGTCATTTGCACATTATGTACTAGATTTAGTACTGCATCTATAGCTGATCTTTGTTTTTTGTCTCTCATTTGATCAAAATTCAGCAGCTTATCATTAATTTCAGCTGTGTAAGACAGTTGCACTGCTATTATTTTTTCTGCTACTTTGTTTAAACAGTTTAGCAGCGTAATAATTCTGTATGTCTTCAAAATTGAATAATTCAACTTGTCTGATTTTTTTAGAATAATTCTCGTGTCTTCACGTCATATTTTCAAATGATAGTCGTTTTTGATCAAATCTGAGTACACTAAATTGAAGATTTTCAATATAGTTTTGTATGCTCACTGTATGATTGCGAATGACATATCATCTGATTCGAGTGCTTTTCTGAATGCTGAGAAGTTAATAGCGTGCTTGATTTTCCCTTCGATAACTCTTAATCACTGTATACTTTCGTTCAATAGTAATTCTTTCTTGATTTGAATTTTCAAGAGTGATGAGTACATTGCTTTCAGAAATGTCTTGCACTTTTCATTGAATTTGATTTTCAATTCTTTTTACAAGTTTTGTATTGAAAGTAGCTTTTCAATTAAACGTGATTTAGTGAACTTGTATATCTGAAACACTTCTTTTTCTTCAACGTTGTTTAAAAAATTGATTCAGAATGATTTTTGATCAGCTTTATTGCATCATGATACAAATTTCACATTTGCACTATCTCTGCTCATACGTCATTATTTCTGCATCTTTTTCAGATTCGCTTTTTTGACAACAACGTCTTTCACATTTTGATGAGTTCATTGTTTCATCAGAGTTTTGATTTTGCGCATATTCGCTGTTTAAATACAAATAATTTCACTGTATTCTTGATGCATTCAGTCAAATAAATGATTTTTGCTTTTAAACTCATGATTCTTTACATCTTGACAATCATTTTGTCTTTCGTCTTTTGCAAATGCTCATCAAAGTCTTTTCAGTCGACTTTTTGCAGATTGTATGACGCGTTCAACAAATTTTCAATCAACTTCACTTTTTTCATAACTATTGTAAATAAAATTACTTCATGATCAGATTTTGTGTCTGCATTCTCATTTATATGTCAATTCTTAATGTGATTGCACATATTCTTTGATGCAAATGCTAAATCAAGTACTGAGCTTGACTGATTTAAATAGTTGTGATATGTGTTTATGTCAGAAGTGTTAATCAGATCATACTTATGTACATTTACTCACTTTATTAACACTTTCATTCTAATAGAGTTTGAAATTTTTGCGTTTCATCAGCTATGATGTGCATTAAAGTCTTCGACGATAATAACTTTTTACTCAGAATTTAGCATAACTTTTGCTAATTCTCGCTTAATTATGTATAATTGCTCATCATTTGCGTTTTGTGACTTTTCGTTGTAAATATTGAACAATAAAATTTCTTTCTGAATTTTATTGTTTGCTATTGATATCGCTTGCATATCTTCGCTATTGACTATGTCTGATCTTGATGTGCATGTAAATTTCTTTGCGTTTTTCGCAACAAATATTAATACTTTGACATGAGTATTTTGAACATTTGATTTAATGCAGATAAACAACGAATGCGAAATTGTTATATTCTCGTCTCTCATTCATGATTCTTGTAGTATAACAATATCTATCTTGTTTTTCGCAAATTTCATGCATGCATGCATAATTTACGTTGATCTTGCGCAATTGTGTTGTAGAATTCAAATATTCGACGTGTTTGCAAAGCTTTCATCATTTGCGTTGTTTTATGACATTTCAAATGCAATACTCATTACAATTTCGTGACTAGATGATTTTTTTGTGAGCTAATAAACTGAGCTGTCTGATATGTTTCACACATTATGCTATTTGCAAAGTGTGCATTTTGACAGTTGCAGCATCTAGAAATCATGTGATTGCATGATTGCTTGTCTTTGCACGTAGGTAATTGACATTTATGATTTCAGATCTGATGATTTTGCTTGCAGTATAAGCATCTTGATGATTTGTTACATTTGTTCTGTAAGTGCTCTGCAACTTATATGTGTTTCTAATCTTTGTGCTAGACTTGAAAGAATTGATGTCTTACACAGATGATGCAGAAACTCAATGACATCATTTTTAACTTGAATGCTCACTAAACTCAATTAAAGATAGTCAAGATCGAGAATAGAAGAATAAATTAAGAATAAAGTCAAGAATAAAGTTAAGAATAAAAGAATAGATTGAGAATCATAATATTATTTTCTTTCTTCAACTATTTATATTCACATGAATGTATTTTCTTAGTGCGCTCAATTAAAATATCAAGTATGAAAGTCATCAACAACATTCTGAGCATTCATGAATTCATCATCATCAGCGTTATATCAGTTGAGATTATTATCATAGCTCTTTCATTTAACTAGATATTAAAGTCATTTTCAATATCATTGAAAGTTCAATATATCATTAATCTTTCATTCATTCTCATCATTGATCATTATTGATCTTGAAGATTCATTCTTCTGATCAAACAGAGAGTCGTTGATGACAGAACAAAGAAGTTCTGAATGAAATACATTATGTATATGCATAGTGTTTGATAGTTTCAATTTATAGAAGAAGTCAATAAAGTCTGTAATCTTGAATGAATCAAGCATTTTGTCATTTAGCTTTTTAAAGAGTTTCGCTGTAATGATGTTTCTTTTGTTCAAAAATATCTTTGATTCAATCTTGTAATTAATTTTCTTTCTATGCTTGTTAACTTGTTTCATCATTCATTCTCATGTTTTGATCAGAGCTTCGCGAGCGAAGATTAACATCTTGTTTATGTGATTGAATATATCTTCGATTCTGATGATCTGCAAGCGTTCGCGAATGCTTTCATACTCAATGATGTCAAAATCAAAGCTCATATGAGATTTGATTTGAATTCATACATTCTTGTGACATTGATTTAAACTCAACTTATGAGAAAAACTATGCTATGTGTATTGAATGAACAAAACTCTCTGAGAAAGAAAATCGCTCATCAATTACACAATGACTTCACGTTGTCAAAACAATAAAACTGACACTGTGTTATCAATAATAAATCTATAACTTCTATTCAGCATGTGATGCTTAAGTAAACTCTTATGAGTGTCTGTGCTGTTTATTGTAACACATCGTCTTTATTCTGCTCTTCATTGATGATATTCTATATAATGATGTTTTGATTCAATTTTTGATTTGAAGATGAAAAACGTTTCTTTGCATTCATGATGCTCATGATTGTAACGCAGAACTGCGTTCTCTTACTTAATGATTGTCACTCATTGAGCAGAGAAATGTGTGATGAAAGAGAGATGTGCATGATGAGAAGATAAAGTATGATTGTACTAAACAATTCTTTTCTTCTTTTGATTTGACTTATGTCACGTAGACATTGAATAGATTGTTAGTATAAACGTGCGATTGCAATCATTTGATGCTTAGCTGATTAATAGTAGAGATGCATTCTAATTGCTCTTATGCACTCTCAATTTTCCACGTAAATAGATGTATGACTTGACGTCAAGTAAAGAAAATGAGTTCAAGCTTCTTCAATATATCAGCGTGATCAATGAGTCATTACTTCTTCAAGCACATGTAATCACAAACTCAAGACTCTTCATTTGATTCATTTATTTTATCTGATATCTTTTCATCAATTACTTGACAGCATTGTTAATGTGATGAAGATGTTTTGATATTGACGCAGTTGATGAGTTGCAAATTCTTCAATCACTTGTAGTCACAACTTTCAGACTTTTCATCTGAGTTGACTATTTTACTAGTAGTATCTTTTCATCTCTTATTGACATCGACATGTCATTAATTCTCTTCATAAATCAATTGTGACTGTTAGAAAAAAGTGTTGTTGCATGAGTGAAAACTCTGCACAATGACTTTTCTGATTATGCAACATTCTAACATCATTTGAACTGCGTTGAATTGAAATCTCTTGACTTTTCTGACTTCTATTCAAAACAGAATAGAATCAAAAGATTCATAATCAACATCATGTATAAATAAATCTCATTGTTTATTGAAAATATGTTGTATATATTGCATGCAACATACATAGAGCATGATCTTTATGCTGATTTTTTCTTAAACTTAAAAGATTACTCAAAGAGAATTTCTTGCAACAAATTTACAGTTCAAGATGAATAAAATCTCTCACTGCTTAAATTTCAACAATTTACTTCTTAAGCATGAATTGCAGACATTTCATCTGCAATACACTTGCATATTGCAGTTGATTTCTTCTTTAATTACATTGATATACATTACTGTTTTCTTGAGTTATATAAACAATGTCTTTGACTAGAGATTGACTTTATCATCAAAACATTTGAGAGTCAAAACTCAGTGAAAAAATGAGATTCTTAAGATCAACAGTTGTCATCATTGTATATTACATTTTGCAAATGCTCACTTCACTTGAAAGCATGCAACTCATCTGTTTCACATTATTTGTAGAAATCTTTCTTATGCAGATTGATCATGTCTTGCAAAAATGTTCATATGCTACACTTTTAATCAGACAGCGTAGTTTAATCATTCTTTACTAACTCGCTTGTGTTTCTCTTCTCTTAATGAAGTCTTTTCATCAATGTATCACTCATGTATAAAATGTCTGTGTTTGAACATTTGTTAAATGATATTAATGATATTCTTGAGTTTGCTCATGTTGAACTTAATGAGTCTTGTGAATTGCTTATGTTGTAGTAACAGACACGCAGTCTTAACAAGATCTATACGTAGTTAGCACATAAATTTAAAGAATGTTCGTGATTCAAGTTCTTTCTGCTAATCACTCTCAATAAATCAAACACAAGAATGTTCTGTTTCAGTTTTTATCATCACAACGACAAGATACTAAATTGAATGATTTTCATAAGCGATTTTTCTTGTAGTTCTGCATTTTATTTGATTTTCTCATCTGCATGCAGATTGCTTGTAACATGCGCATTGAGATTATCAAAGTCTGCGTGATCGCGAAAACTTTGCATGTGATCAACGCACAGCACTTCATCATCACGCAACGCTTCAATGTTATTTGAACTTTTGATAATTTTTAAACTTTACTGTAGCTAGACAGTAAATTTGTAGTCAGCATTGCATACAGATGAGTTTCATCGTTGATCAAGCTCATATGAGAATGAAAGCTTTTATTCATGAAGAAAAGAATTAAGAAAATGATTGAAAATAAGATGTTATTATTAACAAACTCAATCATAAGTAATCACTTGAATCAGTCATTCTGCATGTATAAACAAAAGAAATGAAGATATTTTTTGACATTCTGATTAACTTGTTTGCTTTGATTATTGATCTGAAAGTGATAAACGATGAATAATCAAAGAGAAATGCTCAGTCATTTGCAAAGAAACTTTCAGAAAATGAAAGTGAACTGAGTATCTTGATCAAATACAATGAAGCTTGATAAATTATGAGTTTAATATACTTACTGAATTAACATCTCAGCTGTTCTTTCAACTGTGATATTTTCATCATCAATGATACAAGAAATATAGTATCTTTCTTTTAATAATTTGCAGATGACAGTCAGAATAGCATTGTAGTTGTATGAATCAAATAGATTGATAATGAAGTTCATGACTATGTCTTGTCATTGCTGTTTGAGTATAAGCAAAGAATGTAGCAGTTCATTTGATTTATCTTTAAATGTCTTTAAGTATTAACAGATATAACAGTTTTGAATATAATAATTTACTGTCTTTCACATAAATGATCAATAGTAGTTTCATTTTATGATCTTTACAGTTCTAAGAATATCAGAATAATTCATCAATGACTGATCATGTACTTCACAAATCAGATTCATTTGTAGAAGTTCATTGAATGAAATTCATAGTTGATTATCATGATACAAGATTTCATTCTGAACTCAACAATTCTTTAATCTGATATCTTTACATTATGTCTCATTTCTTGATATGACTTTACGAAGCAGAGTACAATTCTTGTTGATTTTATTAATCTTAAGAATTTGTTGATAAATTGATTGACTGACATTTTTCTTTAAATCAGTAATTTTCATTCAATTTAACGTCAAAATCGTGATTTGCTGATAACAACAGCATTCATTCTTGAAATTTCTGAGCACAACATTAACTTGATGAGTTAATGCATTGATCTTGATGTTCTGTTTATTAAATTAATACATTATTTTGAAATTAAAGTCAACAAGCTTTTGTATTCAATGCATTTATTGTTTGCTAAACTTCTTATCTTTCATTAATGACGTAAGTGCTTGATGATCAATGAACATCTTAATAGAAATGTCAGTCAGCTTCAGCTTAAATTATCAATGCTTAAACACTTGAATAATGATCAGCAGTTTCTTATCATATATTTTGTAGTTGCACTCAGCAAGAGACAGATTCTTACTATAAAAGATAACAGAATGTAATGTCTTCTTGTCATCATACTGAGACAGAACTTTATTATTGACGTAGTTGAACAAGTCAGTTTTGAGAATTATTTCATAAGTCTGATCAAAATGACGAAGTATTGAAGTTTTAATCATGCGCTTCTTCATATAATTAAACGTCATCTGACAGATTTGATTTCATTCAAATATAATTTTCTTTTGAGTAAGTTAAATCATAAGATGAACAATCTTTGAGAAGTTCTTGATAAAGCATTGATAGAAATTGTAGAAGTTGATGAAGAATTGTATCTGAGTGAGATTGATAAAGATAAATCATTTAACAATCATCTGTATCTTTCAAGAATTTATTTTTAGTTTCTCAATGAATATTAATAGTTTTAGAAAGATGATTTCTTGCACATGAAACTTGCATTTGTTTATGTTTATCTGTAGATTAATCTCTCATAGTCGCTGCAAGATTAATCATACATGTTGCTTATGTTTTTAAAAACTTGCTGTAAATGATAATGTCATTTAAATAAATCTGACAAAACTGATGTAAATATTTAAACAATATGTCATTCATGTAATACTGATAGAAAGTAGATTCATTTGTTAAATTGAAAAGCATTACATAATATTTGTATGAATCAAAGAAGATAATAAAGATAGTTAAATTCTCGCTGCTTAAGTGCATATGTAGTTTGTTGAATGCAATAATGATATTCAATCAAGTCAAATACTTGCTTTCTTGTATATGAGTGAAAGTCTCATTTATCAATGATAAAGAATAGTGATTTCATTTAATTAAAGCATTGAACTTTCTGTAATTGACGCAGAAATGCAGACTTTCGTCTTTCTTTTTGATAAATAAAATGAGTGAAATGTATGATGCAAAGCTAAAGAAAATGAATTCTTTGTTTAAATGATTAATCAGATACTTCTTTATTTTCTGAAGTTTATAATTAAACATTTGATAAAGTTTGCTTTGAGAAAATATTTCTTTGTTAATTAACTCAATTTTGTGATCATAGAAATGATGAAATGATAGTTGATTGATCATAGCTTGATTGAACATGTTTAAATAGTCATGATACTTGAAAAAAAGCTTGACTTTGATCTTCTCAAAAGTCTTGATGTGTGAAAGCTCATGCAGATTCACTTCTTCAGACTTATTTTCAACTATAGTTATAAGTTAATCAATTTTCAAGATAATAACAGCAAAGATCTTCACATCTGATTGTTTGATTAACGTTTTATAAGTTGCAGCTTCAATCATGATAATGTTCAATAAATCTGAAGTTGATTTAGAAATTTTGACGTTAGTTAAAGTCATGTCACATGATTTTAACTGTTTAATTAGTTTAACTGACTTCTCATTAAACTGATTGAAAGAGAGTGATTTCTGACTGAGTTGAAATGTAATGAAAGTGAAAGATCTTTTCAATATATGAATAAAGATCAAGCTTTTTTTCTTCTTTTTTTTTCTTACTCGATTCAACACTCATTATGAATCTATGTGAAATTCTATATATTGTAGCAAACGCTGTGCTAGCGTAGCGTTCTTTTCATATCTACTATCGCTTTTTTCTGCGCTTTATACTGTAACTGTTCTCAATGCAAAAACTCTATGAACTTGTTTCTTTTCTACTTTCTCTCTCTTTCATTTGATTCTTCAATGACATCACAGTCTGAAATTGATTCAGTATGCTTGTTGAGAGTATCATTTGAATGATTGCTGTCATCACGCTCATGATTTCTAGAAGCTTTCTCAAGTTCGTGATGTTCTCTTTACATTGCATCATCTTTCATTTTATCTTTCATTTAGAACATGTTAATAAAACATGCTTGATTAACATTTAATCTCTGTTGCATTTGCATGTCATCATAGCAATATCAAGTACTTGTTTCTCATGTAAAAATTGATTGAAGTCAATTTTTCTTATGTGTAGCTGCATCAATAATGCATTGTGAGACTTTGCATGACTTTTGTGCAATCACAGATGTTGATGTATCATCTCTGATGTCAGATATCAAAAATGAGCTGTGTTGAATCTCTCTTTTCAGATTACTCTTCATGTTTGTCTGATCTGTTTCTGTATGAGCGTCAATCTTGTTATCACTTCAGTGCGTTGATGCTCAGTCAGCAATAGAGACAAATTATGTGTGTTGTCAATCATTTTATTCATTGCTTCATTTTCAAGTACTTCTGCATGTCTCATCACTTAATGTAGCTTCAGCATGACTTCTTAAGATTGAATGCTTTCATGTGCAATTTGAACTCGTTGCAGACGTGTCTGATCTTTTGTTGATATCATAACTTTCACTATTTTCAGAAAAGTCTGATTATCACTGTATACTTTGTATATCTTTTCATGACACTCTTGATTCACTGTCGTTACGTCTGCAAGATGTTTCGCTCTTGCAACTAATTCTTTCAACTCATCATGATGAGTGATGACTAAAGTCAATTCTTTCAATCTCTTATTTAACTCTCAGTTCATTCTCATTGCAATTGCTGTAACATCATCTTTGCTGTCACTATCATTTGAGTAAACTCTTTGCTTCAATATGAACATGTCAAAATTATGTTGTCTTATTGACATTTTCTTGTTTGCAACTATAACTATCTTCAATGACTCTGATCAGAGAGTCACTGTATAAAGATGACTTTGATTCATCTTCATCTGCTTGAATGTTTCTTTCATTCACTTTTGCTTCAATTGTAAAGATGTTTTACACAGCTTTGATTTTTGATCTCTTTTGAATATCAAGTCATTGCGAATTCAATGCATTGTCATCTCAATAACTTCGTCTGATTTTCGAAAGTTCATGTTTGTTATTGATCTTTGTATCAACTTTCATAAGTGAATATTTATCAACATCATGTTTATTTTCATCTGTAGAGTCTTTGTTAATGTTGCATGATAAACATCAATGATCTGTCACAATGCTCTTTCTTGCATTGATTTCAGCTTGATGTTCAAATTCTTTCAATGATCTTTCATTCTTTGTGATGTATATCATATGATGACTTCGTGACTAAGCAGAGAGCGCGTCATCACGAAGTATATTTGCTTACTCATTGTCATTGACAAGTCTCAAGTAAACTCGATGATTGTCTGCATGATCTTTTGTTTAATCACTAGTTTTGCTTTGACATGATGCATGTAAATCACTCATTTCAGCTTGAAGTTCAGTTAAACTCTCAAGACTCTGATATCTGATTTCAAGTTGATCTGATGTCTTGTCAGCTTTACATCAACTTTCATATTAAATCATTTAAAGATTTTCATAAAGTGAATCAGCTTATGCTTTGTCATTAAGAATTTGATGTCATACGTTTTTGATCACTGTTCGCATCTATCATAGATTTCGCTAAGAACTCTGCAGTTACATTTCATAAATTCTTTGTATATCAAGATATTGATGTCATTCATAAAGTTTGTGAAGTTAATTCTCAGCTTGATGTCATTACATGCTTCTAACAAGTTTGCATTGTAAAACAGATATAATATCGACGATAGTGAAGAGTCTTGTAATATGTCAACGTTCACGCTGCATTTCATCATCATGTAATCATCAATTGTGATCATGATGCATTGATCTTTCAGAAAGTTCTTCATAAACTCAAGAAGCAGTCTAGAAACTTTTCTCTTCTTCATGTCATGTAAGAGTTTGCTGTGTGTCATATTATCAAACGCATTCTTCTCATTCAAACTCAGCAGTGAGACTACTCTTCTTCTCATGTCACTTCACACAGTATGTATCTTTTCTATAATTAGTTGCAGAGTTGTATCTGTTGATTTGTGCTTGCAAACTCTCATCTGAATATTCAATATTAAGTTGCAAGCTTTTACAACATTTTGCAGATGTTTGAATACAATGAACTTCAATATTTTGCTCAGTATGTTGAGTAGCATAATTGATTTATATGTTTTTGCATTGAAGTAGTTTTTCTTGTCTGACTTTTGCATCACTATTGTGACTGTGCTCTTGAACTGAGTTGATTGTATTCTTTTCTGTAAACATCTTTCAAAGAGAAAGTGTATTTGTTTTGATGTGTCGTTAATGAGTCTGCGCATTATTCTATTTATGTATCTCATGTGTTTCAATGTTTTGTTAAATGTCACTTTGTAAATGACTCTTTTAATCTTACAATGTATCAGCAAAGCATCATCTTCAATTGAGAGTGAATACTTGAAGTCTATTGTGTTCAGCATGAAAATTTCTGAAAATGACAAAAAGTGAGTTTGAAACATCATCTTCGCTTTATTTTGCGCTGTTGTAATAATGTCAAAGCACTCTGACTTGATCAGAGAGAGAATTATCACTTGAGTCAATGTGTCTGCAATTGCATTTCTTGCTCATTTCGCAGTTTTAAACAGTTTTCTTGAGAATTGTTCAACATTCTGCATGATCTTTCAATACTCACTGCATTTCTGTTTTCTGATGATCTTGTTCTTCTTGTCACATGCTTGAATATACTTTGTTTAATTGTTAATGATTCAACAGCTTCTTCTCATTTGTTGCATGCTTTTGATGATTTTTGTACACTTCTTCGTTCATTCTGCTTTGATTATTTCATATGATCTCGCTCAGAGAGTGAAAATCTTAATGATCTTCTTCAGTGCATCTAGCAGTTGCTTGATGTACTCATTTATGCATCAATGTTTTATCTCATAATTTAACAGTGATTTCAACATTTGTTCTCTCAAAATATTAATGAACTTCTCTTCATTCATTGTCTTTCAGTTGCAACGCGATTTTCGCGCTGACTCTTTGCAGACTTTGAAATCTATAATTGTCTGTATCAATAAATGATCTGAGAAGTTTTTCATTTCTTTGTTGATTTCACATTATATTAATTGATTCATAATGTCATTTGTCGTGAAGATTAAATCTATTGTTGTTTGAGATTCTTGATAATTTCTCATAATTGTGTCTTAAGATAATGCTAGCGATGCATTGATGTTTATGATCATTTTAATTAACTCATTTGACAATAAATGTTGTCTTGAATAGAATGATTCTTCTCATGTGAAGTGATGCAGATTGAAGTCTTCTACAAGAATGCTTTCTTTCAACATGTGCAACATTTTTTCAATGTCTGAAAGATTTTCTTTTTCATGAATGATTTTATGATTTCTGAGTGACAAATTGTATGCTTCATGAATGTGTATAGCTTTTTGAGTCATCTGTGCATCATCTGTTAATGTTTATAGTGTAATTGTGTTTACATCTTTGAAGTGTCATATTGAGTATCAGATGTTGCTGTTGATTCTCTTGTTTATGTAGAAACAGATTCTATCTTCATTATTCTTCAGCATGAAGTTGACAATTGTTGAGCAGTATGCTCTGAAAATGTCATCAAATCATCAGAATTCTTGAAGAATCAGAATGTCATAGTTTTTTATCTTTTTCTCATGTAATAGCATTATCATCATCTTGTTTCTGAACTTGTGAACGTTGTACTGTAGTATTTGAAGCTTTTTTTGCTGAGATATTAAAGTTCACATTTCAGACTGTTTAATGTTCTCTTGAATGTCTGCGAAGCATTTGCTTCACTTGTAAAATTCTCAACAGAAGATGACATTGACAATGATGTGACTAACGTTGACTTTGATTTATTTGATCTTGACTTCTTGATCAAGTGATTCAGTATAGTGTTTTCTGATGTGATGATTACGCTAAGCAGATGACTTTCATTCATTGAGCACTTCTACTTTCTCTTCAAGTCATTGTTCATCAGCAATTTCAGACTGATAAATGTTTCTGTAAATGTCTTTGATGTTGCTGTCTTTAGTTCTTTCTGCTCTTATACAACATGATATAAAGATCTGTGCTTTGTGATTCTTTTTATTCTTTCTTTTTCAGCTTGTCGTTTATGACATTGAGAGTCAAAGATTCTGTGTGTGTCTTAACATGCTTCACATTTTCACATGTTTTGAGTCTGTTTGTAAGAACAATGCTTCAAGCGATGATTCAATGTGCAGTAAACATATCTTTGCTTGTTTTTGCATTTGTACATCTTGTGATTGTATTATTGACACTTTAGACACTGATGCACTTTGCAGCTTGAGTCGTAGAACTGTGTGATCTTTATGTCGATCTCATGATATACTCTCTCATTGATCAGCTTGTTCATCATCTCAGCGCTGACTACGCGTATCATCAGTAAGACATATCTTTTCTGCTCACTCTTCTTTGTGAGTCACTCAATCTTCTCGATCATCATCTCTGAATGTATGTCTTTGTTGATCTTGATGAGCGCTCTTGTCTCTTTCTTCTCTATGTTCTTAAACATTTCTTCGACTTTAATTTCATGTATCACTACTTCAAAACTGATTTCATGCAGACATGCATTCAATAATATCTCTTTGATTCAAAAATCGTTTTTCTTCAATGTTTTCTTACTGTTTTTCATCTTGACTCAAAATATCAGCAGTTTCAATTGTCTTTTCATCATCTTTATGTTCTTGTGCATTGACAGTGTCTTGTCGACGTCAATTTCTTTCGCTCATTTCACTATATTTTTTATTGTTGTCATCATGATTCTCTTTACTTCTTCTTTCTCTTTGATGAAAATCTTTACTTCAAATTTCTCACAATAATTTTGCATTGATGATGATATGTCAACATTGAACATAAGATGACTTTCAAATGATGTTGTTGACTTCACGCTCACTTTCTTCACTCAGCTGTCGACGTGTTTTCTCTTCTTCATGAACTTTTTTTCAAGTCTGCTCATTATCTTTTTCAATCTCTTCAGCTGATTCTTCATGCGCTGATTGACAGTTGACGCAGCAACGCGTTGATATATCAACTTTTCTATCATTTCTGTCAAACTTCTCATCTTTTTTCAGAGCATCAGCTCGTTGTTTCTACGTTCATTGAGTTCATAGAGTACTCACAGCTTGTGTAATTTCTTCTGTATATCTTTCGTCTTGACTGAATTTTTCTGTGAGATAGCAATAATCGTCTCTCGTTCACTTATTGATGTCATGTCAATGATGCTTCTCATCTGTTCTTGATGATCAGAATGAAGCGCAAGCATCATGTTAATGATGTGCTTCGTCTCTAGATAGTTTAAGTAATTCATTTTCGTGATTTTGCGCGCTCATTTGATATAATTCAAGATAAGCTTTTTTGTTTTGTAATTATTTTATTGCTTAATGATAAAACAATTGATTTCAAACAAGAATTGAAATTCAAAAATTGAAGAAAGTCAATTTGCATATTTATTACTAAATTGATTTTATTCATTCATGTTTTTCTGAGAATCATTTGATGTTGATTTAATTGAGTGATTAATATAAAAGTGATGTTTATCATGTGATCTTGAATTGTTAAATTCAAATAAATGACATGAGTAATGAGTTTTTTTGCATAATGATCATTAAATTCTTGTATTGACTTTGCTTTAATTAAAGTCAAAGACTCAATTTGCAACTGATCATAAGCAATTTGCATGATCACTTCATTATGAGTAACTAATTTCATTGCTAGAAAGTATATATTCAGTAGTCAAAGATTCAAAAGCAAAAGAATCATTTAACATGCTTGTTGTTGAAGAAATTAACACATCTTTCATCATGTCTTTGATGAAAGTCACTAGTTTTTTGTCTCATTATTCTTAATAAACATTTTCTCATTCTTTTTATTCTTAAGAATGATGATTTCATGTAAATGAAGAATGAAAGCTCAAAATGCAAAAATATTGATCTTGTTCTGAAAGCAATTCTTGAACAATTGATTTGATGCTTTGCATGTATAGCAAATGATTGATGTTCTCACTTGATTGAGCTTAAGAATAAAAAAGATAATGAGTTTAACATAGTTGATTATCAAGATTGATAGTGCTGATGAGAAAGTAACGCGTTTGTCAAATACTGTAGTGAGTTTGATGATTCATTGCTTACTGCATAACTGATAGTTGACTCACTATGTTACAAATGTGTCAGAATTGAATAAGATCAAAGCTTTAACTTTAATTAATTCACAATGAATGTTAGTGAGTTCACTGCATATTGATTAAAACTAATCAATGATCTAGTCAAGATTTAATCTAAATCTGACTCAGATTTAACTCAAATATGACTCAGCATCTTTTTTCTTTTCTAACATCTTCTAATCAGCTTTTATTATCTTTTAAACAAACACACTTTTTTGTATTACAAATGATTAACAGATTTCTATGATAAACACATTTCTTTATGTCATAAACATTTTTCAAATCAACATTTTTCTTATATTTCAACATGTTTTCTTTGAGACTAGCTGTTACGATTCTAGCCTTCGTCTATTCTTCGTCTAGCCTTCGTCTGATTTCATTCTAATCGAGCCTAGCGAAAACCTGATCTAGAGGTGATATCATTGAGACTCTGCATCATATGTGTAAGACGTCAACTCAATCGAGCCTAGCACAAAGTTGAGAAATACACATATAAGAATCGAGTTCTTTTCTGTAGATACTTTTCTTTCTTAGCATTTATCTATTAGTTAAATGACATTCATATGACTCGCTCTATGCTGATTTCTAACAGTAGATAAATGCTAATCAACTATCTTGCTATCGACGTGTAAACGATACGAAATAATCTACTTCGTTCATTCAGAAAATTCGCAAGAAATTCTTTGAATTACTTTCATCAAAACACATCTTCAAATTTACTCAAATTTACTCAAATTTACCAAATCAACCATTCAATCTTCTCACAATTTATCTATCTTTATCTTCAATTTCTCACAATGACACATGACTCTGAATCAGTCAGATCACGAACAGCTCGTCTGCTTAGAAGCACTGCTAATAGACGAGTTTTTCTTATCTCTTTCGATGCTTCAGCGAAACCTCAGAATGTCGCTACTTCATGAAACATCAACATGAGTCAACAACTTCGTCAATGAGCTATTGATCAGTCAGACGAGATCATCAAGATGCTGATCGAGCTAAGAGATCAACGAGACATGACTTTGAAACTCAATGAGCAATGAATCAATGTTCAAGTCGATCACATCAAGAGACTTAATGAGCTAGA
>JAABUK010001867.1_pt1 | contig 39238 bp, 45 predicted proteins | sample 5559141 | NCBI WGS metagenome assembly JAABUK01 (sample SAMN10711869, study PRJNA513367) | rock metagenome | isolation source: Antarctica rocks | place: Antarctica: Victoria Land, Pudding Butte nord | collected 2016-01-03 | reverse complement strand
CAATGGCTGCCAGCATAGGTCTACAAATCCTGTTGAGGCTAAGGCCCTACCCCATGAGGGGGCATCGGCTCTTGTCTCCACCTGCAGGACATGCACAAGGTGGCTGCTGGCAAAAGGATATGCAAACGGCTTTACCTTTGAAACACAGACAGCAAAGAATCAAGGGGAAAGGCAGCAGAAGGGTGCTCCTACAGACAAGAGCCTCTTGATTGGCAGTTCATAGCAAATCTCGTTGACCTCCCTGATCTATGTTGCTAAGAGAGAAAGAGGCTGGAAGCTGTTAGCTGTCGCTCAATATGGACTCACAGCTGAGCTGTGAAGTCTGTATTCATGGGCGGCGTGCCTTGCTGGTCAATCTGCGCATGTCATGCAGCATGCAGAGCTTCCATGACAATTTGGCATCAGAACATGACATCCCATTACACGCAGGGCCGTTGTCTGTGCATGCAATCCCCAAATGTAACACATTCTGCATGTGTGGGCTGACGTGAGAGGCAATCAAGATTGAAGCTTGACAGGGTTGACGATCATATGCAGGCTGCTGCAGGTGCTGAGCGCCGCTGGTGGTTGAATGTGGTGACTCATCTCTCATACCTCGGCTCCTGGAGCATGAAGCTTGAGCACCACCTTGCGCTGCACCAGTGACTTGATTGGGTCAAGGCTGACTCTGACCTCGGGCAGGTGGGCCCAAGACCCCTCTGTGGCCCCGGGCCCCACTGACACAGGGCCCAGGCTGGCAATGGGGTGCAAGCCTGTCACCCCTGTAGGGGCCAGCCAGTTCACCTGTCCTACTGTCACCTGTGAACCACAAGCATGTCATGCAAAGGAGGAGTACTGATGCCAAGCCGGGGCCAACTTGCAAGGCGTGATTGAATATTCCAATGTGTCTAGAAGACAGCAGGGGGGTCTGTACTGCTGGTACTGTCATGTTACCAAGACCAGCCTGTGCAGGCCAGCAGCGCGGTGGAACAAGACTCACAAGTGAGGGTCCAAGCTACACAAATCTGTTTTGCGAATATTGCTTAGTCTACCTGTCAGCCTTTCCGGATCCCAGAACAGCATGATCACACACACAGAAAAATACTCATTCATTCTGGCCACTGTGAAGCCACTGATTTGCTGTTTCAGGGAAGCTGATGGGCAAAGCACAGCTGTAAGAAGATCGCCTAGTGGCAGCCAGACCCTCAACTCAGGAGAGTACAGGATAGTTGCTGTGAAGATGCCAGCCATCTGCCAAGGCCTACATGAAGTGCAGATCCTATGTGTGCCAGATTGCCTAGCTGATATATTTGCGATCCCCCATGCAATTCTGCTGACTGGATGCACACATGTTCACAGCCGCAGGGCATCAACGCTTGGCATCAGATACAGTGTCAGTGTTTGGCAGCCACTCCATTCAGCAGGAACCAAGACTTCAGCACGCTTACCCTTTAGCTGTTGAAAAACTACTAAATTGCCAAGTACCACACAAGTCTTGCATCATGCTTATCAACTACAAGTGCCAAGCTGAACCTTGACCGCAAGAACATGTATGTAAAAGTCCACGCATACCTCTCTGCCAAGCAGGTCTGAGGCTTGAGGGCCAACTCGGCTCAGACTCCTGTGATTGATGCGCTTCACACCCCAAACATTGGCTGCAGCTGTGAGCGTGCCCACCATGAGAATTGCCACCGCCAAAGCTGTTCTGACACTCCTAGAGCAAGTAGCATGTACATCTTAGTAATGTGCATACATGCAGACAGGGACAGTGCAGGAAGCTGACTTGCTCAAGGCACAAACGTGCAAGCAGATGCTGCCTTGTGTTGATAAGTCAAAACAGCACACAATATAGCGTGAATTGAGCACTGTTATGTTCCTATGATTCTGGGAAGCCCTACCCAATCTGCATCGTCTTGATGCTATTCTGCCAGAGATAAGCAAGGCGATGTGCTGCTACTTTCAGCTGGCTTCTGACTGGCTGTCTGGTACCACCTTCTGGCCAGCTGGAAGCATGGCATACTGAATGGAAACGAAATTCACCAGTGAGTTTGTGCGCTCATCGCAGCTCACTGCTTTGGGAAATGCAGTCTTACCAAGCTGCCGCAAAGTGCCTGCACCAGGACGCAGCATGCGCCGTGCAAGTGCTTCCCCAAAAATCCCTACACAGCACTTGACCTGTTGGAGTCAGTAAACACACACACACCATCTTGTTTCCGAGCTGAAGTTGATCAGACAATAAGCGTTGCAAACACGTCTCGACGCCAGGCGCAACATTTCCAACCTCTCTGGAGCAACTTGCGACGGGCGCTCCAATCGACAGCGGGCCCTGTACGGCTGTGAGCGAGTATGCCGCATGCCCAGCCAACTCTAGGCGAAGGGCCATACGGTAGTGAAGGCATCTTCAGCGCCCAATTTAGCCACTATATTGATAAGCGAAGTGATAGACGGGCGGGCAAGGCACTGTACGCAGCCATCGCGCGGTTGATCTTGGTTTGACTAAGGTTCGTCCTGCATCCCAATCTCTGCCGTCCGCGGACGTCAGCTGCTACATCCCGAAACAGTTCTGAATGGACCTTGTGTTTTCACGTGTTTGATGCGCTCGCGAACGCTTGTCCGCTCATGTCGACGCATTCAATCAGCTGCAGCTGTATGCGCACTTATATTGTATGGGCAACTATTCAAGAAATATTGCCATTTGCATGTGCAAATATGTATATTTGCCAATACAAAAACATAGGCTATATAGCATATATGTTACATAGCACAGCCCGAATTGGTATGTCTGGACACGCTGGCTCAAAAATGCTTTCAAGTGCTTGTCGGGACACTAGTGCTGACCGTGTACCTGGCATGGACTACTGAGATGCACATGCATGACTGGATTGACATGCTCTTAGCGGATTTCCAGTCTTTGCCATTAAGTTGCACTGATGCATAAGTACAAGATGCACAGACATACATGTGCTGAGCATATGCTCAGCATGCGTACATTTTCAAAACATCATCCTTGGAAGCTTATGTGGCCATGTTATTTTGCACAATGCATGACGGCTGGAAAACATAGCTTTGAACTAGCAATGCTAGCATAAGCGCTTAAGCAATGCTTACCCAGGAGAACATTCTGATCACGTGCTAAAAAAGCTGCCACTGGACATGCATGTTATGAAGGTGGACTTGAGGTCTCCAAGCTACCTGTCAGGTGCTAGAGTTTGTCTGGCGGTCACCAAGAAGAAGGGGTACCAGGAGAAGCCGTGAACGATTGGTTGATTGTTTGGCTGGTTGTTTGGCCGTGAATGATTGCTTGCTGGCTTGCTTGGACTGGTTGGTTGGTTGCTTCATTGATTGATCGATTGATTGTCTATTTGATTGATTGATCGATCGAATGTGGCAAGACCAGTGGGTTGTCTGTTTCTGCGGCATGCGCTCGGGCAAGTGCTGGGACATTCCAAGCTAAGGAGCATACACAGCATTCAGTACAGTCAGAAATCATCAACGGAAGCAAAGAAGTCTGTATACACTTGACAGTTAAACTCGACACTGACAGAAGTTGCTAAATACACACGTGCAGTTGACACTCTCACACAAACATGTCACACTATGTCTAGGCATGCACACAAGCTGCTAAACACCATGCATATGACATTGAACTTGACATGTTCATTCACCAAATAGAGCTTGGCTTGTCAACAGCAGCCATCTGCCAATTGTCTGCTGTGTCCTGCCGGCCTGATGCGTTGCTTGTGCTCCAAATGCTGCTGAACCCTGGCAGGCTGCTAGCTATACCCACATGTGATTCTTGCTCCATTGAAGGATGAGAGGCAACACTGTTGGCAGCACTAAGGATGTCAGCTGAGGGTGACTGGGAATCAAGCAAAGCATGAAAGGCATCTTGAGTAGCTCTGATTGGCATGCCAGGAAATGGACTGCCCACCCCCTCTTCCAGCAGTGGTGGCAGGCCCCAGCCCCTGGGGCTGTCCACAAACCCTAGCTGTGGCGGCCTGTCCTGAGCTGTGGCCCTGCTGTAAACTGAAGGGCTATTATGACCACTCAGCAGTGGTTGAGCATACTCAGCTGGGGTGAAGTGGCAAGGCAGCACTGATGTAGGCGAATGCCTGGGACTGGGCTTTAGGAGTGAAGAAGAGGGGCTGGGCAGTGAGTCACCATGATATAGGGGCCTCCCAATGGGAGACGTCCTGTTTAGGAAGGAACGGAAGGAAGATGAAGAAGCAGAAGTATGACTGGGCCGTGGAGATAGGGCTGAGTCCATTACTGCAGGTCCTGAGGGCCCTGGCTGCAGAAACTGATAGGGGGAATCTGGAGAGGGATGACCAATGACATGACTGGTGGGTGCGTGCATCTGCCAGCTGACTGGACACTGGTTGGAAAATTGACCCGAAGCAGGGCCAAAATTGGCTAATTGGGCATACCCTGTTGGCACAAAGACAGGGGCGTCCACAGACAGCTGGCGGCGGCAATGCACAGCTGGCGGCGACAAGGAAGAGGAAGGGACGCTGGAGCCTACTGACTCTACAGTGCCCTTCTGCTTGGGTTGATCTGATGAGGGGTCCTGTGGAGGGGTGGGTAGCTCATGGATCTCGGGGTCAAACTCGCTGTCAAGCCCAGGAATGAATCTGCGCTTGGCTGGTGGCGCTTTTTTGGCTGCCTTCCTGCTGTGTCTACTCTTCTTCTTGGCACTTATCTGCTTGGCATGCTTGCTATCTACGCTGCCATCCATAGAAGGGGGAGGAGCCCGCCAAGGGGTCTCTGAGCTGCCCGGGAGGGTAGGCAGGTGATCAGGGCGGGTCTGGAAGGGGTTGGAGGTGGCAGATCCTGCCACACTGCTAGGGGTACTGGGCTCACTGCTGAAGGCACCATGCACTGACCCAGCTAGCGAAATGCCCGCTGGCCCCTCCATGCTGTGCACGCCATGATTCGAATTTTGAAAATTCAAATCACGGCCATGGTTTGCCGCCTCCGTGCTGACGTCACTCCTGCTTCTGCCCAGACCATGATGCAAGCCGCTGCCAGACTCAAAGTTTTGGCTGCGGCGAGCCGACCTCGCCCTTTCGGGCTTGTCTGCCTTTTCTGGGCGGGAATGCTGCCTGACCTGTGTCCCGATAGCTTCACTGTGGCTACTGGAAGCAGAGGGACTGGAGGGAATGGCAGGCTCAGAGGCTTTGGACCTGTGCTGGCTGTGCTTGACCGTCACAGCCGGGCTGTGCTGCTGAGTGTGTAGCAGCGGCGACAGCTGTGTGTGTCTCAAGTCAGAGTGCAACAACGCCTCCTGCTGCCTTTGCAGCTGCTGCTGCTGCTGCTGCTGCTGTTGCTGCTGCTGCTGATGCTGCTGCTGCTGCTGCTGCTGCTGCTGGAGCTTTTCAAAGTGCCGCTGGCGCTGCGTGGCAATGTTGTTCTGGATGTGGCGGCGCGTGCTTTGGCGGCGGCGGTTAAAAGTTGCAGCCAAGAGCAAGGCCGATGCACATAAGGCGCCAAGGACCAGCAGAGCCACCACCTCAAGGACCACCTCGCCTGCACAATGAGTTGTGAGTTGTTCATGGTTCAATATTTTGTCTTTTGAGTACATGTCTTACCATAGGAAAGCTGATTAGCTCCGTAATGAGGTCCTGTGTTTGAGAGTCACTGCTAAGTGTTGCAACAAGCAAGCAGAATTGGAGCAGGATGTAACAGCTGGGCTCCAGAACAATCATGTGTCTTACATACTCCGTCTCAAAGGGAAACCAATACATGTTAAGGGTGCATTGCATCATGGCTTGCAATGAAAGCGTGAGCTTAGCCAGCCAATGGCAGCCATGCAGCAACAATTCTGTGTTTGGAGTCGAGTCATAGACAGGAAGACCCTAGTGTGACCATGATGGACACAATGAAACACAATGAAGTACTGGTCAGGCATGGAGACGCGTGGTGATCACAGTGAGGCAATGACGAAACACAATGGGGCAGTGATGAGACATGGTACGGCAATGGTGAGGTAGGCACTGTGTGACTCACGGTGGGATTTATGAAGATGTGGCACAAGGCAGCTCCTGCAGGCCTGGCCCCCAATCTGAGCTTCATTCTCCAGCTGCTGTTGCACCTGCACACCCAGAAGCCCCTGCTTAACCCCTCTGTTGGAAAGAAAAGAAGCAACTACACCTTTTGGGGTCGATTTAATGAGAAGCCAAGTATTGTACTAGGCTGCCCAGAGGTCTGTCAGCTCAATGTCATGCAAAGTTTGGGAATGTTTTGGCAGAATTGTCATTGCTGCCATGCACAATGCGCGTACTGCATTACATGGTGCAGCAACCACTACACAGCATCAGTAGAACATTCTGCCCTCAGTGAGTGATACATACAACCACAGGAATGCAAACTGCGTGTCCTTGTGTTCTGCCGACGCTAAACATCTTAGTAAACGCCGTCGCAGTATGTGCCTTACTCAGCATGCAGCTGCAGGAGCAGTTGGGACTCACCACTTGGGTGTCATGCATGAGGTGTTCCCATATCCTGCGCACCCCCAGCAGCCACCCCGCACACCCCCACAGCATACTTCTCACAGACCACTCCTGCGTCACTGCTGCTGCTAAAGAAGCATCCTTCTGATTGGTTGCAGGACCCACTACACCTGGCAGCACATGTTGCTGATGGTCAGCATGATGCTGCACAGCAGCATGTTCAGCTGTCTGGGTTGAGTGGCTCAGACACATGCTGGTTGCAGCTGCTTGCAGTCCATGCTGAGCGTAAGGAGGATGCCACTGCTGAGCTGCTGCATGCTGGGGCTGCTGCAGCGCAGTTGCTGTCTTGGGTATGGTGGGGGGTGCGTCTAGGGTGCAGGGCGAGTTGTCATTGCTGAGGCCGAGAATTGAGCAGGCCTGAGAATGCTGATGCAGTGCCTGCCAGCTGTTCTGAAGGTTCTCTAGGAGACTGTCAACCTCCTTGCACATGGCCAGGTTCTGCCTTTCTTGCAGAGTGACTGCTGCCACTGATGTGTGACTGGCTGTCACAGGAGCACACTGAGGCCACAGCTCTGCAGTTACAAATGATCATTTTCGACAGCTGTTTGAACGGGACTGTTTGCTATTGCTAGAGGGTGGATCAAGGAGGAGCGCAAACCCTTTTGTATGCAGTGGGCGATGCAAGCAACGGCAGCATACCTTGCTGCAGCCGCTGCATTTGTTCTGTTTGCTTCAGGATATCCCTGGGCAATTGTTGCGCCTGCAGCATGACAGCAAAAGTGTCAGTACCCAGATACTGCAGAAGACCTGGAGCAGTCCAGCAAAACATGCTGGGAACACCTGTGGAACAGCTGCAAAGCCATGTGCATGCATGCTCACCTGATTTGGCAACAGCCAGCTCGCTGGTGCACAGCCAGCAACTGCATGTGCTCCTGACAGGATAACGGCCAGCAGACCTGTGCAAACGCAACGTTGTCACAGAATGTCGAGTAAACGAACGTTCTGGTGATGTGGCGTGACTTGTCGGAGAACAGGCAGGCTAAAGCTCCTGGTAGCTACCTGTCCACAATAACCACATGCACATGTTGCTGAAGGCTAGAGACGGCTGCAGCGCCTGTTCAGCACAGTGCTCTGGCCAAACGGAGTGAGCCTGCAGGCAAGCCAACAGCGCTAGGTCTGATCTAAGTCAGCTGCTTGTACACCACGTGAAGCAGACATGTCTCGTTAGCGGTGACGGTCTGCGGAGCCTCAAGGGCGGATACGAATGCGTGAGTGTGCTGAATGGGAGACACGGGTGCACCGCACCTGCAGCGCTTTGGGTTGCAGACACTTCACAAGCTTCGCGACCGTTATGGGTGGTGCCCACGACCCACGAGACCAGCTGCCGGGCCCGATCAAGTTCAAAGACTTGTGCAGGGCCCAGCTGGCTGCAATCTGACTCGGGAGGATGCAAATGCGCCGCTGAAAGGTAGACCGGCGCAATGCCTGACAGGTTTGCGCTGTTATGTTGCGGTCCCGTCTCCCCGTGACCGCGCCGTTCAACCAGTGAAGGCCTGACTCGGATCAACTCCGGATCAGGGTGGGGTGTCGCTATTTTTGCTGGGGTCAGCCCCTTGTGAGGCGCTTACTCAACCCTTACAGCCCATACACACATGCTTAACTGTCAATCAGTAATTGCACCATGCAGATGCAGTCAGTGACACGCCTTCGTGCTTGGGATATCCACAACACAAACACAATGCCTTCATGCTTCTTCCTGAAAACCTGCTGCGCATGCAACATTCGGATTAATTGTGCTGTGCAAGTTTACCATGCATTGATGGTCCCCAGCAATGCCGGTCAGTGATGCTTCTACAAAGCAGGTCAACATCGATCCATCTGAGCACACGGCTGGTCATGGTATATATATTTGTATATACAACTGACTAGGCAAGTCAATATCTGGTTGATTGCCCTTGGAGATGAGCAGGTGCTGACATGGGCAGCAACCTGCAACATTCAAGTCTATACAGTCGCCGGTCAGACAAGACCGGCGTCTGCACAAACATGCAACATATGCACAGTTTGTGTCTATCACAACACACTGTCAGTCTGCCTGGAATTATGATGCTGCCAGCAAAGATCACTACCACAATCTTGCACTACAGGCAGATCTGGCCTAGACTGCCTTGCTGGCAGAGTACCAACAGCAGCTGCAGAGTAGCACACAGAACATCAATACGGCAACATGGATGTGATCAGCTGGAAGCCAGCAAGTCTGCTGACAAAAGGCTCTGATGCGCCATCAACATCAAATGCCATATACATGAACAACAGCTGAATGCAGCCACCATTAGCCACCAGCTCGTAGTGCTTCTATCAAATCAGGCTGATATCTTTGGGGATGCTGTGCGCTGCCCTGCATAGATTGCAAAGACAGGATGTCATTGACATGCCATGTTGCTGGCTCACAGTGCATGACAGCACTGCTGCCATGTAGCCAGTGATGTCTTATGTCAACTAAATCGGGCAGTGTTATGGTTGAAATAGACTTACATGCAATGCCCGGACCATTTGCTGGCAGTTGCAACTTGAGTAAAAGCTTGCAGAGAGACACTCTGCTTAGAATGCTTTAGCCAGGTGACAAGTCTGATGACATGTAGAACCAAGGTCAAATGTGGAGGTGATCAAGGACTTGCTGACCTGTGTAGCTGTGTCTGTGTCTGACCAATCTACGACAAAGCCAGCATGAGGAATGTTGTCATAGACATGGTGCTTGACAGGCAGCTTGCATTCTTGAAGAACCTGGTAGAACTCCTCGCTTTGCTGCCTGTATGACACAAAGAACCATCTCAAACAAAAAGAAGAGAAAAGACTACACCTTTCAGCGTCATGGGAAGCCGAGTACTATACTTGGCTGCCCAGGGAAACATATCAAAACAGCTCCACAGAAAGCTTCAAGAGCAGAACCATACTGAGCAGACTCACCATGGCACAATGATGTCAGCTGTGCTGCTCATGAGAGTGACAGGTGGCAGCATGCCAGCTTCCTCAAGGCTCATGTGCACTTCTTCTTCTTCTGCTGCAGCTGCCCTTGCTGCTGAAGCTGCCATACCAGCTGCCGTACCAGCTGCCACATCCTCCTGCTGTGAAGAAGACGAAGACTGGTGCCGTACAGAAGGAGACACCCGCTGCTCTGGCTGCGAGGAAGGCGGCTGCTGAGGCTGCGAGGAAGAGGTGCGGAGCTGTGGAGGGAAAGAAGCAGAGGGTGGCATCGGCGTGGAGGAAGAAGGCTTGGCTGCTGCTGAAGGGGTGTTTGCTGCGCTGGCTTGGGAGGCAGCCATAGGTTGTGACTTATCAGCAGTGGATGTGGAGGGAGCCAACATGAAGCCTGGCAGCTTGCTTTGCACTGCCTTGCCCAGTGATGCCAACCTTCCTTGCCAACGCCTGTCCACAGCAGCAACTGAGTGCATTAGCCAAAGAACAGATACCCTTGAATCATGTAATGATAGTAGTGACGATAATGATAATAATTTGGAGGCATTCCAGCTAATCGTACTTGCCAGGTATCTACTAGGTGTGCTTCAACCCTAGTCCAGTCAGCCAACCTGCTTGAATGATTTGCTCGAACTAATATGACGTTGCATTGCCTTGATCAGGGTATTTCATGTTCTGGATGACATGATATGCAATCCATGATTTGGTCCTGGCTGGCCCTGGTGTTTGGATGCGTTTGCTCTGAACTTTCCTCTGACCGTTGAAACCAGGAGCTACATTCCTGTTACACATACGTTGTAAATAGGCCTACCTGCTTCCAGGGTTGACTTCCACCATGCCACCCTGTGCCTGATCAGGCACCGGCATAGTTGCCTTACGGCCGCAGGCTGCATTCAAAATGAGGGCAGGTGACTGGGACTGAAACTTGTGGCGGCCGCCCATGGCCCTTTTCATGGTGGACAGCTCAGCAACGCCTCGCCCAAACTCATACTGGTAGTGCGTCTCTATGTCATACACCCCTGCTATACCTGCAGACATACTGGTAGTGTGTCTCTACATCATAGACAGCTGCTATACCTGCAGACATACCAGCAGCATCATCAACAGCATAATATGATGTGGCCAAGCATCAGGATAGGGTAGAGATGCGCTAACTTGATTTCCCAAGTGTTGTCTGTTGACTCCCCTGATAAGTCCTAAAGACTAGCAATGTGAATATTATACAGCAATATTATACTACAAATGTTGTTATATAGTAAACATATATGTTTAGTTGACAATATATACATTAGACATGCACTAAGGCCTGAGTATCCTTTGAGTGCACTGCTGCTCAGGCAGCCACTGTGTCACCCCTCTGCACAGAGGCAAGGATGAGTCCTGCTGGAGTTGAGAGGCACTGAAGTGTTCTACTTGCTGGCAGGAAGACACAGCTTCAAAGTATGTGTTCAGCACTGAGGCTCACTTGTTGCCAGTGCAAGGCTGACCAGCAGCTGAACAAGCTGTCAGGCATCAACACCTTTGCTTTCTTGCCCTTCAGGACATGGTGCATGTTGAGCACCACTCATTGACACATCACGACTGTGATGAGGGCATCTGGCATTTACCTTGCTCTTTATCTCAGGCTTTCTAGTGCCAGCTGGTCAAACCCACCAACAGCATTAGCGCCCCCACTGAATGCATCCCTAGCCCCCCTGTGAGGCAAAGTCTTGACGCGCTGCCTTGCCTGGCAACCACAGTGGTACTAGGAATGCATGCAGTGCGGGCGGTAATGCTGCCAGGGTTGACAAGGGTGGTGGGGATGTTCCCAAGGAGTGTGTGGTTTCACTAGTCCGGTGGCAAGTGCTTGTAGGGGCCCAGCGTTATTTCTCATCGGTTCTCAGACCCTAAAGCGTGAAAATGCAAAAACCGCTAAAACAGTAACCCCTGCAACCTATCGAACAACCCTAACAAAAGTAACAGCTTGAAATTTTTAGGGTTTTGCAAAACCCTAACGGTGAGAACCGATGAGAAATAACGCTGGGGCTTGTGGGGGGCCAAGGGCAAATTTAGGCACGCAATGCCCTCAGCAGCCTTCTCAGGCTTTTGCAAGGCCAGTGCAGCATCTTAGGAGTAGCCTTCACATGTAGTACAACATCATGTAGCTATACTTGCTAAAGGTGACGCAAATATTGAAACAAGAGTGCTGAGACTCACCACAACATGCAAAATGGATTTTGCAGGATGTGGTGAGTCCCAGCACTCTCGTTTCAGGACTTGCGTCACCTTTAGCAAGGACAAAAGTGATATGTGTGTGCCTCACGAGCAAGCACCAGATTAGACAATGACCTGAGTTACAGATGATCCCACAGTCACACAAACAAAGCTGACAATTTGCATACTTTGTGACTGACAGTCAGCGCATGTGCGTGCACATGACTATGGGATGTCAATCAACAGATGTGTCTCAGCTGTAGAAAGGGCGACACAGCGCACCATGAAAAATGGCTCGGCAGCACTGAAGCCGCTTTGCTGCAACCTTCATATTATGATTTTAGCAGAAGGCGTATGGCCTGTGCGCACCCCTTAACTTCGCTGCTTTCAGCTTTGCAACATTGAGTCCAGCGCAATGAACAAACTATACTATATTCTCGGTAGGCAGTCATAGTTCCCAGAGCCTGTTATTTGACTGATGTGTGAAGACAGACTACCTATGAATCTGGCAGGCATGCGCTCCTGTGCAGGCGCCAAATCCTGTTGGTGGCCATTGGATCTCCTCTCAAGTTTTGTGTGCTTGCTGAGGGCCTTTGCCCTGTGCAGGAGGGCCATGGCACATATCTGCCCTCCTGCTGAATGTCCCAATAGGCTGACCTGAACAGGCAATCCGACGCTGTCAATTTTCACAGATCACACGTCCAAAATGCTGGGATTTACATAGTTTGTATCCGGGTTAGTCCCGCAACTGTATTGCATATGCAAGAAATTACATTCAGCAGCGCCAGCAAGACACATGACCCACATGATGCAGGACAGCAAGCAATTGCCCTCAGACAACGGCCACAATGTCTGCCACGCAACTGAGAACTCAAATTTAGAGCTGACTGCGTTAAAAATCACAAGGTAGTCTTGGCTTGACTACCTCAGCATGGCAAGCCTTGCAGCAACATACACAATCATGCCACATACTTGCTGCACCTGATTCGGGTTGCCGCCATGCTTGCTGATGTTGTTGAAGGTCCAGGTCAGCGCTTGAGACAACTCATCAACCATTTGAGGTGCCAGAGCATCTGGGTACAAACTGTACTGGATGACACAGGTCAGGATGCCTGCCTTGGCTAGCTGTGAAGCCATTGGCGCATAATGCCATTTTGACCCTGCACACCCCACAGTATCAATCACAAGTGAGCAACATAAACGTAATAATAATAGTGATAACAATAATAGTTGGTAGTGATAACACATTGTTAATATTGTTATTAAATATAGGTTTTACAAAAAACCCGCTTTCCAGCTCATGATGAGCTAGGTAAGTGCAGAAGCAACATACAACACAACTTGTCAGATGTATGCGTTGAGATGGGTGTTGATATGTGTTGTATGGGTTACATTGGCTCATGGGCAACATGCAAGGCACAGTAGAGCTATGGAGGTGCACCTGTGGCCCAAACTCCCCCATGGCAAAATAGCGCCACAGGGAACTGCTCCTGGGCTGAGTCTGAGTCTGAGTTTCCAGAGTGAGCAGCAGCAGAGTCTCTCATGCTCCTGTTTGCTGAGTCTGTGTCTGGTAAGTTCCGCCAGCTGCTGTTTGTATGACTGCTTTGTGAGGGAGCTGCCTGTTGGCTGGGTATGTATATATCCATGACCGTGCGCGGCCGGTTGCTGTATGCAATATCCTTGCAAATGGAGATCGAGGGTGTGTGCAGACTGTGTTTGGCTTGTGGCAAGGACTGATGTATTCGCATAGCTCTCACTCCTGTCAACACAGCTTGAGTCATTTTTCTACGCTGGGTGTGCTAGCTTTCACGCACAATGTGTTGGGGTATTGCACGATGCAAGTGGTGGTGTTGCATGAAGTGCTATTGCAGAACCTGGGAGAAAATGAGAAGTCAAGCAAGCTCTGCACACCGCTGCTTCAAGACACAGGACCTTGCGCTCGCAAACGTGGCCACTCTAGATTAACTCCGTTTGCAGGAAGCAGTTTACCGTACGGGACGATAGCCAGGCTACCGAGCAGCTCTGTTGCGAAAATGCGAGTGATGCGGAGCAACCTCACAACTTTTGCTCCAGATCCGGAGACCTTAGCTAGCTCTATCTACATCACGATCACAATGTTTGCGAATTCCGCGCATCAACCTCTATCTACACGAGCTTGAGCTTTAGCTTGCCTGTGCACCCTTGATCGCCTCAGCTATACTACCCATGTCGGATACGAGTTCGCGCAACGGTCGGTTTGTCAGGTGTTTAACTGCAACCACAATTGAAAAGGGGTGTCGTCCTCCGCCTCCAACACTCAGACGCGCAACGCGACGTCGGTTAAGGTGACCGGGTCAACTGTGAAATTTCGTGCTGGCGTTATGACGACCTGTTCTGGTATTTTACGGTGTTTTTGTGTTTATGCCTGCACTTTACAACATGACCATTTGCTTCAGATTTTCACGATGTATACAAAACAATTGGACAGCCATCAAAGCAGAACACACTGTCTGTTATTGAGCGTTTGAACTTGCTGCAATACAAGCCAAACTAAACCGGATCCAGTCAATACATGAATTGAATGAAATAAACTGCCCAACTGCCAAAACGCATCAGCTGACGCATTATGCAAGAGCTGACACAGGTGTTGCGTTGTGTGTCAGGACGGACAAGAACACTAACTTATGACAAACGCTGACCAAGCCATCAATGTGAGATGCACATGTCCTTCAATGGAGAGGAATGTCATGTGATCACCAGCTACTGGCTCTCATCTTTTGAGGAAATTGAGCTTTGTCAGAGCTATGTAAGTGACCGCCCAACAGATCCCAGTCCACACCAGCAAAATGACAACAATCCAGCCCAACATGCCACGACTGCAACCACCACATGCACACTTCAGACTTGCTATGTACACTGTACGTTGTCAACTGAAAACAAATCAGCGCCTCAAGATGTGACGACTGTCACAAGCAGCCATTACGCCTATGCAAATGGTCATGCATGCAAGTCACTGAGTACTGTTTGTGCTGCAAGCCTGTTCAGCCCTAATTCATGACAAGCACAGCACCTCATGCGGGGTTTAGGTGTACCTGATACCTACCTGGTTAGTGTGAGAGCAAGGGCTGGCACAGGTGAATTTCAATCAATCAATCAAGAGCAACTCAGGCGGGGTTTAGGTGGTCAGAATTGCTTACTGGTAGCCAAACAGCATCTCCACAGCTTCATAGACCGGCACTTGCTGTTGGTTGGTGAGGGTGACAAGCGCATCCAAGTTGTCAACCTGACTCTCAATCAGTCCGTACACAGTCCAGAAGATAGGGTTCAGGTAAGGAAGCCATACCCTGCAAGAGACGTCTGAAAGAAAGGAAGAAAGAAAAAAAGGGTACGCCACTCATGCAGTGGCGTTGCATATGGGGGACAACTGAGTGAAGCACTGCCCCCTTTAGACTGTCAGGAACATGGCTTGCAGGTTTCCACACTTTTGCTGTTGCATTGACGCAGCTGGAAGACCCACACTACTTTGCTCCAGGTGCAACGGACAACTGGTCTGAGTGTGTCATTGAAATGACTCTTGTCTTGCAGCAAGAGAGACAGACTCAGCGTCAATTCACCAGATTAGGTATTAATGTTTCTGCTCAGGCACAAATCTGCAGCAGTCGAGCCAAATGCGAGCTTCTTCACAGATAATGCTGCCAGACAGACAGGCAGCCCCGACAACTGAAGACCACTCAAAGCAATGCAGCAGTCACAAGAAACAGCCAAACAGGTAGCCTTTTCACCATGCCTCAGATGCAGCTTCTGACACTTGAGATGGTAACAAGTCAAAGAAGATGAAGGGAGGGGCTGCCTTTCACAGGGTAGCCTTTCAACCACAAAACCAGATGCAACCTCAGACATCTGAGATGGTACTGAGTCACAGAAGATGAAAGGAGCCTTTCACCATTCATCAGATGCAGCTTCCGACATCAGGGATGGCAACAAATTAAAGAGGAAGAAGAAGGGAGGGGCTCAAGAAGAAGCAGAAGAACAAGAGGAGGAAGAAGATGAAGGGTGGGCTGAAGAAGAAGAAGAAGAAGAAGAAGAAGAAGAAGAAGATGATGATGAAAGGAAGGGCTCACCACCAGCCGGGCATGTTGGGTTGTGTGATTACAAAGCCAGCAAAGAGGTGGAAGACCGTAACCATGTAGGAGGTGCACACTGCTGCAATCTTCAGGTTGGGAGTCAGAGCGACAGCTATCATCCCTGCAAGACACATGTGCTCATCTCAACCCCAAAACATCTAAGTGAATTCAAAAACATCATCCCTGCACTGAAAGATGCAGAAGATGCTACAAGCTCAGAAAAGCCTGGGGACAGGGAAAATGCGTTTCTACATTGTGGAGGTGATCTAGATGCAGAAGACAGCAGTAGGAAGCAGTCAAAGATACCTGGCCTGCACATATGTCACTGCTGGTTTGTCAACAGCATGTCTCATGTATGGGAAAGACATTGCGACTGGTCACTGAGCAAGGCGCATTGTGCTGGAAATGCTGAGCAAAGAACTCGTGACAGTGCATATTAACATGTGCATGAAAACATGTGTGCATGCTTGACCACATGTGATGGATGACATGCTGGCATGGTGTGGCAGCAGCCATTCAGAGAATGCATCGTTGCACACAGACTCTTGAGCATGCGCTTTGCTGGAAACCTGTGGTGGAAAGGGCCGACATGAACTCAAAATCTGATTTGCGCACATTGGCAAGGGGCGCCTACCAAAGAAGGTGAAGTACACCAGGGTCACAAAGGTATACAGCATGAACCAGAAGAATTTGCCTGCAGGCAGAACTAACTTTTATCACCATTAGTGTTGATATTGATATGATATAGCATGTTGCAATGTTTGCGTTAATCATGAACTTGACGCAATCAGACTATCATATGGCAGACAGGGCTATGCCACTCTGAAGCAACACAACTGAGCCCACATCATGCATCACACATATGCATGCTGTATATTGCATGCACATGACTCATGAGGAGCATCACACTGCACAAACATCTGTACACAAACAGCTAGGCCAACACGTATGCATCTTCTGCAGTTGCCACGCAATCTTTGTGTGCTGACACTTTGTGGACAACAAGCACTGGTCTTGTAACACAGCATCATTGGTGTTTTGCAGCAGCATGTACATTTTGCACCAGATTGCAGTGAGACTGACCTGCATCTATTTGAAACCAGCACATCCAGTAGACAATCATGACGAACAACAAACACTGCAGTGTGATATAGCAGATCTCCACGCACCCCTGTGCATTGCACAGGTAGTTAGTCTACAGCCATGGTAGAATACATAGCTAGTCAGTTACGCACGAACAGACAGGTTGCCAGACCAGACCAGTACAAGGGTCTAAAGACCGAGTCAGGCATATGCCAGCGCAGCACTCCCAGCGCAGCACAGATGATCTCCAATCTAAGCAGAACATTAGCCAGAAGATGATCTGACTGAGGTGCAGCACCAAAATGACCACATGCATAGGCCTGATGACAATGTGCACACAGTCAGAGCTGCAGGGCAAAACATATGTCATCTCAGTGTTGATGCAAGGCCTGAGACCAGATAGAAAACACATCCAAATCAAATCCCAGCAGCGCTTTGAGACTGTCCTTGACATCTGGCACAGCACGGACACAGCATGTATCATGGCTCTCTCACTCAGAATGGACACAACAATCATGATTGATGCCCAACAGACACAAAGCCCCTATAGATACTGCACAGCATGTACAAAAGCACTTACAATCGCAAGGGTCCAGGGCCAGAAGGAGTACATTCCAGCGGCCCTCTCTCTGTAGGAAACTGCCCTCTCTGCTGACAGCACCGGCTGCACTATGAGGGCGTTGATGACAGCGAAGAAGAGCACGCTGGCATACAGTGCCCCCAGCACGTTTGTGAGCCCTGCTTGACTGGTCACCTTGTCTCTGCATCATCACATGACAACTTTCAGCATTCTCAAAGACTTCATAGGCATTGTCTGTTGACTCTTCTGACGAGATCTGAAGACACGAAAGGTAAAGTGGTTGATGGATTGAATGGATGGATGCAGGGGTGGGTTGATGGAGGGAATGAGCAAGCACACAAAGAGACAGACAATCAAATGAAGAAGCAAATTGATCAATGAATAGAGGGTGCAGGTGACTGAATGAATGATAGATTGCATGGACCAGCAAGCAAATGAATGTGTATGAATAGATGAATGGGTCACAGCTGTACTGCAATTGAATTGTACACGGCCTGCTGAGCAAAGGCTGGCATTGAGCATGACATGTTACACAGCATGGATGAAAGCCTGAGGGCAACTTCTGCTTTCTCACGTCCCCATGCAGCTCTTTCCGATCCCGAAACATCTATGTTAATTCAGAAACGTCCTCCCACACTGGAAATCTAAAGACAGAAACGTCTGGGGACAGTGAAAACGCGTCCCTACATCGTGGAGACGTTACAGACATGACTGTATGTGCACTGATATGGCAAGACAAGCAGGCTTGTGGTACTGATACGAGTGCTAGGGTGCACAAACATGATGACAGCAGCAGGGGCAGGTACAGCACAGCAGTTGATGCAGTTACTTTCTTGAGATACGTTAGATTTCAATTTATTCAAAAAAAACTATCTTTTTCAAGAAGTTGGGAAATCTTACCCTAGCCGCCAGAAAATGGCGCCAAACAGAAGCCCTACGCTGATGGCATAGAAGAATCTAAAGCCATTGTACTCAGGCATGCGCCAGTATGCTGCCCAGTACTTATCAAAGACAGTCTTGAACTGGATGACGAAGGGCTTGGGATACTTGGTGTCAAATTTGAGGGCCTTTGTGCCCTGTTTGGGGCTGCTAAAATCTGCCAGCAGCTTGTCATACTGCCTGCATAGCCACAAAACAGTAAACTTGTCGTCAGAAGGTGGTAAGAGGGTACGCAAGCAGCTTTCTTTGATTTTCTATATGGATTCCTTGAAATTAAAGATGTGTGGTAGCAGCTGCTCATACTGCCTGCATAGCCACAAAACCATGAACTTGTCATCAGAAGGTGGTAAGAGGGTACGCAAGTAGCTGAGTGACTGTCTGCATTCCTTGAGACTGAAGATGTGTGCCAACAGCTTGTCATACTGCCTGCATAACCTTGAACTTGTCAAGAGAAGGTGGTGAGAGGGTATGCAAGCAGCTGGGTAACTGTATGCATTTTTTGAGACTGGAGATGTGCGCCAGCAGCTTGTCATATTGCCTTCATAGCCATGAAAAAAATAACAATAAGCGTATCCTGCATATAGCCTTCCGCATGCACCAAGAGTGGTGATCTTGTTTCTGTCGCATTTTTGGCTGAATGTAGATGTCTAAACAAATGCATGGCTCCCAAACAAAGCCTGTTGACACTCTACTCTATGAAGAGAAAGCGTAAACCTGAAATGCAAATTTGCAGATTAGGGAGCCTGTGGCCTAGAAGCAATGTTCAGCAGCCACGGACAAGACAAGAAGAAGAGGGAAGCAGGAGGAAAAACGACACAGCAGCCCCAAGCAGGGACAGACCGAAGCAATGCCATAGCACGGAAGAAGAACAAGAAAAAAGGCTGGCAGCGAAACCGCTGCAAAGAGGAACAAGAAAAGGGTCAAACCCCAGACTTGATGGTCAAGAGCATGCAGCAGTCAAAATGTGGCAGAATCGCACCAACCTGGCAGAACACAATAGAGCTAAAGTGGCTAAAAACAACGAAAGCAAAACCAAAGGCGCACCTTGCAAGGTCAGACTCTTTGTAGACCTGAGCAAAGTCAACAGCCAGCTGGTGCTCCATCCCAGGGGTGGTGATCTCCAGCATCCATGCAGCCGGGTTCAGCTCCCCCTGGATCGCCGGCACCCCTGGCACCCCCTGCTCGCACGCACCCACACACTCACTGCTCACTGATTGATGATTGGTTGACTGATGAATGGATGGATGAATGAATGGATGGATGGATGGATGGATTGATTGATTGATTGATTGATTGATTGATTGATTGATTGGTTGATTGGTTGATTGATTGATTGATTGATTGATTGCTTGCTTGCTTGCTTGCTTGCTTGCTTGGCGGATGGATGGATGGATGGATGGATGGATGGATGGATGGATAGATGGATGGATGGATGGATGGATGGATGGATGGATGGATGGATGGATGGATGGACGGACGGACGCACTGACTGACTGACTGACTGACTGACTGACTGACTGACTGACTGACTGCTTGCTTGCTGGCTTGCTGGCTTGATTGGTTGATTGATTCACTGATTACTCGAGTGACCAACACAAGCACATCATCATGCATACTCATTCTCTCTGCCACTCAGTTTCTTACTCACTCGGTCTTTTCACTCACTGATTCACTCATTCATTCACCCACTGTAAGAGGGTCAGCTGCTCACCGAGAAATACTTGACTAGATGCTTGGACTTGTTGCCCAGCTGTCCGTTGAAGATGAGCTCCCCGCCCCGCTTCAGCAGCAGCAGCTCATCAAACGCCTCAAAGATGTCGATGCTAGGCTGGTGGATGGTGCACACAATTGTCCTGCCTGTGTTGACGATGTTACGCACTGTTCGCATTACAATGGCTGCTGCTCGCGCGTCCAGGCCTGTATATCACTCATTTGTCGACACATCCACCCTGAAGCCATCCATTTATGAAGATTTGCTTACTCATGTGCTCATTTGCTTATCCACTCGCAAAGTAATAACAAATAATAATAATCAAACCAAAGTGGGCTTGTTTACACAGGCAAGAGAGGGGCTAGCAACCAGCAACCCTATGAGAGGTTACTAACCTGAGGTGGGCTCATCCATGAAGACAATAGAGGGGTTAGCAACCAGCTCCACAGCAATGGTGAGCCGCTTCCTCTGCTCAACGGACAGACCATCCACGCCTGGTCTCCCCACCACAGCACCAGCCAGAGACCTCAACTCCACCAAGTCCATCACCTGCCAACCACATGTCACTGCATGTTCAAATCTAATGGTACCACCTGTTGTGAATTTTGTGACTTGTCTGATTCCTTCTGGATTCTAGAATCTTCGGTTTGAAACAGTTTTGACTATGTCACTGTTGGTTTCCATACGAGTACATGCAACACTGTTGTTGTAACAACACACAAACTCTTGTGGCCCAGAACAGCATCGAATGACTTGTTTCATTCAAACTCCACATTCTCTCCACCCTCTATGAGCTATAGCACAACCGACAGCGTGCTTCAGGCCACATCAGGCTTGCATAGCAAGATGCTCTCAAAATTTCTTGTAGATGTGTTGCGACCCGGCACTGCAGTGAGGCAAGGAAGGACCAAGGGAAGCAAGGATGACAGGCAGGTAGGCCAGCAGGCAGGTAGGCAGGCTGACGAAGCAAAAGGAAGGAAGGAAGGGAGACCGGTAGGCAGGCAAAAAAGGGAAGGAAGGAAGGCAGGCAGGCAGGAAGACAGGCTAAGAAAGGGGAGGGAAGGAAGGAAGGAAGGAAGGAAGGAAGGAGGGAGGGAGGGAAGGAGGGTAGGAATGAAGGAAAAGGAAGGAGGGAAGGCAGGCAAAGGCAGGGAGGCAGGAAGGCAGGCAGGAAGGAGGGAAGGCAATAAGGGAAGAGAAGGAAGAACAGAAGAAAGGAAAGAAGAGAAGGAAGGATGATAATGATGACACACCTGCTCTACAAAGGCTTCAGTGGTGTCATGGTCAATGTCCTTCTCATTCCTGAGGATGCCACTGAACATGAGGGCCTCATGCACCGTGGCAGCCGCCGAGTGAGTGTCAAACTGCTCAACATAGCCTGACACCCGGGCAAAGCTGTCCTGCTCCTTGGGGTGCCCATTGATGCGCACATCTCCCTCTATGCGACCACCTGCAGACAGGCCACACTTGTGGATTGAAAGGCAGACCAGGAGGCTTGAAGGGCATCTGCACCCACAATCAGAGGTGGACTTCAGGATGTCATTGAGCATGCCTTTGCCAAAGTCAATAACACCTTGCATCATACTCCAACCAGTACTATTGCTTGTAGTCAGTGAAAAGAGGCAGTCCCAAATGACACCTTGCAAGCTCCCAAAAGGCAGAGTACAGCATCAATGCCAATCGATTTAACATCAAATGGAGGAACACGTCTAGTTTGCCTTTCAGAAGGGACATCAGAGGGCGCTCACCGGTCTTTCTGCCGGCCAGCACATCCATCAGTGTTGTCTTGCCAGCTCCTGTCACACCCATGAGGCAGGTAAGCACTTTGGGTCTGAAAGCACCGCTGATGCCTAGCAGTAGCTCCAGCCAGGGTGTGGCTCCCTCCATGTGTACGTGCGCTCTGTCCTTGGCGCTCTCCTTGGGAATCTGGACCCAGTAGTGCAGGTCCTTGAAGGTCATTGTCATAGGCTCGAAAGGCAACACCATGCCTTCTCCCTGCAGTTGCTTCCTACAAGGAAAGGCACTCGTCAGATATGACAGGCAGCACCATGCCTTCTCCCTGCAGTTGCCTCCTACAAGGAAAGGCGCTTGTTAGATGTGAAAGGCAGCACTATGCCTTCTCCCTGCAGTTGCTTCCTACAAGGAAAGGCACTGATGAGATATGAAAGGCAGCACGATGCCTTCTGCCTGCAGTTGCTTCCTACAAGGAAAGGCACACACTAGACACAAAAGGCAGCTCTGCGAGTTGCCTCTTTGTATGCTTTCTACCTGCAAGGATACGTAGCTGCAGTCTGACAGACAAGACTTCCGGCTGCTGGCTGCAAGGATGGGCAAGCAGGGTGACAAACAAAAGCTTGCGATAAGTCCCATGATGCATTTATTCCAGGTAACGTTTAAGAATCACCATGACAGTGGCTATAGGCAGCGCTCACAGTCTTTCTTGATCCATTACTTATGCTCCACACTATACAAGTGAATGATCAAGCTGCTCTGTGTGCGACAGACCCAATTTCCTGCTGAGAGGATTCATACATGCCTGCTGATTCCAAGGCATGGCATAGACACACCTTGTTACACACGACTCGCAGCAACCCCTCATTCAAGCATGGACATGCCTGCAGTGTGATTAGCCCAGGACAGGTGGCGCTGTTGCACTGTCTTGCATGCTAAGATAGAGCAAGCAGCTCCAAGCAGTGCATCAGTCTGTAGGACAGGTGGCATGTCTTGTTGCCACTACAGACCGAAGCATTTTTTGGAGCTGCTTGCTCTATCTTACCACACAAGACAGTGCAGCAGCAGAACCTCTATCTGTACAGGCAGCAACTCTACACGAAATCAGCCAGGTGGAATACCTAGAGCCTCCTTTAGAGTCCAGGCTCCTTCTGGAGGATGCCTGCTTGGCAGGGTGGGGGTGCAGTTGTGACCCCAGAGATCTGGAGCTGGCTGTTGCCAACCCCTCTGACTGTGCTGCTGCCAGGGAGTGCCCATGTGGCAGCTGCCCATGTGACAACTGCCCATGTGACAGCTGCCCTGCCTCAGCTTCATCCAAAGAGCTCCTGAGATGACTCTGCACATTGTAGACAACAGTCAGCTTTTGAACAGGTACCATGGAAATGCAGTTGCACTGTGGTCAGGAAGGTTGCCTACAACAATTGTCCTGCCTGGATTCTCCTCAAAGGCTATTCAAACGTAACTCTACACCATGAAAAGAGTCCTATTCCATGGATTATCATGAAAACGCAAGCGTGACAAGTCAAGCAGCATGACAACTCACAAGAGTACTGTGACAGCAAGATCAGCACCTGAATCCTGTTGTGATCTTGCCCATTGCTGTGCCCTGATACCCCATCATCATGCGTCTGGAAATTCACCACAATGTCACTAGCATCTGTCCCCTCGTCGCCATATAGCGCTGCTCTCCTATCCTCCAGCTCTTCAGAAGTTTTGGCCACTGTGGCATGCGCGCCGTAAGCTGGTAGAAACGCCAGCAGGGTCACAATCATGGCATTGAGGAGCAAGATGTATGCCAGGTTGACCCCGAGGCCGATCCAGCACCAGTAGTAGTCTGTGGACATGTCTAGCCCAAGCAGGGTGCCATCCCCTAGGGTGCGGTCCTGGTATGGGGCGTAGGGGAAGGGCTTGCTCTGCCAGTGGCCTGCAGGAACAGAAATGTCAAAAGATGCCTTCCAAAGGGGTTTGTTTGCCTTCCAAAATGGTTCATTTGCCTTCCGAAAGGGTTCATTTGCCCTCTTAAGTGGCTTGTTTGCCGAGTGTTTGTACAGTGTATGACTGCTGATCTAGCGTTTGCACCTGAGCAACTCAACAAACAAGTAACATTATGGTGGTTTGAGAACAGTTCACATGTCTGCCACAACGTCTGCCACAACAATCTAAGTTGGTACAGAGGATAGGCAACAATCAGCCAATGATGCTGAGCAGCGCTGCTACATACAATGTACTATGCTGAGCACTCAGCACCACATATGATGCAATGTGACGAGCACTGGCAACTGTAGACATTACTCCCAAATGTGAGGCACCATGATGAGTACTGAGCATTGTAGGCAGCAGGCAGTTGAAAGCAAACCTCCTGTGAACTCGTTCACCAGAATAGCCTTCTGAGCATACTGCAGGGGATTCATCCAGTAAATCCTGCAATTCACCAATACAAAAATCAAACCATATGTTAACAGGTACGACCTGGGCAGGCCTTGCAAGCGTCAGCAGACTTTGTGTCATGACGCTGACTATGCCTATGGGTCCCAGGCCTGGAACTTGAGCAGAAGTGCAAAAGAAAGGTCCCAGAGATTGTTTCTGACTGGAAACCTATCGGAAAGCAGGGTGCTGCGGCCATCTTGCTCTGCTTTCCCACAACATGGTAATGATGATGATGCTACTTGGAGTGATTGCGTACACAAAGGCTGAGTGCTATCCATATAGTGGCGTCAGAGCAGGTTGATACCAGCATTAGGTAAGCAGCATCATGTGATCCAGCTGCTGAGTTTGTGCACACAGCCGATGTCAATCCTTTGCGTGTGAAGTGGCCTGCTTGACATCTTATCCGGATGCAGACTATCAAAAAGCTAGGTGGCCACAATGCATGACAGTACCCATTGTTGCAATTTTCTTCAGAGATCTCATGCCAAATTACCATGACAGAGGGCACCATCCTAGACCTAGCAAAAGGCCAAACAATGATCACCCCATATACGGACAATTACCAGTACAAGCGACTACTCAAGCGTGACTCTGCGCCATGAAAACAGTCACAAAAGCCACATTCCATGGGTCATCATGAATCTGCCAAGCAGGCAAACTGTTTTGCCCTTCTCTTACCAGACTACCCAGGGGTGGATGTAGCGCTTGATGATGACAAAGCCATCCAGCAGGATGGTGCACAGCAGCATGAGCATGCCAGCACCATTTGCCAGCACAATGTTGCGCGTGACCACAGCCGTGCAGCGAAAGAGCGTCACCCCCACCTGGTGCGTCACAAAGATAATTGCCCAATACATGAAGAACCTGCAAAGCACCAAAATTGGCCTTGCTCCCATTTTGTTGGATCTTCAATACAGAAATTTTGTCACATGCTGCAGGCTTCTGTCACGTGCTGCTGTCACATGCTGCTGTCACATGCTGCTGCTGTCACATGCCGCTGCCACATGCTGCTGCCACATGCTGCTGCTGTCACATGCTGCTGCTATCACATGCCCCTGCCATATGCTGCTGTCACATGCCCCTGTCACATGTTGCTGCCAAAGCCCAGGAGAGACCAGGACAGCAATAGTAACACTTGCTGAACCATGCGCAGGATGTTGTTGATGACATACAGCAGAAGCAATGACCAGACCTCAGTCACAGCATAGCACAGCATGGCAAAGCATGACGTAGCATGTCATGGCACCCCAGCGTTACAATGCATTGTCTTTAGGGCTTCCAAAAACCCTTGAAAAGTGCTCTGCTCAGAGGAAGTCACATGTGATATAGACAGTAGGGGGTTGGAATGTTGCGATTTGCATCTTGAGGGTGTCAAGTCTGATGCAGTTTGACATTGAATAGCATGGCACATTGCAGCGCAGCACGGCGCAGAGCAGCACAGCATGCAAAAGACAGCACAGCGCAGCACAGCATGCACAAGACAGCAGAGCGCAGCACAGCATGCACAAGACAGCACAGCACAGCACAGCACAGCACAGCACAGCACAACACAGCATGCACAAGACAGCACAGCACAGCACTGCGCAGCACAGCACGCACAAGACAGCACAGCACAGGGTGGCATAGCACAGCACTAAGGCGCACCTGCTAGGCTCAGCAGACAAGCCCACAGGAAAGTAGGTGACCACTGTCCAGATGAGTGAGACAAACAGCGAGTATGGGATGCGCTGTAGGGCTGCAGGGAAGGCAAAGGAGAAGGCATCAAAGAACATCATTCGCCGCTGCTTCCAATACACTGGCAGCCGCTCCACCTGCACCAGACCTTTTTGTATCCTGAAAAATATATAATAATTTCAAGAAAAAGATTGAACAACAAAAGGCAGGCTTTGACTGGAGTTGGTTGTAACATGTTGCCATGCAGTCAGGCACACATGCACAAGCAGTACGGCATGGCACGGCACAGCACAGCACAGCACAGCACAGCACAGCACAGCACAGCACAGCACAGCACAGCACAGCAAGTACACAACCACACATCATGGTGGGACGCAGCAACGCAGTACGGTAATAGCAGGCTTACCGCCATAGCCATCTCAGCAATGCCATTCACCATGATGACCAGCAGGCCAAAGAAAGTGAAGCCAGCAATTTCTTGGCCGTCATTGGGGCTGACAGGGTGCACATGGGTGCGCAAGAATAAGGTGGCAGCACAGATCCCCAGCACAAAGATCTGGAAGGATTTGGCCTTGTAAAGCACTATGGTGCGCTTGATAAGGGTGAACTCACGCGTCATCAGTGCTTTCCACCGCTGGAAACCTGCGGGCAACACAGTCAGCGGTGCTCGGCCAGGATCAGCAGTGCTCACCCAGGATCAGCAGGGCTCAGCCAGGATCAGCAGTGCTCAGCCAGGATCAGCAGACACCAGTGAGCATCAGCGGATGCCAGTGAGCAAGGATCAGTCAGGATCAAGAAGGATCAGCAGGAAACAGAAAGGAGCCCAAGACTGATTGGTGAGGATTGGTGCTGTTTAACATTTGCAAGCCTGCACACTTTACAAGCAACCAGCAGAATTTGGTCCAGGCAAATGCGCTATACACATCACCTTGGACCCATTTACTCAAAAGCTGGGGCAACACGCATATGTTCTACTGCACCATGATTCAGACCACAGGTGCGCATAGCCACACAGACATTCTGACAGTGCAAAGTAGGCTGTCTGAGCATCTGATCCTCTTCTGTTTGCGAGATGTGCCATGCCTCTGCTAACATGTGCTTGTATGTGGATATCAATATTTGGCCTCTGATCCAAGCACAGTCATCAACAAGCAGGCAGGCAGGCAGGCAGGCAGACGGATGGACAGACAGACAGACAGACAGACGGACGGACGGACGGACGGACGGACGGACGGACGGACGGACGGACGGACGGACAGACACATAGAAGTTGTGGTTGCGCACATCATCTCACCATTGAGGGCATATCGGTGCTGGATGAGGGCTTCCTCACACTTGGGGTTGGGGGCCTGGTAGGGCTGAGCCAAATCCCCCCGGGTCTTCTGAGCAATCTGGGTCTGCTGAAAAGCCTTTGCAAAGGCAGCCACGGGCATGTACTCCCACTTGCCCTTGCCCCTGTAGTATTGCTGCACCACAACAGGCAAACTTGAGCATGATAAAGATGCAAAGTGCAAACACATGCTGTTGTGAGTTGTTATGATACCAGCATATGTGGTGGCCATGTGGAACAAACTTGAGGCTTGTTGCCCTACTGGGTGCTTAGGTGCTTCATTGTCAAAAGCGTACAAACATTTGATGTTTAAAGTACATTTGCACTGGAAGACCTGAACCAGAAAGTATGTCATGATGATCAAGCGCAGCATGTAATGATGACCATGGTAGGTGCTGAAACTTCAGCTGTGAAGACAATCCAGAGCACTGGGCTGCTGCCTCAAGAGACCTCCATTATGATTGCCAGCAGACACACACTTCACATTTCTTGTCGTTTCCTGAAGATGTTTGAGTGATCACCCACCTTCTGGTCTTTCTTGGATGTGACTTCTTGAAGGAAATCGGAAACGGCCTTCCGTTCTGGCACATAAAAGTCCAGACTCTGAAAGTATGGGACCACATCCTCCCTGGGACCATGAAACACCAAGTTGCCTGCACAGAAACAGGGCGGCTCTTGAAAGCAGCATACACCTTGCCTTTCCTTTCCTTTCCTTGCCTTTTCTTTCCTTTCCAGGCAAGATCTGGCCCCCTGGGAAGCTGCATTTGTAATCTGCATTTGCCTGAAAACCTATGACAAGCGCTGCCGCCACTTTGACAGGTATGTACAGGTGGCTGGTGTGATCGTACAGCCTGCCAGGCAGCAAGAAGCTGACCTCGTTTTCATGCTTGGATTGGTTGCAAGGCGGTTGCGTGCGGTTGCGCCCAACCCAAGCATGATAATGAGGTCAGCTTCTTGCTGCCTGGCAGGCTGTACGATCACACCAGCCACCTGTACATACCTGTCAAAGTGCCGGCAGCGCTTGTGACAGGTTCTCAGGCAAATGCAGGTTACAAATGCAGCTTCCCAGGGGGCAGATCTTGCCTGTGCTTGATGTTTGTTGTGATGCAGTAGAAATCCTTTCCTTTCCTTTCCTTTCCATTCCTTTCCTTTCCTTTCCTTTCCTTTCCTTTCCTTTCCTTTCCTTTCCTTCCCCTCCCTTGCTTCCCTTCCCTTCCCTGATGTCATTGACAGAGAGGAAAAGCCTCCGTGCTGCACCTTGACAGGTGCCCTCTGTAATGTACAAATCAGGCCCCAACAAATGCAAGCAAGCGACTCATTTATCCTTCGTGAGCAGCAAGACAAGACCAACTTGGGAAGCTTGGCAGCAGCTGTGAACTAACCATGGCTGTGCAAATGCAACATGGCTGTCACCAATACAACAGGGTGACTGACTTACATGGGCAGCAGGCATCGTGATGCCTGAAAGAGATGGAAGGTGTGTGCTGGAGTGTGCATCAGAGTCATCTGTGTGAAGGGTTATGCATGCAGCAAGTCATGGACGCGTGCACAAAGTCATACATGCACGGAGTTGCATATGCAGAGAATGATTTGTCCAAAGAACCATGCATGCGCAGAGTCGTATGTGCAAAGATTCATAGGTGCAGCCATCCAGATGAGGAAAGAGCCCTATGCTGCAAAGAGTCATATGTGTGAAGACTCATATTTGCAAAGTCTGCAAACAAAGAGCCTAGCCTGCACAACCAAACCCTAGGCACAAGCCCAGCCTGCACAGTTAAACCCTAAGCTGGCACAGAGCAAGCTAACAGTAAGCCCAGCCTGCACAGTCCAACCCTAAGCAAACACAGAGCAAGCTAACACTAAGCCCAGCTTGCACAAACAGACCCTAAGCTGACACAGAGCCCAGCCTGCACAGCCAGCTCACCTTCTGACATTAGGTGGTACGTGGCTGCAGCAGTGCAGTCAGCATTGTTGGCCTCAACAGCCGCAGCCGCAGCTAGGCTGACCTACCTTCTGACAGCAGCATGATGTCATCAAACAGGTGGTACGTCTCTAGGGCAGTATTGTAGGTTCAAGATTTAGGGTTGAGCCTAGACTCAAACCCTAAAACCCAGCCTGCACATCCGGCTCACCTTCTGACAGTAGTATGATGTCATCAAACAGGTGGTACGTCTCTGGGGTGGGTTGCAGCAGTGCAATCAGAAGAGTGGCTTCTCGGATGTGGGCAAAGTGGCGCAGGGAGCGCACTATCTGGAAGGTGGTGCTGCTGTCTAGCCCCGTGCTGATTTCATCCAGGGACATTGCCTTTGCAGGCCCCACCAGCAACTCACCTGCAGCACTGAGTACTACTCAGATGACAAGATACAAGACTGCTGTCTAGGCTGCTGTCTAGCCCGGTGCTGGTTTCATCCAGGGACATTGCCTTGGCAGGCTTCACTAGCAGCTCACCTGCAGCACTAAGTACTACTCAGAGGACAAGAGACAAGAGACAAGACATTGGTGCTGAGTTTGTCCAGGAACATTGCTTTGGCAGGCCCCATCAGTAACTCCCCTGCACCACTGAGCACTACTCAAGGACAAGAAAAGAAATTACGACACCTTTCGGCGCCAATTCAATGAGAACCCGAGTATTATCCCGGGCTGCCCAGGAGTACTACTCAACAGGAGACAAGAGACAAGATAGAGACAAGATAGAGCCTACTGTCAAAACAAATAACAAGAAAACAAGACACAAGAGACAAGATAGAGATTGCTGTCTAGGCTGCTGCTGCTCTGTTCAAGATGTGGTGTCTGCCCAAGACCAAGAAGCAAGTCTGAGAGGGAAAGATAGGCATCAGTGCGAGCTACGGTTTTCCACAACATGGATTTGACAGCAGCCAGCCTGTGTAGATGCTAAAGGCAGTCTGTCCTGACAGTTTGCCTGCGTCCTGTCTTGAAAGGCTGCTGGAGTCATGCTACAGAACATGGGTCTTTTGTATGACAGACAACCTGGTCACACACTAAAATTGCAAGCATGTTTAGCGTGCTGAGGCACTCACGCCTTGCAACAGTGGGCCTGATGCATGTGAAAGGTCATGCAGGGTGAAAAACTTAGTGGTGAGAGTTTGGGATGCGGCCTTGCCTGTAGTGACTCTTTTGCGCTGGCCGCCACTGACACCCCTCATCATCTCATTGCCTATCAGTGTCTCTGAACACACCTGCACATATCACATGTGTGACACACACATCACATACCCCGCTTCACACCCATCACACAGCGTACGTATTTTCAGCTCCCACCCTCACCCCCCCCCCCCCAAAACCCAAATTGCATACACATGCTTTGTGCCGCCGCAGCAGTCAAGTCTGTGTGTCAGCATGCAATACAATGGCAGACATAACAGGCTGTCAGAGTAAGATGCGCTCAGTACAGAGTGACGCATGCATTGCCACATGCGTTTCACAATCAGCATGAGGGGGATGCACAACCAACATCGGGAGGATGGACAATCAACATCAGGAGGATGCACATTCGACATCAGGGGGATGCACAAGCATGGCACTGGCTCCTGCTTGCTGTAGCTGTGGATGTTGTTTATGGACCCATCTGTGCATGCGCCTCAAGACCATCAGCTGCAAGGTAGACATGCACAAAAGTACCATGGCATCTGCATTTCAGACATTCATAACAATAGCATTCTGGATGACAATAGTGACAACAATGATAACAAATACATATGACTGTCTGATTTGATTTTTGTTATCATCATTACTATCATCATCGATACTACTATTGTTATTTCTATTACCACTAATATTACCACTAATATTATTATGGTTCTATTATTCTTGCCACCGTTATGCTACATCGAGAATGACTATTACTACTATGATTGATATTATCATTATCATGATTATTCAGAACATTGCAGGTCCTGATGATACTCACGCTTTCTGACTCATGATGAGCTGGGTATGTACAGGGCATGTCTTGTCTTGCATGTGGCCAAAGCCCTTATCAATCCCGAAATGTCTTTTCTGATTCATCATCCCCACACTGGCAATCTAAACACAGAAACGTCTGGGGACAGTCAAAACGCGTTTTGTATGTTGTGGAGCTATTTTAGTACTCTGGGAAGAGAGGACACAGACTTACATCCAGACCCAGCATCTTGATGATGAGATCAGTGACTATGCTCTCCCGGTTGCCGGTGCGGATCTCTGCCCTCATGTACGCATCCAGCTCAGGGTCAGGCGTGATGCCCATCTCCTTCTCACGCTTCAGCAGCTCCTCCAGTTCATCTGCGGAACAACAAGTGTTGACTTCAGCAAGGACATGCATGCGTGCAAGTTGTCCACACCCTTTTCATGCTTCAGCAGTTCCTCCAGTTCATCTGCATCAAAAGAAACCTGTTGCCACGGCAAGGACAACGGGACATGCATGCATTCAACTTGTCCATCTTCTGCCTTCAAAGCATTGGAGCTTCAGCGGCTCCTCCGGTTCATCTGTGGAACAAGAAGTTTGTTGCTGTCACAAAGAGAAAGGGACAGGCATGGATTCATGCTGTTCATCTCCTTTCATGCTTCAGCAGCTCCTCCAATTCATCTTTGGCAAAAGAGGTTTTTTATCATGGCAAGGACAAAGAGATATGCATGCATTCGTGTTTTCTATCTCCTCTTCATGCTTCAGCAGCTCCTCCAGTTCATCTGCGGCACAAGAGGTATTTTACTCCAGCAAGGACAAAGGGACATGCATGGATTCATGTTTTTCATCTCCTTTCATGCTTCAGCAGCTCCTCCAGTTCATCTACGGCACAAGAGGTGTTTTACTGCAGCAAGGACAAAGGAACATGCATGGATGCATGTCTTTCATCTCCTTTCATGCTTCAGCAGTTCCTCCAGTTCATCTACGGAACAAGAGGTGTTTGACTGCAGCAAGCACAAAGGAACATGCATGCATTCAAGTTGTCCATGTCCTCGTCACGTTTCAGCAGCTCCTCCAGTTCATCTGCGACATAAGAGGTGTTTTACTGCTGCAAGCACAAAGGGACATGCATGCATTCAAGTTGTCCATTTCCATTTCATGCTTCAGCAGCTCCTCCAGTTCATCTGCGGAACAAGAGGTTTTGTATCATGGCAAGGACAAAGGGACATGCATAGATTCAAGTTGTCCAACTCCTTCTCACGCTTCAGCAGCTCCTCCACTTCATCTGCAACAAAAGAGAGTTTTTGTCATGGCAAGGACGAAGGGACATGCATGCACTCAAGTCGCTCATTTCCTCTTCACCCTTCAGCAGCTCCTCCAGTTTGTGTGCAGCACACATACCTTGTGAGCACAGAACACACAAAGAGAGGCCAGAGGGATGGGTATGTGCATGCATGCATGCATGCATGTAGCCATCCAGCTCTGATCAACATGTGAAGCCCAACTTGTTAATACGCTGCAGCAGCTGCTCCAGTTCGTCTGTGCATGCAACAGAGGCTGATGAGCCTAAATAAGAACAACAGAAAGGGAGAGTCACAATGCAGTTCATAGCCACACAAGGTGCATGGTTGAGCTTTCACCTTGCTTGGACACTGTCATAAGCAGGCTGGCAGCTATACATGCGACAGACAGACAACTAGACAGACTAAAAGACAGATGGATGGACAGACAGACAGACAGACAGACAGACAGACAGACAGACAGACAGACAGACCGACAGACAGACAGACAGACAGACAGACAGACAGGCGTACAGACAGGCGTACAGACAGACAGACAGACAGACAGACAGACAGACAGACAGACAGACAGACAGACAGCCAGCCAGCCAGCCAGTCAGACAGCAGTTGTTGGCCCACCTGCTTTGTGACCGACGCCCTGACACCTTGCAGCAAAGTCGAACGTCTCTCTGACAGTCAGCTCAGGCTGGTGCAGGTCGTTCTGATCAACATACGCCGCTGTATGCGCTGCTCTGAACTGATCAAAGCCCTTGCCGTTGTAGGTGATGCTGCCAGTCACCTGCACAACATGACAGACAGACATGACACAACATGACAGCACACCTCCGGAGGTTTGGCTTCACAGCATCACAACAAATCATGTACTTGCATTTCTTGAGGTGTCCATGTCAGGACTTCTTGTCTTGAGGAGAAGTGCCAAACATGTGACCTAGCTAGTGGAGATGCCAGAGGAAGCTTATGTCCTCTGCCGTACTCTGCTGTGCTACTTGTGCTGGGTCATCAAGAGTTTAGACACAGCATTGAAATATAACTTTGACAGGTGACAAGCAGCAGCATGGAGACCACTCGTTAAGGTGTTTTATCAAACATAGCTCATGGTAATAGAACTCCTGATACAGCAACCAGTATCCAAGCACACATCTGCACACATTCACAGGACCCAACACATGCAAGAGAGATGGGACTGAGCAGCCCAATATAAATTTTTACTTCTCAACAATTCGACGCCAAAAAGTGTAGTTTTTTCTTTTCCTTTTCAAGAGAGATGGGAAGAAATCACTCACATCGATGTTGGGGCTCTTGTGGAGGCGACCAGAGAGGGCACTCAGCAGGGTGGTCTTTTCTTTTCTTTTCAAAAGAAATGGGAAGAAATTACTCACATCAATGTTGGGGCTCTTGTGCAGGCGACCAGAGAGGGCATTCAGCAGGGTGGTCTTGCCCGCCCCGGGGGGCCCCAGCAGCAGTGTGAACCTGCCTGGGTACAGGATGCTGCTCATGGTGTCTAGGATGGTGAAGCGCTGAGATGTGTCCTTCAGAAGACGTGTCTTCCTCAGCACACCCTGTGGGATGCAGACATGTCTTTTGAGTATTATTTGTATTATTAATTATTATTTTGAGGAGGAGGGTAAAGGGCGAGGAATGTGTAGCAAAGGGCCTTGTACAACCCAGCCTACATTGCAAAAGTGCATGCATACATGGCAGAGGGTCCCTTGGATGTAGCTTGAAGAAAAAAGGAGGGGAAAACAGCAGGCTTCTGCAGCAGCAACAGCAATGTGCCCATCTGATGTGGAGCAACAAATTGGTCTTGACAACACAATGCTGGCATGAGGTTGCCAGGGAGATGACAGAGGGACCAAGCATCGTAGACACTGCTGCAGTACAAATGCCCAGCAGAGTGTTTCTGCAAGTCTGGAGCCTGTTGATCCAATCAGCTTACCTCTGCCATGTTGCGAAAGGTGTTGGTGACTGAGGGGTTGCCCCTAGACCCAACAGCTATATCAGCCTCAATTTTGAGATTGTCCATACGTACTTGGACAGTTGCTGTGTCCATGCCAACCCTGCATTGATATGATGAACACTGCATAAGTGGCGTAGTCCTTTCTTTTCTTTTTCTTTTCTGATTAACACTGGGCAAGGCTGAGCAGCTGTGTTTATGCCAAGTGGTCTACTTCATGCTATCAACCGGCGAGCTGATTTTTTGGGGTAGCAAACAAAGGGTATAATAGGGGAGCACAAGTCATTATTGGTCATGTGCATGGTGACTGCAGCAACAATGTGCTGAACCTTTATACAGAGATGTGCTGATCTTTGCACAGAAGGTCTGGATAGTGTTGCTAGATTGCACGTTGCAGCTTTTGCCAGGGTGCAAGGAAGACAAGAGCAATGGTAGACAGACAGTGCTTGCAGGTCTCAGCTGTGTACAACACTGGTGCATGGTGTCTTGCCATGAGTCATGACACCTGTGCTCAAGTGGCTACAATCTGATTGCAGTTTCTATATGACAGGTTCTGCATTGCAAATGGAAGTTCAGAGCATAAGTCAACGAGAGTCACCTGTCCATGCGTGCTTTGAGTCCAGAGAGGAAGGTTTCGGTGTCAGCATCTCTGCTCTGCAGCAGCACACAGCAGAGCTGACCTGAGCACATGATCAGGCAGATGGTGTATATGACACTTCGTTCTCAGCGTTGCAAAGCGTACATGAAGGGTATCAAAACACGACAGCCATTCAGAGCTAGTGAATCGCATTGCACAAAGCATAGTCATCATTGGTCAGCATGTCCTGGAAACAATGCAGGAATTCACCTGCAAAACTCGATCCACAAGCTCGCCTTTCTCAGCCCTTGTCAGCTTCTTGATGTTCATCTCATTGAATGGCTTGTGTAGCATTGTTTTGGGGACACCCTTCGAATTGTTGTGGTCTGCAGGCTTCTGTTTGGTAGAAGCCTCCAGGTCTGCTTGGTCCTGGTCACCTTTTGCTGCATTCTTGTCTACGTTCTGAACAACACCCTGCTGCGGCATGGCCTGACCTTGACCCATGTGCTCGGATACTGCAAGCACACCAGGTAAGGGTTTGCAACCCACCTTGCGTGCAAGAGCTAGCTGCAACTGCAAGCTGCTGTTTCGTGAATGTGCTTACCAAAATCCGCCATGGTGGACTTGACGGCTTATAGCATCAACAAATGTATAACACTGTTGACTGAGCTTCCAAACTTCAGGGAGCAGGCGAAAGTGGTCAAGGACTGACCCAGGATGACGAGTTCACGTCACTGACATGCAGTGCCGAAATGAATGCAGTGCACAACGCCTCGCCCATTGCTTGATCTGCAGCTTTGCTGGCGTAGCCATGCAAGGTATTTGCTGCGCGATTTCCGTATAACAATGTGGGTGTTGCAGATACAATGTCATATGCATAGATGACGAAGAGATTACTTACAGATGACTAATAATCGATGAAATGCTCTGAAACCATTGTCGTACAGTAGCACTTCCATGTACGAGGCCACAAGCTTTAGCGCTCCCTGCACGTGATCCGCGTTCACCCGCACGAGCAATCACGCCAAGTCTGTGCCACAAGCTTGTGGCATGTACGCCACAGTAGTGGGAGCATTGTGATGTATATCAGATTGTCTAAAATGCATCCTGGGAATGTCCAAGGAATTTTTTTGCCTTATCATACTATTATCATGTCCAGATGCCCAGCATGCATGCATGCACAGGCAACCTCACTTGTCACAAGCAATATCAAGGAATGCTACGACAGGCTGTTCCTGATTCAGAACAGATGCGACTGGCCATTCAGCAGCCGATAGCATTCTGCTGTCTGAGCATGTTTGAGACGCTGATTCACTGATGCAGTGAACATAAAGACTTTTGATACTAGTACCAGACATTCTGTCCTGTTCTGCATCTTTCATTACACTGTGTCACATGTTCTATGCTGTGTCTTGCAAAGCAAGCTGCATAGAAAGAAACTAGACAGAAGGCAAGCAACATCAGCAATATGCAGGAAGGACAGTATGAACTCAAGCTGAAGCCTGGATGCAGTAAAGTCAAAGTCAAGGTGACAAACACCCCCAAACATGCAGCTAAGGAGAGCTTGATCACTTTCAATTAAGTGTAATTGGCGGTTTGCAAGCATACAATGGACAGCTTGGGCTTGAGAAGGTAATTTAGCAGGGCATCAGAGTATGTCCGGTGTGCAGATGGCTGGTTGCAGCTGAGACATCACTGTTGATGTAGGCCTCAAGGGGTCTGTCAATGCTAGAGCATCTGCGACAAACTGCCGTAAGCCTTGCGTGTAGGCAATTGTGTTATTCCGAAAGTGATCCACATGCGGCGAAGTTTGAAAGCGCATTCCGGACACATGCCTGCCAAGCTTGCTTTGTCCCTACAAGCAGCACAGCAGTCCACTTATTTCTGAAGGAATTTCAGCAGACTATCTCTCTCTCATCAGGATCAAAACATTGCAGTCTGGAATTGCGCATCCAGCACTGCCGAGCTTCTTGTCAACAGTTGTGCTTGTTTGGCACAATAGCACGCCAAATTTTGACGGGCGTCATGCAGACCTGATTGTATGATGTTGCACAGAAAAATGCTTGCAAAGAAGACATGAGGTGTTGGATGAAGCGCTCAAAACATGATGATGCAACAAGCAGACTCAGGAGTGCATATGGCCTGATGACATCCTTATGCAAGGAATGATGCATGACGGGGACTGATGCATGGTAGGGTAATGATGCAAAGAGCTCACAAGATGGTGCATATAATCGAAGCATGATGAAAGGCTTATGCAAGGAATAAACAGAGCTGCTGTACCTCCATGAAATCCTCCACGCTTGTGTGGGGAACAACGTGGTCAGACTCAGAATAGATGTAGAGCTGAGGAAAGTTCTGGTACTGCTGCAACACAGCTGCCAGCTGTTGCAGGCGTTTGCCAGGGCTGCCTTTCAGCCACTGCTCAAAAAAGCATTCCATCCAGGCGTATACATTCTGCCTGAACTCGTTGGTGGCTTCGCGCCTTGGAAGCAGGGCACTTGCAAAACCTGAGGCCCATACTTTGGCACATGGCTGCAGAATTCAGAATGCTGTGTCAGATGCAGCAGGCCATCATTACACTCCTGGCTGTGGTTCAGATGCCCAATGACATGGCAACATAGCATGCTGATAGGGCTAAGCATGTCATGACATAACCTTTTAGAAGAAGATTGATGACATCTGCTTTGCAGAGCTAAGCAATACAAAACCAGAAGTGCTCATGACCTGACTAAGTCCTGCAGATACTAGCCTGTCAGGACTAACTACTGCTCACAAGTGAGCTGATGTGACATGCATGCATACTTTCTGCACAGGCAAAGGTGGCCATACCTGTGCATGAGGAGCTGAGTCTATTACTGAGCCGACCACGTGCTGCAGCAGGGCAGCAGCATGTTTTAACAACCCCTCCATGACAGCGCCAAAGGTGTACCAGCCAGTGTTACTGAAGCAGTGAAAGAGAAGGTGCCAATCTCTGGGTTCCCGCCAAGATGCCTAACATACAAGTCAAAACTGTCAAACTAATTACTTCTTTGCCAGCAGCTGTACAGCAGGATAGGCACTTTGGCATACCTTTCGCTCTGCAAGCTGCACTACCAGAGCCTCAACAAGCTCTTGAGCTGATGCCCCTAGTGTCAATGCTCCCCTCATAGGCATCATGAACAAAACTGGCTCCCATCTGCAAAACAGGTAGTGGCAAACTGAAGTGTTTTTGGGTGCTGGAAGCCGAGACACTGCAGCTTGTGGTCGGAGCGTACCTGTTGTCAGTCCACCAGTCTTGATACTTCTTGAGGTATCTCTTGTTGCTGCCTAGCCAGCCACAAATGACCACTGTACCTAGTGACTCAGAGGTAACAACAGGCGGCCCACTCTCGGGGTTGCTGGAGTGCGGATTTTGATGCTGAGAGTGGTCGCCATCTCTACTGCTCGACGAGAACTTTTCACTGGTATTCTCAGCCGCTTCGGCGTTGCCGGACGGCCCCGCACGAAAGTGCGAAGAACCGAAGCCTGTGTTACGGTCCTTGCCTGGAGTGTCGCTCGGTGTGCAAACTTGGCAGGAAACCGATGATGGCCGCACGGTACTGCAGGAGGCACGGGTCGGATGGGCGACAGCGATGCTAGTCCTAGGCTGAACGCTATGACCGATAGTCTGTCGATCGCTGCACGGCTTGACAAGCAGGCTCCCTGGCGACAATGCAGCTGCCATCGCTGCACACGAGGGCTTGGCCGAGTTTGCAAGAAAGCTGCGCAGTTACCGAGATCACTGAGGTATCTTGCGGAACGTACGTTCGGAACGAGCCGGCTTTGCTGATCCTCGACCTATCTTCCAAACTCAAAAGTGGACACGCTGGCAGCATGTGACCGACAGGCGCCTTGAGCCCCTTGATTGCTTTCGCCGATTGAAGGCCCTCGATAGGAAGCCAACTTTCGCTTAGAAGGCGAAAAGCTTGGACATGCAAACGGCAGAAAGCCGTTTTTGCATTTGTAGGGCGACGCTTCGTTCTTGCCTGAAAGGCTAGCATTCGACTGCATTTGCGACAAAGCGTGCGCACGCTTCAGCTTGGGCCCTCACAGCCGGCAACAATGACTTTGGCTGGTGTGACCGAGACCTGTGTCTCCTGCAGCTCTCACCGACAAGTGCCAACCCGCCATGCATGGAATACAAGACAGTTGTGTCGAAGTCAACGGCGCTGTCGGCAATGGGGCGGTGCGCCTTGCACACGCTGTCACCGACGGTTTCAGACTTGCAGGCAAGCGCTGGAGTCTCCTGAAGGCTCTGGCGATGAGCCTGTGGACATTGATCAGCTAGCAAAGCGTTTGAGCCAGG
>JAABUK010001866.1_pt1 | contig 39240 bp, 37 predicted proteins | sample 5559141 | NCBI WGS metagenome assembly JAABUK01 (sample SAMN10711869, study PRJNA513367) | rock metagenome | isolation source: Antarctica rocks | place: Antarctica: Victoria Land, Pudding Butte nord | collected 2016-01-03 | reverse complement strand
CAGCATCAACTGACGAAGATGGGTCACAGGGTAATCCTCCTTGTGACCCAAACCCTAAACTCAGCTCCAGCTTGCACCACCAACACTGCAGCATCCGCCGCGCCAGCGGCTTAGTTCAAACGCGCTTGTGTCGACCAAGCACAACAGATCTAGGCGGTGACGGAGAGTTCTTCTTCGAGCTGCTGTTTTTCGGCTAAGGAGGTGTAGTAGCCGTTGCGGGTGATGAGGTCGTCGTGGGTTCCGAGTTCGACGATGCGGCCTTCGACGAGGACGGCGATCTGGTCGGCGTTGCGGGCGGTGGAGACGCGGTGGGAGATGAGGATGGTGGTGCGGCCTCCCATCTCTTTGCGGAGGCCGGAGAGGATCTGCTCTTCGGTGTATGTGTCGACGGAGGCGAGGGCGTCGTCGAGGATGAGGATGGCGGGGTTGCGGAGGAGGGCGCGGGCGATGGCGGTGCGCTGCTTCTGGCCGCCGGAGAGGGTGACGCCGCGTTCGCCGACGACGGTGGCGAAGCCGCGCGGGAAGTCGAGGATTTCGGTGGCGATGTGGGCGGTGCGGGCGGCGTCTTCGATCTGCTGCGGGGTGGAGTGCGCGACGCCGAGAGCGATGTTTTCGGCGATGGTGGAGGAGAAGAGAAAGGTCTCCTGGGGGACGAAGCCGATGCTCTCGCGGAGGTTGTGGAGGGTGTAGGCGCGGATGGGCTGGTTGTCGATGAGGACCTGGCCTGCGGGGGCGTCGTGGAGGCGCGGGATGAGGGAGACGAGGGTGGATTTGCCGGAGCCGGTGGGGCCGACGATGGCGAGCGAGGAGCCGGCGGGGATGTGGAGGTTGATGTCGCGGAGGACGGGGGCGTCGGGGAGGTAGGAGAAGTTGAGGTGCTGGAAGGTGATGTCGCCCTGGATCGCGGGGCGGGTGGAAGTTGTCGGTAGAGAAGTGGGAGCTCCGCCTTCGGCGAAGGATGACAAGGAAGCGGCGGAGGAGACGGCGAGCGATGGGTCGTCGGCGATGGCGGGTTGCTGTTTGAGGAGTTCGTCGATGCGGACGACGGAGGCGGTGCCGCGCTGGAAGAGGTTGACGACCCAGCCGATGGCGATCATGGGCCAGGTGAGCTGGACCATGTAGACGTTGAAGCTGGTGAACTGGCCGACGGTGATGTGGTGGAGGAGGACCTCGTGTCCGCCGACGAAGAGGGTGATCATGAGGGAGAGGCCGAGGACGAACTCGAGGGTGGGCCAGAGCATGGCCATGAGGCGGACGAGGTGGAGGGAGCGGCGGATGTACTCGAGGTTGGCGGTCTCGAAGGAGGCGATCTCGGCCTCTTCCTGGGCGAAGGCGCGGATGAGACGGGCTCCGGAGAAGTTCTCCTGGGCTTTGGCGGAGATGTCCGAGAACATGGCCTGGATGCGTTCGAAGCGGGTGTGGATGCGGGCGCCGAAGTACTGGACGAGGACGGAGGCGATGGGGAGCGGGACAAAGGCAAAGAGGGTGAGCCGCGGGCTGATGCGGAGCATGAAGGGGAGGGCGGCGGCGGTGAAGATGACGGTGTTGGCCGAGTACATGATGGCGGGGCCGAGCAGCTGGCGGACGGCGGCGAGGTCGTTGGTGGTGCGGGCCATGATGTCGCCGGTGCGGTGGGTGTGGAAGAAGCCAGCCGACTGGCGCTCGAGGTTGGCGAAGAGGTCGTTGCGGAGGTCGAACTCGATCTCGCGCGAGGCGCCGATGATGACCTGACGGGTGATGTAGAGGAAGAGCGACGAGAGGGCAGCGACGACGAGGAGACGAAGGGCGTGGTGAAGGATCCTGGTCTCAGTGACGCCGTGGCGCATGTCGTCGATGGCGTGGCCGATGACGAGGGGGATAAGGACCTTGATGGTGTTGTAGAGGAGGACGGCCACACCGCCCCAGGCGAGACTCTTCCAGTAGCGCCTGAGGTAGGGCGTGAGCGGTCGGAGGCGATTCGGCATCTTCAGGAGGGGACCTACTTCGGTGAGGACGGGTTGGATTGCGGCGTCGAGGGATTGGATGACGGAGGGGGGCTGGTGGATGTGGGTTTTGTCGGGTCGGCTGAGTCGGCCGGGGGTTTAGTGGTCTCTGCCGGTTGGCTGGCGGCGGGCTCGGGGGCTGTGTTTGGATCGGTATCGGACACGGCGACGAGTTCGAGGTCGAAGATGAGGTCGGCCTTTGGCGGGATACCTGGCCGGCCGGCCTCTCCGTAGGCGAGCTGGTAGGGGATGTAGAGGCGGCGCTTTCCGCCGACGTGCATGCCTTCGAAGCCGGTGTCCCAGCCGAGGATGACGCGGCGGGCGCCGTACGGGAAGGCAAAGGGCTTGCCGGGGTGGTCGTCGGAGGAATCGAACTTGGTTCCGTCGGTGAGCCAGCCGGTGTAGCGGACGGTGTAGAACTTCTGCGGCGGGGCGAGGGCTCCGCTGCCGATGACGGTGTCGATGTAGCGAAGGGCGTAGAGGGGCTTGGGGCTGCCCTCGACTGGGGGAACGTTGGGGGGATTGTCGGCGGGGTTGGCGGTGGTGACTGTGGCGGCGGATCTCCCCGCGGTGGTGTGAGTCGCGGCGGCGCGGTGGGGTGCGGGCTTTCTGGCGGTGGTCGGGGTTTGGGCGGTTGGGTTTTGGGCGAGGGCGGCGGTGGTGAGGATGGCGGCGAGGGCGATCCCGGCAGGTGTTCTGGTCATTGTGTCTCTATTTTAGGGCGGGGCTGAATAGTTTCGGCGGGAATCTGGGCCTGCGGGTGGGGGGCAACGAGGGGAAGGTCTAAGTACAGCGGATCGTTCGGCGTTTGGGCGGACGTGATTCCACTTGCAGGTGGGCTGGGAGCCGCGGTGCTTGACGGCCTGAGAACAGGGTTGACGGTACGGGTGCGGCAGAGCGGACGGGTGCTGGGAAACCGCTTCCGGCGTCGTAAACTGCTGTTGGTGGAGGGTTAGGCGATGCCGGCAGGACGATGGGTAATGGCTGCGATGGGATGTGGAGTTCTGGGTCTTGCCAGTGCCGCGGCTCTGGGGCAGACGGGTGTCTATGCGGAGCTTACGGGCGGCAAGATCAGCACGGCAAACACCCCGTGGATGTATGGGCCGACGGTTGGGCTGTATCACGACAATGGGTTTGGGCCGATTGCGCTGGGGCTGGACGTGCGGGGTTCCTTTTTGCGACGCGGCGACTCAAACGGAGCGGGTTCGAATCAATCGCTCAACACTCTGCAGGGTGGGGTTCGGCTGGCGGTTACGCCCCATGTGCTGCCGATCAAGCCGTATGTGGAGGCACTGGGAGGGTTTGGCAGCCTGACGGCGGGTCAGGGGGTATCCCGGACGAGCGCGACCCACTTTACGTACCAGTTTCTGGGTGGAGTCGACCTCACCTTTCTGCCACGGCTGGACTGGCGCGTGGTGGAGTTGAGCTATGGCCGACTCTCCGGCCTGGGCAACAGCTACGCTCCTACGACGTTGAGCACAGGGCTGGTTTTGCGGCTGCCCTAGCGGGTGGATGTGCGGAAGCCAGCATGCTACCGTTTAACCACCAGACATGAGCCCAGAGACCCTGACCGAGACAGCAGCAGAGACGCAGAGCCAAGCGTCGAAGTACACGCGCAACAACCCGTTCCTTTCGACCGTGCAGGAGAACTACCTGCTAACGGCTGAGGGGTCCGAAAAAGAGACGCGGCATATTGAGCTGACGCTTGACGAGGGCATGACGTACACGCCGGGAGACGCGGTGGGGATCGTTCCTGAGAACCGGAGCGAGGCACTGGAGCATGTCCTCGAAGCGCTGAAGTTTACCGGCGACGAACGCGTCCTGGATCACTACAAGGTCGAGATCTCGCTCCATGAGGCGCTGCGAACACGGCTGGGCATCGGGAAGCTGGCTCGGGGGAGCGTGAACCAGTTTGCAAAGCTGGCGCCTGGGCACGAAGGGTTGAAGGTGCTGGTTGGACCGGAGAACAAGGCACGGGCGGAGGAGTACTGCTGGGGGCGCGAGTTCGTGGATCTGGCGACGGACTTCCCCGGTGTGGTGACGGAGCCGCAGCAGCTCTTCAACGTGCTGCAGCGGTTGACGCCGCGGATGTACTCGATTGCGTCGAGCCAGGCGATGCATCCTGACAATGTGCAGACGACCGTGCGCGTGGTGCGGTACGAGGCGCATGGCCGGGAGCGGCAAGGGCTGGCGAGCGGACATATGGGCGACCGCGCTCCGGTCGGGGCGAAATTTCCGATCTTTTTGCATGCCAATGCGAACTTCCGGCTGCCGGAGGATACGTCGATGCCGGTGATCATGATCGGGCCGGGTACGGGGATTGCACCGTTCCGGGCGTTTCTGGAGGAGCGGCAGGCGACGGGGCAGACGGGGGACAACTGGCTGTTCTTCGGGGAGCAGAGGAGGTCGCTCGACTTCCTGTACCGGGAGCAGTTCGAGGCGATGCACAAGGACGGCGTGCTGACGCGGCTGGATACGGCGTTCTCGCGCGACCAGGCGAAGAAGGTGTACGTGCAGGACCGGATGCAGGAGCATGCGGCCGAGCTCTATGCGTGGCTGGAGCGTGGGGCTTACTTCTATGTCTGCGGGGATGCAACGCGCATGGCCAAGGATGTGGAGATGTCGCTGCTGGATGTGATTGCACGGGGATCGAACGGAACGCTGGACCATGCGAATGAGTATCTGCAGACGATGAAGAAGCAGAAGCGGTACCAGAGGGACGTGTACTAGGCTGATGTGGCTTGGGGTGGCCCCGGCTGGGAGGGAGGGGCTACCCGGTCGGAAGATGGCGGATTCGCGGTTAGACGCGGAAGTGGTCGGGGCGCCAGTTTGTGATGGATTGCTTGATCTGTTTGGGGGTGAGGTTTTCCGCGAGGGTGCGGCGGGCGAGCGCGGGGAGTTCGGGGTCGGAGGCGAAGCGGAGGGCGATGAGCTGGGGCTCGGTGAGGGACTGGGAGAGGGCGAGTTCAGCGGGAGCAAGCAGGGTGCCGAGGCGCAGGCGTTCTTCGAGGCAGATGAGGCGGTCCTGTGCTTTGAGGGCGGATCCGCGGCTGCGGCCGGCCAGAATGATGAGCGCGATCGCCATCACAATCCACCAGAGGAAGAGTTCGCGGTGCTGCGGCCAGTGATGAACGGTCGCGTAGATGGAGAAGATGAGATTGGTGAGGAGAATGGGAAGCAGGATGTAATGGAAGGGTGGGTCGAGACGGGCGTGGTGGTGGTAGTTCTGACTTTCGGGCATGAGGCGGAGTTCCTTTCGAGGACGGCGGATGGATGCGGAGGTTGGCGGGATCATACACGGCGGATGATCGGATTCAGGCGATCCGAGACCAGTCTGTATGCCAAGGCAGGGCGCGATGAGGCGAGGCGTCGGAGCGAGGAGCTGCCGTGCAGGTATTCCGCCTATGTTCCGCCCCGGTTCAACCTTGGCGGATCCATGTATTCGAGGATCGGCCCGAGCAGGTAGGCGACGAAGAAACCGCAGCTCCAGATGAGGGCAGATCCCCAGAGAAGGATGCGGCTGAGCCGGCTGACCTCGCCCAGGTGGTGGGCGGCTGCGAAGAGCTCGTCGGCGACTCGGCGCGAGTTGGCTCAAAGCAAGACCACAGCTTTCACCGGGTGCAGGGGGGCGGCACCCTACGGTAGCTTAGATGGATGGGGAGTTTGAAGAGGCGGATTGGGGTGCACCTGGGGACGTCGGGCGGGTGCTGGACGGCGGTCGAGCGGGCGGTGGAGGCGGGGGCGAATACGTTTCAGATCTTCAGCTCGAGCCCGCGGATGTGGAGGGCTTCGCCGGTGAAGGCGGAGGAGGCCGCGAAGATGCGGGCTCTGCGGGCCACGCATGATATTTCGCCGCTGGTGATCCATGCGAGTTATCTGATCAATCTTTGCAGCCAGACGGAGAGCGTTCGGAAGAACGCGGTGAGCGCGTTCCGGGGCGAGGTGGAGCGGGCGCTGGCGTGGGGGGCGGAGTACCTGGTGCTGCATCCAGGGAGCTGGAATGGGCTGACGCGGGAGGAGGGGCTGCGGCTGGCGGTCCAGGGGATAGAGCGGGCGACGGATGGGCTGCCGTGGAAGGAGGCGGAGTTCAAGGTGTTGATCGAGAATACGGCGGGTGCGGAGTTCTCGCTGGGCGGGAGCCTGGAGCAGGTGGCGGAGCTGGTGGAGCGGCTGCGGGCCTGCGCGCCGATGGGGGTCTGTCTGGATACGTGCCATCTGCATGTGAAGGGATACGACATTGTGTCCGCGGAAGGGTATGCGGAGACAATGGCGCTGGTGGAGTCGACGGTGGGATTGGACGCGGTAAAGGTGTGGCACTGCAACGATGCGAAGGCGGCGCGCGGGTCGCGGCTGGACCGGCATGAGCATATCGGGGACGGAACGATTGGGGCTGAGGCGTTCCAGCGGCTGCTGCGGGATAAGCGGGTTAGGCAGGCGGCGTTTATCGCGGAGACGCCGGTGGATGTGCCGGGGGACGAGGCGCGGAATGTGTCGGCGCTGCGGGCGCTGGCGGGGGGGTGATGAGGTCGACGCGGCTGGGGCTGGGGGCTGCTGGGGCTGGGGGTTCTGGGGCTAAAAGGTTTGGTCGGGGTGGAGAGCTTCGGGATACTTCGCTTTGCGAAAGGATGACGGCAACAGAGCTTTCTTCAGAGCTGCCTAGATTTAGATGTAGTCCTTTTCGTCGGACCAGTTGAAGGGGGCGGTGGGGAGGCGGTTGCGGAGGAGGTAGACGGTTTTGTGTTCGAAGGGCATGGCGAGGGGGTTGTTCATTCGGCCGATGACGGTGACGGAGGCGTACTTGCGGTGGAGTTGGTCGGGGGTGTCGTGGAGGACGGCGATGACGGGGTCGAAGCCGCGGTTTCCGGGTCCCCAGAGCCAGTAGGTGTTGTGGCCGCTGATGGCGGGGGGCAGGCCGAGGTGCTGGCGGGCGCCGAGGATGTCGATGGCTCCGGCCTCGCCGTAGTTGTTGGCGAAGATGGTGACGCGGGCGCGGTCCTGGGGTGAGAGGGATTGGAAGGCGCGGTTGACGAGGTCGACCTCTTCCTGCCAGCCGAAGCGGTCGGCGTAGAACTGGGGGAGGGGGCCGGTGCTGGCGGTCTCGGTGGCGGAGTTGTGGAGGTGGAGGGCGGCGGTATAGGCGACCCAGGTGGACGGGCGGAGGATGGGCAGGGCCATGGGGAGGATAGCGAGGGTGGAGAGGATGAGGGCGGTCTCGAATAGTGGGAAGGCGAAGAGGGCGTTGCGACGACGATGGGTGCGAGCGACGCGATGCTGCCAGGCGATGGCTCCGGCGGCGAAGAGGACGGGGTAGATGGGGGCCAGGTAGTAGTCCTTGGCGTGGAGCTTGAAGGTGATGGCGAAGAAGGCGAGATAGGCGAGGGCGATCCAGCGCATGTGGGGGATGGAGCGGGCGCGCAGGAGGGAGACGAGGCCGGTGATCCAGAGGAGGGTGTTGAGGGGGTGCATCATCATGAGCTGGGCCCCGAGGAAGGGGAGCAGGGGGAGCTCGACGTTTTTATGTTGGAGCTGGCCGTTGTGGAGAAATTCGAGGGTGGGCCAGCTATGGTGCGCCTGCCAGAGGAGGTTGGGGAGGGCGATCCCGACGAGGAGAGCGACGGCGAGGGCGGACCAGCGGGTGAAGAGGATGCGGCGCTGGGGTGAGAGGAGGAGGCCAATGCCGAGACTGATGAGGAAGAAGGTCATCGAGGGCTTGTTGAGGAGGCCGAGGCCGGCGGAGATGCCGAAGATCGTCCACCACTTGCGGAGACTGGCGCCGGAGAGGATGCGGATGAGAGCGAGGGTCGAGAGCATCCAGAAGACGGGTTCGACGGAGTTCATGGAGAGAAAGCTGTCGAGGGCGAGGTACTCGGGGGCGCAGAGAATGCCGAGCATGGCGAGGGATTGGGCGGAGCGGCTGCCGCCGAGCGCCCAGGCGAGGATGCCGGTGAGGAAGACGGCGAGGGCACCGGCGAGGGCGGAGAGCATGCGGATGCCGAGGACGGAGGCGCCGAAGAGAGTCTGGGCGAGGCGGGCCTGGACGGCGACGCCGGGGCCGTGGTCGACGTATCCCCAGGCGAGGCGCTGACCGCAGACGAGGTAGTAGAACTCGTCGCGGAAGTAGCTGTAGCCGAGGTGCTGGGCGTAGAGGGTGGCGACGATGTGCAGGGCGAGTTTGAGGGCGGCGAAGGCGAGGGCGAGGCGCAGGGCGGCGGAGAGGGTGGGGTCCGCGGGTTTGACGATGGTGGTTGGGGTCGGGAGTGGAGGGCTTGAGGGTGGCATGAGGTTTATTCGAGATGGTACGCGTGCGGGGGTGGGAGGTTCCTTTGGATTTGGGGCGGTCGCGCGGTGGGAGATAAACCACCCTTTCCGGTGAGGCTGGAAAGGATGGGCCACCCCGGTCGGTTCGGGTGAGGCTGGAGGATGGGGGCCCGAGGTGGGGGATGTCATCCGGGCGCGGTTGAGATGATTGCGATAATTGTTTGCGGATCCGGCGGGATGCGGAGCCATGCGGCATCTGAGGGGGAAGCGCAGCGTTTGCGCAGAACGCCGATAGGAGATCGAGATGGACTGGACGCCTGGTGGGATGAGCAGCGATGTGGAGGACCGGAGGAGCTCGGGTGGGGGTGGAGGGTTTGGGTTCGGCGGTGGCGGTGGACTTGGGATTATCGGGTTTGTGGTGCTGCTGGTGATCAGCCTGCTGACGGGACGGAATTTCATCGGGGCCTATCTTTCGGGAGGCGGAGGCGCTCCTCAGACGAGGACGGCACCGGCGCCTGACCAGAGTTCGGGGCGGGGGTACACGGCGGGGGGAGAGGACCGGGAGGGCCAGCTGGTCTCGTTTGTGCTGGACGATGTGCAGAAGACGTGGACAGGGATCTTCGAGCAGGAAGGGCGGCAGTATCGGCATGCGAAGCTGGTGCTGTACCGGGATGCGACGTACTCGGGCTGCGGGACGGCACGGGCGACGACGGGGCCATTTTATTGTCCGGCGGACGAGAAGGTGTATGTCGACCTGGGCTTCTGGGATGAGCTGCGGCGGATCGGCGGGGATACGGGGGAGTTCGCGCAGGCGTATGTGATTGCGCATGAACTGGGGCACCATGTGCAGGATCTGTTGGGGACGGAGGCGAAGGTGCGGCGGCTGCAGCAGCAGGATCCTGGGGAGCGGAATCCTCTGAGTGTCGCGCTGGAGCTGCAGGCGGACTGCTATGCGGGGGTGTGGGCTCACTCGACCGAGCAGCGCGGGATGGTGCATGAGAACGATGTGGAGGGGGCGTTGAAGGCGGCGGCGGCGGTTGGGGACGATCATCTGCAGCGGATGAGCGGGCGGGCGGTGAGCCCGGAGAGCTTTACGCATGGGTCAAGTGCGCAGCGAACGATGTGGTTTCGACGGGGGATGGAAGGTGGGGATCCTGGGGCGTGTAATACGTTTGGGCAGCAGTAGCATACGCTTGTGAGAGTGGCCAGATGGCGCTATAGTAGAGGACAGGTGGCGTAATGACGGTACATGCTATTGCAGCGGTGTTGGGCGGCGACTCGATGCTTCGGAGGCGGGTAGGGACGCCGCGGGAGCTGCTGGAGTTGACTCGGGAGGGGCTTCCGGCGGGAGCGCTGGACACCCTTGCGGGGCAGATGAAGTTGAGCCGGACGGCAGTGGCGAAGGTGCTGGGGATCTCGGGACGGACGATGAGCCGGCGGGTGCACTCACAGGCGCGGATGACAGCGGCTGAATCGGACCGGGTGGTGCGGATGGCGCGGCTGCTGGCGATGGCTCGGGAGACGATGGGAACGGAGGACAAGGCGTCGGCATGGATGATGACGCCGAACCGGACGATGGGGGGGGATCGGCCGATCGACCGTTTGGACACGGACGCGGGCTCGCAGTCGGTGGAGACAGTGCTGGGGCGGATCGCTTACGGAATGTTCAGCTAAGCGGTGAGGTTGTTTCGCATCTGCAAGGAGAGGTTCAGTGCGAGCGCCATGTCGGGGGACGGGGCGCGGCTGTTTTCCGGGCGATGGAACGAGGCCGGGGCGCCGATGGTGTACACGGCGACGTCGCTGGCGCTGGCGGCGATGGAGATGTTTGTGCACCTCGACCCGTCGGTGGCGCCTGATGACCTCCTGGCAGTCGAGATCGCGGCTCCGGACGATCTTGCGGTCGAGGAGGTTGGACTGAGTTCGCTACCGAAGCGATGGCGGGCGACGGAGGTGGAGACGGCGGAACTGGGGACGGCGTGGGTGCGGTCAGGTCGGACGGTGATGCTGCGAGTGCCCTCGGCGGTGGTGGAGGGTGAGTGGAATGCGCTCCTGAATCCGGCGCATGCGGATTTTGCGCGGATTGCAGTGGTGCTATCGGCTCCGTTCCACTTTGACGAGCGGATGTTTCGGTGAGGGTTACTGGAGGACGGTTAGGGATGGGGCTGTGGGGGTCTCGTCGGCGTTGAAGTAGGTGCGGATTTTGGCGGCGGTGGCGGGGCTGACCACGGCGGTGAGGGCGTCGGGGGTGGCTTGCCTGATGCCGCGGACGGAGCCGAAGTGCTGGAGGAGGCGCTGGCGGGTGCGGGGGCCTACGCCGGGGATACTGTCGAGCTCAGAGTCGCGGTCGCGGATCTCGCGGCGTTTGCGGTGGTAGGTGACGGCGAAGCGGTGGGATTCGTCGCGGATCTTCTGGATGAGGTGGAGGACGGGGGAGCGGCGGTCGAGGACGACCGGGGCGTCCTCGTGACCGTGGACGTAGATGATCTCCTCGCGTTTGGCGATGGAGGCAAGGGCGGGCTGGGCGTGGATGCCGGGCTGAATACCTAGTTCGGCGAGGGCGTCGGCGGCGGCGTGGAGCTGACCGAGGCCTCCGTCGACGAGGATGAGGGAGGGAAAGGGCTTCTTGTCGGCTTGAATTTCCGAGCTTTCGCTGTCTTTCAATCGCTTGTAGCGGCGGTGGATGATTTCGCGCATGGAGGCGAAGTCGTCGACGCCGGTGACGGTTTTGACCTGGAATTTGCGGTAGTCGGATTTCTTCATGGAGCCGTCTTCCCAGACGACCATGGAGGCGACGGTTTCGGCGCCCTGGATGTGGGAGATGTCGAAGCACTCGATGCGGGTGGGCGGCTCTCGGAGGGTGAGGGCGTCCTGGAGGGCGTTGGCGATGGCGCGCTGGGTGGGCTGGAGGACACGGAAGCGCTGGTCGTAGGACTGCTTGGCGTTCTGGCAGACGAGGTCGACGAGGGAGCGTTTTTCGCCGCGCTGGGGGGCGGCGATCTCGATGCGGTGGCGGGTGCGTTCGGAGAGGAGATCGGCGAGGAGGGCGCGGTCGGGGAAGTCGACGGGGAGGTAGATGGACTTCGGGACGTAGGGCTGGTCGAGGTAGAGCTGCTTGAGCAGGGCGGAGAAGAAGGCGGCGGGAGAGAAGCGCTCGTTGAGCTCGGAGAGGGCGGTCTGCTGGATGGGGGCGCGGCCGGGGTGGGTGTCGGAGTCTTCGTCGGATTGGTCGTACTCGGGGGCGGGCTCAGTGGGGTCGGGCTCGAGGCAGGGGAGGGCTTCGGGTTCGGCGGAAATGGGGGTGTTGGCGGAGAGCTCGGCCTGAGCGTAGGAGATGGGTTCGGGGCAGTCGGAGTTTATGGGTAGAGGAGCGGGTCCTTCCCCTTCGCGCCGCTCAGGGTCAGGATGACAAAGCTCTGCGTCGGTCTCGTTGAGGGATTCGTGGAAGGTGGTGTTGAGGTCGGGGAGGTCTTCCCAGAAGAAGTCGCGGCGGTCGACGATTTTGCCGGAGCGCATGTGGAAGAGGTTGACGGCGAGCATCTCGTGTTCGAAGTGGAAGCCGAAGACGTCGGCGTCGTCGTCGTCGGCGGAGGCGATGCGCTGTTTGTCCTGGGCCTGGTGGACGGTGACGATCTGGTCGCGGAGGCGGGCGGCGAGCTCGAACTGCATGTTTTCGGCGGCGGCTTCCATGCGGGCCGTGAGGAGCTTTTCGAGCTCCTGGGGGCGGCCTTCGAGGAAGAGCTGCACGTCCCGGATGGTCTGCTTGTAGATGTCGGGGGTTGTGAGGCCATCGACGCAGGGGCCGAGGCAGCGCTTGATGTAGAACTGCAGACAGGCACGGGGGTGGTAGCGGGAGAGGTCGACCTTGCAGGAGGGAATCAGAAAGGACCGGTGGATGAGGTCGACGAGACGGTGGGCGAGGTTGCCGGGGAAGTAGGGGCCGAAGTACTGGCTGCCATCTTTGCGGAGCTTGCGGGTGACGAAGACCTTGGGGTAGCGGTCGCCGGTGGTGAGCTTGATGTAGGGGTAGGTTTTGTCATCGCGGAGGAGGATGTTGAAGCGGGGCTTGCGCTGCTTGATGAGGTTGTTTTCGAGGGCGAGGGCTTCGCGTTCGTTGTCAACGGTGATGTATTCGACGTCGACGGCCTCGCGCATGAGGGAGCCGGTCTTGGCGTTGGCCTGGGAGGCTTCGAGGAAGTAGGAGCGGACGCGGGAACGGAGGTTTTTGGCTTTGCCGACGTAGATGACCACGCCCTCGGCATTTTTGTAGAGGTAGCAGCCTGGTTTTGGGGGGATGGTGCGGATTTTAGCGAGGAGATCCAAGGTGCGGCCTGTTTCCAGTGTAGATGGTGAGCGATGGGCTGGGTGAGAGTAGAGGAGGTGAGCGAAGTTTTGACGCGGGGGGTTGACAAAAGTTCTTGCAGCAGGTTGCACAGGGGCAGCAAAAAGGGGGAGAAGCTCGGTAAGTTAATCAAACGGCGAGGGATATGTTTGAGTGCTGAATGGCCCTCCAATTGCTGCGAAGAGTGTTGGAATCTTGCGTCTGTCTACGCGCTTGTCTAAGGAGACAACAAATCATGAGCTTAGTTCGAAACGAAATTCATCTTCCTGGAACGCGGTTTTGCTCGTCGGTACTTGCCTTGATCGCCGGTGCGCTGGCGATGGCGACGATGGTGGGGTGCTCGACGAAGAATTATGTTCGGTCACAGACGGCTCCGATTGTTCAGCAGACCAATGATCTTGACACGAAGACGGCTGGCGATCATCGGACGATTACGGATACGGACGACCGGGCGCAGAAGGGGATCGCAGGAGCGATGACGGCGGCGAATGGCGCCGACCAGCATGCCCAGGCTGCGGGGCAGTCGGCGGATTCGGCCAACAAGTCGGCACAGGACGCGTACAACCGGGTGGATACGTTGAGCGGCGCGGTAGCGAACCTTGACAACTACAAGCCGCTGGCGGATGTGAGCGTGACCTTTGGCTTTGACAAGGCGGTGCTGACCGCGTCGGACAAGAAGGAGCTGGATGCGATGGCGAGCTCGTTGACGAGCACTCGCGGATACATCCTGGAGGTAACGGGCGGGACGGACTCGGTCGGGGCCGCGGCTTACAACTACCAGTTGAGCCAGCGACGGGCGGATGCGGTGGCCAACTACCTGCAGACGAAGTACAACATCCCACCGCACAAGTTTTACCTGGTAGGTATCGGCAAGGATCAGCAGGTGGCGTCGGACAAGACTGCTGCCGGCCGGGCGAAGAACCGAAGGGTGCAGATCCGGCTGTTGAGCAACATGGCGACGGACAGCGCGACGCCGGCGGCGAGTCCAAGCGGGCTGTAAGGTTTGGAAGCTGAAACAAAATTGTGACGAGCGCGTCCGCGAAGTTGCGGGCGCGCTTTTTGTGCGAATCAGTCCCGGGTACGGAGATAAACAAGAGCCATGATGGCGGAAGCCAGCAGCACCCAGGCGAACTGATACCAGTAGAAGAAGGGAAAACCGAAGAGAGCCGGAGTGGCGCGAGCGTAGAGCTGCGGGAAGAGCAGGCCAGCATACGGCAGGAGCAGGATGAGGAGCCAGGCGGTGGGTCTGCGTTTTGGAGGCGAGGCTTGGTTCGCGGCGGGTTCCATGCACAGCAGGATAGACGATTTGGGCTGACCCGAGGCGGCGAGGCATCGGGTACAGTGGAAGAATGACGCAGCCCGGAAGTGCGCCAGCAAGTGGGGAGACTGTTGCAGCGGGCCGGCTTCGCGGCGATTTGGGGCCTTTGGAGAGGGCGATCGCGATCGTGGCCCTGCTGCGGTCGCCGGAGGGATGTCCGTGGGATCGGGAGCAGACCTTTGACAGCATAAAACGGCACACGCTGGAGGAGACCTACGAGGTTTTCGATGCGATCGAGCGGCGAAGCTGGCCGGAGCTGAAGGATGAGCTGGGCGATCTGCTGCTGCAGGTATTGTTCTACGCGCAGATGGCGGAGGAGGCTGGACACTTCGACATCCGGGATGTGGCGGAGGGGTTGAACGAGAAGCTGATCCGGCGCCATCCTCACATCTTTGCCGGAGCGCAGGCGGCCGATGCGGACGCGGTGCTGAGGAATTGGGAGCGAATAAAGCGGGAAGAGAAGAAGGCTGCGGGCGAGAACGGAGCTTCGCTGCTGGCCGATGTACCGCGAAGCATGCCGGCGCTGATGGAGGCGGGCAAGCTTGGATCGAAGGCTGCGAAGGTGGGTTTTGACTGGCCGGATGCGGCTGGTCTGATGGAGAAGATACGGGAGGAGACGGATGAACTTGAGGCGGAGATCCTGGTCGAAGACAGCGCAAGACGGGGGGCGGCGATGGAAGAGGAGCTTGGCGATCTGCTGTTTACGGCGGTGAATCTGGCCAGGCATCTCGGGATTGATGCGGATGCGGCGCTGCGGGGAGCGAATGCAAAGTTTCGGAGGCGGTTCGCGAGCATGGAGGCGGAGGCTGGCGGGTGTGAAGGCCTGGCCGACGCGACGCCGGAGGTGATGGATGGGATGTGGAGGAGGGCGAAGAGCGCCGAGGAAGAGGTAAACCGAACGTGACTGAAACAAGCGAAGCTGAGGTTCGGATTGAGCCGGTTTCGAGCCTGGAGCATATGCAGCGATGCGTGGATCTGCAGGTCGCGATCTGGGGTTATGCGGATGGGGATGTGATTCCGCGACGGGTGTTTGTGGTGGCGCAGCGAATCGGTGGGCAGGTGCTGGGAGCTTTCGATGGTGAGACGATGGTCGGTTTCGCTATGGGGCTTCCCGGGTACCGGGCCGGGGCCGCCTATCTGCACTCGCATATGCTGGCGGTGCTGCCGGAGTACCGGAATGCGGGTCTGGGACGGCGGTTGAAGCTGGCGCAGAGGGAGGATGCGATGGAGCGCGGCTTCGACCTGATGGAGTGGACATTTGACCCGCTCGACATCAAGAACGCGTATCTGAACCTGGGGCGGCTGGGAGCGATCGCGCGCCGCTATGAGCCGGACTTTTACGGGGCGTCGTCGTCGCCGCTGCAGGGCGGGCTGCCGACGGACAGGTTGTATGCCGAGTGGTGGCTGCGCTCCGAGCGGGTTTCGAAGCGGCTGGCGGAGGGAGTGGACGAGAACGCGCAGGATGCGGAGGTAGTTGAGCGTGTCCACGTTCCGGCGGGGGTTGACCGATGGAAGGCCGATCCCCAGCAGAGGCAACGGGCTCTCGATCTGCAGATGCGAAACCGCGAGGCGTTCCAGAGCGCCTTTGGCCGGGGGCTGGCGGCGATCGGGTATGAGCGGGATGCAGCGGGCGATGGAAGCTTCCTTCTGGGGTTGCCGACGGGGATTCCGATGAGCGGGAGATTGGGCGCGCCGAGGTGAGAAGGGCTTAACTTTCACATGGTTTCTGCAAGGTAATGACAGACGGACGGACAGGACAGACGATGATCAAGATAGACGCCCTCCACATGCGGGAGATTAACCTGCCGCTCGCATATCCGTTCGAGACGAGTTTCGGTGTGACGACCGACCGACGCGTGCTGCTGATTGAGATTGAGTCTGAAGGCCTGACGGCGTGGGGGGAGTGCGTCGCGGGGGAGCATCCGTATTTCAGCGACGAGATGATCGACACGGCGTGGATTGTCACGGAGACGGAGCTTGCGCCGCGGCTGCTGGAGGCGGAGATCGACGGCGGGGGGGATTGCCCGGACGTGTTTCGGCAGGTTCGTGGGCACCGGATGGCGAAGGCGGCGCTCGAGAATGCGGTTTGGGATTTGAGTGCGCAGCGGGCGGGAGCGCCCTTGGGAAAGCTTCTGGGGGGAACGCGAACGACGATTCCCTGTGGGGTATCGATCGGGATCCAGAGCTCGCCGGAGGTGCTGCTGGAGAAGGTGGCGAAAGAGCTGGCGGCGGGGTACCAGCGCATTAAGCTGAAATGTAAGCCGGGCTGGGACACCGAGATCTTCAAGGCGGTTCGGCGGCGGTATCCGGAGATCCTTCTCAGCTGCGACGCCAACTCGGCATACCGGATGAAAGACTTCGACCACATTGCGGGGTGGGACGAGTTTGGGCTGTTGATGATCGAGCAGCCGCTATGGTTCGACGACTTCTATTTTCACTCGATGCTGCAGAAGCGGATTGAGACGGCGATCTGTCTGGATGAGTCGATTCGGAACCGGAGAGACGCGCTGGCTGCAATCGATATGGGATCCTGCCGGATCATCAATATCAAAGTGGGGCGGGTGGGTGGATTTAGCGAGGCGATCGCTCTTCACAACGCATCAGCGGAGCGCGGAGTTCCTGTGTGGTGTGGGGGCATGCTCGAGACGGGGATAGGCCGTGCTCACAACATCGCGTTATCTTCGCTGCCGAACTTTTCGTTGCCGGGCGATGTTTCCGCATCGAGCCGCTACTGGGCGCGGGACATCATTGAGCCAGAGGTTGTGGTCAGTGAGAGCGGCGAGATCACGGTGCCGACGGGCGTTGGCAGCGGTTTCGAGGTGGATCGGCAACGGATCGAGGCGCTGACGGTGCGGCGGCAGAGTCTGCGTGCGCGTGCGCGGGAGATGGCTTAGGGCAGCGGGCCGTGGCTGGCCAGGCGCTTCGCCTCTGACGGGAGATTTCTGGATCGACATGTCAGGGGTTGGGACGCGTCTGGAGGAGCAGGCGGGTGGCGTCCTGGAAGGTGAGGGGGCGGGGAAGTGTCTGAAAGGCGGAGGCCTCGATGGTGGCGTTGACGTCGAGGGTTTTGAGCAGGAGAGCGCGCACTTTGACATGCTCGACGAAGCGAGTGAAGATCAAGCGGTTCCCACCGACGGTGGTTTGATCGAGAGCGAGCTTTCCGCCGGGATAGACATGGGCGAGCATGCCCCAGCCGAAGTTTACGGTTCGAAACACGGTGCCCTCCATGCGGAGAAGGTTGTGTGTCTTGGCGTCGATCCACATACGCCCTTGGAGGCCGGTCAGTGCTTCCGCGGTGGTGTTGGGGGGCGACCAGCCTGGGTTGGGGGTGTAGTCGAGCACGACCTGATGAGGGCCGTTGGGGGACTCGATTTGGGGCTGGCCGGGACTGTAAGTGTAGAGCATCGCGTCCGGCATGAGCTGGATGAGGTCGGTGGCCAGCTTTTTGCCGGTCTGATCGGTGTGGGCGTGCCTGGCGAACACCGAAGGCGAGGCGATCATGTCATTGAGTCGGGCACGCTCGGCCTGATCCTCTTCTTCGGTGAGAGGCTTGCCGTCTTTCAGGATGAGGCGGGCGACGGCTCCGTCCCTGGACTCGATGATGTCGCGGACGCGATCGCCTTTTTCATCGAGGGTGTGCATGCGATAGCGCAGGTAGGAATCGGGGTGCCTGATGGCGCGGACCTCGTTGGCTGCGACGTCGGCGATCAAGGCGCGTGGAGGGGCGCCCAGCAGACTGGACGGGGTGCCTGGCGCGGATGCGTTTTGTTGTTGGGCGGCGCTGGCCTGAGGGGGAAGAACAACGTGGAGGGAGATAGCTATGGCCGTGAGGAGAGCCAGGCCGCGGACCTGGCGAACGAGGTTTGGACGACTGAGTTGCTCCTTATGACTCGCACTCGTATCTGCCTTCGTTGTGGTCAAACTGCGGGGTCCTCGACGATGTCGACTTTCTAGTTAAGAGGCAGCAGGGTTATGACGTAACCAGGGCCTTCAACGTTTGCTCCCAGTTTGCCTCGCGGATTGAGCTTGCGTATAGTTCGGGCAAGAGCTGAAATAATTTGCACAGAGCTCTGGACCACGAGGAGTTATGAATGAAGCCAGCAGAGGGCTCGACAATTATCGGTAAGTCGATCACGATTCGGGGAGAGCTTTCCGGAGATGAGGATTTATTCATGGATGGGACGATCGATGGATCAATTACGATTCCGGGCGGCCTTTTGACAATTGGGCCGAACGGCCGGGTGAAGGCGAACCTGATCGCGCGCGACGTTCTCATCTTCGGGGAGGTGAGTGGAAACGTTCAAGCTACGGGTTCCGTCGATCTCCGGCAATCGGCAGCGTTGAAGGGTGATATCTCGGCCGCGAGGCTGGCAATTGAGGAGAACGCAACTATTCAGGGCAAGGCAGACCTCACGAAAGGTGCGCAGAGCGCATTGAAGACGGGCGCGCCAGCGGTTTCGCCGAGTGCGACGGGGCCACAGGCAAGAGCATAGAGGGGAAGGGAAGCGAGCGGGATGCGCAATCTCTTCGGCGGCAAGTCTGGAAGTGGACGCGAGGGTGGTGACCGAATATCACGCCACTCCAGCGGGTGGAAGGAGTTGCTGAAGCACCTGCAGACGAACGAGTCGCTGCGTGTGCTCGACATCGGGCCAACCTCCTCGACGAATATCAATTTCATCACGGGGCTGGGCCACAGTATTTACATGGCGAACCTGGTGGAGGATGCCGCGAAGCCGGAGTGGGTGTCTACCCCCACGCCTGGGGAGGCTCCTGTGTTTGACGTCCAGCGTTTTCTGGAAGCAAATCTGAACTTCTCTGGACGAACATTTGACGTAATTATCATCTGGGACACACTTGACTATCTTCCGGAGAGTCTTGTGGCGCCGCTGCTGGCCCGGCTGCAACAGGGGATGCAGCCGGGTGGATTGCTACTTGCGTTCTTTCACTCGAAGTCGAATTCGAGTGCTATCCCGGTGGATACCAGTTTCTATCGGTACCACCTTACGGCGGAAGACCAGGTGGAGATGAAGAGAGCGGGAAATTACACGTTGCGGAACATCTATAACAACCGGCAGATTGAAAATCTGCTGCAGGGCTTCGGGAGTTTCAGGTTCTTTCTGGCGAAAGATAATCTGCGCGAAGTGATCGTAATCCGCTAGAGCGGACCGGAGAGCGGCGGTGAGCCGGCTGCTCACCGATCCGGTATGAGCCCCCGCAGCGCTTGCACGCTGCGGTCACGCTTGCAAGCCGCTGTCAGGCCTTGGACGCCGCTTTTTTGCGCTCTGCCCAGCGACGCTTCATAGCATCCGCGATGCGCTTGCGGCCTTCCGGACTAAGCTTTCGCTTTCCTACGTTGGCCGGTGCCGCGGTGGTGGCGTTCTTACTGCCTTTCGGACGACCTGGACCGGGCCGTCGTACGCTGTCGGCACCGGCCAGCAGTTCACGAGCCTGCTGCAACTTAGAAATCTGTGTATCGATTTCGGCTATGATGCGGTTTACTTCCACGTGGTACCTCCATCCAAGGACTTACAAAATTCAGCGGTACCGCAGATATCAGCCGCTGCTCGATCTAATACTTCGACGATACAGAAAGGAGTAGAGCTCTGCAAACATCTTAGAGCTATTTATCTTTCTGATGTGCCGACCGAGCTATACCTTTTGCGGCAAGCTCTTCTTCGGTTGCAGTGATGGCATAGCCTGGACCATCTCCGTCGATAAGATCGATTCGGGAACTTCCCAAACTATTGCCCGCGCCTTGGGAGAGGCTGCGCTGCAAGCCTTTTTGCATGGAATCGCGATCGTGAACAAACTCGCTCGCCAAGCGGGTGATGGCGTAAGTAAGAATGTCGCTGTGGTGAAGGCTGTGCATCTCCGGATCACGGCGGAGCTGGAGCCAGAGGCGATGGACAAGCTGGACATCGTCGGACTCGATGGTGGGTGCGTGCGGACCGATGTGGAAGCTCAGGGCGGCGCCGTCAGGTTTGACGATGTAGAAGGTGAACTGACGTTTGGGTTCGGGAAGAGCTTCCCAAGCCTGTCCGACGTAAAAGGCCTGCTCTTCGGCGGTGAGTTTGGTGGACAGCCCGGAGACGACGGCGGCTGCTTCGAGCGAATTTGCAGTCTGGACGAGGGCTGCGAAGATATCGCCCGCTGGAACGACGAGGAGGGAGATATGTTTGCCGAAGCTTTCCGCGACGGATACGGCTTTGGTAAAGAGCATCTGCTCGTGTTCGCTGAAGAGCTGCTCGGAGGCGTCGACGTACTCCGGTCCACCCACCCCCATCATGCGGGCGGCGAGGACGACGAGGTCCTGCTCGTCGGTGTGGGTATGGGTGAGGGCCCACTTGAGCGCGAAGGGAGCGGCTGAATCGCGCATGGTCACGACGACAGCACCGGGTCTGATCTGAAGCGCTTCGCGACCTACGGAGTCCTGATGCTCCAGCTGGAAGTGCTCCTTCATCTGGGAGGTCGTGAGGTCGTGGCGGCGCTTGTTGTCGCGCTCGGAGAGGGTGAAGACAACAAAGAATGCTGCCGCGAAGATGACGCCACTTACGGTTGCCACGGACTTTGTGAGGAGGTTGACGACGGCGGTGGTGAGCAGGACGAGAAAGACGGAGATAAGACCGAGGGGAATCTCCGTAGATCCTATTTTGAGATTAAGTGGAACTTTCGAGGAACGTTGCCCGTGATATTTCCAGCGAAGAAGGAGCATCGCGAGAGCGTTGAAGGTGAAGCTCCAGATGACGCCGAAGGCATAGGCTTCGCCGATGATGATTACGTTTCCGTGGGTGAGCAGAATAACGAGCAGCTGCATGCCCGCAACCAGATTCACGATGCGATAGCTGGTGCCGTACCTCTTCTGCGGGCGCCGGAACCAGTCTGTCAAGACGCCATCCTCGGCGATGCGCATGAGAACACCGGTCGAACCGACGATCGCGGTATTGACGGCTCCGCCGAGGATGAGGAAGCCGACGATGACGACGAAGACGCGGAAGATGGCGCGCGCGAGTGGAGGGCCGACCATATTCATCGCCATCCCGGCGATGAGGTTGTCGCGGTAGACGTGAACGCGAACGGCGTCGGGGATGATCATGACGGCGAGTAGCGAACATAGACCGGTGAAGAAGAAGCTGTAGACGGCGATGACAAGAGCAGCGCGCTTGAGGTTTTTGAGCTTTGGGTGCTCGATCTCGCGATTCACCTGCGCGAGTGACTCCTCTCCGCTCATGGCGAGAACGGAGTGTCCGAACGCCATCAGGACGCCGAAGAGGCCGAGGGATGTGGCGAAGTGGCTACCCTTGAGAAAGCCGAGCGCGGCGTCACTGAAGTGCAGGTTAGAGGGTGTGGGAAAGGGCGGGAGCTGTGCCCCACGATGGAGAACCGTGAAGGTTCCCCAAGCCAGAAGCATGACGACCATGACGGTCGTTATCTTCATGATGTCGAGCGCCTTCTGGCTGGACTCTTCGATGCCTTTGATGTTCTGCCACCAGAAGTAGATGGTCACGACGATGGCGATCGCGGCAGAGGTGACGTCGGGCCGGAGGTGGGGAGTGAGGTAGGGCGCGGGATGATAGCGGTGAGCGACGAAGGATGTCAGGTCATTTAACATGCCGACGACGTACTGACCGGCGGAGACGCCAGAGATGGGTCCGGTGAGGACGTAATCAAACATTAGAGCCGAGACGCTGAGCTTTGCGAAGGTGCCGCCGAGCGCCTCCTTGACGATGCGGTAGACGCCGCCCCTGGTGAACATAGAGCAGCTCTCGACATAGACCGCACGCACAGCGAAGGAGAAGGTAACGACGCCGAGGATCAGCCAGGGAGCGGATTTTCCGATGGCCTCTTCCGCGATGCCTCCTGCGTAGAAGGCAGAGGAGCCGAGGTCATTGAGAACGATGGCGGCCGCACGCCAGAAGGAGATGAAGGTAAGCATGACCGAAGACGCCACGACGAGGCGAACACGGCTGGATTGCGGAGGAGCGACTGGTTTGGTGAGAGAACCCATGGTGAACGGACGTCGTGTTGATGAGACGTCCTGGAAAGTACCATCCAATGCAGAAGTTTATGAGGCAGCCAACGCAGGCGTCAACGCGAGCGGTTCGGGCAGGAATCAGCTGAGATCGGTGACGTGTTCGACGTCGCTGGTTGTCACCTCGCGAACATATCGAATCACGCTAACGATAACGACCAGGGCTGACGCAGCCATTCCGCCGAAAAATAAAGGTACAGCGACTTTGGCAAAGAGCGACAGCAGAGCATCGGCCATAGGGTTATTGTAACGTTGCGGCAGGGCCGATGCTAGACTTCAGCTGCGATGCGACAGATTCCTGCGCGATTGTGGTGGCTGGCGCTTTTGGCGGGTGTTCTGCAGGTGCTGCCGTTTCCGATTGCTGGACCGACGCCGGTGTGGAGAGCGGCCTTTTGCTGGATCGCGCTGCTTCCCCTGTTCTATCTCCTGCTCGAAAGCACAAAGGACGGGAAGGCGCTTTCGGATCGCCAGGGGACAATGCTGGCGTTTGTCTCCGGGATCACCTGGTACCTGGGTAACTGTTACTGGATCTATCAGACGATGTATTTGTATGGGGGCCTGGCGCGACCGGTTGCGTTTGGGATTCTGATTTTGTTTTGCTTGTATCTGGGGCTGTACCACGCGCTTTTCGGCTGGATGATGGTGACGTTGCGGCGATCGAAGCTGGGCCGGCAAGGTGCGCTGCTGCTGGCCCCGTTCCTGTGGGTGGCGGTGGAGCTGGCTCGAGCGCGGATCACGGGTCTGCCGTGGGATCTGCTGGGGGTTGCCCAGGTGGACAATCCGCTGCTGACCCGGCTGGCTCCTTATACGGGAGCCTATGGTCTGTCATTTGTTGTGGCAGCGGTGAATGGGCTGTGGCTGATTCGGATCTCCCTGAGGCAGCGCCGCTTTACCCGTCCCCTGCTGACGCTTGCGGGCGTGCTGGTGGTTGTGCTGTATGTCTTTGGGCTGCGGCGGCTAAGTCCACCGCCGGTGGAGGCTGCTTCCGGGAGAGCGACTCTGCTGCAGGAGAACCTTGAGGTCGGGGCGGCGAATACTGGACCGCAGGAGAACACGCAGCAGCTTCTGGACAGCTTCTCGCGGCTATCTCTCGATCCTGCGGGCACGGTTCTGCGGGGGATCCCGGAGCTGGCGGGAACGCATGGGATGGTCCGTGACGGGCTTGACCGTGTGCCGTCGGAGCTGCTTCTTTGGCCTGAGTCGCCGGCGCCATTTTATGAGCAGGATCAACGGTTCCGGGCGGGCATGTCTGCTCTCGCGCGAGCTTCTGGCGTGCCTGTGATCGTGGACGATATCGCGTTTGAGCGAAGCTCCGATCCGGGGAACAAGCGCGGTGATGCGCCGCGGAACAGGGCCTCGTTTGTGGCGCCGGACGGAAGTTTTGCCGGACGCTACGACAAGATGCATCTGGTGCCGTTTGGCGAGTATGTTCCGTTTAAGCAACTCTTCTTTTTCGCGGGTAATCTGCTTTCGGAGGCAGGCACCTTTGAGCCGGGGCGGGACAGGGCGGTATTTTCAGCGGCTGGTCATCGCTATGGCGTGTTTATCTGCTATGAGTCCATCTTTGGGGACGAGGTGCGGCAGTTTGTGACGGGGGGCGCGGACGTTCTGGTGAACCTTTCAAACGATGGATGGTATGGAGACACGAGCGCTCCGTGGCAGCACCTGAATATGGTTCGGATGCGGGCGATCGAGAACCACCGGTGGGTGCTTCGGGCGACGAACACGGGAGTGACGGCTGCGATCGATCCGTTTGGGCGGGTGACGGCTTCGGCCCCGCGACATATCCGGACGGCCATCCAGGTGCGGTTCGGGTATGAACACGATCTGACGTTCTACGCGCGGCATGGCGATCTCTTTGCGTATCTGTGCGCCGCCGTCACCTCGGCTGCTCTGGGATGGGCCTTGTTGCAAAGAAGAGCTGTCCCGATGCAATAGAATGAGGCAGTATGTTGACTGATTTCGAGTACGCCTACTCCCCGGTCCGCGATAAGGTTCGCGAGCTGCGGGAGTATCTTTGACTCCCCTCGCCTGAAGCGTGAGCTCTCCTCGATTGAGGAGAAGATCTCGGACCCGTCGGTGTGGGCGGATGCCTCGAGATCGCAGCCGCTGATGCGCGAGCGCAAGCGGCTCGAGACGCTGCTGTCGGACGATGCGGAGTTGGGCCGGCGCGGCGACGATATCGAGGCTTACTTCGATCTTGCGCGCGAGGGAGAGAGTGTGGATGCCGACCTCGATCGCGAGATCAAAGGGCTGGTGGAGTACACGGAGAAGCTGGAGAGCAAGACGATGCTTTCGGGCGAGACGGACACCCTGAATGCGATCGTGGTGGTGCACCCGGGGGCGGGCGGAACGGAGAGCCAGGACTGGGCCGAGATGCTGATGCGCATGTACCTGCGGTGGGCGGAGCGGCAGGGCTTCAAGGTGGAGCTGAACGAGATCCAGGATGGGGATGAGGCCGGGATCAAGTCGGCGACGTTTACGATCTCGGGCGAGTATGCGTTTGGGCTGCTTTCCGGAGAGACGGGGGTGCATCGGCTGGTGCGAATTTCGCCGTTCGATTCCGCAAAAAGGCGGCACACCTCGTTTGCGAGCGTGTTTGTTTCGCCGGAGATCGATGACACGATCGTGATCGACATTAAACCGGAGGAGCTGCGGATCGACACCTACCGCTCCGGCGGAAAGGGCGGGCAGCACGTGAACACGACGGATTCCGCCGTACGCATCACGCATCTGCCGACAGGGCTGGTTGCGGGCTGCCAGAATGAGCGATCGCAGCACAAGAACAAAGAGCGGGCGATGAAGATGCTGCGATCGAGGCTGTACGAGTATGAGCTCGACAAGCAGAAGGCCGTGACGAAGAAGCTGGAGGACTCGAAGCTGGATATCGGGTTCGGGTCACAGATCCGCTCGTATGTGCTGCAGCCATACCGGATGGCAAAGGATCTGAGGACACGGGTGGAGGTGGGTGATGTGGACCGTGTTCTGGACGGGGATCTGGAGCCGTTCATCCGGGGATATCTACGGCTGCGGCGCGAGGGCGGGGTGCCGGCGGCGGCTGAGGACGACGACGATATCGGCTGAGAGCCGCCGGTTGCGCTTCCCGCATCCAATGTCGCGTTGAGGGGCAAGGGAGCGCGATGAAAGAGAGTGGGAGAGCAACGGCGTCGGAGGTGGATACAGGAGAGCTGCGGAAGCAGCTAGTAGCCTTGTTGCGGGGCGGACAGGCTCATGCGGACTTCGAAGCGGCGATCAAGGATTTTCCCGCTGAGCTTCGGGGCAGGGTTCCCGAGGGCCTACCGTACTCGGCATGGCAGCTGCTGGAGCATCTTCGGATTGCGCAGCGCGACATCCTTAACTTCAGCGCACCGCCGACGGGCGGGTATCAACCGCTTGAGTGGCCGGGGGACTACTGGCCGAAGTCCGTTGAGCCGCCGAGCGCGGGTGCATGGGAGCAGACCGCTGCGGCAATCCGAAGCGATCGCGAGACGTTTGAAGGCCTGATCACGCGGCCGGAGGCGGATTTGACGAAGCCGTTCCGCTGGGGTGAGGGACAGAACCTGTTGCGCGAGGCGCTGCTGATTGCGGATCATACGGCGTACCACCTCGGAGAGCTGATTGTGCTGCGGAGGCTGCTGGGCGCCTGGCACAGATAGGGGATTGGGATGAACGAAGCGAATGTGATCCGGGAGATGCTGTTTGGCGAGGGTGCGGGAACTCCGCGAAGCCTGGCGGTGATTGGGCTGTCCGATAGGCCGGACCGGCCGAGCCACTATGTTTCGGCTTACATGCAGAGCCAGGGGTATACGGTTTACCCGGTCAACCCTGCTCTGGAGTCGGTGCTGGGGGAGCGGAGCTACGGATCGCTCGCCGAACTGCCCGTGAAGCCGGATGTGGTGAATGTCTTTCGGCTGCCGAGTTTTGTTCCGACGATTGTGGACGAGATGCTGGAGCTGGGGCTGGCGAACCTCTGGGTGCAGCAGGGAATTGTGCATCGCGAGGCGGCGGCGCGTGCCGAGGCGGGCGGAATTCGCGTGGTGATGGATCGATGCATCATGATCGAACACCGCAACGCGGGACGAGCCTGACACATACGCTGTGCGCGGCCTACAATTCGGTCAGATGAAGATCCATAGGTTCGAGATGATGGCGCTGGCGGTGTGTGCGGCGCTGCTGCTTGGCATGCCTGCGAAGGCGCAGATCCAGGTTGTGGGCGACGGTGGACCTGGACCGGTGAAGGCACAGCACCTTACAGCCGAACTGACCTCGGTGGGGCCGGCGATCGCACCGGGCGGAACACTGCAAGTGGGGTTGGTGCTGACGCTCGAGGAGAAGTGGCACGTTTACTGGAAGAATGCCGGCGACTCGGGGGAGCCGCCGCACATTACGTGGACGCTGCCCAAGGGGATCACGGCTGGGCCGATGGAGTTTCCGATCCCCAGCCGCCTTCCGCTCGGACCCCTGATGGATTTCGGGTATGAGGATGAGGTGGCGTTTCCGGTCGAGATCTCGGCGGCGAAGGGGCTTAAGCCCGGCCCGGTTCACCTAGACGCGAAGATCGACTGGCTGGTGTGCCGGGAGGTGTGCCTGCCAGGGAAGGCGCACCTGGGGCTTGATCTGAACGTCGCGCCCGATGTGCCGCCGGCGGGGGAGCCTGTGGGGGCCCTGGGTGAGGCGCTGAACGAGTTGCCGGAGGCTCTGCCGCCCCGGATGCACGTGACGGTGATGGGCGGCAAGACTGACCTGGTGTTCACGCTGATCACCGGCGACAAGGAGACGGACGGCGAGTTCTACCCGTTCGATCAGGACCAGATTGCGAATGCGGAGGATCAGATTTCGGAGACGATTCCGGGGGGGCTGCGGCTGCGGGTGAAGCGTGCCGCCGAGCTGACGCAGCTTCCGAAGCAGATTCACGGGTTAATCAAATTGAGCGGTGACCAGGCGTACGACGTAACGGTTCCGGTGGTTGCCGGGGAGGTCGCTGCCGCGGCGGGCGAGACCGGTGCTGGCCCGGCCGCGAGCAAGACCACTGCGATCGGCGCCGTCGGTCTGGCGTTTCTGGGCGGGATCATTCTGAACCTGATGCCGTGCGTGTTTCCGGTGCTTTTTCTGAAGGGCCTGGCCCTGGTGCAGAGTTCGGCGGGAGAGCGGAGCCGGATCCGGGCTCACGGTGCAGTTTACGCGCTGGGAATTCTGGTTTCATTCTGGGTGATTGTCGGCGTTCTTCTGGTGCTGCGTGCGGGCGGAAGCCAGGCGGGATGGGGATTTCAGCTGCAATCGCCGACGTTTCTGGCCGTGCTTGCGCTGGGGCTTTTCTTCTTTTCGATGTCGCTGGCGGGGCAGTTCGAGCTGGGTCTATCGATCACCAGCGCCGGGGATTCGCTGACGCAAAAAGAGGGCTATGCGGGCAGCTTCTTTACAGGTGTGCTGGCGACGGTGGTGGCGACGCCTTGCACAGCGCCTTTGATGGGTGCGGCGATCGGGTTTGCCCTGGCGCAGCCGGCGTGGGTCACCTTCGCGGTGTTTACGGCCCTGGGTCTGGGGCTCGCGTTTCCGTATCTATTGTTGACGGCCCAGCCCGCGTGGACGCGGCTTCTGCCCCGGCCGGGCGCGTGGATGGAGACGCTTAAGCAGCTTACGGCGGTGCCACTGTTTGCGACGGTGATCTGGCTGACGTGGGTCTACGGAAGGTTGTACTCGGGCGGGGGCGTAGCGGCAGGGCAGGGCAGCGATCACATGGCGCGTCTGCTGCTCGGGTTCCTGCTACTGGCGATTGCGGGATGGGTGCTGGCAAAGTGGCCGGCTCGGCTGGGATCAACCGTGGCTGCGCTCGCGATCGGAACGCTGGCGTTGGCAACCGCTCTGTACACGCCGAAGGACACGACGCTGGTATGGCAGCCGTACAGTCAGGCGAACCTGGATGCGTCGCGCGCAGCCGGGAAGCCGGTGTTTCTCGATTTCACCGCGGCGTGGTGTCTCTCCTGCCAGGTGAATGAGCGGCTGGTGCTGAAGTCGGCCGAGGTACAGCATGAGTTCAGCGCGCATAAGGTGACGCTGATGCGGGCGGACTGGACGCAGTACGATCCGGCGATTACGCAGCAGCTGGCCTCGGTGGGACGAAGCGGCGTGCCGACCTATGTGCTGTATACGGCGGGCGCGGAGAGCAAGGCGGATGTGCTGCCGGAGCTGCTGACGAAAGATATTGTGCTGAATGCGTTGCGCAAGGATCTGAAACCATGACGCGTTTGCGGCGTGGAGGGGGAGGCGCCGGGATGGGGCCAGTCAGCTGCCTCGTTTTTCCTGCTTGATGCGATCGATCTCAGCCATACGTTGTGCGAGGAGCTTTTCGCGGCCCTCGTTGGTGGGCTGGTAGTAGCGGCGGCCCGCGAGGGATGGGGGAAGGCACTGCATGTCGGCGACGCGGCCTTCGATATCGTGGGCGTACTGGTAGCCCTTGCTGTAATCGAGCTCTTTCATCAGACGCGTGGGCGCGTTGCGGAGATGGAGCGGAACGGGTTCGGCGGCGGTGGCCTGGATGTCGGCCTGGACGGCTCCGTAGGCGGTGTAGACGGCGTTTGATTTAGGAGCGAGGGCGAGATAGACCACCGCCTGGGCGAGAGCGAGGCCGCCTTCGGGCTGGCCAAGGAAGTGCATGGCGTCGCGGGCGGAGAGGCACAGGTTGAGGGCTTCGGGGGCGGCGAGGCCGATATCTTCGACGGCCATGCGAACGACTCTGCGGGCGACATACATGGGGTCTTCACCGGCCTCGAGCATGCGGCCCAGCCAGTAGAGAGCGGCGTCGGGGTCCGAGTTGCGGACGCTTTTGTGGAGAGCGGAGATGATGTCGTAGTGCTGCTCGCCTTCTTTGTCGTAGAGAAGGACGCGGCGCTGCATGGCCTCGGCGGCGAGAGCTTTGGTGATGAGGTGTTCACCGCGTCCTTCGGCCAGCCTGGCGGAGACGTCGAGGGCGTTGAGAGCGTTGCGGGCGTCACCACTGGCGTAGGCGGCGATGGTGGCGAGGGCTTCGTCTTCCGCTTCGATTCCGGAGGCGCCGAGGCCCCGTGTGGAGTCGGAGAGCGCCCGGTGGAGGAGGCCCGCGACTTGCTGTTCCGTGAGGGCGACAAGGGTGTAAACGCGGCAGCGGGAGAGGAGCGCGGCATTGATTTCGAAGGAAGGGTTCTCCGTGGTTGCGCCGATGAGGCGGATGGTGCCGCGCTCGACGTAGGGGAGGAAGGCGTCCTGCTGAGCCTTGTTGAAGCGGTGGATCTCGTCGACGAAGAGGATGGTGCGGGAGCCGAAGCCAGCGGCCTTTTCGGCCTCGATCATCACCTGCTTGATCTCTTTGATCCCGCTGAGAACGGCGGAGAACTCGATGAAGCTTGCCTGGGTCGCCTGGGCGATGATCTTGGCGAGTGTGGTTTTGCCTACGCCCGGCGGACCCCAGAAGATCATGGAGGTTGGGTCGTCGGCCGCAATGGCGAGGCGAAGCGGTTTGCCTTCGGCGAGGAGATGCTCCTGGCCGGTGAACTCGGTGAGGGACAGGGGCCGCATGCGTTCGGCGAGGGGCGCGCGGTGGCCGGGAGGCGGGCCGGCGGCGAGCGGCGAGGTGTCGAACAGGCTCATGCACGAACTCCGACGCGAGCCCGCTGGCGGTGGGCTTCGTAGAGGATGATAGAGCCGGCTACGCCCGCATTGAGACTTTCAACGGGACCGGCGCACGGAATCGTGATCTGGCCGTCGGCGATCTCGATCCACTCCGGGCCGAGGCCCGCGCCCTCATGCCCGATCATGATGGCAACGCCCCCGGTGAGGTCCACGTCACGAAGCTCGAAGACGTCATCCGTGCCGACGCCTTCGCCGACGGCTGCCAGGAGCTTCAGGCCGCGGCTTTGCAGGGCAAGCAGGTGTTCGATCCCGGCTGCGACCACGGGAAGCCGAAAGATCGAGCCGACGCTTGCCCGCAGCGACTTACCGTTCCAGGGGTTAACGGTCCCGGCGGAGGTGAGGATGCCGGTGGCTCCGAAGGCCTCGGCGGAGCGGACCAGCGTTCCCAGGTTGCCGGGATCCTGGAGGCCGATGGCGATGAGGATGAGCGGAACGCCCCAGATGAGGCTATCGATTGTCGATACGGGCGGTACCATGAGAGCGGCGATTCCCTGGGGCGATCTTGTCTCCATGATGCTGTCGAAGAGCTCGCCGGTGAGCCGCAGGACTTCGATGGATGCGGGGACAAAGGCGGGGAGAGGCCGGTGCTCGGCGAGGAAGATGGATTTGAGCACCATGCCGCTGCGCAGCGCCTCTTCCAGCAGGTGATTGCCTTCCAGGGCGATGAGACCGCCGCTGAGCCGGGCATGACCGGAGAAGGCGGCCCGAAGCTGTTTGATACGGGGGTTGGTCCTGCTCGCGATCAGGTTGGGCGAGAGCGGCATTGCCCCAAGTTTACGCTGACCCGCTCGCCGGTGGATCTCTAGCGGCCGGGAGGATCTGATGCCAACCAAAGGTTTGGCGGTGCGAAAGGAAACGGCTGAGGAGGACGACTGTGCTAGGCTGCGGTTCTAGGAAATGCTTTCCGGGCCGCTCGTTCGATCGCGCCTCAGGAGATAGAGTTTGCAAGCCGAGACACTTCGAATCAATCCAGATGAACCGGAGTCCGCGCACATCGACCGGGTCGTGCGGTCGCTGAACTCCGGATACGTGGTCGCACTGCCAACGGATACGTTTTATGGGCTGGCGGTCGACCCGGTGAACCTGCGCGCCGTCGACAGGATCTACGAGCTGAAGACGCGGGCGCGCCACAAACCCCTTTCGCTTTTGATCGCGGAGGTTTGCCAGGCGTATGAGCTCGCGCCCACGATCGACGGCGCTTTTGATCGCCTCGCCGAGAGGTTCTGGCCGGGACCGCTCACGATCATTGTGAAGGCTGGGGCCAAGCTGCCGCTGCGAGTGACGGCAAATACGGGCAACGTTGCGCTGCGCGTTCCGGAGGCGCCGATCGCCCGTGCGATCGTCCGGCAGCTGGGGCTGCCGATCACGGCGACCTCGGCGAACCTGGCGGGGCTGGCCGAGTGCACCTACGCGAACTGCGTGAGGGAGCAGCTGGGAGACAAGATTCCGCTGATTGTGGACGGCGGGCCTACGGGAAGGACGCAGGCGACGACGATCATCGATCTTTCGGGGGGAGGGAACTCGTGGATGATTCTGCGTGAGGGCGCGATTCCGACCCACGAGATTGCTCTGACGTTGCAGCACTAGCCTTCGGGCGATGCGCGAGTCGATGTCCTCACGTTGCCGTAGACTCTGATCTCCACCCTATGGCCGTCCCGGGATCCAATCTGCGCTCTTCGAGTTCGCCGCGACAATTGCATCTGGTCCGGCGTCTGTTCGCGGTGGTGCTCCTCGTTGCGCTCGGATGGTCGATCTATGTGTATCAGCAGATCGCGGAGGTAGCCGGACAGGACGAGGCGATGCAGGCCGATGCGATCGCTGTCTTTGGGGCGGCAGAGTATTCCGGCCGGCCGTCACCGGTCTTCCATGCCCGTCTGGATCATGCGGTGGATCTATATCAGAAGCAGATTGCCCCGTACGTGATTACGCTGGGGGGCGGCAGCGATAAAGATTCGGGGAATACGGAGGGCGGCGTCGGCCGCGATTACCTCCTGGCGAAGGGCGTCCCGTTTACAAACATCCTTGCCGAGACCCGGTCGGTGGATACCGAACAGCAGGTGCACCGTCTGGCGGCCATCGCGAGGGAGCATGGCTTCAAGCAGATCGTGGTGGTGTCTGACGCGACGCACATGTTTCGCATACGCGAGTTGTGCCAGGACGCCGGCCTAGAGGTGTACACGTCCCCTCGACCCGCGGTCGGACACATCAGTAACTACGACCTGTTCCTGAGGTATATGCACGAGATCATCAGCTATACGTCGCTGAAGCTGGACCTGCACGGGAGCTGGCTGCATCGGTGGATGGAGGGCAAGGGCGACGACTAATGGAGAGAGAAGCGCGGGCGAGGCGCTGCGGCCGGGATGGAAGGGTTTGGGTCAGTGAGATGCGGAGGTAAACCGCGCCATGAGAAGCACGCTGAAGGCGGCAACAGCAGTGGAGAGGAAGTTCACCAGATTGTTTCCGATCCATCCGCGCCGCTCGATGGTGGCGCCGAGGAGGCTATCGGCCGCGAAGCCGATGAGGCCAGCGGAGAAGGCGAGAGCTTCCAACTCCGGGGTAAGGCGCAGCGCCCATCCCCCAATGAGCACGACCACGAGGGCCGCGAGGAGACCGACGGTTGTGCCTTGAGCACTGACGCCGCCATCGGTTCCGCGATGTACGCGCCGGAGGTTTGTCAGGAGATAGGTGCGTGTGCCGAAGGCCTGCCCGATCTCGGAGGAGACGGTGTCTGCGGTGGCCTCGGCCAGTGCCGCCAGAGAGGCGGCCGCGAGCAGGAGCGGGGCGACCGGAAGACTCAGTCCGGCGAAGTCTCCGGCGTAGGCGCCGAGCGGGGTGACGACGAGAGCGGCGACACCGAGGTTCGCCAGCACCTGGGCGGCGGTGCGTCCACCCTGTTGCTCGGCCAGACCGAGTACCTGCTTTTGCTTTCTGCCTGCCCGGGTCGCCAGGAAAGTGAACACAACGAGAGCTACCAACGCGGGGAGAGTGCTGTGCTGAAGCGGAGTTTCGAGGTCTCTCGTCCACCAGGTCATGCAGAAGCAAGCGAGGGCTCCGCAGACCGCTCCGATGATTGTGGCGGAGCGCATGCCAGCGGCGATGATTGCCAGAGCGAGGCTGGCCCCGGCGACTTTGTAGCGGCCGCCTTGCTCGCCCGTAGCGAGAAAGCCGAAGACGATACAGGCGCTGATGGAGGCTGCGACGAGCAGGACCAGCAACCGGCCCTGCCAACGGTCACGAGTCTCCGGGATCGCTTTCAAGACGCGGGGCCTGACGGTTGGAGCTGGTTCGATCTCTTCTTGCATGTCCGCCTCGGTGCCGCTGATTTACAATCGAGCTTTGAGAATAGCCAACAACAGAACGTTTGTGGGAGCACTTTTGCAGCCAGCAAGTGATGTATCGCAGATCCAGCTTCAAAGGCCGGCCCCAGGGACTGGGCGCTCTATCACCGCATCGTTTTCGAGGCTGATGCTGACTGCGGGCGCCGTGCTGTTTGCGCTTGGTTGTGGAAACAGCTACCGGCCGGTGGTGACCGCGATCAACCCGGTGGGACCTGCCGCGCAGCCCCAAAAGTTTGCCGTTGCGATCTCGCAGCCGACGCCGACGGGCAATGGGCTGCTGACGATCGTAGACTTCTCCGGTGATTCGATTCTGATCAACGCGACGCTTGGGGTAGCACCGTACTACCTGGCGGTAGACAGCACGGGAAGCACGGGATACACGCTGAACCGCGATGGCACCGTAAACAGCTTTGATATTTCGACTCAGCTGCTATCGAACGCGATTCTCCAGACGACGCTGATTCCTGGACCGGCCGGGTCTCCTCTGCCGAACAGCATTTTTCCGCAAGGGACCAATGTTTACATTACCGAGCCGGGACGCAACTTTGTCGCGCAGCTGCAGAACACCCCGCCTGCTTTGCGGCAGGAGCTTCCGGTCGGTCCAAACGTGGTCTACATCGCCGGCGTGGCAAATGCGCCGCGTATCTACGCTATCAGCCAGAACGCCAGTGGAAATGGGCAGGTAACGCCGATCGAGACGGCGAGCAACACGACGGATACGCCGATCGCGGTGGGGCAGAGACCTGTTTACGGAGTGATGACCGGGGATGGGAAGCGCGCGTTTATCTTGAATCAGGGCAGCAACTCCGTCACGGTAATTAACGCCCAGACCAACAAGATCGATACGCCAACACTGCTTCCGGCGGGGACGATTCCGGTTGGCGCGGCGCCGGTGTGGGCGGATCTAGCACCGACGCGAACGGAGCTGGTAGTCGCGAATGCGGGGAGCAATGGATCGAGAGGATCGGTCAGCGTGATCAACATCCCGCTCTGCTCCGCGGTGGCGCTGACAACGAATCCAAATTGCGATGCAAATAACCCGGTGGACGCGGTTGGGTTCGGGCAGGTGCTCGGGACTGTGCCGGTGGGCGTCAATCCGGTGGTGGTCTCAGTGCTTCAGGATGGAACGCGCGCGTACGTCGCGAACTTTGGCGACAGCGTTACGTGCCCCTCGACCATACCTTCGGCATCGGCGATCCCGCCGAGCAAGGGCTGCGGTACGGTCAGCGTGGTGAACCTGACCACCAACACAGTGACCGCGACGATACCGGTAGCGGGACATCCGACGTTTCTTGCGGCTACGACCGGCACCCCCACGGGGAAGATCTACGTGACCTCCACCGAGACGAGCCTCATGACGGTGCTAAGAACCGACATCGATACGGTGCAGACGTATATCGATTTGCAGGGTGCGGGTGGCCAGGTACGTATGACTGCTCCGTAATGCCGGAGTTTTGCCTACGTTGAGAGGCATCCCAAAGCGATGCCTCTTCGGTCGGGTATACCTGGACCAAGTATCTGGGCCAAGTATCTGGGCAAATACCTTGCGATCCACCCGCGCGGTGATCAAGCTCCGGCGGCAGCCCCGGACAGAATGATGGGCATGGTCGGTGTCTGTGCGCCGCCCTCATTTTCGACGGTGATTCCAAAGGCTTTAGCCTGGAGACCGGACGGAAGCTGGGGGAGAACGATGCTGGCGTTACCCCGGGCATCGGGGTGAAAGGTGCCTGCGGGAACTGGGGCTTGACCATTCGTCGGGATGAGCCATAGCTCGTAGACCTTGCGGGTATCGAGCGGTTCGAAGTTGCTGGCGACGAACAGCAGAGCTCCCTTATTCGCGACGTAAGTGACCTTTCCTTGCGGCTGCGGGGCATCTTTGCTTCTGGTCAGGGTGACGCGGGTCGCGGTTGGATCCTTGAGGGTGTCCATCAGCTGGCGCGCTGCTGCGGCATCGAGGGTGAGGCGGGCGAACTCCGCATGGTCGCGTGCCATGGCCTCACGGGTGGCGTGATTCTCCTCACGTGTGACTTCGCTCGCATGGTAAAGATTTCCCGTTGTGACGGCGAGGCCCGCGGCGACCGCCCAGCCCAGCCAGGGGACAATTCGACCGAAGCTGGATGTGGTTCGCGGGAGGTCATCTTTCGAGGTCCGGCTGCTCTGGCCGAAGTTGTGCCGGCCATCTTCGGCGCCAGCAGTACCTGGGCCTGCGCCGTAAGCTGCTGCCGATCTCCCGGCGATGTCTTGGGTGCTGACGTCTTGGGTTTGGGCGTCTTGGGTTCGGTCAATGGAGCGAACCTTGCGCTCGCGGCCGATCTGGGTTAGAAGCCGTTCCCGTGCCAAGGCCGGAGGGGAATGCGTCTCAGCTGTGGTGGCATAGATGGCAAGGTCGCCTTGAGTTTCAGCGAGTTCCCGCCGGAGCTCGGGTGAGAGCTCGATGAGGTTGTTCATGTACGCCCGTTCGTCGTTCGACAGGAGTTGCATCGCATACAAGGCAAGATCATCTTGGTCGAATTGTTTGTTGTCGCTCATGCCTTGAATGCCTTTCTCAGCGTCAGCAGCGCGCTGCGGATTCTTGTCTTCACCGTACCCAGGGGGTCGCCTGTCATTTCGGCGATCTCGGAGTGCGTTAAACCATCGAAGAAGGCCATTTCGAGCGTCTTCCTCTGTTCGGGCGGCAGCTTTTGAATCACGCTGCGCGCCTTGTCCATCATGTTGTCCCGCTCCGCCTCATCGGCCAAGTTGTAGGACGACGGAAGCACCATCTCGTCGACCTGCTCGGTGGGCCGTCTGCGTCTGAGAGCATCGATGGACCGATTCCTTGACACGACAGCGAGCCAACCGCCCAAGCTGCCGCGTGTTGCGATAAAACCGTCCGGGCTGCGCCAGATCTGCATGAAGATCTCTTGCAGCACGTCCTCGGCGGATGCAGGATCGCGAAGAACGCGAAGCGCTACCGAGTAGACCACCTTGGAATACCTGTCGAACAGAGATGCCATCGCATGCTCGTCACCTCTCTGCACCAGCAGAAGAAGCGCCGCATCGTCCTGCATTGATGGCGGATTGTCGTTCTGTAGTCCCGTGTCTCTGTACATTGAAACGCACCTACGAGTGAGACAGATTGCCCTAAGTAGAGCCACTTCAGCCGTTCGAGTACCCATTGGTAACGTGAGAACGCATCACCTGGCACACCAGAACACACCAACTCTACCCCAAAACGTCGCTTGCTGTACTTCGGGAAGACCCGACGACTGTCCCTGTAACCTCACAAGTGAACCGGTCATCTTCCGCCGGTGAAAGGCGGGAAATTGGTTGAGTAAGGCTCGCTTGGACAGGGTGGTCGTGGAGCGGGGGTTGGCACCCTCACGAGAGCGTGCGCAAGCACTAATTCTGGCCGGGCGCGTTCTGGTGAACGAACAGAGGATCGACAAGCCGGGGACCTCGGTTGACACTCTGTGCGCGATTCGGGTGCTCGGATCGGATCTTCGGTATGTGGGTAGGGGAGGGCTGAAGCTGGAGGCGGCGCTGGTGCATTGGAGAATCGATCTGAAGGGGGTGGTTGGGGTCGACATCGGGACCTCCACGGGAGGGTTTACAGACTGCATGCTCCAGCACGGGGCATCGGCGGTGATCGCAGTGGACACAGGATATGGGCAGATTGCCGAGATACTCCGGCGCGATCAGCGGGTTTTGCTTCGGGAACGAACCAACGCCCGGCTGCTTTTACCGGGGGCTTTGCTGACGGACATCGCGGATGGTGGGAGGCCACCCGGATTGCTGGCGATCGATGTCTCGTTTATCTCGGCAACGCTGGTGCTTCCGGCTGTTCTGGCAGCCTTAGCCAGGCCCGGCGAGAGGTGGACTGGATCGGCGGTGATCCTGGTGAAGCCGCAGTTTGAAGCTGGTCGAGAGAACGTGGGCAAGGGGGGCATCGTTCGGGATGCGGGTGCGCGGGCAGCAGCGGTGGAGCGGGTGCGTGCGTGTGTCGTGGAGCAGGGCGGGGAGGAGATCGAGGTGATCGATTCGCCCATACTCGGACGGGAAGGGAACCACGAGTTTCTGCTGCACTGCGGCTTCGGCCAAGCCGCCGGCTGACCTCCCGTTACACTGGTTGTTCCCATGCTGCTCGCCGCCATCATCTCCAAGCCGCAGAAGCCTGAGCTGGTCACCATACTGGCTGAGCTGGTGCGATGGCTCGCGGATCACGCGTACGGCGTGGTCCTGGACCCGGATAGCGCGGCGTATCTCAACGAGCCGAACGCGGTGGCTCGCGTCGATCTGCCGCAGCACCAGCCGAACCTGGTGATCGTGCTGGGAGGGGATGGAACCCTGCTGGCGGCGGCGCGCTGCTTTGCACGGACGGCGACGCCGATCCTTTCGGTCAACCTTGGGTCCCTGGGATTTCTCACGGAGATACCGTTGAGCGATCTGTATGGGACGCTTCAGGCCTGGTGCGATCACAGCGCGCTGATCGACCTCCGGGAGATGATGCACGCGGAGCTCCGCAGGGGCGATCAGCTGCTGCAGCAGTGGGAGGCGCTGAACGACGTGGTGGTGGCGAAGGGGACGATTGCGCGCATGGCCGACTTCAGGGTCGAGATTGATTCGCAGCTGGTGGCGACGTTTCGCGCGGACGGAATAATCGTCTCCACGCCGACCGGGTCGACGGCCTACAACCTGGCGGCGAATGGGCCGATCGTGATGCCGAACATCTCGGCGACGGTGGTGACGCCGATCTGCCCGCATCTGCTGACGCTTCGACCGATCGTGGTGCCGTCCAGCTCAACCGTCTGTGTCCACGTCGTCGGCGTTCCGAATGAGACGTACCTGACGGTGGATGGGCAGGAGGCGGTGAACGTCCACCTGGGCGACCATGTGCATTGCCGCAGGTCTGAATACAGCGTTCGGCTGCTGCGGCATCAGCCGAACGGGCTGTTCAATGTGCTGCGATCGAAGTTGAAATGGGGCGAGCGGTAGCGGTTGGGAAAGGAACAGCAGATTCCTGCGCTTCGCTCCTGAATGACAAGCAAGAGGGGCAAAGGCAATGACAAGCAAGAAGGCAAAGGCAATGACAAGCAACAAGGCAGAGGCGAAGCGCTAACGGCGCAGGTTGACTACGGGGCCGCCTATGGGGTGGCAGAAGACCTTGCCGTGGTTGAGGGCGATGCGGCGGCTGGCGAGACCCGCCATCTCGGGATCGTGGGTGACCATGACGATGGTGTGGCCCGCGGCGTGGAGGCCCTGGAGGAGATCGATGACGATGCGCTGGTTGGCGGCGTCGAGGTTTCCGGTGGGCTCGTCGGCGAGGAGGATGGGCGGGTTGTTGATCAAGGCACGGGCGATGCAGACGCGCTGCTGCTCTCCTCCGCTGAGCTCGCTGGGGAGGTGGCTGGCGCGGGGGCCGAGGCCGACGCGATCGAGGGCTGCCCTGGCTTCGCCCTCGTCGGTCATGGAGTGGAAGTACTGGGCGAGCATGACGTTTTCTACCGAGGTGAGGTAGGGGATGAGGTGGAACTGCTGGAAGATGAAGCCGATCTTGTCGGCGCGGAAGCGGTCGAGCTCGGCGGGGCTCATGGAGGAGACATCGACGCTGTCGATCCTGAGCTCTCCGGTGGTGGGGCGGTCGAGGCAGCCGAGGAGGTTGACGAGGGTGGATTTGCCGGAGCCGGAGGGGCCGGTGATGGCGACCCACTCGCCGGCGACGATGGAGAAGCTGGCGTTGTCGAGGGCGCGGACGGTTCCGGCGTGGCCTGTGTATTCGCGGGTGACGGCGGAGAGCGAGATGACGGCGCACTCGGCGCGTGTCTGATCGGCGACGATGTCGGTGCTGGTTTCGATGCGGCTCAAGGCACCTCCTCCCCTCCCCCCGTACTTAGGTCTCAAAGTCTTCGAAGTAGAGACTTTAAGTCTGGACTTCGGTGTGGACCTGCCGGGACTTTGGGTGCAGGGAAAAGGCCCGGCGGGCCGGGCCTTCCCCTGACTCGTCTATGTTTATTTTAGCAGTGTGGGTGGGGTAGTTGCGCCGAAGGTACATCGTTCGCGTGTCTTCCGGAGGCGAACCCGATGGTGTTGGTCGTGGTTGAGTGAACAAGGAGTGGAATTTTCCCCTAAGCGCGTTTGAACTAAGCCGCTGGCGCGGCGGATGCTGCAGTGTTGGTGGTGCAAGCTGGAGCTGAGTTTAGGGTTGGGGTCACAAGGAGGATTACCCTGTGACCCATCTTCGTCAGTTGATGCTGGACGAGCTCCAGCGTCGCAACTACTCTCCGAACACCGTTCGGGCCTACATCCATGCGGTTGAGGACTTCGCCACCTAC